>Ga0126306_10002214_pt1 | contig 10892 bp, 8 predicted proteins | sample Plot27_FD_92592 | JGI IMG/M metagenome (GOLD analysis project Ga0126306, IMG submission 92592) | Serpentine soil microbial communities from UC McLaughlin Reserve, CA, USA - Plot27 | ecosystem: Environmental > Terrestrial > Soil > Grasslands | place: USA: UC McLaughlin Reserve, Lake County... | reverse complement strand
TCGCCGCGCCGTACACGCTGCGCGAGCGGCTGGGCGGCCGGCTCGACGCCGCCGAGGTCGCCGGCTACGACCCCGAGAAGTTCCTGGCCGTCTTCAAGGGCCCACCGGCGCTGCACCGGTTCCCCGGCTCGATGGGCGCGCGCGTCCAGGCGCTGTGCCAGGCGCTCGTCGACGACTACGGCGGCGACGCGTCGGCCGTGTGGGCCGGCGTCGACTCCGGCAATCTGCTGCTGGCGCGGGTGAAGGCGCTCCCGGGCTTCGGCACCGAGAAGGCCAAGATCTTCACCGCGATGCTCGCCAAGCGCTTCGGCGTCCGCCCGGAGGGGTGGGAGGAGGCTACGGCCCCGTTCTCGGACGAGCAGCCCCGGTCGGTCGCCGACATCGGCTCCGCCGAGGAGCTGGCCCGGGTCCGGGAGTGGAAGAAGGTGATGCGGGCGCAGAAGCGGTCCAAGCAGGACACGCCCGGCTGAGCTCCCGGGGCCGGCGGCCCCGGGACGGGCGAGTCAGCCCAGGTCGAACGCCCGCGGGTCGGTCCGCTCGGTGTCGATGCCGTAGTGGGCGATGGCCTCGGCCACGGTCTCGGCCTTGACCTCGCCCTGGCGGGCCAGCCCCCAGAGCGTGGCGACGACCACGTGGGGCATGTCGACCTCGAAGAACCCCCGCAGCTTCTCGCGGGTGTCCGAGCGGCCGAAGCCGTCGGTGCCGAGCGGCACGAACGTGCGCGGGACCCAGCGGCTGACCTGGTCGGGGACCGCCTTCATGAAGTCGGTGACGGCCACGACGGGACCCCCGTCGCTGCCGAGGAGCTCGGTGACGAGCGGCGTGCGGGCCGGCTCGGTGGGGTGGAGGCGGTTCCACCGTTCGGTGGAGAGCGCGTCCTCGCGGAGTTTCTTGTAGCTGGTGGCGGACCACAGGTCGGCGGCGACGTCCCAGCGCTCCGCCAGCTCGCGCTGGGCCTCGCGGGCCGCTCCCTGGCCCGTGCCGGAGAACAGGATCGTGGCCCGGTGCGACCGGTTCTCGCCGGCGTCCGCCCACCGGTACAGGCCCCGGACGATCTCGTCGGCCGCCCCGTCCGGCAGCGCCGGCATCGTGTAGTTCTCGTTGTAGAGCGTGAGGTAGTGGATGACGTCGCGGCCCTCCACCAGCATCTGGTGCAGGCCGTGGCGGATGATCGTCGCCATCTCGTAGGCGAACGCCGGGTCCCACGCCTCGATGGTGGGGAAGGCCGAGGCGAGCAGGTGGCTGTGGCCGTCCTGGTGCTGGAGGCCCTCGCCCAGCAGGGTGGTGCGCCCGGCGGTGGCGCCGAGCAGGAAGCCCCGGGCCCGCGAGTCGGTGGCCGACCAGATGAGGTCGCCCACCCGCTGGAAGCCGAACATCGAGTAGAAGGTGAAGAAGGGGATCATCGGCACGCCGCGGTGGGCGTAGCTGGTGCCGGCGGCGATGAAGCTCGCCATCGAGCCGGCCTCGGTGATGCCCTCCTCGAGGAGCTGGCCGTCCTTGCTCTCGGTGTAGGACAGCAGCAGCTGCGCGTCGACCGACTCGTAGAGCTGGCCCTTCGCCGCGTAGATCTTGAACTCCTTGAACAGGGCGTCCATGCCGAACGTGCGGGCCTCGTCCGGGATGATCGGCACGACCCGGGGCCCGACGTTGGCGTCGCGGCACAGGTTCCGGAGCAGGCGCGTGAAAGCCGTGGTCGTGGAGGCCGCCTGCTTGCCGGAACCCTTGAGGACCTCGTCGAACGCCTTGTCCTCCGGCATGCCGAGCGGCCGGCGAACCTCGGTGCGGCGCTCCGGCACCGGGCCGTCGAGCTGGCGGCGCCGGTTGAGCATGTACTGCTGCTCGACCGAGCCCTCGGCGAGGCGGATGTACGGCGGCTCCTTGTCCTCACTGAGGGCGTCGGCGGGGATGATCTCCTGGAGGAACAGCCGCTCCCGCATGACCCGGAGCTGGTCGACCGTCATCTTCTTGATCTGGTGGGTGGCGTTGCGGCCCTCGACGTCGGGGCCGAGCGTCCAGCCCTTGATGGTCTTGGCCAGGATCACCGTCGGCGCCCCGCCCTGCTCGGTGGCGGCCTTGTAGGCGGCGTAGAGCTTGCGGTAGTCGTGGCCGCCGCGGGGCAGCGTGCGCAACTCGTCGTCGGACAGGTGCTCGACCAGCTTCCGCAGGCGCGGGTCGGGGCCGAAGAAGTGCTCGCGGATGTAGGCACCCGACTCGATGGCGTAGCGCTGGAACTCGCCGTCCACCGTGCGGTTCATCCTGTCGAGCAGGACGCCGTCGACGTCGCGGGCGAGCAGCTCGTCCCACTTCGAGCCCCACACGACCTTGATGACGTTCCAACCGGCACCGCGGAACACGGCCTCCAGCTCCTGGATGACCTTGCCGTTGCCGCGCACCGGCCCGTCGAGCCGCTGCAGGTTGCAGTTGACGACCCAGATCAGGTTGTCGAGCTGCTCGCGGGCGGGGAGGGTCAGCGCCCCGAGCGTCTCGGGCTCGTCGCACTCGCCGTCACCGATGAAGCACCACACCGTGGTGCCGCTGGTGTCGTCGATGCGGCGGTTCTGCAGGTAGCGCAGGAACCGGGCGTGGTAGATCGAGTTGAGCGGGCCGAGGCCCATCGACACGGTCGGGTACTCCCAGAACTCCGGCATGAGCCGCGGGTGCGGGTAGCTCGACAGGCCGTCGCCGCCGACCTCCTGGCGGAAGTTGTCGAGCTGCGCCTCGCTGAGGCGCCCCTCCAGGTAGGCCCGGGCGTAGATGCCCGGGGCGGCGTGGCCCTGGATGTAGACGGCGTCGCCGGCGGCCCCGTGCTCCTTGCCGCGGAAGAACCAGTTGAGGCCGACGTCGTAGAGCGCCGCCGAGGAGGCGAACGTCGACAGGTGGCCGCCGATGCCGTCGGCGTGCTTGTTGGCCTTGATGACCATGACCGCGGCGTTCCAGCGGATGAACGCCCGGATGCGCCGCTCGAGCAGCTCGTCGCCGGGGAACCACGGCTCCTGCTCGGCCGGGATCGTGTTCACGTACGGCGTCGACACCGTCGCCGGAGTGCCCACCTGCAGCTGGCGGGCCCGTTCAAGCAGCTTGGACATGAGGAACCGGGCGCGCGTCTTCCCGTAGGCCTCGACGACGGCGTCGAGCGAGTCGAGCCATTCCTGCGTCTCGGTCGGGTCGGTGTCCGGCAGCTGGTGGACGAACCCGTCGATGATCATCCGTCCATGCTCGCGCTCCGTGGCGGGGAGTGGGACACCGAGACCGCGTTGCCCCGGCGACACATGTCACGTTTCGTCGTGCCATCGCCACTGCCGGCGCTCCGAGTGGTCGTCGAGCCCCGCAACGGGCCCGCCTAGGGTGGGACGCCGTGCCGACCGCCCGTGGCCCCCGTCCCGCCGCCCGCCGCCCCCGTCCCGCCCGGGCGCCCGAGCCCGCCGTGCCGTTCGAGGGAGTGGTGGTCTACACCGACGGCGCCTGCCTCGGGAACCCCGGTCCCGGCGGCTGGGCCTGGGCCGTTCCGGGCGGGGCGTTCGCCAGCGGGGCCGAGGCCCGCAGCACGAACCAGCGCATGGAGATCACGGCCGCCTACGAGGCCGTCCGGGCGCACCCCGGCGGGCCCGTCCAGGTGGTCAGCGACTCGACCTACGTCGTGAACTGCTTCCGCGACGGCTGGTGGGAAGGGTGGCTGAAGCGGGGCTGGGTCAACACGGCCCGCAAGCCGGTGGCGAACCGCGACCTGTGGGAGCCGTTCGTCGAGCTGGTCCGGGCGCGGGGCGACGTCTCGTTCCGGTGGGTGAAGGGCCACTCCGGCCACCCCATGAACGACCTGGTCGACGCGCTCGCCGTCGAAGCGGCGCAGACCCAGCGTCCCCGGGTCGGCACGACGGCCTAGCGGGCGCCGTTGCCGGGCGCGGTGCGCTTGTCGAGCCACACCCGGGTGAGGCCCACAGCGGCGTCGGCGCCCCAGGCGTCCGCCAGCTCGTCGACGAAGCGCAAGCCCCAGCCGCCGATCTGCCCGGCCGTCGGGGCGGACTCGCTCATGACCGGCTGACCGCCGCCCTCGTCGGACACCTCGAGGTGGACCCGGTCGCAGGCGTGGTCCAGGCACACCCGCACGTCACCGGCCCCGTGCTGGATGGCGTTGCTGACCAGCTCGCTGACGGCCAGCTCCATGGCGGACCGCTCGGCGTCGAGCCCCCAGGCGGCGAGGGCCGAGCCGACGAAGTGCCGTGCCCGGGCCACCTCGCCGGCGTCCCGCCCGAACGCCGCGTCGACCCGGCGCCCGGTCACGCGCGGGACGCGCCAGGTCGACGAAAGACGCGCGAAAGGGAGGAACCGATCACGGGAGCGCGGCCTACCCGCGCGAGCCCCTGCCAAACCGCACCGCCCCGCCCGCGAGAGCGGCCGGCCGGCAGGTGGGACGCGTCCTCACCCGGGGGTGTCGGCGAGGTAGGGCGGGGCCGGTTCGTACTGGATGTAGCGGCGGACCTGGCGGGCGTGGGGCACGCCGTGCAGGGCGCCGACCAGCCACAGGGCCATGTCGATGCCCGCCGAGACCCCCTGGCTGGTGACGACGTCGCCGTCGACGACGAAGCGGGCGTCACGGACCACCGTGACGTCGTCCGCGGCGTCGAGCTCGTCCTCGGACGCCCAGTGGGTCGCGGCCCGCCGGCCCGCCAGCACGCCGGCCGCCCGCAGGAGGAGCGAGCCGGTGCACACGCTGGTCGTCCAGGCGGCGGTGGCCGAGGTCTTGCGGAGCCAGTCCAGCACCACGGGGTTCGAGGACTCCCGCTTGCGCCCGTTGCCGCCGGGGACCAGGACGACGTCGAGGGGCGGGTGGTCCTCCAGCGTGTGGTCGGGGACGATTCGCAGGCCCTTGGCGCAGCGCAGCGGGGTGTCGACCGACTCGGCCACCGTGACGACGGTGTCCTCGTTCCCGCGCGCCATCGACGAGGCGGCGAACACCTCCCAGGGGCCGACGAGGTCGAGCTCCTCCATGCCCTCGAACGTGAGCAGTCCGTACGTCGTCATGCGACGACCTCCTTGGTGGGTCGGGTGGTGGGCGGGGACCGGAACCGGTCCCGGTACTGCGACGGCGGGATGCCGAGGTGGCGGTGGAAGGCCCGGCGCAGGGTCTCGGCGGTCCCGAACCCGCAGCGGCGGGCGATCACGTCGACCCCGTCGTCGCCGTCGAGCAGCGCGCGCTGGGCCGCCTCGACCCGCGCCCGCTCGACCCAGGCGGCCGGCGGGACGCCCAGCTCGGCGGTGAAGCGGCGCTGCAGGTGGCGGGGGCTGAGGCCGGCGTGGCGGGCCAGCTCCGCGATGCCGTGGCGACCGCCGGGGTCGGCGTGCACGGCGGCGACGGCGGCCCTGATGGGGTCGGTGGTGGCCTGGCGGCTCCACAGCGGCACGCTGAACTGCGACTGGTTGCCGGGACGGCGCAGGTGGAGCACCAGCTCGCACGCCACGGCGTGGGCGATGTCGTGGCCCAGGTCGTCCTCGACCAGCGCCAGGGCGAGGTCCATGCCGGCCGTGACGCCGGCGGACGTCCACACCCGGCCCTCCCGGATGAAGATCGGGTCGGTGTCCACGGTGAGGTCGGGGTGCTCCCGGCGCAGCTGGGTGGCCCGGCTCCAGTGGGTGGTGACCCGCCGGCCCTCGAGCAGGCCGGCGGCCGCGAGGAGGAAGGCGCCGCTGCACACCGAGGTCACCCGGCGGGCGCGGCGCCCGGCGGCGGCGACCCAGGGCACGAGGCCGGGATGGCGGGCGGCGGCGTCGACGCCGGGGCCCCCGACGGCGACCAGGGTGTCGATGCCCTCGACGGGCACGTCGGCGAGGGCGTGCGAGGCGTGGACGGGCAGTCCGCTGTTGGCCTGGACCGGTCCGGCCCGCACCGCCGCCACGGTCAGGGCGTAGGGCGGCGGCGTGGTCCCGGCGGCGACGGCGGCGTGGTGGAAGACGGCGTGCGGTCCTACGAGGTCGAGGGACTGGAAGCCGTCGAACACGACGAACACGACCCGGCGGGGTGCCATGCCCGCCAGCATGGGCCCGGGGCGCGATGGCGTCCACGACGCCGTCCCCACGGATTGCGCCACGCCGATCGTCGGCCAGCCCCCCGCGGCGGGCCCCGGCCGCGCCCACGGCCCAGCGGCCCGAGCCGTCCCTGCTCGGGTGCTCAGGCCCACGTCCTCGCCGTGGCGACGCGCCCGGTCGGCCCCTAGCGCCAGGCGAGGACGTCGACGGTCGGGCCCAGGCCGCGCTCGGCCAGCAGGGTCGCCAGGCCGTCGTCGTCGGGGGCGGCCACGACGGCGACGAGCACGTCGCCACGGGCAGCCACGGCGGCGAGGGCGGCGTCGAGCAGGCGGGCCCGGTCGCCGGTGACCCGGTCGATCACGGCAACCGGCCCGCCCGGGGCGTAGACCGGCGGCGCCGGGACGGGCGGCGAGGCGACCACGACACCGCCGTTCCCGTCGGTCAGCGCGATGGCGCCGGGCGCGTGCGGGTCGAGCGAGGCGCCGAACGTGTGCGCAGGCCCAGGCGCCACCGGCGTCCCGGCCGGCAGCGGCACGGGCGCCGCGCCGGACGCCCCGGCGGGGCCCGAGAGGGCGGTCCCGGGCGCCGGCGGCACGGGCCCGACAGCGGGCCCCGGAGCACGGGGCCCGGGCGGAACGGGCCCGGGGGGAGCGGACCCGGGGGTCGGCGGGCCGACCCAGTAGCGGGCGACCGCGGTGAGGCCGGCGGCGGCGCAGGCGGCGAGCCGTTCGACGTCGGCGGAGGCGGCGCAGTGGAGCGCCGGGCGCTCGGCGACGGCGGCCAGCAGGGCGGCCCCGGCGTCCTCCCACCGGGCGTCCGCGACCTGGAGGTCGTCCACCATCCACTGGCCGGGCTGCGGGAGCGAGACGGCGCAGCCCACGACGGTCCCGCCGTCGTCGGCCACCCGCACGACGTGGCCCTCGGCACCGATCAGGTGTCCCAGCCACAGGCGGTGCAGGTCGTCGGCGCGGTCGGCCACCGCCCACCACCGAGGGCTCCAGCCGGCGAGCCGCCGTCGCCCCGCCGCAGTGAGCGCGGCCATGGCGTCGAGGTCGGCGGGGACCGCCCGGCGCACGGTGGGGGCCATGGACCGCAGCCTCGCGCCTCAGTCCGGCGGCCGGATGATGGCCAGGTGGTCGGCGACCGCGGCCGCCGCGGCCGGGTCGCCGGCGACGACGACGTCGGGCCGGTGCGCGGCCGGGTGTCGGGTCCAGCGCCGCCACCACCAGCCCGACGGGGCCGAGGCGGCGGCGAACGTGCCCTCGGTGGCCGCGTCCGTCACCCACCAGCGGTCCTGCCGGCGGGCGACCGCCCACGTGCGGACCAGGTCGGTCGCGGTCACGGTCACGACTGCTCCGTCCGGCGCCGGCACCGCCCGGAGGGCGAAGGGCAGGCCCCGGACGAACACGTCGAGCACCTCGGCCGTCGTGGCCGCCACCGCGTCCGCCGGGCCGGCGTCCGGCCGCCCCACCGCCTCCCGGACCTGCTGCTCGTGGGCCCAGTACTCCGTGCGGTCGCGGGCGAGGTCCAGCCACAGCGTCGGCCCCCGGCCGACGCCCGCCCAGCTCACGCCGTCGCACTCCTCGTCGAGCCCCACGCCGGACCAGTAGGCGGCGACCTGGGCGCCGGTCCACTCCAGCAGGTCCGTCAGTAGGCGGGGCCCGTAGTGGTGCACCGACGCCACCCACTCGCCGTTGATGCGGTCGACGAATGCCGGGAACGCCTCGCCCCGCGCCGGCGCCCGGGCCGGGGCGCCGTCGCGGCCGCGGGCGAGCCGGCCCAGGTCGTCGCCGACGAGGTGGGCGACGATCGCTGCCACGTCCCACCCGGGGCAGACCGTGGGCCGCTCCCAGTCGCCGGGCCGCAGCGTCCGCAGGAAGGCCACCAGCCCCGCCCGGGCGGGGCCGAAGCGGTCGCGCAGGTCGACGGGCGGGCCGAGCTGCTCGGGAAGGACGGCAGCGGCGGGAGAGGCGTCCGCGGGGAAGGCGTCGGCGGTCACGGCACCGACCGTCCCACCGGCCGTCGCCGGCCGCCAGGGAGAAACGCCGCGGACGCGGTCAGCAGCGGACGTGCATCCGCACGACTGAGCCAAATTGCGCACCTCAGACCGCATAAAGCGGGCTCATGTACGCAATTTGGCGCCGTGAGGCCCCGGCCGTCGACCTCGCTGGGCCGGTGGGCGCCGCCGCGTTCAGTAGGCCCTCGTGGCTGACGCGGTTGGCTACGCACAGCGCGATGGCGGCACCGGGCTCGCCATCGAGTCGGACGTGGCGAGCCCGGCGCTCAGCGTCAACCCGGGGTGAGGCCCCGGGCCAGCGCCGACGGCGTCACGTGGCGGCGAGCGCGTCCCAGAAGAACGGGAACGCGAAGGCCGCCAACCCGGCGGCGACGAACGAGACGCGGCCCCGCTCGTAACCGAAGGACGCCAACACGAACAGGATCACGGCGGCAGCGAAGAAGATCATCCGCACCGTCGGGTCCATGGAAGCTACGGCAAACAACATCTGCCCCAACCTTTCACCCGGTGGTGCGCACACGCCTACCCCACTGGGGGGAGTTCTAAGACACGCAGATTCCCAGCGGATGCCCAGCGCGCGCTCAGCGATCGAAGGGCGGCCTCGGCGGGCAAGGCCCGCGGGTGTGCTCCGCCACGGCGTCGGTAGCGTCATGCGTCTGATGCAGCCCGCGCGTCCCACTCCCTGGCCGGCCCCGCCCGAGGCCGGGGGGTGGCTCAGCCGGCTGCGTCCCGTGCTCGGCGCCCAGCGGCGCGACGTCGTGCTGGCCCTGTCGGCCGCCGTCCTCGGCCAGGGCGTCTCGGCCCTGGCCCCGGTGATCGAGAAGGTCATCGTCGACGACGTGATCACCAGCGAGCGCCGTCCGCTGGCGCCCTGGCTGGCCCTGCTGATCCTCATAGGGCTGTTCGCCTTCGCCGCCGCCTACGTCCGCCGCTACCTGGGCGGCCGCGTCGCGCTGGCGGTCCAGTACGACCTGCGCAACGCCGTGTTCGAGCACCTCCAGCATCTCGACGCGGCGAGCCACGACCAGCTGCGGACGGGTCAGCTGGTGAGCCGGTCGTCCAGCGACCTGGCCCTGCTCCAGGGCCTGATGTCGATGCTGCCGATCGTCCTCGGGAACGTCGTCCTGCTGGTCGTGGCGCTGGTCGTGATGGTGGTCCTGTCGCCGCCGCTCACGCTGGTGGCGGCGCTGGTGGTCCCGGCGATGCTGGTGGTCGGCCTCCGCCTTCGGGCCACCGTGTACCCGGCCTCGTGGGACGCCCAGCAGCGCGCCGCCGAGGTGGCCGGGGTGGTCGACGAGGCCGTGACGGGCGTGCGGGTGGTCAAGGGCTTCGGCCAGGAGGACCGCGAGCTGCGCCACCTGGCCTCGACCGGCGAGCGGCTGTTCGGCTCGCGTATGCGGTTGATCCGGCTGCAGGGCTGGTACACGCCGACCCTCCAGGCGATCCCGGTGCTGGGCCAGGTCGGCGTCCTGGCCGTCGGCGGCTGGTTGGCAATGCAGGGTGAGGTCACGCTGGGCACGCTGCTGGCGTTCTCCTCCTACCTGGTCCAGCTGGTGGTGCCGGTGCGGATGTTCGCAGGGGTCCTGGCGATGGGCCAGCAGGCCCGCGCCGGCGCCGAGCGGCTCCTCGACCTGCTCGACACGTCCCCGGCGGTGACCGACCGGCCCGGCGCCGGCGACCTCGTCGTCGACCGGGGCGAGGTGCGCTTCGAGCACGTCTCGTTCGCCCACGAGCCCGGGCGGCCGGTATTGGACGGGTTCGACCTGGTCGTCGCCCCGGGCGAGACCGTGGCGGTGGTGGGCGCGAGCGGGTCCGGCAAGACGACGGCGGCGCTGCTCGTGAACCGGACCTACGACGTGACCGGCGGGCGGGTCACGATCGACGGCGTCGACGTGCGGCACGTCACCCTCGATTCGCTGCGCCGCCAGGTGGCCGTGGCGTTCGAGGAGCCGTTCCTGTTCTCGGACACCGTCCGGGCCAACATCGCCTACGGCCGCCCGGACGCCTCCGACGAGGAGGTCGTGGCCGCCGCCCGGGCGGCGCGGGCCGACGGCTTCGTTCGGGCGCTGCCCCAGGGCTACGACACGGTGGTGGGGGAGCGCGGGCTCACCCTGTCCGGCGGCCAGCGCCAGCGGGTCGCCCTGGCGCGGGCGCTGCTCACCGACCCGCGGGTGCTGGTCCTGGACGACGCCACCAGCTCGATTGATGCCGCCACCGAGGGCGAGGTCCACGACGCCCTGCGGGCCACGACCGCCGGCCGGACCACCCTGTTGATCGCCCACCGCCGCTCCACCCTCCGGCTGGCCGACCGCATCGTCGTGCTGGAGGACGGCCGCGTGTCGGACATCGGCACCCACGAGGAGCTCGTCGCCCGCCACCAGGCCTACCGCGACCTGCTCACGGGGCCCGAGCCGGACGAGGCGCCCGCCGTCGCGGTCGTGTCCCCGCGCCCCGACGGCAACGGCCGCCGGTGGGCTCACACCCACGGCAACGGCGCCGACGGGAACGGCAGCGGCGCCGACGGGAACGGCAGCGGCGCCGGCGTCACGCCGTCCGCCTGGCCCCGACGGCCCGAGCGGGACGCCCCGACCGCCCGGGTGGACAGCGCTCCGACGCCCGGCCCGCCCGGGCGGGGCAACGCCGCCGGCGCCCTTGCCGCCACCCCGGAGCTCCTGGACGCCCTGGCTCGGCTCAGCCCCGCGGACGACGACCCCGAGGTCGACGTCGACCGGGAGGCTGCACCCGGCCGGTCGTTCCGTCTGCGGGCGTTCCTGCGCCCCTACCGCCGGGGCCTCGTGATCGGCTTCGCCCTCGTGGGCCTGGACGCGGCCCTGTCGCTGGTCGGCCCGCTCTC
>Ga0126306_10002213_pt1 | contig 10895 bp, 9 predicted proteins | sample Plot27_FD_92592 | JGI IMG/M metagenome (GOLD analysis project Ga0126306, IMG submission 92592) | Serpentine soil microbial communities from UC McLaughlin Reserve, CA, USA - Plot27 | ecosystem: Environmental > Terrestrial > Soil > Grasslands | place: USA: UC McLaughlin Reserve, Lake County... | reverse complement strand
GAACTTCAGCGGGATCTCCTGGGCCTGAGCCAGGCGCTCGCCCTTGACGGGGCCCTCGCCGGCCACCGCCAGCTCCAGCAGTGCCCGAACGGCGTAATCGCTCTTGGCCGAGACCTTCACCGCCGCCATTCTGACGATACGCTCGCGCCGTGGACGTGGACGCGATCAAGGAACGCAACCGCCAGATCTGGGGGCTCGGCGACTATGCCGCGCTCTCGGAGGCCCTGCGGCCGGCCGCGGAGGCCCTCGCCGACGCCTGTGCCGTGTCGGCCGGCCAGGAGGTTCTCGACGTGGCGGCGGGCGACGGGAACTTCGCGCTCGCGTGTGCGCGCGAGGGCGCCAGTGTGGTGGCCTCCGACCTCTCGCCGGGCATGGTCGAGCGCGGACGCAGCCGCGCAGCGGCAGAGGGCTACGACGTCGAGTGGGTCGAGGCCGACGCCGAGGCGCTCCCGTTCGAGGACGCGAGCTTCGACTGCGTCGGCTCCGTGTTCGGGGCCATGATCGCGCCGCGGCCGCGGGTGGTCGCCGAGGAGCTGTTCCGCGTGGTGCGCGCGGGCGGCACCGTCGGGATGACGGCCTGGACGAAGGAGGGCTTCACCGCCGAGCTGTTCGCACTTGGCCGCAGCTACGCCCCGCCGTCGGACCAGCCACTGTCGGACGAGTGGTCGGAAGAGGAGAGCGTGCGCGAGCGCTTCGACGGCCTGGCGGCTCGCTTCCAGCTCGAGCGGCGGGAGCTCCTCTGGGAGGCGGACTCGCCTGAGGCGCTCGTGGGCATGCTCGGCACGTCCGCACCGCCCTGGGTGGCGGCCAAGCAGAACCTGCCGCCCGAGCGCTGGGAGTCGCTGGTCGCGGAGGCGCTCGAGGTGGCGCAGCGCTTCGCCGGTGACGAGCGCCCGCTGAAGCTCGCGAACGAGTACGCGCTGATCGTGGCTCGCAAGCGCGGGTGACCGCGCGCCTGCTGCTCGAGTACGACGGCTCGGACTTCGGCGGCTGGGCCCGTCAGCCCGGCGCCCGGACGGTGCAGGAGACGGTCGAGGACGCACTGGCGACCGTCATGCGCAGGGAGGTGCGGCTCTCCGTCGCCGGCCGCACCGACCGCGGCGTGCACGCGCGCGGACAGGTGGCGAGCCACGAGGGCGAGCCGGCGCCGAGACGCAACCTGAACGCGCTGCTCCCGCCCGACGTGGGCGTGCTCGCCAGCGAGCCTGCGCCCGATGGCTTCGACGCCCGCCGCGACGCCCGCTCGCGCACCTACCGCTACCGGCTCCACACGCGCAGCGCGCCGAGCCCGTTCGAGCAGCGGCGCGCGCTCTGGTGGCCGCGGCCGCTCGACCGCGAGGCGCTCGATGCGTGCGCGGCCGCGCTCCTAGGCACCCATGACTTCACGGCCTTCACGCCCACCGAGACCGATCACGTGCGCTTCAGGCGCGACGTCTTCCGCGCGGAGTGGCTTCAGGAGTCCGACGACGTGCTCGCGTTCTGGATCGAGGCGGACACGTTCATGCGCCACATGGTGCGGGTGCTGGTGGGCACCATGCTCGAAGGGGTGGGCCCGGACCGCTTCGCGGAGCTGCTCACGGGCCGGCCGCGCTCGGAGGCGGGGGCGACCGCGCCGCCCGAGGGGCTCTACCTGGAGAGCGTCGCCTACTCTTGAACCGCCTCAGATGAGAGTCCTCCTGACAAACGACGACGGGATCACCGCCACCGGCCTCAACGCCATGCGGAGGGCCCTGCTCGAGCTTCCCGACGTGCAGCTCGAGGTGATCGCGCCCGACTCGAACCGCAGCGCCACGGGCCGTGCCGTGACCCTCCACGACCCGATCTGGGTCGAGGAGCTGGAGTTCGGCGACGGCACCACCGGCTTCGCCACCGACGGGACGCCGGTGGACTGCGTGCGCTTCGCCTCGCTCGGCCTGATCGACGCCCCGCCCGAACTGATCGTGTCCGGGATCAACCACGGCGCGAACCTCGGCGACGACATCACCTACTCCGGCACCGTTGCGGCGGCGCTCGAGGGGATCATGCTCGGCATCCCGGCGCTGGCCGTCTCGCTGGCCGGCGGACGTGCCTTCGAGCCGCTCGCGAAGTTCGTGGCGCGGATGGTCGAGGAGCTCGACGACGTGCCGATGCCGAAGGGCACGCTGCTGAACGTGAACGGCCCGGACGGCGAGGTGCGCGGGGCGTGCAGCTGCCGGCTCGGCAAGCGCATCTACAACGACGAGATGGAGCTGACCGAGGAGGAGGGCGGCCGGCGTCGCTACCGCCTCTACGGTCAGGAGCCGACCTACGAGCACGAGGATGGCACCGACTTCGCGGCCATCGCCGAGGGCCTGATCGCCGTCACGCCGATCCACTTCGATCTCACCGACCAGGCTGGCGTGGAGGAGCTCTCGGGCTTCGACCTCGAGCGCCTGCTCCGTCCCGCGACAGAGGCCGTTGAGTAAGGCGATCGACGCCTCAGCGCGGGCCGACGAGCTGCGGCGGCAGCTCGAGTACCACGGCCACCGCTACTACGTCCTCGACGACCCGGAGATCTCCGATCCCGATTACGACGTGCTGCTGAACGAGCTGCGCGACCTCGAGGCCGAGAACGAGGAGCTGCGCACGCCCGACTCGCCGACGCAGAGGGTCGGCGGCCAGCCGCTCGACAAGTTCCACGAGGTGCCGCACCTCCAGCCGATGCTCTCGCTGGCCAACGCGCGCAACGAGGAGGAGCTGGCCGCGTGGGTTGTGCGCAGCGAGCGCTACCTCGCTCGCCAGGGTGTCGAGATGGGCGACGTGCACTTCGTGACGGAGCCGAAGATCGACGGGCTGGCCATCTCGCTCGTCTACGAGGACGGCGTGCTGGTGCGCGGCGCCACGCGCGGGAACGGCGAGGTGGGCGAGGACGTTACCCAGAACCTGCGCACCATCGGCGCGATCCCGCTGCGCGTGGAGGACGCGCCGCCGCTGCTCGAGGTGCGTGGCGAGATCTACCTGCCGCTGTCCGCGTTCGCGCGCCTGAACGAGCAGCGCGCCGAGGCCGGCGAGCCGACCTTCATGAACCCGCGCAACTCCGCCGCAGGCTCGATCCGCCAGCTCGACCCGGCACTCGCCGCCTCGCGGCCGCTGTCGATGTGGTGCTACGGGATCGGCGCCGTGGAGGGCCTCGAGTTCGACACCCACCACGAGTGGATGGACTGGCTGCGCGAGCACGGCTTCCGGGTCAACCGCGACGTGGAGGTGCACGACACCGTCGAGCAGGTGGTGGCCGCCTGCGAGGCGTGGCAGGAACGGCGCGACCGGCTCGACTTCGAGATCGACGGGGTCGTCGTGAAGGCGGACGAGCTCGAGCTGCAGCGCCAGCTCGGGGTGGTCGGCCGCGAGCCGCGCGGGGCGATCGCCTGGAAGTTCCCGCCCACGACCGCGACGACCACGCTGAAACAGGTGGCCTGGAACGTGGGCCGGACTGGCCACATGGTCCCGTTCGCGGTGCTCGAGCCGGTCCAGGTCTCGGGCGTGATCGTGAAGCTCGCCACGCTCCACAACGAGGAGGACCTGCGCCGCAAGGACGTGCGCGACGGCGACGAGGTGATCGTCATGCGCGCCGGCGACGTGATCCCGCAGGTGGTGTCACCCACATCTCGCGCGCAGCGTTCCAAAAAACGGCAGGCACCGCCGGAGCCTCCCGAGCGCTGCCCGGCATGTGACACGCCGACCATCAAGCCTGAAGGAAGCGTTTGGACAATCTGCCCAAACCGCGCCGGATGCCCGGGACAGGTCTTCCAAGCCGTGAAGCATTTCGTCGGAGCGCTGGACATCGACGGTCTCGGTGAGGAGAACGTGCGGCGCTTTCTCTCCGAGAAGCTCATCAGCGACTCGGCCGATCTGTACAACCTCACCACCGATCGACTTTCCGAGCTCGAGGGGTTCGGGGAGATCTCGGCGGCCAACCTGGTCCGCGCCATCGAGGCTTCCAAGCAGCAGCCCTTCGAGCGCGTGCTGTACGGACTTGGGATCCCGGGCGTTGGCTACGTCAATGCCCGCAATCTCGCCCGCCATCTGAGATCGATGACCGCGTTGATGGGGGCTGAGGAAGAACGCCTGGCGGAGGTCGAGGGCATCGGCCCGATCATGGCCCGCACCATCGTCGAGACGCTCGCCGAGGACCGCACACGCGAGCTCGTCGAGCGGTTCCGCGAGCACGGGCTGAAGATGGAGGAGGAGAGTCCCGCCGCGCCGGTCGAGGGGCCGCTCGTGGGCAAGACGCTCGTCCTCACGGGCACGCTGCCCAACCTGACGCGGGAGGACGCAACCGCGCGCGTCGAGGCCGCCGGAGGCAAGGTCACCGGCTCGGTGTCGAAGAAGACCGACTTCGTCGTCGCCGGCGCGGATCCCGGCACCAAGTTCACGAAGGCGCAGGAGCTGGGCACGGAGATCCTCGATGAGGACGGTCTCCTCGCGCTGCTCGATTGACGCCAGCTTTGTTTCGGGCCCGGCGGCAGGGGGATCAATCAGATGTGTACGTGCTCGAACTTGCGTGCTTCAAGGCGCACCCGCAGCACGCTGCCGTACTTGCACGCCGTGGTGGCGCGCTGACCACCGTGCTGAGGTCACGCTTCCCCGGCCTGCGGAGGCTCGAGCTCGCGAGGATCGGCGACGGACGCTGGCTCCACCTCGGCTACTGGGACGACCGCGAGCACGCGCAGGCGGCGGCTGACGAGATGTTCGACCTGCCCGAGATGTCCGACTGGCTCGCCCAGGTGGACGAGTTCTCCGAAGCGGCCTAGCCGAGAGCCGCGATCGCCTGAAGCATCCGGTCCTGGAGCCGGCGGGCGCCGATGGGATACACGCCGTTCATCAGGATCGAGTAGACGTAGTTCTCACCGCTGCGGGCCTCGCAGTACCCCGATAGCGCGCTCACGTTCGACAGCGTGCCGGTCTTTCCGAGGCAGCGCCAGTGCGCCGCCCCTCGGCGCATCCGGTCGAAGAGCGTGCCATCGCGGCCGGCGATCGGGAGCGAGCCCCCGAACGCGTCGGAGTCCTCGCTCTGGCGCATCGCGGTGAGTAGCCGGACCACGCTAAGCGGCGAGGCGCGGTTGCCGCGCGAGAGTCCCGAGCCGTCGACGAGCGTGGCACGCGCTCCCAGCCTGCGCGCGTGCGCGGCCGCGATCCGCGCGCCCGCGGCGGTGGTGCCCACGCCGCCCGCCTGGCGAGCGAGGTCCTTCAGCAGCGTCTCGGCGAAGAAGTTGTCCGACGGCTTGTTCGTGAGCCGGATCAGCCGCTCCATCGGCGGCGAGTCGACGCTCGCCAGCACGCGCGCCTCGGCGGGGGTCCCGCCCGCGCGGGGCTTCAGCCGCACCCGGACCCCGGCCGTCTCCAGTGCCTCGTCGAGCCGCGCCGCCGCGAACGCCGGCGGGTTCCCCTGGTAGCCGCGGCCGCTCTCCGTGAACAGGCCGCGGTTGTACGAGAGCGCGCTCAGCGGCCCCACCCACGGCGATACGCCGTATCCGGAGTCCGGGCCGCCGCGGAGCGAGTCGAAGGCCGACTCGTCGCCGTACACCCGGCCCGTGATCCGCTGGATACCGGTGTCCTCGAGCAGCGCGGCAAGGTCCTGCACCGTGGCGCCGCCGCCGTAGGAGCGGGTGGTGAAGCGGCGGCTGCCGAACGTGGGATCGCCGCCCCCGCGCAGGTAGAGGCTGCCGCGGAACACGCCCTCGGTGTCGAGCTCGCCAATGCCGAGCACCTCCGTGCCGAGCGTGCCCTCGGACCCGAAGCGGGACAGCGCCGCGGTGGTGGTGAAGAGCTTCGCGTTCGAGGCGAGGATGCGCGGGGTGTGCTGGCGCCAGCGGAACACGGAGCGGGGCTTGTCGCCGCTCACATCCACCACATACGCCCCGGAATAGGGGCCGGCAGCCCGCATATAGCGCGCCAGGCGCTTCACCATGGTGGCCTCGTCCTGGGCCGCAGCGGTGGCCGGGAGCAGGACGAGCAGGGCTATCACGAGCAGGGCGAGGCGGCGCATCCGAGGCCCAGAACACGCTAGCGGGCCCACCGGAGCGTTTTTTCGGCCATACTCGTGGCGGATGGGCGAGGTTGTCCGGCTCGAGAAGCCGTCGCAAAAGGACCGCAAGACCACTGGCAAGCCGAAGCGCCGCCGGCCACGGCGCTCGCGCACCGCCCTTGTGCTGGGCGGAGGCGGCTTCACCGGTGGCGTCTACGAGATCGGCGCCCTGCGGGCGCTCGACCTGCTGGCGGTGAACCGGACCGTCAATCAGTTCGACGTCTACGTGGGCACCAGCGCCGGCTCGTTCGTGGCATCGGCCATCGCGAACGGAGTGACCCCCGAGGAGATGATGCGGGTGGTCAACCAGCAGGTGCCCACCCCGTTCAAGGACGTGGACCGCAGCACGCTGATGCGGCCGAACGCACTCGAGTTCGCCCAGAGCGCCGCCCTGATGCCGCTCAAGATGCTCGGCCTGGCGCGCAACTTCCTGGGCCAGATCCGCTCGACCTCGGTGATCGACCTGGCCGTGGGCATCGCCGAGGCGCTCCCGTCCGGCCTCTACGACGGCCGGGGGATCGAGGAGTACCTCGAGTCCGTGCTCAGCGACCCGGACCGGGTGAACGACTTCCGCCTGCTCGGGAACGAGCTCTTCCTCACGGCCACCGACCTCGACACCTGCGAGCGCGTGGTGCTCGGCGGCCCCGAGTGGGACGACGTGCCGATCTCGCGCGCCGTGGCGGCATCCACCGCGCTGCCGATGGTCTACAAGCCGGTAGAGATCAAGGGGCGCCATTTGGTGGACGGCGGGCTGCGCTCGACCACGAACGTGGACCTCGCCGTGGAGGCGGGCGCCAGGTTCGTGATCGTGGTTAACCCGCTGGTGCCCTACGTGAACGACTTCCAGAAGGTGATCCCGACGATGCTCGGCAGCCGCGTGCGCCGCGTGGCCGACATGGGCTTCCCCCAGATCGGCTACCAGGCCTTCAAGCTGCTCGCCCACCAGCGCCTCCACGAGGCCGTCGGGCACTGGAAGGAGAAGTACCCCGGCGTCGACATCATCCTGATCGAGCCCGACCCGAACGACGAGCTGATGTTCGAGACGAACATCCTGAACTTCACCCGCCGCGTGGAGATCGCCCGCCACGGATTCGAATCGGTGACCCTGAAGCTGGCCGAGGACTACGACCAGCTGAAGGCCACCTGCGCGAAGCACGGCATCGACATCTCCGCCACCCGCGTGCGCAAGGTCGTCAAGAAGTTCGAGAAGGAGCGCGAGAAGACAGCCGCGTGGCGCCGCATCCTCGAGCAGACGACCGGCGCCCTCTTGCGCCAGTCAGACCAGGCCTAGTAGCCTCGTTGGTTCTAGCCGGCCCTGCGTCTGGCCACGCCCGCCGGCTCCGCCTCACATAGTCCGAAAGGACGCCTAATGGACTCGCACCGGTCTTCGCACAACCTCGCCGCCCGCATGGCGCGCTGGAGCAGCAAGCACCGCAAGAAGGCCTTCTGGGGGTGGCTTGCGTTCGTGATCCTCGCGTTCGGGATCGGCAACGCCGTGGGCCCGAACCTGATCTCCGACGTCGACAACTTCAACGGCGAATCCCATGACGCCGAGGTGGCTCTCGATCGCGCCGGGCTTCGTCCTCAATCGGAGGTCGTCTTCATCCAGAGCGACAAGCTGACCATCGAGGATGCGCAGTTCAAAGCCGCGGTCCAGGATGTGACGCGGAGCCTCCCGAAGGTCCCGTACGTGGAGAACGTGAAGTCGCCGCTCCAGGGCGAGAGCGCGGTCTCCCAGGACGGCCACGCGGCCCTGGTGAACTTCGAGGTGGCGGGCGACTCCACCGAGGCCAGCGACCGGATCGATCCGGTGCTCGCCGCGGTCGCGGCGGCGCAGAAGCGCCACCCGGACCTGGCCGTCGAGCAGTTCGGCGACGCGAGCGCCAACAAGGCGGTCAACGACACGATCGCCGACGACCTCACGAGCGCAGGCCTGCTCTCGCTGCCGGTCACCCTGATCCTGCTCCTGATCACGTTCGGGACGCTCGTGGCGGCGGGAGTGCCGCTGTGGATCGGCCTCAGCGGCGTCATCGCCACGCTCGGGCTGGTGAATCTCCCGAGCCAGCTCCTCCCGATCGACAGCAACCTGTCCGCGGTCATCCTGTTGATCGGCCTCGCGGTTGGTGTGGACTACTCGCTCTTCTATCTCAAGAGGGAGCGGGAGGAGCGCGCCGCCGGGCGCAGCGAGGAGGCCGCGCTCCTAGCGGCGGCCGCCACGTCCGGGCGTGCCGTGCTGATCTCCGGCGCGACCGTGATCGTGGCGATGGCCGGCATGTTCATCAGCGGCGACAAGACGTTCATCTCGTTCGCCATGGGGACGATCCTCGTCGTCGCCGTGGCCGTCTTCGCGTCGCTCACTGTTCTGCCGGCAATGCTGAGCTGGCTCGGGGACCGGGTCGAGAAGGGCCGTGTCCCCCTGCTCTCACGCCGCCGCGGAGTTGGCGAGTCCCGCTTCTGGTCCTCGCTCACCGGCGCCGTCATGCGGCGTCCAGGCCTCGCGCTGCTGCTCGCCGGCGGCCTGCTGGTGGCTCTCGCGATCCCGGCGCTCAGCCTGAAGGGCGTGAACGCCGACATCGACGAGCTCCCGGGAGACCTTGCGGTGATCCAGACCTACAACGAAGTGAAGAAGGTCTTCCCGGCCGAGGGCGTGACGGCCACCGTGGTGATGGAGGTTCCCGACGTCCAGGCGGGAGCGCCGACCGCGGCGATTGCCGCGCTCACGGATCGGGTGGATAGGAATCCCGAGCTCTTCAAGCCGGGCACGGAGCTGATCGAGAGCAAGGACCGAACCGTCGCGCAGATCAACATCCCGACGATCGGCAGCGGCACCGACCAGGCGTCGCTCGACGCGCTCGACAAGCTCCGCGACGACATCGTGCCCGCGACGGTGGGCGGGGTCGAGGGGGCGACGGTCAACGTGACCGGCGACGCCGCGTCATCGGCCGACTTCAGCAGCAACCTCAGTAGCCGTCTGCCGCTGATCTTCGCCTTCGTGTTCGGCCTCGCGTTCCTGCTCATGCTGGTCACGTTCCGCTCGATCGTGATCCCGATCAAGGCGATCCTGCTGAACCTGCTGTCCGTGGGCGCGGCCTACGGCGTGCTCGTCCTCGTGTTCCAGAACGGCAACGGGGAGGGCCTGCTCGGCTTCACCTCAAACGGCGGCGTGACGAACTGGCTGCCGCTGTTCCTGTTCGTGGTGCTGTTCGGCCTGTCGATGGACTACCACGTGTTCATCCTCTCCCGGGTCAGGGAGCTCTACGACCGGGGCATGACCACGGACGAGGCGATCAGGCAGGTCATCGCGAGCACGGCCGGCACAGTGACGAGCGCGGCGGCGGTGATGGTCGGCGTCTTCCTCGTGTTCGTGACGCTCAGCTTCATCGACTTCAAGGAGCTGGGACTCGGCCTCGCGGTCGCCGTTTTGATCGACGCGACGATCATTCGCGGCATCCTGCTGCCCGCGTCCATGAAGCTCCTGGGCGACTGGAACTGGTACCTGCCGAGCTGGCTCGAGTGGCTGCCGCGAATCGGCGACGAGGGCGACGCACCGGCGCCGCCGACGGAGCCCCCCGCACCAGAGATCCCGGAGGCGCCGGCGCCGGCGCCCGCCTAGGCCAGGTTCTCGACAGCCCGCAGCAGGCGCTTCGAGGCGTGCTCGTTGCGCACCGCTGCTCGGATGTGGTGGTCCTCCCCGAGCGGGCCTCCGGGCGCCACGATCACGCCCTGCTTTCGGAGGGCGTTCGCGAGCTCGTCGCCGCTCAGGTCGCCGACTCGGATCCAGAGGAAGTTCGCCTGGCTGTCGGTCACGTCCGCGCCCAGCGCGCGCAGCTGGCCTGTGAGGAAGTGGCGCTCGCGGGCCACGGCGCGGCGGCGGCGGTCGACCTCGGCGTCGCCGTGGCGCAGGGCGTGCTCGACCGCGGCCTGGGTGAGCGCGTTCACGCCCAGCACCGGCGCCGCCGCTGCCAGCAGCCTGGCGTCCGAGCTCACGGCGTAGCCCGCGCGGAGGCCCGACAGTCCGTATATCTTCGAGAACGTCCGCACCACCAGGAGCCGCGGGAAGGCGTCCACGAGCCGCAGGCAGGCGTTGATGTCCTCGGCGTCCTGGAAGTGGATGAGCGCCTCGTCGAGCAGCACGTAGATCTCCTCGGGCAGCGCCGACAGCAGGGCCCCGATCTCCTCAGAGCTGCTATACGTGCCGGTGGGGTCGTTCGGATTGCAGATGATGAGCGCGCGCGTTCGGTCGATGATCGCTGCGGAGACGTCTCCGTCCTCGACCGGAACGGGCGTCGCGCCGGCATGGGCGGCGAGGAGGGGATAGAGCGGATAGGACGGCCACGGCATCACGAGCTCGTCGCCTGGGGAGAGCAGCGCCAGGGCGGCCGACTGGAGCAGTTCGGCGGCGCCGTTGCCCAGGGCAATCTGGTCGGGCGAGACGGCCAGGCGCTCCGCGAGCAGGCGGCGCGTGCCCTCCGCGTGGCGGTCCGGATAGCCGTTCACCCGCCCGCGCGCCCGCGCGATGGCGGCGTTCACGATCTCCGAGTGGGGGAGGTCGGGCCACTCGGTGCCGGACAGGTCGACGTCGGGCAGCCGCTCGAGCGCCTGCCGCTTCTCCTGGCGCCGGCGCTCGCGGCGCTCCACGTTGAGCGCCCTCTCGTCGATGTCGTCGAACTGCCTGTAGTAGTCGCGGAAGCCCACCGCTAGCTGCTCGGCGCGAGGCTCGGCCCGGGCCCCTGGATCAGGAAGAACCAGATGGCGAACAGGACGAGCGCGACGCCCACGCTGAGGGTAAAGATCCGCTCGAGCGCACCGCGGTCCTGGCGGTGCCCCGCGGCGCGACGCACCAGCTTCCACG
>Ga0126306_10002212_pt1 | contig 10896 bp, 15 predicted proteins | sample Plot27_FD_92592 | JGI IMG/M metagenome (GOLD analysis project Ga0126306, IMG submission 92592) | Serpentine soil microbial communities from UC McLaughlin Reserve, CA, USA - Plot27 | ecosystem: Environmental > Terrestrial > Soil > Grasslands | place: USA: UC McLaughlin Reserve, Lake County... | reverse complement strand
ACTCGACCGACACCCCGCTGGCCAGCATGTACCAGCACGCCCGCTGGGCCCGCTTCGCCGACGGTGCCGACGAGGTCCACCAGATGCGCATCGCCCAGCGCACCATCGCCGCCTGGAAGGACCACGGCTCCACCCGCTCGGCGACGGGCGACCTGCCGGTCTGACGCCCGGCTAGGACGCCCGCTCGGCGTCCTCGTCCTTCTCCCGCTCGCGCTGGGCGGCCGGGGGCGCCGACGAGCGGCGCCAGCGCGCCAGGGTGCGGTCGACGCGGGTGCGGATCCGCTCGCCGCCCTCGGTCGGCGCCGGGACGCCCCGGCTGTCGAGCCACACCGCCTTGGCGGCGCCGATGAGCGGCGTCGCCAGCAGGGCACCGGGAACGCCGGCGGCGGCGCCCCCGACCAGGGCGGCGAGCATCGTGGCCGGCGGCGACAGGTTCACCGCCCGGCCCACGATCGCCGGCTGGATCACGTGGTTCTCGAGGTTCTGGTACACGATGAACACTGCGGCGGCCATCACCGCCTGCACCGGCCCCCCGGTCAGCGCCAGGAGCACGAAGAACGACCCGCCCAGCGCCCCGCCGATCTGCGGGATCAGGTTGGTGAGGGTCGTCCACAGCGCCGCCACGGGGGCCAGCGGCACGCCGATGAGCAGGCCCGCCGTGAGCGTGACCAGCCCGGCCAGCCCGGCGACGAACAGCGAGCCGGCGAAGTAGCTCCCGAACGTGGCGTAGACGATCCGGCCCATCCGGTCGGCCCGTGCCTTGCGGTTGCGCGGCACGAGGACCCGCGCCCGCTGGATGAAGATCTCGCCGTCCACCAGGACGCCCACGGCCGTGACCAGGACGATCAGCGCCGAGAACACGCCGCCCAGGAGGCGTTCCCCCACGTCGGCCAGCGTCTGGTCGTCGACGTTGGCGGGGGCGTCGTCGATCCACTCCTCGACCTCGGTGGCGGCGTCGGCCTCCTCCAGCCGGTCACCCACGATCGGCCAGCTGTACATGTCCTCGACGGTCTGGGGCAGCTCTTGGCTGAACTCACGCGACTGGCGGACCGTGGCCGGCGCCACCAGCAGCACGACGGCGGCGACGACCAGGGCCAGCCCGAAGCCCACGACGGCGGCCGAGACGCCCCGGCTGAGCGACCAGCGCCGCTGCACCGCGCTGACGACCGGCGAGAGTGCCACGCCCACGAGTACGCCCACGCCGATGCCGGTGAGCATGTCGGCCGCGGTCGAGCTGATGGTGAGGACCGCCATCGCCACGGACGCGGCCACGACCGCGGCGACGAACGACCACGCGTCGAGGTCGACGACGAGGTGGTGCCGGTCCCGGCGCTCAGCGTCGTCGTCGCTCACGGCCGGTACGGTACGCGGCGGTGGCCAACGACGCGCGCGAGGAGACGGATGATCGTCGCGTCGTCCGGGTGTCCGGCGTCTCGGCCGCCGTCGGCGTGGTCATCGTCGTCCTGGGGATCGTGGCGCAGCGCATCTTCGTGGCCGCCCACCGGCCGCTGTCGTGGGCGGCGGCCGCCGCGGTCGTGGCCGTGCTCATCGACCCGCTGGTCGGGATCCTGGGGCGGCGGATCCCGCGCCTCCTGGCCGTGCTGCTCGCCCTGCTGGTGCTGGCGGGGGCGACGTTCGGGATCGTGTACCGAGCCTTCGACGAGATGTCCTCCGGCCTCGACCGGCTCAGCGAGGCCGCCCAGGACGCCGCCGATCAGGTCGAGGATCGCGACGACAACATCGGCGAGCTCGCCCGCGACATCGACACCTCCCGCCGGGTCGACGACCTCGTCGAGGCCCTCGAGGACCGCGCCACCGGCGGCGAGGACGTCCTCGCCTCCACGGCCGGCACCGCCCCGACGTACCTGATAGGGGCCATCTTCACGATCTTCTTCATGTCGTACGGGCCGCGCCTGGCCACCTCGGCGCTGGCGCAGGTGCCCTCCGATCGTCGGGCGCGCCTCGTGCGGGTCGTGAGCCGGGCCCTGGTGCGGGCCCGGCGGGCGATCCTGTTCACGCTCGGCGAGGGCATCGTCGTCGGCATCGCCGTGGCCATCGCCGCCGCCGCCATGAACGTCCCCGCGCCGGCGGCCCTCGGGCTCAGCGCCGGCGTCATGACGCTCCTCCCCCACGTGGGGATCGTGCTCGGCTCGCTGCCGTTCCTGCTGCTGGTCCTGGGCCTGAAGTCCGACTCGGCCACGCTGGGCGTTGCGTCGGTCGTCCTGCTGTGCCAGCTGGCCGACTCGGTGGCGATCCGGCCCCGGCTCGCCGACCGCAGCGTGCACGTCGGCCTGCTCATCCCGTGGGCGGTGGCGCTCATCGGCTACACGACCTACGGCGTCGGCGGCGCCGCCTACGGCCTGGCCTTCGCCGTGTTCGGCCTGGCACTCATCGACGAGCGCGCCCGCGAGGAGGCCGCCATGGCACCGCTCTACCCGGAGGACGGCGAGGAGCGCGAGGTGGTCGCCCCCGACCCGAGCCTCGTCGACGAGCCGGCGCCGACGGCCTCCGCCTAGAGGAACGCGTTGCCACGCGGCGCGGCTGGCAGGCTCGCGGGTATGGCCGAGGACCCCGACGAACGCGAGCCGGACTACCGCTTCACCCTCGCCAACGAGCGGACGTTCCTCGCCTGGATGCGCACGTCGATGGCCCTGTTGGCGGGCGGGCTGGCGGCGCGGGAGCTGGTGGGGCCGTTCGAGGTGCGCGGCGCCCGGACCGCCCTGGCGGTCGCGGCCGTGACGCTCAGCCTCGTGCTGGCCCTCGGCAGCCTCGTGCGGTGGCGGCGGGTGCAGCGCGCGATGCGCCGCAGCGAACCGCTCCCCCACCCGCTCGCCGCCCCCGTCCTGGCCATCGGGGTGGCCACCGTGGCGGGCGCGGTCGCCCTGCTGGTCCTCCTGGCGTGACCGAGCCCCTGGACGAGGAGGAGGCCGACCCCGGCCTGCAGGCCGAGCGCACCTCGCTCGCCTGGCTGCGGACCGCGCTGTCGTGCGCCGGCCTCGCCGGCCTGACCGCCAACCTCGTCGAGACGGGGGACGCCAGGATCGCCGCCGTGGTCGCCGGCCTGCTCGTGGGCACGGCCGGGCTGCTCGCCGCCTGGTACCGCTCGCACGCCCTCACCGACGACACGCCCGGGGCGGCGCCGCTGGCCTGCGGCGCCCTGCTGGCGGGTGCGGTCGCCGGCGCCGACGTGATCGCCATCGTGCTGCTGGTGAGCTGACTACCCCACGCACTCGGCGCAGCGGCCGAGGAGGTCGATGCGGTGCCCCTCGGGGACGAAGCCCTGGGTGCGGGCCACCTCGTCGAGCTTGGAGGCCACCTGGCGCTCCAGCGCCGCCGGCGGGTCGTAGTCGAGGACCAGCCCGCACCCCGTGCACACGAGGTGGTGGTGGTGCCGCTCGGTGACGGACTCGGCCAGCTCGTAGCGGGCGGCGTCGTCGTCGGTGGCGAGCCGCGTCACGGCGCCGGCATCGGCCAGCACGCCGAGGTTGCGGTAGGCGCTGCTCACGGCCAGCTCGGGGACGGCCTCGACCAGGTCGGCGACCGACTGGGGGCGGTCGGCGGTGGCCAGCGCCTCGACGATGCGGCGCCGGACCGTCGAGTACCGCTGCCCCGACCCGGTCAGCCGGAGCCCGATCTCGGCATGCAGGTCCGCGTCGGCCTCGTGCCCGTGGTCGTGGGCGGCGCTCAAGGCGCCGCCTCCGGGGCCTGGCAGTGGCCGCCGCCGAAATGGCCCTCGCCGTCGTCGACCACCAGCAGGTCGTCACCCACCCGCAGCAGGCGATCGCCGTAGGCCTCGGCCAGGTGCCCGCGGGTCAGGACCTCGCCCGGGGCGCCGGCTGCCACGACCCGGCCGGCCAGCAGGGCGACGTGGTCGGCGGCCATGGCCTCGGTCAGGTCGTGGGTGGCGACGACGACGGCGTGGCCGGCGGCGCGCTCTTCGGCGACGATGGCGGCGATCCGCTCGGCGGACGCCAGGTCGAGGCCGGCGACCGGCTCGTCGAGGAGGAGGACGTCGCCCTCCTGGGCCAGGCCCTGGGCCACGAGGACCCGCTGGCGCTGCCCGCCGGAGAGCTCGCCCAGGTAACGGCGGGTGAGGCCGCCCAGCTCGAGGCGTTCGATTGCGGCGTCGACGACCGCCCGGTGGCGGGCCCGCCGGCCGCGACCCCGGCCGCCGCTACCGTCCGCCCGCTCGGCGGACGGGACCGCGTAGCGGCCCATCGCCACGACCTCGCGCACGGTCACGGGGAGGTAGGAGCTCACGGCGGTGGCCTGGAGGACGTAGGCGACCCGCCGCCGGACCTCGGCCGGCCGCCGCCCCAGCACGCGCACCTGGCCCTGGACGCCCGGCAGCAGGCCCGCCACCACGTGCAGGAGCGTCGACTTGCCGGACCCGTTCGGCCCGACGACCGCCGAGACCGCCCCACCCGGCAGGTCGAGGTGCGCCACCCGGAGCACCGGCGTCCCACCCCGCCGGGCCACGACGTCGCGCAGCCGCACGGCCGGCTCGGACGCGTCACGCGCGGGCGGGGTCGGCGTGACGGGCGCAGCGGTGGAGGTGAGGAGGGAGGCCATGTCCGTCCGGGTGTCGAGGGTGGCGGTTGCGACTGAGAATCGTTCTCGACATACTACCGCCCATGCGAATGAGAGCAATTCTCACTCCCATGGCGCTGGTGGCCCTGGCCGCCGCGTGCGGGGAGTCGGGGTCGGCCGCCGGCGACGGGCGTCCCCAGGTCGTGGTGACGACGTCGATCCTCGGCGACGTGGCCGGCGAGCTCGCCGGGGGCGAGGTCGACGTGCAGGTCCTCATGCCCCCGGGCGCCGACCCGCACGAGGCGGCGCTCTCCGCCCGCGAGGCCGACAGTCTCGCGTCCGCCGACCTGGCGGTGGTCAACGGGGCCGCCTTCGAGCAGGCGATGGAGGACACGATCACCGCCGTCGAAGAGGACGGCACCCCCGTCTTCCGGGCCACCGACCACGTCGAGCTGCTCACGTTCGCCGACCAGCACGCCGCCGACGAGGCGGGGGAGGCCGAGGGCGAGCACGGGGACGAGCTCGACCACGGCCACGACGACGCCGAAGCCGACCCCCACGTCTGGACGGACCCCACCGGCATGATCGAGGTGGCCCGGGCGCTCGGCGACCGCATCGCCGAGCTGGACGGGGTGAACGCCGAGACGATCGAGGCCAACACGACCGACTACATGGCCGCGCTCGAGGGGCTCGACACCGAGGTCGAGCAGGACCTGGCGGCGATCCCCGCCGAGCGCCGCCGGCTCGTCACGAACCACGAGGTCTTCGGCTACTTCGCCCAGCGCTACGGCTTCGAGGTCGTCGGCGCGGTCATCCCGGCCGGGACCACCCAGGCCGAGCCGTCCTCCGCCGAGGTGGAGGCGCTGGCCGAGGTGGTCGAGGAGGCCGGCGTCCCCGCCATCTTCGCCGAGACGTCCTCCCCCGCCACCCTCGCCGACGCCCTGGCCGAGACCGTGGGCGACGTCCGCGTCGTGCCGCTGTTCAGCGAGTCGCTCGGCGACGAAGGGTCGGGCGGCGCCACCTACGTCGAGATGATGCGCACCAACGCCGAGCGGATCGCCGAGGCCCTGGCGTGATCGCCTGGTTCAGCGACGCCTTCGGGTCCGAGCTGACCCAGCGGGCCCTGCTCGCCGGCCTGCTCGTGGCGGTCACGACCTCGCTGATCGGTACGTGGGTCGTGGTCCGGGGGCTGTCGTTCATGGGCGACGCCCTGGCCCACGGGGTGCTCCCGGGCATCGCCCTGGCGTTCCTGTGGGGGCTCGACGTGACCCTCGGGGCGCTCGTCAGCGCGGCCCTCATGGTCGGGGGGATCAACCTCGTGAACCGCCGGGCCCACCTGTCCGAGGACACGGGCATCGGGCTGCTGTTCGTGGGCATGCTCGCCCTCGGCGTCGTGATCATCAGCCGGGAGGACACCTACGCCGGCGACCTGACCGCCTTCCTGTTCGGGGACATCCTCGGCGTCCGGCCGCCCCAGCTGCGGATGCAGGCCGTGGTGGCGGGCCTCACCCTGCTCGCCGTCGCCGTCCTGTACCGGCCGTTCCTGGCGCTGTCGTTCAACCGGGAGAAGGCCGCGGCCCTCGGCCAGCGGCCGGCCCTTGCGCACGCCGCCATGCTGGCGCTGCTCGCCCTGGCGATCGTGGCCTCGTTCCGCGTGGTCGGGACGCTGCTTGTGTTCGGCCTGCTGGTGGCGCCGCCCGCCACCGCCACGCTGGTGGTCCGCCGGCTGCCGGCGGCGATGGCGGCCAGCGTGGCGCTCGGCTGCCTCGCGGTCGTCGTCGGCCTCGCCACCAGTTACCACCAGGACACGGCCGCTGCCGCCACCGTGGCGGGCGTGGCCGTGGCCCAGTTCTTCGTGGCGCTGGCCGTCCGCGAGACCGTCGCGTTCCTTCGTTCGCGGCGGCCGGCGGTCGACCCGGGCCCGCCCGCGCCGGGCGCGGCCCCGGCCGGCTCGACGTCGGCCCCGGCCTCGACGGGCTGAGCCGGTAACCTCGTCGGCATGTGCGCAGCCTGCGTCGCCCAGGGTGCGGCCTACGTCGGCGGTGCGGTCGCCGGCCTGCAGGTCATGCGGGCCAACGCCCGCCACAAGCGCGACGCGCGCCGGTCCGCCGCGGAGGTTGGCGCGGCCGGCGACGGCCACGGCGAGGAGGCGCAGCCGGAGCAGGGGCACGAGCCGCACGAGGAGCCGGCGACGGCCCGCGGATGACGCCGCCCCCCGGCGGGTAGGCGCGGCCCATGACGCCGCTGCCGCCGCCGGACCCGATCCCCGAGCCGCCGGCGCCCCCGATGCCGCCGCCGGCACCGGAGCCGCCCGGCCCCATCCCGCTCCCGCCCGACCCGCCGGTCCACCCGGGGCCCGAGCCGGCGCCGGTGATCCCGTGACCGACGCCTACGAGCCCGCCCCGGGCGATCACTCGGTCGGCCGCTCGCCGCTCGACGTGGGCACGCGGGTGCGGACCGGCGACCCGATCCCCCGCCCCGGCTCGTGGGAGGTCGTCGACCACGACTGCCCCGCCGCCGGCGACCTGCGTGCCCTCGGCCCGCCCGACGAGGCCCCTGCCTGTCCCGACTGCGACCAGCCGGTGACCTGGCAGCTGACCCACCTCTCCGCCACCGTCGCCGCAGACCACGCGGACGACGCCCCGCTCCCGTAACGGGCCTGTCGCCGCACCGACGACCCGGCCGTGCCGGTCCCGGCGGCTCAGGTGAGGTCGCCGCCCACCAGCCACCCGAACTCGGCCCGCAGCCGGCCGGCGTCGGCGTCCAGCGCCACCCGCCAGGACGCGAAGCCCGGCGGGGCGTCGTCGGCCTCGGGCCGCGGCCGCAGGTCCGCCACGGTGGCGCCCCAGGCGGCGGAACCGCCGGTGTCGACCGCCAGCGGGACGACCCTCGCCTCCGTGACCAGGGCGGTGTCCACGGCAGCGATCGTCGCCGCCAGGTCGTGGCACGGCGACCAGCCGGCCGGGGCCTGCTCCGAGCGGGCGTAGTAGCCGGCGTAGTGGGCGAGCGGCTCGGCCAGGAACCGGCCGGCGACCGTGTGGCCGGCGCCGGCCAGGGCCAGCTCGTCCGGCCCGAGGAGGGCGTAGCGCGTCACGTCCAGCCCGACGAGCAGGGGCCGCTCCTCGGTGGCCCACGGCGCGGCCACGACCTCGGCCGCCGCCGTCGGGTCGTGGGCGATGTTGGCCTCCGCGAGCGGCAGGGCGTTTCCGCCGGCCGCCACCGACCCGCCCATGACCGTGAGGCTGCGGACCCGGCTGGCGATGCCCGCCTCGGCGCGCAGGGCTTGGGCCACGGTCGACAACGGGCCGACCGTGACGAGGCCGAGCTCGCCCGGCCGCTCGGCGGTGAGCCGGGCGAGCAGCTCGCCGGCCGGCTCGGCGGCCAGGCCGGCGTGGCCCGTAGGCCACCTCTCGGCGCACCCACCGAGGCCGTCCTCGCCGTGGACGTGGCCGCTCCGGCGCCCCAGAGGCGTGGGGCCGATCGGGCCCTCGACGCCGAGGGCCACCGGGATGTCGGGCCGCCCGGCCGCGGCCAGGATGCGGGCCACGTTGGCGGCGGCACCGTCCGCCCCGACGTTGCCCCACGTCGCGAGGACCGCCACGACCTCCACGTCCGGCCGGGACAACGCCCACCACAGGGCGACCGCGTCGTCGATACCGCCGTCCGTGTCGATGACCAGCGAGTGCACGCCCGATCATGTCACCGTGCGTCGCGCGTCGGCCGGGTCGACGAGGGTCCCCCGAGGGGCCGCAAACCGCCGGAAACTAGGATGCCCGGGGTCCAGCCGTCGCGCGTTTGGGGTTTCTCGTGCTCGATTCCGTAACCGAGTGGGTCGCCGACGTCGTCGATGCCCTCGGCTACGTGGGCGTCGCCTTCCTCATCGCCCTCGAGAACCTGTTCCCCCCGATCCCCTCCGAGATCGTGCTGCCGCTGGCCGGGTTCGTCGCCGGGCAGGGCCGGGCGCACCTGGTCGGCATGGTGGTGGCCGCGACGATCGGCTCCTTGGTGGGCGCCTGGGCGCTGTACGGCATCGCCGCCGCCATCGGGCCGGAGCGCCTGCGGGCGATCGTCGAGCGCTGGGGGCGGGTGCTCCGCCTCAGCCCGGACGACCTGGACAAGGCCGAGAACTGGTTCGACAAGCGGTCCGGCACGGCGGTGCTGATCGGGCGCTGCGTGCCGCTGATCCGGTCGCTCGTGTCGATCCCGGCCGGCTTCCGGCGCATGCCGATCCTGCGCTTCTCTCTGTTCACGCTGCTCGGCAGCCTGACGTGGAACTCCGCCCTCGTCGGCGCCGGCTACGCCCTCGGCGACCGCTGGGAGCAGGTCGGCGAGTACGTCGGCTACCTGCAGTACGTGGTGATCGCGGTGGTCCTGGTGGCGCTGGGCTGGTTCGCCTGGAACAGGTTCGGCCCCGGTCGGCAGGACGACGACTCCGAGTCGGCCGACGACCGCCCGGTCGCCCACCGGTAACCGTCGGGGCGGCCCCGAGCTTCGTCTCCGGACGCGTCACGGCGCCGGGCCGGCATCGTTGCCGGGTCCGGCGCCGTCGCTGCTGGGTGGTCCAGCGGTGATCGCTACGTCGGGGTCAGGACTCGGCCGACATCCGGCGGATGCGGCCCTTGCGGGGCACGAGGGCCATCAGCACCACGACCACGCCGGCGCCGCAGAGCATCCAGGCCCACCAGTCCTCGATGGCCAGCTCTCGGTCGACCTCGGCCGTCTCGATGGCGGCCACGGCGGCACCGACGGCGAGCGCCAGGCCCAGCAGGGTGGCGATCACCCGGCGCCGGGCGATGCCGGCCAGGGCGATGAGCACGCCGGCGCCCAGCTCGGCCGCCGCCAGCAGGGCGGTGTGGTCGCCACCGGCGACGCCGACCACCGGGTCGTACCAGCTGCTGTCGATCTCGGCGCGAATCAGGCCGACGGCGCCGGCCAGCGCCAGGGCGGCGCCGATCAGCGTCACGACCAGGTCGGCGATCGACCAGCGGGTGACGACGACGTCCTCGACGACCTCGTGCCGGTCGGGCGTCCGCCCCTCGTCGCGGTCGTCCACGCCGTCGTTGTCACGGTCGCGGTCGACCGCGCGCGTCGGGACCGTCCGGTCGACGGCCGTGTCGAACGGGTCCGGGTCGTGCCGGCCCTCGTAGCCGTGGCGGTCCTCGGTGCGGGGCGGCGGGGCGTCGATCGGCGGGGAGGCCCTCGGCGGGTCCACGACCGGTGCGGACGTGGTGTCGCCGCGGGGCTCGTCCACCGGAGCGTCCGACCAGCCGGACGTCGACGTGGCGGACTGTCCCGGCGGACGGGTGCGGTCCTCACCACTGCGCTGTTCACGGCGCTTGAGCAGGTCCATGATCATCTCCTCCGTCAAAGACGGGTCACCGTGTGGTCTGCCCCGACGGACCGTTCGTAAACGACGCGACCGGTCACGCCCGTGCCCGCGGCGCGGTTGGCGCCCGCGGCGGTGGGTACCTTTCGCGACATGTCCGACATCGACCAGAACGGCGAAGAGCTCGACGAGAACCTCTCCGCCGACTACCCGCCCGACCAGCCCCTCGGCATCTACGACGAGGAGGCCACGGGGGTCGAGGCCCCCGAAGACGACCTCGATGACGGCGAGCCGGTCGACGACCTCGAGCCCGAGGTCTGGGAGCAGGGGCCCGACGCCGGTGCCGGTGTCGTCGTGGCCGGCGAGAGCGACGTCGACGTCGGCGACGACCTGGAGAAGGACCTGGTGGCGTCGCCCGGCCAACGCGAGGAGCTCGGCCCGCTCGCGGAGGACGATCAGTTCAGCGGCGACGAGACCACCCGCGACTACGCGACCGAGCACGAGCCGATGCCCGCCGAGGAGGCGGCCGTGCGGGTCGAGGCCGAGCCGCCGGGGGCGGTGGGATGAGCGACGCCGTCCCCGGGAGCGGCGGGACCGGCCCGGCCGACCCCGTGCCGGGGCCCGGGGACGGACGGGCCCTGCGGGTGGTCGCCGAGTCCGCCGAGGGCTGCACCCGTTGCGACCTCTACCGGGACGCCACGCAGGTCGTGTTCGGCGAGGGCCCCGTCCCGGCACCGATCATGCTGGTCGGCGAGCAGCCGGGCGACCAGGAAGACCTGGCCGGCCAGCCCTTCGTGGGTCCGGCCGGCCAGCTGCTCGAGCGGGCACTGGCGCAGGCCGAACTGGAGCGGCGCGCCGTCTACCTGACCAACGCCGTCAAGCATTTCAAATGGGAGCCGCGCGGGAAGCGGCGGATCCACAAGAAGCCGCGCGCCTCCGAAATCAAGGCGTGCCGGCCGTGGCTCGAGGCGGAGGTCCACGCGATCAAACCGGTGGTCGTGATCTGTCTGGGTGCGTCGGCGGCGCAATCGGTGTTTGGT
>Ga0126306_10002211_pt1 | contig 10896 bp, 9 predicted proteins | sample Plot27_FD_92592 | JGI IMG/M metagenome (GOLD analysis project Ga0126306, IMG submission 92592) | Serpentine soil microbial communities from UC McLaughlin Reserve, CA, USA - Plot27 | ecosystem: Environmental > Terrestrial > Soil > Grasslands | place: USA: UC McLaughlin Reserve, Lake County... | reverse complement strand
CTCGAGGCGCTTCGCGAACGCCTCCGCACCGCCGTCCGCGAGAATGTCGGCGGGGTCGCTCCCCTCGGGCATCTCGACCGCCCGCAGCTCCACGCCTCGGTCCTGGGCCACCCGCGCGGCCCGCAGCATCGCCTCCTGGCCGGAGCGATCGGCGTCCAGGGCCAGCACCACCAGCGGCCCGGCTCGGCCCAGCTCCGCCATCTGCTCGGCCGTGAGCGCGGTCCCCATGATGGCCACCGACTCGCGTATCCCCGCCTGATGGAGGGCGAGCACGTCCGTATAACCCTCCACGACGACGATCCGACCGCCCTTCGCCGCGTGCGCCCGCGCGAGGTCGATCCCGAACAGCTGGCGACCCTTGTGGTAGACCTCGTTCTCCGAGGTGTTCAGGTACTTCGGCCCGCGTCCCTCCGCCATCGCCCGCGCCCCGAAACCCAACACCCGCCCGCGCGCGTCGGCCAGGGGGAACATAATGCGGCCGCGGAAGCGGTCGTAGAGGCCGCCGTCACGACCGCGCTGGGCAAGCCCCGCCGCCACCAGCTCCGGCGGACCAAAGCCGTCGCGCTGGGCGCCCACGATCACTCGGTCCCAGGCGCTCGGCGCGTATCCCACCCGGAACTCGCGCAGCACCTCCTCGCCCAGCCCCCTGCCGAGCAGGTACGCGCGGGCCTTCTTGGCCTCCCCCGACTCCCACAGATAGGTCGCGTAGAACCGGGCCGAGCGATCGAGCAGCTTCATCAGCCGTTCGCGGCGCCGGCGGCGCTCCTCGGCGCGCGGGTCGTCCTCCTCGCGCTCGACCGTGACCCCGGCCCGGTCGGCGAGCGCCTCCACCGCCTCGGGGAAGTCGAGTGCCTCGGTGGCCTGCACGAAGCCGATGGCGTCGCCCCCCTCCCCGCAGCCGAAGCAGTGGTAGAGCTTCCGCTCGGCGTCGACGGAGAACGACGGCGTGCGCTCGTCGTGGAACGGGCACAGCCCGACCCAGCGCGATCCGACCCGTCTGAGGTCGGTCTTGGCGCCCACCAGCGCGACCATGTCGACCGCCTCGCGCACGCGCTCGATCGAGTCCTTGGTGAAGAGCGCCATGGTCAGAACCCCTGCGGCAGGGACAGGTCGACGAACGTGCGGATGGCGAAGCGGTCCGTCATCCCCGCGAGCCAATCGACCACCCGCTGCTCGTGGGTGGCGTCCTCGGTCACCGGCGGCGGCGGATCGGTGGCGTAGTAGTCGAACAGCGCCCTCAGCATGCGCTCGATGCGCGGCTGCTGGCGCTGCCCCTCCGGCCCGAGGTAGACCCGCTCGAACATGAACTCCCGGAGACGAAGCATCGCGCCGCCCACTTCCTCCCCCTGGACGATGTCGCCGGCCTCCTCCGAGCGTTCGAGCAGGTCCTCCACAAGGGTGCCGATGCGCTCCGAGCCGGTCGAGCCGAGTAGCTCGATCTCGTCCCCCGGGAGGTCCTCGAAGCGCAGCACCCCCGCGCGGATCGCGTCGTCGATGTCGTGGTTGATGTAGGCGATGCGGTCCACTACCCGGAGAACCCGGCCCTCGAGCGTGGCCGGCGGCTCGGCGCCGGTGTGGCGCAGGATGCCGTCCCGCACCTGCTCCGTGAGGTTGAGGCGCTCGATCCGCTCGACCACCCGCAGCGAGTGCTCGTTGTGGCGGAATGCTTGGCCCCACCGCTCGCGCACGCACGCGTCGAGCACCTCCTCGCCGATGTGACCGAAGGGAGCGTGGCCGAGGTCGTGGCCCAGCCCGATGGCCTCGGTGAGGTCCTCGTTCAGCCCGAGCGCGCGGGCCACGTTGCGCGCGATCCCGGTGGTCTCGAGCGTGTGAGTGAGCCGGGTGCGGTAGTGGTCCCCCTCCGGGGCGATGAAGACCTGCGTCTTGTGCTTCAGGCGCCGGAAGGCCTTCGAATGGACGATCCTGTCGCGGTCGCGCTGGAACGGCGTGCGGTGCTCGGCGTCGGGCTCGGACCGGTCACGCCGGGCCGGGTAGGAACGGGTCGCGAGCGGGGAGAGGTCGCCCTCCCGCCGCTCGATCCACTCCCGGAAGGAAGTGCGTGCGGCCTGGGCCATGCCGGCCGATTCTGGCAGGCTCAGCGCCCGGCAACGGGAAGCCAGCCCGAGCCGTACTCGATGCGCGCGGCGCCCTTCTTCCCGGCGGGCACGCGCCAGGCGACCGCGAGTGGCGCGGTCTTGCCCGGATCGAGGCGGATCAGGCGGCCGAGACGCTCGAGCTCGGACTCCGGCAGGCCGCCGCGCGGGGGTCGGGTCGGCGGATAGAGCGGGTGGATGTAGCCGCGGATGAAGGTCGCGTTGCCCCGCAGCGGATTGCCATCCTCGTCCACGGGGTGCACATCCTTGGCCTGGAGCCTGATGCGGCGGAGCGAGTCGTTGCGGATCATGCCCACGAGCACGCGGTCACGCGGCAGGTTCTCCTGGCGGTAGACGTTGGGCCCCTTTGTCCAGACCAGGTCGCCCACACCGCTGTCCTCGTCGTCCGAGCAGGCGAGCAGCGACACCGAGGCGACCGCGCAAGCGGCTCCGAGGGCCAGCGCTCTGAGCAACACCCGCTAGGGCTCGGGCGGCCGCGTGAACCAGTCGCAGCCGACCGGATCGGCGTTGGTCTCCGGATCCCAGACGGCGCAGGTGAACAGCGACGCCTGCTTCGCGCTGTTCCCGGTGCTGTCGGGGCTTCCGCCAGGGCACGAGAAGAGGGTCAGCGGGTCGCTCGTGAACGTCCCCCCCGCTGGGCCCTTGTTGCTCGACCAGCAGTTTCCGTGGCCCTCCTCGTCCCACCAGAAGTCCACGCCGTTGGGATCCCGCCGGCCGTCGGGCCGGATGCCCATACGGTTGCCGATGTACTTGTTCTCGTGGGAGGTCTCGTAGGTGGTGGGCGGGGCCGACTGACCGGTGGGGTCCTCGCCGCGAAGCTCTCCCGGGACCCAGAACAGCATCGTGCCCTGCCGCCAGTTGTCGTAGATCCAATTCCCTCGGAACAGGTTGCCGTTGCCGCCGCCAATCACGATGCCCGTCCCCACCGGCACCTGGAAGGTCGGGCACACCTTGCGGGGGTCACGCTGCTCGATCGGCGTGTTCTTGCAGTAGGCGTCGCGCTGGGCGTTGAAGAGATCCGCGTTGTTCGAGTAGATCTGGTTCTTCTCCCACTTCGAGCAATCCTGTGGCATGCCAGGGTGGCCGCCCGAGAAGGAGTCCCCCGTGATGCCGGTGGCGTTGTGGTGGAACTTCGAGTGATGGGTGTAGGTGCCGTTTCCCGCGGTTCCCGACCAGCCAATCGTGTTCCCAAACGACTCCGAGCGGCGGACCTCGATGCCGTAGCGCTGGCAGTGGCCCTCTGGACCCGAGCCCGGGTAGATGCCGGCATCGCCCGAGCCGTATGCCTTCACGTCGCTGTACAGGCCGTTGTCGGACGTGAAGCTGAGGAAGCCGTACTCGCGGCTCCAGCGGGAGACGATGTGCTCGAGCCGGAACCCATTCGTCTCGAGCACGTACACGTTGTTGAAGTCCGAGTACTGCACGAGGAAGTTGCGGAGCACGATCCCGTCGGCGCGGTCGGCGCGGAAGACGTTCAGCTTGGCGCCGTTCTGGTCACCGTAGCCGGCGCCGACGACCCTGACGTGCTGCGGCCGCGCGCCCGTGCCCTCGATCTGGAGATGGCACTTGTCGTCGCAGCGGCGGTCGGGATCGTCGTCGTCGCCCGTGATCGCGATCAGGTTCTGCGCGTTGGGGCAGTCGCGCTGGAACTTGTAGCTCTTGCTCCCGGGCTCCTCGCCCTCGTACTCGTCGCCCTGGCATTCCGCGCCTTCGCTCGACACCCGCCGGCTCGGCTCCTCCTTGTAGACGCCCGGGAGCACGAGGATGCGGTAGTTCGACTTGGCGGCGTTGACCGCGGCCTGGATGTGCTCGTAGCGACACTTGTCGAGGAGCTTCAGGTTGAGCCGCCGCGTGGCGCCCCGCAGCTGGCTCCTGATGCGCGCCTTCGAGTCGTCCTTGCAGACCACGAGCGCCTTGCCGGTCGTGCGGTACTTCGGCACCGATCCGAGCTTGTGGTCCGGGAAGTACGACAGGCGCTCCGCATGTCCGTACGCGGAGCCGGCGGTGACCGCCAGGACGAGGGTGAGCGCGGCGAGGAGGGCGAGCAGGCGCGTGGCGTTCATTCGTCGCGGCAACCTATTCGAAGTGGTACAGATGTGCAACTTTGGAACGCACCCATCAGGCGCGCGGGGAGCGGCGCCGTAGCGCGATTCTCGAGGCCGCGCTGAGGGTCATCGCAGAGCGCGGCGTGGCCGCCACCACGCACCGCGCGGTGGCCGAGGAGGCCGGCGTTCCCCTCTCCGCGACCACCTACTACTTCGAGTCCCTCGACGATCTGCTGGACGGGGCGCTGCTCCTCTTCGTCCATGACGAGGCCGAGCGCTTGAGGTCCCTCTCCAGTCAGCTGGAGGGACAACGGATCCCGCCGGCCGAGATCGCCCGACTGCTGATCGGCGAGCTCCGCAGCGGCCAGGGACCCGGCGCGCTCCCGCCGGAGGTGGCGCAGTTCGAGCTCTACCTCGAGGCGGCGCGCCGGCCCGGCCTGCGGGAGGTGGCGCGCCAGGCCCTCGACCTGTACGCCGAGGCCGCCGAGGCGGCGCTGCGCGCCGCCGGCTCGCCACGGCCGGCGGACGGGGCGCGCGCCTTCGTCGCGCTCGTCGACGGGCTCGGCCTCCACCGGATCGCCACCGGCACGGAGGTCGACCTCGAGCGGACGCTGCTCACGCTGTTCGTGCCCTTCGCGATGGACGACGCCGAGCTCGGAGCGTGGCTGCGGCGGCTAGGCGCCTGAGGCCTGAGCCGCCGCCACCCGGGCTATGGGCACGCGGTAGGGCGAGCAGCTCACGTAGTCGAGCCCCGCCATCTGGAAGAAGGAGATCGACTCGGGATCGCCGCCGTGCTCGCCGCAGATGCCGAGCCCGAGCTCGGGCTTCGCCTCCCTCCCGACCCACGCCGCCAGCCTGACGAGCCAGCCCACGCCCGGCTGGTCGATCGTCTCGAAGGGGCTGCGGTCGAGCACCTTTCGCTCGATGTACCGCTGGAGGAAGCTGCCCTCCACGTCGTCGCGCGAGAACCCAAGCGCGGTCTGGGTCAGGTCGTTGGTGCCGAACGAGAAGAAGTCGGCCACCCCGGCGATCCGGTTCGCCACGAAGCAGGCCCGTGGCAGCTCGATCATCGTGCCGATCGACAGCTCCACCCTCGAGCCATCCTCCTCGTCGACCACCCGCTCGACGAGCTCGCGCATCAGCTGGAGCTCCTTCTCGTAGGCCACGAGCGGGATCATGATCTCCACGTGAGGCGGCTCCGACACGGCCACCGCCGCCCTCACGATCGCTCTGACCTGCATCTCGTAGACCTCGGGATGGAGCACGCCGAGCCTGACGCCGCGCGTGCCGAGCATCGGGTTCGTCTCGGACAGCGTGTGGATGCGGTCGAGCGTGTGCTCGAGCTCCTCGAGCTCGTCGGATTCCTCGATGCGGGCCCGCTCCACGTCCTGCGCGACCTCCTCGGCTCCCGGCAGGAACTCGTGGAGGGGCGGGTCGAGCAGCCGGATCGTGACGGGCAGGCCCTCCATCTCCTCGAACAGCCCCTCGAAGTCCTGCTGCTGGAGCGGCAGCAGCTCGTCGAGCGCGGCGCGCCTGTCCTCCTCAGTCTCGGCCATGATCATCGCCCGCATCTTGGGTTGGCGATCCTGGGCCATGAACATGTGCTCCGTGCGGCACAGACCGATCCCCTCCGCTCCGAACTCCCTGGCCTTGCCGGCGTCCTCGGGGGTGTCGGCGTTCGCGCGCACGCCCAGCGTCCTCAGCTCGTCCGCCCAGCGCAGCACGGTCTCGAAGTGATCCGACACCTTCGGGTGCTCGAGCGGAACGTCGTCCGCGGTCACGAGGCCGGCCGAGCCGTCGATGGCGATCACGTCGCCCTCGCCGAGGGTGGTCCCGTTCACGCTCACCGTCTTCGCGTGCAAGTCGATCTCGAGCGCCGCCGCTCCCGCTACGCACGGCTTGCCCATCCCCCTGGCCACGAGCGCGGCGTGACTCGCCTTGCCGCCCTCGGCGGTCAGGATCCCCTTCGCCGCGTGGAAGCCCGCCACGTCGTCCGCCTCCGTGAAGGGGCGAACGAGGATCACGTCGCGCCCATGCTCCGCGGCGCTGACGGCGTCCTGCGCGGTGAACACGATCGCCCCCTCGGCCGCTCCGGGTGAGGCGGCCACGCCCTCGGCCAGCACGTCGAAGTCCGCGCCCTGCTTGAAGGTGGGGTGCAGCAGGGCATCCAGCCGGCCCGCGTCGATCGTGTCGATCGCCTCGCGCTCGTCGAGCAGCCCCTCCTCGACCGCGTCGACCGCGAACCGCACCGCCGCCTGGGCCGGACGCTTGGCGTTGCGGGTCTGGAGCATGTAGAGGCTGCCCTCCTCCACCGTGAACTCCGTGTCCTGCATGTCGCGGTAGTGCCGCTCAAGGGTGCGGAGGATCTCGAGCAGCTCCTCGTAGGCCTCCGGCATCAGCTCCTTCATGTCGTGCAGGTCGCGCGGCGTGCGCACGCCGGACACCACGTCCTCGCCCTGCGCGTTCGGCAGGAAGTCGCCGGACGGCGTGGGCTCGCCGGTGACCTCGTCGCGCGTGAACGCGACGCCGCTGCATGAGGTGTCGCCCTTGTTGCCGAACACCATTTGCTGCACGCTGACGGCCGTGCCCCACTCGTCCGGGATGTGATTGATGCGCCGGTACTGGACCGCTCGTTCGCCCATCCACGAGTCGAACACCGCACGAATGGCCTGGCACAGCTGCTCCCGTGGCTCCTGGGGGAACTCCTCGTCGGTCTCCTCCCGGAAGACCTGCTTGAACCGGTCGGTGAGCTTCCGCAACACGTCCACGTCGAGCTGGACGTCCTCCTCGACGCCCGCCTCGGCCTTCGCCTCCTTGATCAGCTCCTCGTAGCGCTCCCCCGGGATGCCGCGGCAGACGTTCCCGAACATCTGCACGAAGCGCCGGTACGAGTCCCACGCGAAGCGCTCGTTCTCGGTGGCCCGCGCCAGCCCCTCCACCGAGTCGTCGTTCAGTCCGAGGTTGAGGACCGTGTCCATCATCCCGGGCATCGACTCGCGGGCCCCGGAGCGGACCGAGACGAGCAGCGGATCGTCGGCGTTGCCGAGCGCCTTGGCGGCCTGCTCCTCGAGCCGGGCGAGCGCCTCTCCAACCTCCTCCTCCATGCCGTCCGGGAACTCACGGTCGGCCTGCATGTAGGCGACGCACGCCTCGGTGGTGATCGTGAAGCCCGCGGGCACGCGGTCGGCGCCGAGCACCCGCGTCATCTCGGCGACGTTGGCCCCCTTGCCGCCCAGCAGCTCGCGCATGTCGCGCGACCCCTCGGCGAAGTCGTAGACCAGCTTGGTACCAGCCGCAGCTTTCACAGGAGGACTCTATGCCCGGAATTTGCTCCGCGCGCACCCGGCCGAGCCGGGTGCTTGCGGCTTGGCTCTGCGCGCACCCGGCTTGCGGCTAAGCCGCCACCCGCCGTAACCGCACATGGGCGTGGTATTCGGCCGTTTCGGCCAGTGCCCGATCGGCCTGCGACAGCGCCAGCTCGGATGCCTGGGGGATCTCGGCGAGCGGGTTGGCGAGCGCGCCCACGAGGAAGCGGTGGGCCTCCTCCCCGAGCGGGAAGGAGCCCGCCTCGCATCCCTCGCAGACCACGCCACCGGCGCTCGGCGAGAAGGCGCCCAGGTGCTCGACCTCGCCGCAGGCGGCGCACGAGGCCAGCTCAGGCGCGAAGCCGGCGGCCAGCAGCAGCTTCATGCGAAAGGCGAGCGCCTGGGCGCGGTCGGCAGCCTCGGCGCTGGCGTCGAGCAGCGCCAGCTCGTTGCAGAGCAGGTTGTACGCGGGGCGGTTGGCCTCGGCCGAGTCGAGCAAGCGCAGCACCGCCTCGCACGCCTGGGTGGCGCGCTCCAGCGATGCCCGCCGTTCGCGCAGCGCCGCGTGGGGGCGCACGGTGTCGGCCTGGCTGATCGTGCACAGCTCCCCGCGACCCTGGTGCAGCACGAGCCGGACCCTGCTGAGCGGCTCGAGCCGTCCACCGAGGCGCGACTTCACCCGCCGCACGCCCTTCGCCACCGCGCCGAGCCGCCCGCGATCGGCGGTGTAGAGGTGCAGCACCCGATCCGCCTCGCCGTAGCGGATGGAGCGCAGCACGATGGCTTCCGTCTTGAAAGAGCCCGGCACTTCATAGACTTTGAACGGGATGGCGGACGAGAACGGGGTGATTCTCTACACGACGGAGCCGTGCGGCTTCTGCCGGCAGGCCAAGGCGCTCCTGCAGGCGCGCGGCGTGGTCTACGCGGAGGTCAACCTGGCGAAGGACCCCGGCGGGCGCGCCGATCTGGTGGCGCTCACCGGCCAGATGACCTTTCCCCAGATCGTGATCGGACAGCGCTCGATCGGAGGCTTCCGGGAGCTGCTCGAGGCCGATCGAGCGGGCGCACTCGAGGACCTGCTCGCCGCGTGAGGGATCGAGTGTCGCCCTAGTCGGCCTCACGCCGACGTAGCCGACACTCGGCGCGGGCGGCGCTGACAGTTCGGGCACACGTAGGTCCCGCGTCCCGCCGCCCGCAGCTTCTGGATCGGCGTGCCGCAGCGCGGGCACGGCTCGCCGGCGCGGCTGTAGACCAGGAAGCGGTCCTGGAAGCTGCCCTCGGCGCCGTCGATGTGCCGGTAGTCGTCGATCGAAGCGCCCTTGGCATCGATGCCCTGCTCGAGGGTCTCCACCACCGCGTCCCGCAGCGCCCCGATCTGCGCCCGCCTCAGGGTGCCCACGGCGCGCAGGGGATGGATGCGAGCGCGGAAGAGAGCCTCGTCGGCGTAGATGTTGCCGACGCCGGCCACGCGCTCCTGCGAGAGCAGAAAGGCCTTGACCGGCTGCCTGCGACCGCGTGCCAGCGCGCGCAGGGCGTCGGCGGTGAAGTCCGGGCCGAGCGGCTCAACCCCGAGACGAGATGAGAAGTAGTCGGCGAGCGCGTCGCTGCCCAGCAGGACGTCGCCGGTGCCGAAGCGGCGGACGTCCACGAACAGGAGCCGCTGGCCGGAGTCGAGCTCGAACCGGGCCCGGAGGTGCGGGGGCTCATCCGCGTCGTCGCGCAGGAGCAGGTTGCCGGTCATGCGGAGGTGCATGACGAGGTGGATGTCCTCCTCGACCGAGACGATCAGGTACTTGCCGCGCCGCCCGAGGTGCTCCACGCGGCGCCCGCGCAGGGCGTCCTCCACGGCCTCGGGTGGCGCCGGCTCGCACCAGCGCGGATCGAGCACGGCAAGGCGCTCGATGCGCCGGCCCTCGAGGGCCGGTGCGAGCTGGCGGCGAATCGTCTCGACCTCGGGGAGCTCGGGCATCCTGCCCGTCGAGACTATGCGGTCGCCCGCGGATGCGCCCTGAAGTAGACGTCCTTCAGCCGCTCGCTCGACAGGTGCGTGTAGAGCTGCGTGGTCGAGACGTCGGCGTGCCCCAGCATCTCCTGCACCGACCGCAGGTCACAGCCGCCGGCGAGCAGGTGGGTGGCGAACGTGTGGCGCAGCGTGTGCGGGCTCATCCGGTCGGCCAGCCCCGCCGTGGTCGCGTGACGGCGCACGATCTTGTACAGGCCCTGCCGCGTGAGCTGGCCGCCGCGGAAGTTCACGAACAGGTGGAGCTCCGGACGGCCCTTCACGAGCGCCGGGCGGCCCCGCTCGAGATAGACCCGCAGCGCGCCCACGGCGGCCTGACCGATCGGCACGAGACGCTCCTTCGACCCCTTGCCCCGCGCCCGCAGCACCCGCTCCTCGATATCGACGTCACCGAGCTCCAGGCCGATGGCCTCCGACGCTCGCAGCCCGCAGGCGTAGAGCAGCTCGAGCAGCGCGCGGTCGCGCAGCGCCGGGGGGTCGGTCCCGCGCGGCTGCGACAGCAGCCGGTCGACCTCCCCGCGTGTGAGCACCTGGGGGAGCTTGCGCCCCCGGCGCGGCGCGCTCAGGCTGGCCGTGGGGTCGGACTCGCGCAGTCCCTCACGGCGGAGGTGGCGGTAGAACGAGCGCAGGCAGGCCGACTTGCGATGGATCGTGGCCGCCGAGGCGGGACGGTGCTCGGCGTCGCCGGTTGCGAGCCGGGTGAGGAAGTCCCCCACGTCGGCCGCGCTCGCGTCGATCGCCGATACGTCGCGTTCGTCCAGGAAGCGGCCGAACTGGAGGAGGTCGCCCCGGTACGCCTCGAGCGTGTTCCGCGAGAGGCCGCGCTCAAACTCGAGGTAGGCGAGGAAGTCGAGCACCAGGTGCTCGTAGCGGCCTTCGGCGAGTGGCTGGGCGATCGTTGCCATCGATGACCTCGTTCGCCCGAGGGCCGGCCATCCCTTGAACGTGCAACGGGAGCGTCAGCCCAGGTAGGCGCGAAACCAGAGAAGACCGACCAGCGACTTCGCGTCGCTGCACTCCTGGATGACGCGGTCGAGCTCCGCGAGCGGCACCTCGACGATCTCGATGCGCTCCTCGTCGCCAGCGTCGGCGCGCTCGTCGTACAGATCGGTGGCGAGGTAGAGATGGCACTCCTCGTCGGCGAACCCGGGCGAGGTGTAGAAGCTCGTGAGGCGGTGCCAGGTGCGAGCCCCCTTGCCGATCTCCTCGGCCAGCTCGCGCTTCGCCGTGTCGAGCGGCCCCTCCCCCTCCTCGTCGAGCTTGCCTGCCGGCAGCTCGAGCAGGGCCGGCTCCCCCACCGCCTCGCGGGGCTGGCGCACCAGGAAGAGCCGCTCGCCGTCGTGGGCGACCACCGCCACGGCGCCGGGATGCTCCACGATCTCCCGCTCGGTCTCCTCGCCGTCGTCGAAGCG
>Ga0126306_10002210_pt1 | contig 10898 bp, 9 predicted proteins | sample Plot27_FD_92592 | JGI IMG/M metagenome (GOLD analysis project Ga0126306, IMG submission 92592) | Serpentine soil microbial communities from UC McLaughlin Reserve, CA, USA - Plot27 | ecosystem: Environmental > Terrestrial > Soil > Grasslands | place: USA: UC McLaughlin Reserve, Lake County... | reverse complement strand
GATCGGGCTCGCCGCGACCGAGTCGGCCCTGACCTCGAAGCCGCCGGCGAACTCGCGCTCGTTGTCGTAGGCGGAGATGAACGAGCCCGAGGTTGCCGCGCCCATGACGAGGGTGAACACGACGAGGGTGAACATCGCCAGCGTCACACCCGTCCGGAACCTGCTTCGGAGCGGATAGGCGACCGCCATGCGCAGGACGGGCGTGAGTGCGCGGATGCGGCCGAAGACGGTGCTGACGGCCGCCAGGAGAGCGTCGGCGTTGTAGACGATCGTCCACACGGCGCCAAGGACGATCAGCAGGCCGGAGACGATGAACATCGAGAAGTCCATCTTCGGCGACTCGCCGGTGATCGCCTCCAGGACGTCGACCGGCAGCAGCCACCAGACGACGAGGCCCAGCCCGCCGAGCGTGTAGGCGAGGCGCTCGCGCATCCCGAACGCTCGGGCGACGGGGATCAGCGTCATGAGCGCGAGCGAGACGCCCACGTTGAACGCCAGTGCGTCGACGGCCGAGATGCCCGACGCGATCATCAGGACGGAGAACACTGTTCCGAGGACGACGGCGATCACCCGCCGCCGCCGGCGCTTCGGCTGGGGCGGATCAGGCAGACCGCGAACCGCGGTCACGATGTTGAGGCGGCTTACGCGCCACGAAGAGAACGTCACGACGGCGAGGGTCAGCAGGACGCCGATCGAGTACGAGACCACGAGGCTCGGCAAGCGCACCTGACGCTGGACCTCGACGCCGAACTCGCTCAGCGCGCCCGCCATCAGGGCGACCATCGCGAACGCGGCCGCGATGCCCAGCAGCGCGCCGACCGCCGCCGCGATGACGTCGTAGGCGAGCCCCTCGTAGACGAACATCTGGACGAGGTGCCCCCGACGGGTGCCGATCGCACGGGCGATTCCCATCTCGCCGCGACGCTCGGCCGAGAGCATGACGAAGATGAGAAAGACCAGCAGGATTCCGGCGATGATCGAAAAGCTGCCGAACGTGGTGAACAGCGACATGAACACGCTGCCCTGCTGGTCGGCGGCCTCGAGCGCGTCTCGCTTCGCGGGAGTCGCCTCGAGGCCGTAGCGGTCGAGCACCGGCTGCAGCGCCTCGAGCACGGCGTCGGTGTGCCCGACACCGTCCGTCGCTCCGCCGACGTTCGAGATCAGCACGTGCTTGATCAGCCCCTCCTTGTCGAGAAGCTTCTGCGCCGTGTTCAGCGGCATCAGCGCCGCGGGGCCGTCCGTTCCCGTGCCGTCGTAGTCGACGATCGCGCGCACGCGCACGGAGCGGGTGCGGCCGCCTGCCAGCACGCGCACGACGTCTCCCTGGCGCGCCCCGAGCTCGTCGGCCGCGTCCTCGTTCAGCAAGACAACGCCCTGCTTCAGCTCGGCGAGCGCAATCGGCCGGCCGTCGATCAGCGTGATATCGCCGAAGCCGTCGAGGCGTGCAGGGTCGCTGGCGAACAGCGTGACCCGCGGCTCCGTCTGCCCCGTCCGCGGCGCGACGACGGCTACCTGCTCCACGATCGCCGGCGCCACGCCGTCGACCACGCGCGAATGCCGCGCGGCCCCGTAGACGTCGAACAGCTGGCTCTCGGGGAAGTAGCGAACCGCAGCGGTCTGGCCTCCTCCACCCCCCTCGATCGCGCTGGTCGCTGCGACGGCGTCCTCGGCGCCTCGTGCGCTGACGAGCTCGTCCGTCTGACCGAGCGCCGTCACCGCCGTCGAGCGAATCGTGTTGCTCATCGTGTCGCCCGTCGTCATCGCGGCGGCGACGATCGTGGTGCCGAGCATCAGCCCGACGACGATCAGCGCAGTTCGGCCGGGGCGCCGTGGGACGTTGCGGACGCCGAGCTTGAAGAGGATACGGTTGCGGAGCGCGAGGCCGGCGACGAGCGCGAGCGAGAGGCCGAGCACAGCGGCCAGGACGACCGCCAGCGTTCCGGTCGGAATGCCGAAGCGCTCGTTCACGGTGATCCCTCCTCAGACGAGCGTGGGGGCGTCCGCGAGGCCCACCTCGTACCGCTCTCGACCCGGCGGCTCGCGGAACAGCGTCATGTAGTGCTCGAGCTGCTCGGTGTAGAAGCGGCCGTGGTCGCCGGCGGCGGCCTCCTCCGTCTCCCAGAGGCTCATGATCAGCGCCTTGCCCTCGGGCGTGGTGAGGACGTAGGCGCCCTCGTAGCCCTCCTGCTCGCGCAACCGCGGAAGCCCGTCCTCCTGGAACAGCTCGAGCGCCGAGTCCATGTCGACCCGGACCGTGTCGATCTCAAGCAGCGTGACTCGCGAGTACACGTTCCCTCACCTCCATGACCTGCTCCTTGACGATGCGGCCGTCGACCATCCGGACGATGCGGTCCGTCGCGCGTCCGACGGAGATGTCGTGCGTGACGATCACGAACGTGAGGCCGCGCTCGAGGTTGAGGCGGCGCATCAGCTCGACGATCTCGCGCGCGTTCTCGCTGTCGAGGTCGCCGGTCGGCTCGTCCGCCCAGACGATCGCCGGGTCGTTCACGAGCGAGCGGGCGATGGTGACGCGCTGGCGCTCGCCGCCCGAGAGCTCCTCGGGAACGTGCACGCCGCGCCGTTCGAGGCCGACCAGCTCGAGCGCATCCTCCGCCCTCCGGCGCGCCTCCTTGGGAGCCACGCGCGCGACGAGCAGAGGTAGCTCGACGTTCTCGACCGCGGTCAGGACGGGCATTAGGTTGTAGAACTGGAAGACGAAGCCCATGTGCCGGGCGCGGTAATCGGTGCGCTGCCGGTCGGACATGGACTTCAGCGACACGCCTTCGATCAGCACGTCGCCTCGGTCGATCGCGTCGAGCCCCGAGAGGCAGTTGAGCAGCGTGCTCTTGCCAGAGCCGCTCGGGCCCATCACGCCGACCATCTCGCCGCGCGCGACGACGAGGTCGATGTCGCACAGGGCATTCACCTGGACCTTGCCGGTGTCGTACGTCTTCGAGACCCCGAGGGCCTCCACGATGGGTTCGATTGCACTCATGCCGCGAGTCTCCCCTCGCCCGGGAAGCGGCGCCTCGTGGTCGCCCCTACTCCTCAGTGCGGCTTTTCACGGATGTTCCGCACCACGCCCTTGCCTGCCTCCGCCGCCGCGGTGGGGACGAAGGCGAGCGCGAGGACCAGTGCGGCGTCGCCCGCATCCAGGGACGCTGTGCCGAGCGGCCCGTGGAGCGCCGGGAGGTAGACGGCGATCGCCACGACCGCGGCCGAGAGCGCGACGCACGCGAGGAGGTACGGGTTCCGGGGCATCCGCCAGGCAGCCTCCCGCGGAGACCGGCAGCTGAAGACGAGGACGAGCTCTGCGAGCGCGACGGTCGCGAAGGGCATCGTCTGCTCGTCGCCGTCGCCCGCTCGCGGTCAGCGGCGCGCCGAGGCGGGCGAGCACAGCGACCGCGAAGAGCGCGACCTCGCCGAGATTACGGGCCGGCTGGGCGCGTTGGCCCCGAAGCGGGCGAGGCGCCGCGCCGCCTCGGCGGCGGTGAGCCCCGAAGGAGCGTCGGTCTCTAGCCGTCGCTCGGGCGTCCGCGACGGCGTCCGCGACGGTCTCCGCGTGCGCGGGCATGACGGCGTTCGGCCCCATCAACGTGAGGTTACGGACGACCTGCGCTGCGGCCAACTACGCATCCCGATTGGGATCGGGTCCCGATGTCGCCCGCCGAGAGGCGGACGACGCTTCGGCGAAACGGAAGCGAGGAGGCGTCATGAAGACGGCAACGGATTCGAGGGAAGCTCCCGCTCGCTCGATGCGGTCGATCCGGGTCGGCGAGGTCATGCACGAAGGTGTGCTCACCTGTGGTCGCGACGAGTCGCTCGCGGGGGTCGCCCAGCTGATGGCGGACCACCGCGTCCACTCGATCGTCGTCACCGACGAGCCCTCCGAGACGCCGTCGCTGTGGGGCGTCGTCTCCGACCTGGATCTCGTCGCCGCGGCGAGCGTCCGCGACCTCGAGGAGCAGGTCGCCGGGGCTGCGGCTGCGACGCCCGCGCTGCTGATCGCGCCGGAGGACACCCTCCAGCGCGCAGCTCAGCTGATGGTCGAGCACGCGCTGGCACACCTCGTCGTCGTGCGGGCGGAGCGCCCTGTAGGAGTCATCTCCACGCTCGACATCGCCGCCGCCCTCGCCGGGCGGACGGCCGCTTGAGCATCGGCGCCGTCTTCCTGGCGGCGCTCGCGACCGCGCTCGCGACGGGCCTCGGCGCGCTTCCGTTCCTCCTGCTGTCCCACCCCAAGGAATCGTCGCTCGGCGTCGCGAACGCACTCGCTGCCGGCGCCATGGCGGGGGCCAGCGTGGGGCTCGTGTGGGAAGGGTGGCATCGCGGCGCAGGTCGCGTGCTGCTCGGCCTCGCCGCGGGCGCGCTCTTCATTGCAGTGACGAGCCGTCTCCTGAGCCGCGACCGAGGTCGCCACTTCGGCTCGATCGGCGGCGCGGAGGCGATCTCGATGGTGCTGATCGTCGGCGTGATGACGATCCACTCGTTCACCGAAGGCGTCGGGGTCGGCGTCGCGTTCGGCGGAGGCGAGGAGCTCGGGCTGGTGATCGCCCTGGCGATCGCCGTCCACAACATCCCCGAGGGGCTCGCGATCAGCCTGGTGCTGGTACCGCGCGGAATCTCGGTCGGCAGGGCGGCGGGCTGGAGCGTGTTCTCGAGCCTGCCGCAGCCGTTGATGGCGGTTCCGGCTTTCCTCTTCGTCGCCTGGTTCGAGCCTCTCCTGGCGGCGGGGCTCGGGTTCGCGGCGGGCGCGATGGCCTGGATCGTCGCCGGCGACCTCGTACCCGCGGCTGTCCGCGTCGCGCCGGGTTGGAGCGTGGCGCTCGCGGGCGCGCTCGCCGCCGCCGCCATGCTCGCGCTGCAGGCGGCGCTCCTGTGAATCCGTAGAAAGCCGCGCTGCGGAGAGCGGTTTTCGCGGTTGGTCGGACGCGGCGCCGGGGCGACCATCCGGGCGACATTCGACAAGGAGGCCAACGATGCACACCATCGTGGTCGGATACGACGAGAGCGAGCCCGCGAAGCGAGCGCTCTCCCGTGCGGTCGAGCTGGCCGCGGCATTCGGCGGCAAGCTCGTCGTCACGAGCGTCGCGCGAGCCTTTGTGCCTGCCGGACACGGCCTCGGGCCGGTCGACCCAGTCGACACGCTCGAGGAGCACGACGAGCAGCTTCGCCATGCGGCCGCCGTCCTGGCCGAGCACGGCCTCGACGGCGAGTACATCACCGGGCTGGGCGAGCCTGCACATGAGATCATCCGCGTCGCCGAGGTGCGTGACGCCGACCTGATCGTCGTCGGAACCCGTGAGCCGGGCATCCTCGCCCGCCTGTTCGGGCTCAGCGTCAGCGGCGGCGTCCAGCGCCAGGCCCACTGTGACGTCCTGATCGTCCACTGAAGGAGGCGCAATGCGCGGCGACACCACCAGGGTTCTGATCGCGGGGGGCGGCGTCGCCGCGCTCGAAGCCGCACTGGCGCTACGCGCACTGGCCGGGGAGTTGGTGAACGTCGAGCTGCTCGCCCCGGAGCCGCAGTTCTGGTACCGCCCGATGTCGGTGGCGGAACCGTTCGGGCTCGGCGAGGCGCAGCATTTCGACCTCGCCCGCCTCGCGGAGGACGCAGGCGCGACGTTCACGCCCGGCGCGCTCGTGAGCGTCGACGCCGTTCGCAGGCAGGCGCGGACGACGTCCGACACGATCGAGTACGGCGCGCTCCTGATCGCCTCCGGCGCGCAGCCGCGGCCGGCCGTTCCGGGGGCGGTGACGTTCCGCGGCCCGGCGGACACGCAGCGCATCGAGCAGCTGCTCGCCGACGTCGATCGAGGAGAGATTCAGCGACTCGCGTTCGTCGTTCCCTCGGGCGCGGTCTGGACGCTGCCCGCCTACGAGCTCGCGCTGATGACCGCCGCGCACGTCGCGGGAGGGCCGGCCCGCAACGTCGAGATTCTGCTCCTGACTCCGGAACGCGAGCCGCTCGCGCTGTTCGGACCTGCCGCGAGCGAGGCGATCGAGTCGCTCTTCGCGGACGCGGTGGTGGAGCTGCGGACCGGCGCCTACGTCGACGCGCTCGCCGATGGCGAGCTCATGCTCGGGGTCGAGGGATCCATCCAGGTGGACGCGGCGATTGCGCTTCCCCAGCTGCGCGGTGCCCGCATCCACGGCATTCCGCAGACCCTCGCGGGCTTCATTCCCGTCGATTCCCACGCGCGCGTCGTCGGTCTGCGAGATGTCTACGCCGCGGGTGACATCACGAACTTTCCCGTCAAGCAAGGAGGCATCGCGGCTCAACAGGCCGAAGTGGCCGCGACGTCGATCGCGATCTCGGCGGGCGCGGACGTCGAGGAGCACACGTTCCGTCCCGTGCTTCGCGGCGTCCTCCTGACGGGTAGGGCGCCGCGGTATCTGCGCCGTGAGATCACAGGCGGCTTCGGAGAGACCTCCGTGGTCGACCTCGAACCGCTCTGGTGGCCACCGGCGAAGATCGTCGGCCGCTACCTGGCACCGTTTCTCGGAGCAGTCGCCGGCGTCGAGGCACCGCCCGGAGCCGCCGCTCCGGCCGGCGCGCTGGACGTGGAGATCGAACTGGGACCGAACGAAATCTCCGCCGTCACTGCTCCTCGCGCAGCGGTACAGGGTGAGCCGCGTGTCGATGAGGTGATGACGAAGGATCCGCTGATCGTGGCTCCCGAGGACTCGCTCGGCGAGATCGCGGAGCGTCTGCGCGAGCGCGATGCCGGCTCGGCGCTCGTTTGTGCCGACGGAAACTTGGTGGGTATCCTCACCTCGCGCGACCTGCTCAGAGCCTACGCCGAGCGAGTGCATCCCAGCGAGGGCCGTGCGCGGGAGTGGATGACCGCCGAGCCCGTGACGGTGCCTGTCGGCACCTCGCTCGAGGAGGCGGCACTCGTGATGTCCGGCCATGGCTTCCATCACCTGCCCGTCGTGGAGGAAGATGGTCATCCGGTCGGCTTGGTCCGCCTGCGCGACACGGTTCGCTCCGGCGCGTCGCCCCGCCTTCACATCGGTCTCGGGCTGTAGCCGCAGCGCAGCTTCGGTAGTTCTCCGAAGGAGGTTCCGTGCCCCCGCTGATCCCCCGCGAGCGTCGCTCGACGAAGCTGGGGCCCAGGTAACGGCCGACGAAAAGGAGAAGAGATGCGACAGGTATTTGCATACGGAGGAATCGCCGCAAGCGTCATCCTGATTGCGTTCGGCATCGGCGCCATCGTGATCGGGATCGACGGGCGGAGCGAGGTTCGGGACGCGATCGCCGAGCAGAACATCACGGCGACGCCTGACGCTCCCGAGCTGACGAACGGCGACCTAACGGCCGGCCAGCCGATCAAGACCGGCTCGCAAGCGAAGGCGTTCGCCGACGTGATGGAGCATCACGCGCTCGAGTCGACCGGCGGCAAGCGCTACGCCGAGATGGGGCGGTTCCTGACCGCCGACGGCAAGGAGACGAACGACGAGAACCAGGCCGCCAAGGACACGAAGACCGGCCAGCCGGTCGAGAACGGGCTCCGGAACCTCTGGGTGACGGAGACGGCGCTGTCCACCGCGCTCAACACCTCGTACTTCGCCGAGCAGGTCGCGATGTTCTCGATCGTCATGGGCATCGCGATGGTCTTCACCGGCATCGGGTTCCTCGTCCTGACGCTGGGCGGGGCGCTCGGGCTGGTGAAAGTCCCGGGCCGCAAGCAGAAGCTCGAAGCGTCGGCCGCTACCTAAGCAACACAGCGGCTACCCGACGGCGGGCGGGCCTCCGGGCCCGCCCGCCGTCTTTTGCGTGGGGGGAACCCCATGGTTTCCCCACGACCCCGTCCTTCAAGGTTCTTCCGAACGTCAGCCGGGCCGGCAAAGCCGGCCCGGCTTTTGCCATACGGATAAACCGCAATGGCTATCCGCATGTCGTCCGATGCCATCGAGGTCGGTCGGCGCGAAGGTCGGACCGAACGAGCGAAAGGAGCAGACATGAAGGCGCTCGTGTACCACGGGCCGGGCGAGCGGGCATGGGAGTCCGTTCCCGACCCGACAATCACCGATCCGACGGACGTGGTCGTCAAAATCGACACGACCACGATCTGCGGCACGGACCTGCACATCCTCAAGGGCGACGTCCCCGAGGTTCGGCCCGGGACGATCCTCGGCCACGAGGCCGTCGGCACTGTCGTCGCGGCCGGCGCGGCCGTGAGCACCGTCGGCGAAGGCGACCGCGTGCTGGTCTCGTGCATCACCTCCTGCGGACGCTGCCGCTTCTGCAAGGAGGCGAAGTACGGGCTCTGCACCGGCGGTGGCGGATGGATCTTCGGTCACCTGATCGACGGCGTTCAGGCCGAGTACGCCCGGGTGCCGTTCGCCGACACGTCGGTCTACAAGATCCCCGAGGGGCTCACCGACGAGCAGGTGCTGTTCCTCGCCGACATCCTCCCGACCGCGTTCGAGTGCGGCGTCCTCAACGGCCGCGTCGAGCCGGGCGACACGGTTGCCGTCGTCGGTGCAGGCCCGATCGGGCTCGCCACGATCATGACGGCGAAGCTCTTCACGCCGGGCCGGATCGTGGCGATCGACCTCGCCGACGCTCGGCTTGCGAAGGCGCTCGACTTCGGCGCGGACGTGGCCGTGAACAACGGCGACGAGGACGCGGTGGCTCGAGTGATGGAGCTCACCGGCGGTCTCGGCGCGGATGTCGCCGTCGAAGCGGTCGGCGTGCCGGAGACATTCGAGCTCTGCGCGGAGCTGATCCGCCCCGGCGGCCGGCTCGCCAACGTAGGCGTCCACGGCCATCCCGCGACGCTGCACCTCGAGCGGCTGTGGATCCGGGATGTGCTCATCACGACCGGGCTGGTCGACACCTCGACGACGCCGAAGCTGCTGCGGCTGATCGCAGAGGGTCGCCTCGACCCGACCGCGTTCGCAACGCACCGGTTCGAGCTCGATGAGGCGATGGAGGCGTACGACGTCTTCGCCGACGCGGCTGCGACGAACGCGCTGAAGGTCGTCCTCGCCGCGCATCCCGTGCACCTCGAAGCGGGTCGCCCAGCCGTGGCTGCGACTGCGTGAGAATAGAGGCGTGGTTGCAGACGTCGCAGACGTAATCCTCCGGGACGGCCGCACGCTCCGGCTGCGGCCGCCCCGGAGGGAGGACGCGGAGGGCCTGCTCCATTTCTTCGAGGGGCTATCCGAGCGCAGCCTCTATCGCCGCTTCCACGGCTTCCCGCAGATCGGCGAGCACCTCGTCGAGCCGCTGGTCGAGCCGGACTGGCACGAGCGCGGTGCCCTTCTCGCGACGCTCGCCGAGGAGGACGGCGAGAGCGTCGTCGCGGTCGCCAACTACGGACGACTGCGCGACCAGACCCTCGCCGAGGCCGCGTTCGCCGTCGCGGACGACCATCAACGCCGCGGAATCGGCACCCGCCTGCTCGAGCAGCTCGCCGACCGCGCGGCCCGGGTCGGGATCGGGAGCTTCGTCGCCGAGGTGCTGCCCGGCAACCGGGAGATGCTCGGCGTCTTCGAGGCGGTCGGCTTCGAGTTGACCCGCGAGCTGGAGGGCGGTGAGGTCGAGGTCCGCTTCCCGATCGCGTCGACGGAGACGTATGAGCTTCGAGTCGCCGAGCGCGACCACACCGCGGTGACGGCGTCGCTCCGTCCGTTCTTCGAGCCGCGCAGCGTGGCGGTGGTCGGCGCCTCTCGCCGACGCGGCTCGATCGGCGGCGAGCTCTTTCGGAACATCCTCGACGGCGACTTCGCCGGCGCCGCGTACCCGGTCAACCGCGACGGGACGCCGGTCGCCGGCGTGCGCGCCTACCGCTCCATCTCGGAGATCCCGGAGACCGTCGACGTCGCGGTGATCTCGCTCCCCGGCGCCGCCGTGATCGCGGCGGCCGACGAGGTGCTTCGCGCGGGCACGCGCGCGCTCGTGGTCATCTCCGCCGGCTTCGCCGAGACCGGCAGCGAGGGCGCCGAGCGCCAGGAAGAGCTGCTCGCGCTCGTCCGCTCGCACGGGGCGCGGCTGATCGGGCCGAACTGTCTCGGGATCGCGGCCGCAGGCCCGAGCCTTAATGCGACCTTTGCGGCGCGGTCGGCGCAGGCCGGGAACATCGGCTTCTCGTCGCAGAGCGGCGCGCTCGGTGTGGCGCTGCTGGAAGCCGCCGAGTCCCGCGGGCTCGGCCTGTCTGCCTTCGTTTCGATCGGCAACAAGGCCGACGTCTCCACGAACGACCTGCTCGAGTGGTGGGAGGACGACGACGCGACCGCGCTCGTGCTCATGTACGTCGAGTCGTTCGGCAACCCGCGCCGGTTCGGCCGGCTAGCTCGCAGGGTCGCGCGCCGCAAGCCGATCCTCGCCCTGAAGAGCGGCACCAGCGCGAGCGGGCGTCGCGCGGCAAGCTCGCACACGGCTGCCCTTGCCGGGTCCGAGGCCGCGGTCGACGCACTCTTCCGTCAGGCGGGCGTGATCCGCGCCGGCTCTCTCGAAGAGCTCGTCGACGTGGCCGCGCTGCTCTCGACGCAGCCCGAGCCACGAGGCCGAAGCGTCGCCGTGCTCACGAACGCCGGCGGTCTGGGGATCCTCTGCGCGGACGCGTGCGAGGCGGCAGGTCTCGAGCTCGCGACGCTCGGGCCCGAGACCTCGGAGGGCCTCGCCGAGCTCCTCCCCGCAGAGGCGAGCGTCGCGAACCCGGTCGACATGCTCGGCGGCGCGACGGCCGCGACGTACGCGGCCGCATTGCCTCGGGTGCTCAGCGATCCGCGCGTCGACTCGGCCATCGTGCTCTTCGCGCCCACCGTCGCGGCGACCGCGGACGACGTCGCGGTCGAGGTCGAGGCGGGCGCACGCGGCGCGGGCGCGGACAAGCCGGTCCTCGCCGTGATCATGGCCGCCGAGGGGATTCCGGAGGCACTCCGGG
>Ga0126306_10002209_pt1 | contig 10901 bp, 8 predicted proteins | sample Plot27_FD_92592 | JGI IMG/M metagenome (GOLD analysis project Ga0126306, IMG submission 92592) | Serpentine soil microbial communities from UC McLaughlin Reserve, CA, USA - Plot27 | ecosystem: Environmental > Terrestrial > Soil > Grasslands | place: USA: UC McLaughlin Reserve, Lake County... | reverse complement strand
GTTACTCACCCGTTCGCGGCTCTGCCCCGGGGCAAGCCCCGGTTCGTCGCTCCACTTGCATGTGTTAAGCACGCCGCCAGCGTTCGTCCTGAGCCAGGATCAAACTCTCCGTGAAGAACTGCTACTCACGAATGAGTTGATTTGTCTATGCGCCGCTACGAGGGGCCGCCAGTACACAGAGGCAAGCCCGGGCGCTTCGACGGGGTACTGCTTTATTTCTGGCCTGGCCTTGCGGCCAGGGTCGAACCTGGACGCACATCAAACGGTCGGTATGGAGACCGCTTGGTGCGCATGCTGTTGAGTTTTCAAAGACCGTCGCGCCCTTGCGGCCAAAGAGGGGATTCCTCCGGCATGGCGCAGCTCGGGGCTAGCCCGAGCGGGCAGTGGAGTGTAGCGCACGGTCCAGCCCTTCGGAAGGCGCGCGAGGCCGCGGCGGCCGCCCACGGTAGCAAGCGCCGGGGTGGCGCCTCAGACGATCCGCAGGCGGCGGAACCGGCGCTTGCCGAGCTGCAGCACGCGGCCGTCGAGCTCGCTTGCGGGCATGTCCAGAGCGTCGGGCGCCACGGCCTCGCCATCGAGCTTGACGCCGCCTTGCGCGAGCGTCCGCCGGGCTTCCGAGCGCGAGCGTCCGAAGACGTCGGCGATCAGGGCCGGCAGGTGCACCGTCCCGTTCTGACCCCGGACGACGGCCTCCTCGATCTCCTCGGGCAGCTCGTGGGCGATGAAGATGCGGTCGAAGCCGGCCTCCGCGTCGGCGGCGGCGGCGTCGTCATGGAAGCGGGTCACGAGCGCGCGCGCGAGCGTGCGCTTGGCATCACGCGGGCCGGCGCCCGCTGGCGGGTCGGCGCCCAGCAGGAGGGAGAACCATGGTCCGATCTGCTCGTCGGGGATCCGCAGCGTCTTGCCGTACATCTCCTGCGGCGGATCGGTGACTCCGATGTGGTTGCCAAATGACTTCGACATCTTCTGCACGCCGTCTATGCCGGTCAGCAGCGGCAGCGTCAGGACGATCTGGGGCGGTTGGCCGTAGGCCTGCTGGATCTCGCGTCCCATCAGCAGGTTGAAGGTCTGGTCGGTGCCGCCGAGCTCGACGTCGGCACGCACCGCGACCGAGTCGTAGCCCTGCAGCACCGGGTAGAGCAGCTCGAGCAGCGAGATCGGCTCCTGGGCGGCATGGCGCCTGGCGAAGTCTTCGCGCGCGAGCAGCTGGGCGACGGTCGGATGACGCGCCAGCCGGAACAGCTCCTCCATCGACATGTCGAGCCACTCCGCGTTGCGGCGGACCTCGAGGCGATCGTCCGTACGCAGTATCTTGGCCGCCTGGCGCCGGTAGGTGTCGGCGTTGGCGTCGATCTGCTCGCCGGAGAGCACCGGGCGCGTGGCCGAGCGCCCGGACGGGTCGCCGACGCGGGCGGTGAAGTCGCCGACGATCAGCACGACGGTGTGGCCGGCGTCCTGGAACTCGCGCAGCTTGGTGAGAACCACCGTATGGCCGAGGTGGATGTCCGGTGCCGTCGGGTCGAGGCCGAGCTTGACGCGCAGCGGGTGGCCCTGCGCGATGCGGTCCGCAAGGGCGCCGCGGGGCAGGCAGTCGACCGCATTCCGGGCGAGGTGGGCCGCGGTCCGGATGGCCGCGGAGGAGCGTTCTTCCATCCGGGCCAATGCTAATGTCTCGCCCTCGCGCGGCCCGAGCCCGGCGCTGCTGCGAGACCCGCCCGGAGGCTACCGCGCCGCACTTCACGATGGGTCCGGGCGCCCGCCGGGGAAGGCGGGCTCGTCGCCTGACACATGAGCGATTCCGAGCGCGACACCCACCCCGTCGGCGATCTCGCCACACGCACGCCCCCCGAAGGCGAGCCCGCGGTCCCTGCCCAGCCCCACCCAGGCCCGCCGGAGACCGATGCAACGCGCGACAACGGGGCCACGCCGGCCGCGCGGGCGACGCCGGCCGGCCGCGCGACGCCCGCGAACCGCGCCCCGCAGGCGACGCCGGCCGGCGGCGGGACGCCCGCGCGCAAAGCCCCGGTCACCCAGCTGGCCGTCCCGTCGCTGCTGCACGACGAGCCCGCGAGGCCCCGCGTGCGCATCCGCAAGCTCCGCGTGTTCGGCGTGCTGGTCGGCCTTGGCCTCCTCGCGATCGTATCGACGGTCTTCGGCATGATGATGGCCGTCACGCGCGACCTGCCCAGGCTCGAGGAGCCGGGCGGCAGGAACTCGCTGCTGAAGGACCGGAACGGCAAGGAGCTGGGTCTGCTGACCGGCAACCAGAAGCGCATCTTCCTCAAGTCCGAGGAGATCGCGCCGGTGATGAAACAGGCGATCATCGCGATCGAGGACCGTCGCTTCTACACCAACGAGGGCGTCGACCTGCGCGGCATCGCGCGCGCGCTGTACCAGGACATCCGCGCGCAGAAGGCGGTCCAGGGCGGCTCGACGATCACGATGCAGTTCGTCAAGAACGCGACCGCCGCCCAGGGGGAGCGCACGCTGTTCAACAAGCTGCGCGAGGCCGCGCTCGCCTACCAGATCACGCGCAAGTGGTCCAAGGAGCGCATCCTCCGCAACTACCTCAACACGATCTACTTCGGCAACGGCGCGTACGGCATCGAGGCTGCCGCGCGGACCTACTTCGGCAGCAACCATCCGGGCTGCGGCGAGCCCGGGCAGCGCTGCGCCCAGGTCCTCGCCCCCGCCGAGGCGGCGCTGATCGCGGGCATGGTCGCGTCGCCGACCGGCTATGACCCCCTCGGCAACCACGAGGCCGCCGGCAAGCGCCGCGCGCTCGTGCTCCAGCGCATGGTCGAGCAGGACTACATCACGCCCCAGCAGCAGCAGGACGCGCTGCAGACCTCGCTGCCGACCAGCAGGGACATCCGGCCACCGGTCGAGGACACCCGCTATCCGTACTTCACCTCCTGGGTCAAGCAGCAGGTCGTCGACAAGCTCGGCGGCGGCCAGGAGGGCGCGCGGCTCGCATTCGAGGGCGGCCTGACGGTGGAGACGACGCTCGACTCGCGCCTGCAGGACGCCGCCGAGGACGCCGTCGACGGCTGGCTGCCCTACGAGGGCGGCCCGCGCGCCTCGCTCGTCGCGATCGAGAACCACACCGGCGAGGTCCTGGCGATGGTCGGAGGCGACGACTACGCGACCGCGCCATTCAACCTCGCGACGCAGGGCCAGCGCCAGCCCGGCTCGGCCTTCAAGCCGTTCGTGCTGGCCCAGGCGCTGGGCAGCGGGATCTCGCCCGACTCCACCTGGAGCTCGCGCAAGATGTCGCACTGCGTCACGCGCAAGAAGGGCAAGTGCACCGAGGCGTTCGAGGTCAACAACTACGAGGACGCCTACGCCGGCGTACAGACGCTGCGCAGCGCGACGACCTTCTCAGACAACTCCGTGTACGCGCAGGTCGGCATCAAGGTCGGCACGCGCAAGGTGGCGAGGCTCGCGCGCCGGATGGGGATCCGCACTCCCGTGTCGCACAACTTCGCGATGACGCTCGGCGGCCTGAGGCAGGGCGTCACGCCGCTCGACATGGCGCACGCGTACGAGACGTTCGCGCGGCGCGGGCGCTTCACGTACGGCACGATGAGCCCGGGGGCGGTCGACCGCGAGCAGCTCGGGACCCCGACGCCGGGCCCGGTCGGCATCCACGCGATCAGGGACGACGACCGCAGGCTCCTGACGCTGCCAAACGGCGAGAAGGCCGAGAACAAGCCGCGGACGGTGCCCGTGATGAGCTCCGCGGTCGCGGACCAGGTCGCCTCGATCCTCTCGACCGTCGTCACGAGCGGGACCGCCACGCGCGCGCAGATCCCCGGCACGTTCGTGGCCGGCAAGACCGGGACGACGGAGAACTACGGCGACGCCTGGTTCGTCGGCTGGACGCCGAAGCTGACCGTCGCGGTCTGGGTCGGCTACCCGGACGAGCTGCGGCCGATGGAGACCGAGTTCAACGGCCAGCCGGTCGCCGGCGGCACCTACCCGGCGGCGATCTGGAAGTCGTTCATGGACAGGGCGCGCAGCTACGACGACTACCGCGAGAAGGAGCCGGAGGAGCCGGTCGCGCCGCCTCCGACGGCGCCCGACACCCCCGCCACGCCGGCTCCCACGGCGCCCGCGCCCCCGCCCGAGGACAGCACCCCGAGCGGCGAAGGCGGCGGAACCGGCCCGGCCCCCGCCCCCGAGGAGCCGGCGCCCGAGGCGCCCGCCCCGGCGGCGCCGCCCGCGCAGGAGGCGCCGCCGGCTACGCAGCAGGCGCCGTCCACCGGTGGCGGCGAGGCCGCGCCGGAGTAGCGCCGGCTACGCCGCGTCGCGCAGCGCGACGGGCCAGGGCCGCGAGACGCTGCGCGACCCGGTGGCGCAGAAGCGCCACTCCAGCTCGGGCGCCTTGGTGATCCCGATGCGGGTGCCCGCGACCACGTCGGCGTCCTCCCAGCCCGGCGGCCGCGGGTCGATACGAATCGGACCGCTCACGAGGTCGGTGTCGTTGTGCTCGAGCTCGATCGCGAGCGCCTGCGTCAGCTTGCCCGGTCCCGAGCAGAGCTGGTCGACTTCGTGCAGCCCGCGGCGTTCTCGCATCGCATCGAGCGCGGCGATCGGCTCGAGCGCACGGATCAGCACCGCGGCGCCGACGCCCTCGGGCTCGCAGACGGCGTTGAAGAGCGCGTGGATCCCGTATGAGCGGTACACGTACGCGGTGCCGGGCGGCCCGAACAGCACGCGCGCCCGCGGCGTCCGGCCCGCGAACGCGTGGCAGGCCGGCTCGGACTCGTGGTAGGCCTCGGTCTCGACGATCACGCCGGCCGTGGCGCCGTGCGCCAGCGTGCAGCCGACGAGGTCTCGCGCGACCTCCACGACCGGGCGGGCATAGAACTCCCGCTCGAGCGTCACGCGGGCTGGCCGTTGAGCTCCGCGCGCGCGTGACTGAGCTGCTCGCGCACGCGCGCGAGCGCGGTGCCGCCCTCGGACACCTTGGACTCCAGCCACGGTTGCTGCGCGAGCACTTCGTAGAACTCGTCGTCGAGCGCCTCGGAGTGGCGCGCGAGCTCCTCGCGCGAGAGATCGGACAGCGGGCGTCCGGCGGCGAGCGCCTCGCGTACGAGCCCGGCGACGATCCCGTGCGACTGCCGGAACGGCACGCCGCGCCGGACCAGCAGGTCGGCGATGTCGGTCGCCGCGACCAGCTCGTCGGCGGCGGCCGACGCGAGCCGGTCGCGGTCGAAGCTGATCCCCTCGAGCATCGCGGCGGCCGCCTGCAGGCACAGGTCGAGCGTGTCGACCGCGTCGAACAGGTGCTCCTTGTCCTCCTGCATGTCCTTGTTGTAGGTCAGCGGCAGGCCGTGCAGCACGCCGTGCAGCGCGAGCAGGCGCGCGGCGACGCGCGGCGCCTTGGCGCGCATCAGCTCCGCCGCGTCCGGGTTCTTCTTCTGCGGCATGATCGAGGAGCCCGAAGCCCAGGCGTCCGAGACCTGGCAGAAGCCGAACTCCTCCGACGACCACAGCACGAGCTCCGCGCCGAGCCGCGAGAGATGCGTCGCGCAGGTGGCGGCGGCGGCGAGGAAGTCGAGCACGAAGTCGCGGTTCGAGACGGCGTCGATCGAGTTCGGCGCCACGGCGGCGAAGCCGAGCTCACGCGCGACGAAGCCGCGGTCGGTCGCGAAGTTCACGCCCGCCAGCGCGCCTGCCCCGAGCGGCAGCTCGCTCGTCGAGCCGAGCACGAACTCGAATCGCCGGGCGTCGCGCAGGAACATCCAGAAGTAGGCGAGCAGGTGGTGGGACAGGTAGACCGGCTGGGCGCGCTGCAGGTGCGTGTAGCCGGGCATCGCCCAATCCTCGTGGCGCTCGGCGAGCTGCACGAGCCCGCTCTGCAGGTGCTGCAGCTTCTCGAGCGTCTGCAGCGCGTGCGCGCGCGTGAACATCGCCATGTCTGTCGCGACCTGGTCGTTGCGCGAGCGCGCCGTGTGGAGCTTGCCGCCGACCGGGCCGACGATCTCCGTCAGGCGCCGCTCGATCGCCATGTGGATGTCCTCGTCGTCCTCGCGGAACGCGAACGAGCCGCCGTCGAGCTCCTCTTCCACGCGCTCGAGGCCTCCGAGCAGCGCGTCGCGGTCGGCGTCGCTGATGATGCCGGCCGTGGCGAGCATCGTCACGTGCGCGCGCGACTGCTCCACGTCGTAGGGCCCCAGGCGCCAGTCGACGCCGATCGAGGCGTTGAGCTGGCGGAAGATCGGGTGCTGGGGCTCCGCGAAGCGCGACACATGGGCATCATGCCTGCAATGGAGGTCGTCGTGCGCGCCGCCCGTCCCGACGATCCGGTGCCGGCGCTGCTCTACGCATCCGCGGCTCCGTACTACGCGGCGTACGCGGGCGGATCGCAGCGCGCGCAGCGGCTCCTGCGCGTGCTCTATCCGCGCGGCGGCCACAGCGCGAGCTGGGAGGTCTGCCGCGTCGCGGAGGCCGACGGCGCCATCGTCGGCGTGCTCGCCGCCTTCCCGTCCGACGCCGGCGACGAGCTCGCGCGGCGCTTCGTCCGCCTGACGCTCGTCCACTCGCCTCCGTGGCGCATCCTGGCGCTGTTCCGCCACCTGCGCGCCACCGCGGCGGTCTCGCCGCGCCCGCCGGCCGGGATGCTGTACGTCGACGCGCTCGCGACCGATCCGGCGCACCGGCGCCGCGGCGTCGCCCGCGCGCTGCTGGCCGACGCCGAGCGGCAGGCGGCCGAGGCCGGCCTGGGCGGCGTGGCGCTGGACACGGGGATCGAGAACCGTGCCGCGCGGGCGCTGTACGAGCACACTGGCTTCGTCTCGCGCGGGCTGCGCCCGGCGCCGGACGAGCGCACGGCGCGAGCGGTCGGGGGCTCGGGCTTCGTCGGCTATGTCAAGCCGCGATGACACGGCCGAGCGCCTCTGCCACGCGCGCCACCTGCGCCTCGGACATCTGCGGGAAGAACGGCAGCGCAAGCGATGCGGCGGCGACGCGCTCGCAGACCGGGAACTCGCCTGGTCGGTGCCCGAAGCGCTCGCGGTAGAACGACATCAGGTGGATCGCCGGCAGGTACGGCTTGGACTGGACGCCGAGCTCGCGCAGCCCGACGACGGTCGCGTCGCGATCGGCGTCCGCGGGAAGCTGGACGACGAACACGAACCAGCCGCGCCGGTCGCCGTTCGCGTCGGGGCACGGCAGCACCAGTGCGCGCTCGACGACCAGGCCGGCGAGCGCCTCGCGATACCAGCCGGCGACCCGCGCCCGCGCCGCGAGCATGTCGTCGAGCCGCTCGAGCTGCGCGAGACCCAGCGCGCAGGCGATGTCGGAGAGCCGGTGGTTGAAGCCGAGCCGGTCGTGGTCGAGCCAGCCCATGTCGGGGGCGCGACCCTGGTTGCGCTCGGAGTCGATCCGGACCTTGTGCTCGGCCGAGCCGAGCGTGACCATCCCGCCCTCGCCGGTCGTGATCTGCTTGTTGGCGTAGAAGCCGAACACGGCCGGGTGGCCGCGTCCGCCGACCGGTGTGCCGTCGGCATGGCAGGCGCCGAGCGCCTCGCACGCGTCCTCGACGATCGGCAGCCCATGGCGCTCGAGCGCCGCGACGTCGGCCGGGTAGCCGAAGATGTGCACCGGCAGCAGCGCCGCGGTGCGCCCGCCGATCGCGGCGGCTGCGGCGTCCGGATCGAGGCACAGCGTGACCGGGTCGATGTCGGCGAACACGGGGCGCGCGCGCTCGAACAGCGGCGCGTTGGCGGAAGCGACGAACGACAACGGCGACGTGACGACCTCATCGCCGGCGCCGACGCCGACGGCGCGCAGCGCCAGGTGCAGGCCGGTCGTGCCCGAGGAGACGGCGCACGCGTGGCGCGCGCCGACGCGCCGCGCGAACGCCTCCTCGAACGCCGGCACTCGCGGCCCGAGCGACAGCCGGCCGGAGCGCAGCACCTCGAGCACGGCCCGCTCCTCGGCCTCGCCGATCACCGGCTTCGCGAGCGGGATGTCGTCCGTTCCCGCCTCCGCGTCGGCGCGGGTCATGGGGCGCTGGTCGTGGCCGCACCGCGCTTGTGCTGCACGCGGCCGGGCAGCATCCCCGCCTCGAGCGAGTCGACCAGCGCGTCCCAGCTCGCCTCGATCACGTTCTCGCTCACGCCGATCGCGCCCCAGGTATCGGTCCCGTCGGACGCATCGAGCAGCACGCGCGTGACGGCGCCGGTCGCCTTCTGCTCGTCGAGTATGCGCACCTTGTAGTTGACGAGCCGGATGTCGCCGAGGTGCGGGTAGGTCTCGGAGACCGCGGCGCGCAGCGCGAGGTCGAGCGCGTGCACCGGGCCGTTGCCCTCAGCGGTGCGCACGTAGCGCTCCCCGTCGACCCAGATCTTGATCGTCGCCTCCGTCTGGACCTTGCCGTCCTCGCGCTGCTCGGCGATCACGCGCCAGGACTCGAGCCGGAACAGCGGCTGGTACTCGCCGGTCTCGCGCCGGATCAGCAGGTCGAACGAGCCGTCGGCGGCCTCGAAGTGGAAGCCCTCGTGCTCGAGCTGCTTGACGCGCTCGACGACACGGGCGGCGGTCGCCGGATCGAGCTCGACGCCGGTGTCCTCTGCGCGCTGCAGCACCGTGCCCTTGCCGCTCAGCTCGGAGATCAGGACCTCGCGCGCGTTGCCGACCGCGGCGGGCTCGATGTGCTCGAACGTGGCCGGGTCGGTCGCCACGCCGGCGACGTGCATGCCGCCCTTGTGCGCGAACGCGTTGGCGCCGACGTACGGGCGGTTGGGGTCGGGGACGAAGTTGAGCAGCTCGTCGAGGTAGTGCGACGCCTCGGTGAGCCCGGTCAGGTCCGGCATGCACTCGTGCCCCATCTTCAGCTGCAGGTTCGGGACGATCGAGACGAGGTTGGCGTTGCCGCAGCGCTCGCCGTAGCCGTTCATCGTTCCCTGCACCATGCCGGCGCCCGCCTGCACCGCCGCGAGCGAGTTCGCGACGCCGCACTCGGCGTCGTTGTGGCAGTGGATCCCGACCGGCGTGCCGAGCGCCGCCACGACCGCGGCGGTGGCGGCGGCAACGTCGTGCGGGAGCGACGCGCCGTTGGTGTCGCACAGCGTGACCCACGCGGCGCCCGCCTCCGAGGCCGCGCGCGCGCACTGCAGCGCGTAGTCGCGGTCGTCACGCCAGGCGTCGAAGAAGTGCTCGCAGTCGTACACCACGGTCTTGCCCTCGGCGACCAGGAAGCCGACCGACTCGGAGATCATGCGCAGGTTCTCGTCGCGATCGACGCGCACGACCTTCTCGAGGTGCAGGCTCCAGGTCTTGCCGACGAGCGTGCAGACAGGCGCGAAGCCGCCGGCGAGCAGGCGCAGCGCCTCGTCGTCGGAGGCCGGGATGCCGCGCCGGCGCGTCATCCCGAACGCGACGATCTCCGCGTTGCGGAACGACTCGCGCGCGAGCAGCCCGAACAGCTCCGCCTCCTTCGGGTTCGACGACGGGAAGCCCGCCTCGACGAAGCCGATCCCGAGCTCGTCGAGCACGTGCGCGACGCGCAGCTTCTCCGCAGCCGACAGCGACATGCCCTCCCCCTGCATGCCGTCGCGCAGGGTGCAGTCGTAGATCGCGATCCGGCTCACGTGGCGGGAGCGGGCGCCGCGACGACGTCGAGCCAGTCCGCGTAGCGCTCGGAGCGGCCGTGCAGAGCGTCCTCGAACTCGCTCTGGATCGCGCGCGTGATCTCGCCGGGCTCGCCGCTGCCGACCGGCCTGTCGTCGACCTCGCGCAGCGGGGTGAGCTCGGCCGCCGTGCCGGTCATGAAGATCTCGTCGGCGAGGTAGAGCTCGCCGCGCGCGATGTCGCGCTCGACGACCGTGTAGCCGAGATCGCGCGCGATCGTGATCGCCGACGCGCGGTTGATGCCGCCGAGGATGTCCGAGCTGAAGCCGGGCGTCGCGATCACGCCGTCCTTGACGAAGAACAGGTTCTCGCCCGAGCCCTCGCACACCATGCCGCGGTCGTCGAGCAGGATCGCCTCCTCGTAGCCGGACTTGTGGGACTCGATCTTGGCCAGCACCGAGTTGAGGTACTGGCCGGTCGCCTTCGCCGCCGGGATCACGGAGTCCGAGGAGATGCGCCGGAACGAGGAGACCTTGCCGCGCACGCCGAGCCGCTTGCCCTCCTCGCCGAGGTATGCGCCCCACTCCCAGACCGCGATCGTCACATCGACCGGGCAGTCGAGCGGGAACAGGCCCATCGGCCCGGCGCCGCGGTAGACGAGCGGGCGGATGTAGCACGACTTCAGGTTGTTGCGCGCGATCGTCTCGTGGGTCGCGGCGCGGATCTCCTCGCGCGTGTACGGGATCTCCATCAGGTACATCGCGGCCGAGCGGAACAGGCGGTCTATGTGGTCGGCGTGGCGGAAGATCGCGGTGCCGCGTTTCGTGTCGTACGCGCGGACGCCCTCGAACACCCCGGTGCCGTAGTGCAGTGCGTGCGTGAGCACGTGAACCTTCGCGTCCTCCCAGGCGACGAGCTCCCCGTTCATCCAGATCAGGTCCGCTTGGATCACGCTGCCAGCTCCTTGAGCACCGCCTCGGTCGCCTCGGCGGTGGTCGCGCTTCCGCCCAGGTCGGCGGTGCGCAGCCCGCCGGCCAGGGCCCGGTCGACCGCCGATTCTAGGGCAGCGGCCTCGTCCTCCAGCGAGAATCCGTGCCGCAGCATCAGCGCGGCGGACAGGATCATCGCGAGCGGGTTGGCGATCCCGCGGCCGGCGATCTCGGGCGCCGAGCCGTGCACCGGCTCGAACAGGCCCGGCCCTTCGTCGCCGACGCTGGCGCTCGGCAGCATCCCGAGCGAGCCGGTCAGCATCGCGGCCTCGTCGGAGAGGATGTCGCCGAACATGTTGTCGGCGAGGATCACGTCGAAGTGGCGCGGCG
>Ga0126306_10002208_pt1 | contig 10903 bp, 10 predicted proteins | sample Plot27_FD_92592 | JGI IMG/M metagenome (GOLD analysis project Ga0126306, IMG submission 92592) | Serpentine soil microbial communities from UC McLaughlin Reserve, CA, USA - Plot27 | ecosystem: Environmental > Terrestrial > Soil > Grasslands | place: USA: UC McLaughlin Reserve, Lake County... | reverse complement strand
GATCGCGACCTGGGACGGGGTCAACATCCTCCGCACCTCGCGCAAGCTCGGCCTTCGCTCGGACGCCTCCAACCGGTTCGAGAAGCAGCTCCACCCCGAGCTGGCGCTGCGCGCCCAGCACCTGGCCTCGCGGCTGATGCTCGAGCTCTGCGGCGCCAAGCTGGTGCGGCGGACGATCGACGTCGCCGCCGAGGTCCCCGAGCGTCACCGGATCCGGCTGCGCGGCGCGCGGGTGCAGGAGCTGCTCGGGATGGCGGTCGAGCCGAAGCTGCGCCAGCATTACCTGGAGCGGCTGGGATTCGAGGTCTCGGCCGACCGCGAGGACCTGGAGGCGGTGGTCCCGGTCCACCGCCACTACGACGTCACCCGCGAGGTCGACCTGATCGAGGAGGTCGGTCGCATCCATGGCTACGCCGACAACCTCGAGGCGACGCTGCCCAAGGTGGAGCAACGGGGGGCACTCAGCCGCGAGCAGATCCTGCGCCGGCGCGCCGAGGACGTGATGCGCGACCTGGGCTTCGACGCGCTGGTGACGCTGAGCCTGACCGAGCCAGGGGTGGCGGGCCGGCTTCGGGTCCCCGCGGACGACCCTCGGGCGAAGCCGACCCGGATCACCAACCCGCTCTCCTCCGAGCACTCCGAGCTGCGCACGACCCTGCTTGGCTCTCTGCTCGACGTCGCCCGCTACAACCTCGCTCACGGCGCCGAGCGGGTGGCGGTGTTCGAGAGCGCCCGCGCCTATCTGGCCGAGGGAAGGTCTCCCACCGGCGGCGTGCTCGGTGGCGAGTTCGTCGGCGAACGCGGCGCCGTCGCCTACGAGCCCCACCGGATCGGCGCGCTCGCCACCGGCTGGCTCGGAGCGCCAGCCTGGCGCGGGGAGCGCCAGGCTGCGGACTTCCATGCGCTCAAGGGAGTGCTCGAGGCCTTCTGTGCCCAGCTCGGGGTCGCGGCCGAGGTCGAGCCCGGGGCCGAGCCCTTCCTGCACCCGGGGCGTGCCGGGCGGATCCTGATCACGGGTGAGGACGCTGGCTGGATCGGCGAGCTGCACCCGCTCGTCTGCCGCACCTGGGATCTCGAGGCCGTCTCGGCCCTCGAGCTCGAGCTCGCTCAGCTGGTGGCGGCCTCGCCCTATGGGAGCGAGCAGTACGAGGACGTGATCAGCTATCCGGCGGTCCACCAGGACATCGCTGTGGTCGTCGGTGAGGAGACCAGTGCGGCCCAGGTCAGGGCCGCCGTCCTGAAGGGGGCCGGGGAGCTCCTCGACTCGATCCAGGTCTTCGATCTCTACCGCGGCGAGCAGCTGGGCGAGGGCCGCAAGTCGATCGCGATGCGGCTCTCGTTCCGCGCTTCCGATCGCACCCTGACCGACGAGGAGGTGGCCGAGCGCCGCGGGACGATCCAGCAGGCGCTGGCCGAGATCGGGGGGTCGTTGCGTGAGTGAGCGATCTCACCAGCCGCTTCGGGGCGAGCCCGCGGTGCGGGTGCTGGTCGCGGGCGCCGCCGGCTACGCCGGTGCGCTCGCGGCCAGGCTCGTCTGGGAGCACCCGCGGCTGGAGCTGGTCAGGGCGACGGCGCGGGCCGATGCCGGGCGCCGCCTCGACGAGCTCTATTCCGAGCACCCGGTGCCGATCGAGCTGAGCGCGCTCGCTCCCGAGGCACTCGACCAGGTCGAGGCCGCGATCGTCGCCTATCCGCACGGCGCCTCGGCGCCGGTCGTCGCCGAGCTGCGCGGGCGCGGGGCGAAGGTGGTCGACCTCTCGGCCGACTTCCGGCTGCGGGATCTGTCTTCCTACGAGCGTTGGTACGGGCCGCACGGTGCGCCGGCGCTGCTCGAGGATGCCGTCTACGGGCTGACCGAGCTCAACCGCGAAGCGATCGCCGGAGCCGAGCTGGTCGCCAACCCGGGCTGCTATCCGACCGCGACGGTGCTTGCGCTCGCTCCTCTGGCCGAGACGGGCGCGATCAGCGATGTCGTCGTCGACGCCAAGTCGGGCGTGTCCGGCGCCGGCCGAAGCGCCGAGGAGGAGATGCGCGTGGTCAAGGACGAGGAGGACACCCGCCCCTACAAGGTCACCGGTCACCGTCATCAGCCCGAGATCGCCCAGGAGTTGCACCGGCTCGGTGTCAACGGCGCTGCCGTCACCTTTGTTCCCCACCTGCTGCCCTTCGACCAAGGCGAGTTGGTCAGCTGCTACGTGCGGCTCGAGCGCGAGCTCTCGCCCGATGAGCTGCTCTCGCTCTACCGCGAGCGCTACCGCGACGAGCGCTTCGTCGAGCTGGCCGACTCTCCGCCGGGGGTCAACGGCGTCCGCGGGACCAACCTCTGCCGCCTCCACGCGGTCGCCGCCGAGGGCGGGCGGGTGCTGGCCTTCGCCGCGATCGACAACCTGTGGAAGGGGGCCGCCTCGCAGGCGGTCCAGAACCTCAACCTGATGCTCGGTTTGCCCGAGGAGGAGGGGATCGGGTGAGAGGCCGAGCAGCGGCGAGGCCTCAGCCGGCCCCGGAGGCGAAGCCGAGTAGCCGGCGTCCTGATGTGTTCCTCCGCTCTCGCTGGGTTGACCCCCCGGAGGGGGTCGAGGAGCTCGACTCGGCCCGCCTCGCGCCCGGCTTCCGCGCCGCCGCCGGGGCCTGCGGACTGAAGGGAGGCGGACGGACCGACCTCGGGCTGATCGCCGCCGACGAGGAGGTCGGCTCGGCGATCCTGCTCACCCGCAATGCCTTCGCGGCGGCGCCGGTGCGCGTCTGTCGCGAAGAGTGCGAGGCGGATTCGATCCAGGCGGCGGTGGTCAACTCCGGCAACGCCAACGCCGCCACCGGCGAGCAGGGTCTGCGCGACGCTCGGGCGATGCGCGAGCGCGCGGCCGAGGAGCTGGGGCTGGCCGCCGACCGGGTCGCCATCGCCGAGACGGGTGTGATCGGCGTCCCGCTCGAGCTCGAGCCGCTGCTGGCCGGGATCTCTCGGCTCGGGGGCGAGCTCTCGCCCACCGCAGGCGCCGAGTTCGCCGAGGCGATCATGACCACCGATCGCTGGCCGAAGCTGTGCGCGGTCCGGGCCGAGGGGGTGACCGTTTCGGCCCAGGCGAAGGGCGGCGGGATGATCCAGCCGGGGCTGGCGACGGCGCTCTGCTTCGTCCAGACTGACGCCCAGGTCGACGATCTGCAGGAGGCCCTGCACTCCGCCGCTGGGTCATCGCTCGAGCGCATCACCGTCGACGGCCAGATGAGCACCAACGACACAATCCTGCTGCAGGCGAGCGGCGCCGCCGGCCGCCCGCTGCCGCCGGGCCTGCTCGAGGCGGTGATGCTGCAGCTCGCGCTCGAGATCGTCTCCGACGGCGAGGGCGCCACCCGGGTCGCTCGGGTCGAGGTGCGGCAGGCGGCGGACGCCGAGGAGGCGGAGGGCGTTGCGCGGGCGATCGCCAACTCGGCGCTGGTGAAGACCGCTCTCTACGGCCGCGATTCGAATTGGGGCCGGATCGCTCAGGCCGCCGGGATGGCGCTGGCGGGCGAGCCGCTGCCGGAGCTGGGGGCGGATGCGATCGACGCGGCGGAGCTGGGCGGCGAGAGCGATGAGGCCGAGATCGCAGTCGCGCTCGGCCGCGGCGAGGATTCGGCGCACGTCTTCTTCTGCGACCTCAACTACGACTACGTCCGAATCAACGCGGAGTACACGACGTGAGCGCCTCGTCGGCTCCCGCCTCGGGCTCCTCGGGCAGCGGTCGGGCCCCGGCCGGGGTCGCCACCCTGCTCGAGGCGCTCCCCTACATCAGGGAGTTCCACGGGCGCACGATCGTGATCAAGTACGGCGGCGCGGCCATGCGCGACGAGGAGCTGCGCGAGGCGTTCGCCACCGACGTGGTCCTGCTCAAGTACGTCGGCCTGAACCCGGTGATCGTGCACGGCGGCGGGCCCGAGATCACCGACTACATGGAGCGGATGGGGATGGAGGTCCGCTTCCACCAGGGGCTGCGCGTCTCCGACGCCGAGACGGTTGAGGTGGCGAAGATGGTCCTGCTGGGCAAGATCAACTCCGACATCCTCACCAGGCTGCGGCGCCACGGCCAGCTCGCGGTCGGCCTCGGCGGCGAGGACGGGTCCCTGTTCGAGGTGAGGCCGAGCAAGCAGTCGGCCGAGGTCGGCTTCGTCGGCGAGATCGAGCGAGTCAACGTCGACGTGATCGACCACATCGCAGCCGACTACGTGCCGGTGATCGCCTCGGTGGGCACCGACGCCGAGGGGGACTCCTACAACGTCAACGCCGACGAGGCCGCCGGCAAGGTGGCGGCGGCGATGCGCGCGCACAAGGCGATCTTCCTCACCGACGTCGAGGGCTGGCTGCGCGACCCCGAGGATCCCGGCTCGCGGATCTCGCAGGCCAGCACCGGCGAGGTCGGGCATGCCCTGGCCGAGATAGAAGGCGGGATGCGGCCCAAGCTCACCGCCTGTCTCGAGGCGGTCAGCCGAGGGGTCAAGGCGGCCCACATCATCGACGGCCGCCTCCCGCACAGCCTGCTGCTCGAGCTGTTCACCGACGCCGGCATCGGTACCAAGATCAGCGCGCGTTAGGCCGGCGGCCGATGGACCACGAGCAGCTGCAAGCCCTGGAGCGCGAGTGGCTGATGCCGACCTACAGGCGCGCCCCGGTCGCCTTCGTCCGCGGCGAGGGGGCCTCGCTCTGGGACTCCGAGGGTCGCCGCTATCTGGACTTCCTGGCGGGGATCTCGGTCTGCTCGCTCGGCCACTGCCATCCCGCGGTGGTCGAGGCCGTGCGCGAGCAGGCCGGCACCCTGATCCACGTTTCCAATTTGTTCCAAAGCGCCCCCGGGGTTGAGCTGGCGCGCCGGCTGGGTCGGTCGAGCCTGGGCGGCAGGGCCTTTCTGTGCAACTCGGGTGCCGAGGCCAACGAGTGCGCGATCAAGCTGGTTCGAAAGCACGCGCACGCCCGCGGGATCGAGCAGCCCGAGATCATCGTGCTCGAGGGCGCCTTCCATGGGCGCACGATGGGGGCGCTCTCGGCGACCCCGGGGCTGGCGCGCAACCCCGCCTTCGCGCCCTATCTGGCGGGCTTTGTCGCCGTTTCTCGTGACGACCCCGAGGCGCTGCGAGCGGCGGTCGACGAGCGCACGGCGGCGGTGATGCTGGAGCCGATCCAGGGTGAGGCGGGCGTGCACGTGGTCGCCGACGAGCTGATCGCGGCCGCACGCGAGGCCTGCGACCGGAGTGGGGCGGTGCTCGTCTTCGACGAGATCCAGACCGGGATGGGGAGGACGGGCTCGATCTGGGCCTACGAGCAGCTCTCGGTGCGGCCGGATCTGATCACAACGGCGAAGGCGCTCGGCGGCGGCCTGCCCGTGGGTGCCTGCGTGGCGGCGCCCGAGCTCGGCGACGTGCTCGAGCCGGGTGACCACGGCTCGACCTTCGCCGGGGGGCCGCTGGTGGCGAGCGCGGCGCTGGCGAGCCTCGATCTGATCGACGATCCCGAGCTCCTGCGGCGGGTTCGCGAACTGGGCGCGCGCCTCTGCGACGGGCTTCGGGCAATCGAGGCGGTGCGGGAGGTCCGCGGTCGCGGCTTGATGGTGGGGGTGGACCTCGTGGCCGGCGCCGATGCCCCCGAGCTGGTCCTGCGCCTGCTCGAGCAGGGCCTGGTCGTCAACGCTCCCGGTCCGCAGACGCTGCGGCTTCTGCCGCCGCTGATCGTCTCCGAGGCCGAAATCGATGCGGCGCTCGAGATCATCGCTGGGGTGCTCGGCTGAACGTCCGGCTAGGGGCTGGGCCAGGTGCCGGAGGCCGCCAGGGCGAAGGTGTCGATCCGCTCCAGCCTGGCGAACACGGCCCAGCGCTCGGCGGCGCTGTAGAGCGGGTGGCAGGCGGTGAGGACAAGGCGCTCGTACCCGACCGAATCGACGATCTGGACGTCGCTCGGCTCGACGACCTTGTGGAACTGGACCCGGTAGGTGAACGTGGCGTAGGGCAGCTCGAGCCGGACCTCGTCGCCGTCCTCGATCTCGTCGACGTGCCGGAACGGTGCGAGGTAGGTCGTGCGGTGGCCGGCGACCGCGACCGTCGAGTCGAGTCCCGGAAGCTGGGTGGCCGGATAGTGGCCCGGTCCGCGCCGCAGGGTGGCGGTGTCGGTGCCCTGCATCATCACCATGTCCAGGTCGATCGAGGGAATCACGATCCGCCCGATTCCGTCTCCCTGGTCGATCTCCTCGGCGAAGGGCTTGGCGAGGATGCGGGCCCGCGCCGCGTCGCCGCGGACGCCGCCGAGCGCGGTAATCTCCTCCGCGCTGGGGAATTCTGCCTCGAGCTCTTCCAGCTGATCGTTCGCTCGCGATTGCTGCAGCGCGGTCCAGGCCGCCGAGACCGGCTCCTGCCAGAGCAGGGTCAGCGCCGCGTCCGCCAGCACCACCAGCCCGGCGGTGATCAGCGCGGTGGAGAGGATGCGGGCCTCCCGGCGCACGGCTCGATTCTCCCAACCGGCGCCGGCGGCGGCCGCGATGCCACACTGTCGCGCTTACCGTGGCCGATGCCGAGCGCAGTCCCCGCATCGCCTCCTACCAGGCCGATCCCGAGCAGGTCGGACGCGTGCTGCTGCTCTACTCGGGCGGCCTGGACACCAGCGTGATGGTGAAGTGGATCCAGGAGCGCTACGGGGCCGAGGTGCTGACGCTGACCGTCAACCTCGGCCAGCCGGGGGAGGACTGGGAGGTGATCGAGGGCAAGGCGCGCGAGCTGGGGGCGGTGGAGACGCTCGTGGTCGATGCCCGCGAGGAGTTCGCCCAGGCCTACGTGCTCCCCGCGATCAAGGCGAACGCGCTTTACGGCGGCGGCTATCCCCTCTTCACCGCGCTGGGGCGGCCGCTGATCGCGAAGCTCGCGGTCGACGCAGCTCGCGAGCACGGATGCGACACGGTTGCCCACGGCTGCACCGGCAAGGGAAACGACCAGGTGCGGCTGGAGGCGACGATCGCCACGCTCGATCCCGAGCTGAAGGTGATCGCGCCGGTGCGGGAGTGGCAGATGGGGCGTGAGGAGGAGATCGCGTATGCCCGCCAGCGCGGCATCGCCGTCAAAGGTGGCACCGAGACGGCCCCCTATTCGATCGACGACAACCTCTGGGGCCGCTCCTCGGAGGGTCGTGAGATCGAGGACCTCGACCAGCCCCCCGCCGAGGACGTCTTCCAGCTCGTCATCCGGCCCGAGCGCGCGCCAGAGGAGCCCCAGCTGGTCCGGCTCGGCTTCGAGTCCGGGTGTCCGGTCTCCCTGGACGGCGAGCGCCTCGGTCTGGTCGAGCTGCTGGAGCGGGCGGGGGAGCTGGGCCGCCGCCACGGGGTCGGCATCGTCGATCAGATCGAGGATCGCGTGGTCGGGCTCAAGGTCCGCGACATCTACGAGGTTCCCGCCGCCGCGATCGTACTCTGCGGCCACCGCGAGCTCGAGAAGCTCGTCTGCACGATCCATCAGAACAACTTCAAGGGGAATCTCGACCGCGAATGGGCCTACCTCTGCTATTCGGGGCTCTGGCAGGAGCCGCTGCGCGAGGACCTGGACGCGTTCATGGATGCCGTCAACCGCTACGTCACCGGTGAGGTCGCGGTCAAGCTCTATCGAGGCTCGGTCACTCCGGTAGCCCGCTCCTCGCCGAACGCGCTCTATGACCGCTCGCTGGCCTCCTTCGACGAGTCCGGGGGCGAGTTCAGCCAGGACGCGAGCCCGGGCTTCATCGAGCTCTTCACCCTGCAGAGCCGGCTCGCCCACCGGATCCGACGACGGGCGGACGCGGGGGCGCCGGAGTGAGAGAATCGGCGTCATGCTGAGCGCGGTCTACGAGCTGATCGGCCGGCTGGTGGTCGAGGTCGTCCGGCGCCGCTATCGGACCCAGATTCGCGCGGCGGCCGCGGCCGGCGCCGCCCTCGCCACGATCGGCGTCGGCGCCTACCTCGCCGCCAGCCGCGACGAGGACGAGTCCTAAGGGCTTCGCCATCAAGGCGGGGTGACGGCGGCAGCAGACGACAGTCGCGGCGGGGGGCCTTCCACCCCCTACGCAGGCCGCCGCTGGCCGAGCTCGGGCAGCGGCCCGCCCGCGCGGAAGGAAGACGCCGGCGGCGCGCCGCGCGACACGCGCCCTAACAGGTTCCGCAGCCGCCTCTTCGGCCCACCGTGAAGGTTCGCCGCCCGCCACTGCAGCACCTCGCGCAGCTCCGCGGTGCGGACGAAGGGGTTCGCGATCACGATCCCGTCGCCCAGGGAGAGCGCCGCCAGCAGCCGACCCTGGCCGAACGCTCCGAGCAACGGCGCGGGCGGCGGCTGGGTGGAGTCGAGCTGCGCCAGCCGCTTGACCGCCACCCCATCGTCCGCGCTCAGCAGCCTGATCTCAATCCCGCCGCGGTGGTTGTCTCGCTCGCCGTGGATCATCGCCTCGCTCCTCTCGATCGTCGTCGCCTGGGGATGACCCACATGGTCTCGTGCGTGAGGTATCAGAGCAACATGGATTTCTTCTGCGCGTGATAAGTTGTCCTTATGCTCGACGTGCGGCGCCTGAACGTGCTTCGCGAGGTGGTCAAGGGTGGCTCCTTCTCCGCCGCCGCCGACGCCCTGTATCTCTCCCAGTCGGCGGTCAGCCAACAGATCGCCACCCTGGAGCGCGAAGTGGGGCTGCAGCTGCTCGAGAGGACGACCGCCGGGCCGAAGCCGACCGCCGCCGGCGGGGCCTTGCTCGAGCACGCCGACGCCGTGCTTTGTCGGCTCGAGGAGGCCGCGCGCGAGCTGGCGGAGATCGCCGGCCTCGAGGCGGGGCGGCTGCGCCTGATGAGCTTCCCCACCGCCAGCGCCCGGCTGGTCACCGAGGCGATGTCGGAGTTCCACCGACGCCATCCTCAAGTCGAGCTGACCTTCTCCGAGGGCGAGCCCGAGGACTCGCTCCCGGCGCTTCGCCGCGGTGACATCGACGTCGCTGTCGCCTTCGACTACGACGCGATCTCCGAGGACTTCGGGCGAGACCTCGACGCCGGCCTGATCTTCCAGGAGGCGATGAGGATCGCGCTGCCCAGGGGCCATCCGCTGGCGGCCTCCTCCGAGGTCCCAGTCGAGGCGCTGGCCGGCGAGGACTGGCTCTGCGGCGAGCGGCCCAGCTCCTGTCAGCTGGTCGTGTTCGAGACCTGTCGCCAGGCCGGCTTCGAGCCTACGACCTCATTCCAGAGCGACGACTACGAGGTGCTGAAGGGCCTGATCGCGGCCGGCCTCGGGGTCACGCTGTTGCCGGAACTCGCCGGCGACCATCCGGGCATCGAGCTGCGCGACATCGTCCCCAAGCCGCCCGTGCGGCGGATCTGGGCGGTTACCCGCGAGGCGGCCTCGCGCTCGCCGGCGACCGAGACGATGGTCGGCATCCTGCGGCGGGTCGGCGACCGCTATCCGGCCCAGCGCTCGCTCGCCGCCGCCGCCTGAGCGCTGTGGCCGAGGAGGCGGTCGGGATCGTCCGCGAAGCGCTGTAGGGACGAACGAAGTCGTGGCGAACCTCGGCCACAGCGCCCGCGACCGCGCCACCGGGATCGAAACCCGGGCTGGAGGCAGCGGCGCTGGTGCGGATCGCCGACTCCAAGGCAAGGGAGATCCGCTTCTTCGGTGAACGCGATCAGGCGCGCGCGGCGGCCTCCGCGTAGATTGGGCGCGTGAGCCCGGACGCCCTCCTGTACCGCCTGCTCTACCGCATCGGATTCAAGCCATGGGAGGAGCGGCCGCGCTCTGACCTCCTCGAGGCTGCCGTCGCGGGCCCGGGGGCACTCCAGCCGGGGCGGACGCTGGACATCGGCTGCGGCACCGGACCCGATGCAGTCTACGTCGCCAGCCATGGCTGGCGCGTGACCGCGGTGGACATGGTCGAGAAGGCGCTGGCCCAGGGGGAGGACCGCGCCGAGCGCGAGGGTGTCGAGGTCGACTTCCGCCTGGGCGACGTCACCGATCTGCACGGACTGGGGCTCGGGCCGGGCTATTCGCTGCTCTACGACTTCGGCTGCATCCACGGGCTCCCCGACCGCAAGCGCCGGGCCGCAATCAAGGGTGTAACGGAGCTCGCAGCCCCCGGGGCGACGCTCATCCTGCTCGCCTTCCACCGCGGGCGGCGAGCGTTCCTGCCGAGGGGGATGGATCCGGACGAGGTCTCCAAGAGCTTCGGTGAGGGCTGGGAACCCGTCGACCAGGTCACCCATCAGCAGCCTGAGATGCCAAGGCCGATTCGACGCGCCCGCCCGATTGATTACCGCCTGATCCGCAGGGCCTGACGGCGGCTGCACGATTCCTTGCAGGAGCAGGACGGCGCATTGGTGGCGCGACGGCGGGGCGAGGCCTGTGTAAGCGTCCGCTAAGGTTCTCGGCCGACCGAGCCGAGTCGCCGCACCACAGATAGCGGCGAGCGGGGGATCCTAAGCGGTCCGCAAGGGCCGCCGGGGCGAATCGCCGGATTGGCGTAGCGCCGCTCCTTCGGCGCGAGCCCGACAGCTAACCCCGCAGGCAGCAGAAGGAGTGCGGTACTTGACGCAGCCAAAGACCGATCGACGCGGACTTGCGAACGCCCGCTTCCGGCGACGCCGCCTCGCCTTGGGCGCGATCGTTGCTTCGTGCGTCGTGGCTGCCGGCGGCTCGCTCGCCGGCGGCGCCGATCCCTCGCTCGAGGAGAAGATCGATTCGGCGCGCTCGGAGTCCGAGCAGCTCTCGGACCGCGTCGACGCCCAGGCAACCCGCGTCGCCGAACTGCAGCAGCACGCCCGCGAGGCCGGAGCCGCGGTGATGGAGCTGCAGGCGCAGATCGAGCGCACCGAGGCGCGCCAGCGCGAGTTGGTCGAGGAGCTGAGTGCCGCCGAGGACCAGCTTGCCGAGGTCCAGGCTCGCTATCGGCGCGCGGTCG
>Ga0126306_10002207_pt1 | contig 10904 bp, 9 predicted proteins | sample Plot27_FD_92592 | JGI IMG/M metagenome (GOLD analysis project Ga0126306, IMG submission 92592) | Serpentine soil microbial communities from UC McLaughlin Reserve, CA, USA - Plot27 | ecosystem: Environmental > Terrestrial > Soil > Grasslands | place: USA: UC McLaughlin Reserve, Lake County... | reverse complement strand
GATGCACGCGTCGCCGCGTCGGAGGTCGTATCGCGGGAAGTAGATTGAACAGCCCCAGCACGAGCGCCACGGGGCCGAACAGCGTATGAGCGGCGACGAGCGCCGATCTCGCACGGAACGATGCGGCGAGCTCGGGAACGTAGGCACGCTCGCCGAGCACGACGTAGCGGAGCGAGTATGCGGCAACGAAGATGACGAGCGCCGCGGCAGGCCACCACCATCTGGGGGTGCGTGGGCGAGGCTCGGCCAGGGAAGTCATGAGGGAACGTCGTGCCGTTCGCTGCCGAGCGCCAGAGCGAGCCGGCGCGAAGACATTGCACGACGGGTCCTGCTGCCGGATTCTGAAACGTCGCGGTCGACCCCAACGTAGAAATCGACATGTCGCTGTCCGACCACAACATGCGCGCCGCCGAACAGCCGGCCACCGACAACGAGGTGCTCGCCGGCGCACGTGAGCGCATGATCGCGCTGCTCACCGACCGCTTCGCCGAGGACGCGCTTACTCAGGAAGAGTACGAGGCTCGGCTGGAGCAGCTCAACGCCGCGAAGTCTGCCTCGGAGCTCAACAGCCTGATGCGGGAGCTCGTCGTCCGCCGAGACGGCGGCGCAACCGCTGCGGAGCGCGCTGCCATGCGTGTCGGTGCTCCATACCACGCTGCTCCCGCCCCTGGAGCACAGCCGCTGGAGGGACGACTTCTCGCCGTCCTCGGTGAGGCGAAGCGCACCGGCCGCTGGATCGTGCCGCGCCGGCTCGAGATGCGAGTGATGTTCGGTGAAGTGCTGATCGACCTGCGAGACGCCGAGCTGCCCCTAGGGGAAAGTGAGATCGCGCTCGTCGGTGTGTTCGGCCGTGTGCGGGTGCTGGTGCCGTCGGGGGTGATGGTGGACAGCGCGATGGACGCCATACTCTCCACGGTGCGGAACGACGCCGAGCGCGATGACGCGTATCCGTTCGCCGGTACCGTGATTCGACTCACTGGATCCGCCGTGCTCACGGAGGTCCTCGTGCGCGTGGGGCCCGCCGGCGAACCGTCGGAGCGCGCATGGAAGCGGGCCAAGCAGAAGCGCCGGCGCTGAGCCCACTGCCGGCGCCGGGCGATCAGCCCTGAGCCTCCTCCACTCTCCGCTCGACCACGACGGCCGGCGGCATCTCGCCACGCGAGGACGCTCGGCGCCCACCGTCGCCGACACCATAGTCCTCGCGGTAGAACTGCAGCAGCTCGAACAGGTACGCGATCGCCAGCGGTCCGAGGAGCACGCCGAGCAGGCCGAAATACTTCACACCGGCGAACGCGCCGATCAGCGTGATCATCGGGTGGAGGTCGGACACCCGCTTGTAGACCAGCGGCCGCACCAGGTTGTCGAGATTACTCGCGAGACCTCCCCCGATCACCGCGAGGGTGATCGCCGCACCGTAGCGATCTTCCAGAAGCAGCACGATCACTGCGGGAAGCCAGACGAGCGCGCTCCCGAGGACAGGGAGGATCGACGCGAACGCGGTGACTGTCCCCCAGAACAGCGGGCTCGGAAGTCCGACGACCCAGAAGCCGAGACCAATCAACGCCCCCTGCATGACGGCGACGAGCACGGTGCCGAGCAGGGTGGCCTCGGTGACGCTGACGAAGCGGTCGCGCAGCGCATCCGCCGTATGCGGCGAGAAGGGGATGTAGGGTCGAACCGTTCCCCACACCATCGTGCCGGAGCGCAGCATGTAGTACAGCCCGAAGAAGGCGATCACGAGATTGAGCGCCGCCGCCGTCGCGCCGCCGACGAAGGCGAAGAGCTGACCCGAGAGCCAGGACACGATCGTGCCGCTCGCCTTCGCCAACTCGGTCCCGACTTGCACGGTGCCGATTCGGAGACTGCCGATGCGAGCGAACAGGGGGCTGCTCTGCACGCCGCGCAACGCGTCCGGCGCCTGGCCGATCACCATGCCGAGCAGCCAGACGAGCGGCAGTCCGATCGCCACCAGTGCGATGATCAGGGTGATCGTCGCGGCGGCGCCGGGCTTCATCTTGCGCGCGAACCGCCGGTACAGCGGGACGAACATCACGTAGAGCACGGCCGTGCCCAGCAGGCCGCTGAGAAAGGGCGACAGAGCCACCACGATGGCGACGCCCAACGCGAGGATGAGCACCGCGGCGCGGTCTCGCGGCGACTGGAGGAAGCTCATCGAGCTCTGCGACTACCCGGCTGCCTCGGCGTCGTGCAGCCAGGCGAGCATCTGCTCCACCAGCTCCTCCGACGCGAGGCGTCGCGTCAGCATGTTCGTCCGATCGAGGGTGCTCAGCTCGGGATGATCCGTCACCGCCGACTTCAGGGCAGCCGTCACATCGTCGGGGCTCGCGCCAGCCAGGAGCATCTCCGCCCGGACGACCCGCACGAGGCTGCGGAGTGACAGCGTGTTGTTGAGTCGCGTACGAAGAAACGCCGCGACCTGTCGGCAGAGCCGAGCCCAAGTCGGACGTGACAGATGCGCCGGGAGGGGAGGAAGACGGCGCTTCGCCGGTTCGATCTTGGTCCAGATCGGATAGGCGGGCGATTGCGGGGCGGCCGCTCGTTGGTCGCGGGTCCGCCTCTCCTCGTCGGTACCGCCTTCGTCGCCGCCATCGTCGTCGACGGCGTGCGCTTCACCTGATGTCCGCATCGATGCCCCTCCAATCGGTGCTGAGCAGTCGCGCTGCGACTCGAATCAACCGAGCGCGACCGTGGCTCCTCCTGCTTGTTGGACGCACGGCGGAGACATTTGTTCCGCCTTGGGTCCTCGCGGGCGTCCCCCGGGGGGAGGATGCCTCGGTTGAAGACACCGCGCCAGCGACCCGTCGATGCCGCATCGTGATCGGCGCGCAGCCGTTATGGCAGCACGAAGTTCACCGCCGTCACCCGATCCATCACGATCCGGCTGTCGTTCACGCGCCGCTCGTCGCGCCACACGTCGATGATGACTCTCGAATTTGGAGGAACCTGGCACCAGTGGAACAATCCATCCGCGTCGACCCGGCCATCCTGTACGAGCTGTGATCCCGATGCGTCCCGGATCGTGAAGCGCGCTTCTCTCACCGGACGACCGTCCGTTCCCACCACCCGGCCGAGGATGGCGGCGTGGCCCGTGCCGCGCAGATCCTGTCCGCAGCGCTTTCGCACGAAGTCGTCTGCGGACTCCACTTCGACCAGCGCCTCCTTCGTCGAATCGCGCATCGCCGTGAATTTCACTGAGGTGCTGGACGCGACGCCGAGCGGCACCAGGCGTGGATCGCGCACGTTCGCCGTGTACGGACCTGGGAGGAGTCCGGCCAGCACGACCGTACCGCTGGAGTCGACGGTCTTCTGATAGTCCGTGTCGACGAGCTGCACCGAGGCGGCCGATGCAGGCCGGCCCTGACCGTCGACCGCGTGGAGACGTATGGTGCCGAGCGGCGCGCTCCAGCTGTAGCCGTCGGGCCAGGAAGCGCGCGCGATCTCACCGCCGATCTCGGGGGTCGCGCCGTTGATCTGGGCTCGGCCGCCAGCGAGACGAAGCGACCACTGATCGATGATCACCACGCCGTTGGAGAGCTCTCGAAACGAGAGTCGACCCTCAGGTTGCAGCGCGCTCGTCTGCGGGTCCAGTCCCACGTAGCGGAAGGTCAGATCCTGAAGCACGCGCGACAGCGTGTCCACCCACACCGTGCCGACGACGTCGATGCGTCCGTACTCCCGATAGACCGGTTCGAACCCCAGGCCGGTGAGACCCGGTCGTGTCCCGTCGGGCGGATTGAGCTTGAAGCAGTACTGCTGAGAGAACGCGTCGTCGACGAGGGTCTCCGCGTCGGGTCCGATGTACGTGTGACCACCGGCGTCGTCCTTGACGAATCCCTCCCGGTTGAACGCTGCGGCGCTCCGCGCTGCGGTGAACGGCTCACGTGTCGCGCTGGTGACCTTCGTGCGCACGGACTGGCCGAGGATTCGGCCGCTCCTGCCATCGAGTTGCCGTTCGTAGAGCAGTCGCGTCATCGTCCCGCTGCTCTGCGATCGGGCGAGCACCGAGGCGAAGAGCGCCATCCGCACCTGCTGCAGCAGGGTGAGCGTCGCCGCTCGGTCTGCGCGCTTCGGACACGCTGCCGCGGTGACCGCGACCTCCTCGAGCACGACGGGAAACGACGCGATGGAGATATCGAACGTGGCCGCAGCCCGGGCGAGTGGGATCTCGCGGGGGCGAAAGCCCATCCGGACGATGCGGAGACGCATCGTGTTGCCCGCTCTGGCTGCCCTACCAGTCCAAGGCGAGATGCGAAACCGTCCGAGCTGGTCGGTGGTGCCCTGCGCCGAGGCGCGACCGTTCGGATCAACCACCACCACGCGCGTACCCGGTAGCGGGAGCTGGCTCGCGCTGTCGCGCACCGTCCCCGTCACTACCTGCGCAGAGAGGTTCGGCGTGTGAACCGCGAGCCCCATCAGAAGCAGGACGCCAGCCAGGCTCCAGCGTCCCGCTCTCTGCATTCCTTGCATCAACTCCTCCGTGACCACCGCTGAAATCGCACTCCGATGAATCCGAAAAGGCATCGCCACCGAGAATGTTCTCGGGGCGCGTTGTCCGGAGCAACTGCCCGCGGTCGATCCATTTCGCATCGTGATCCGGATCACTATTCGCGTCACGACCGATCTCGAATTCCGCTCGGTCGCGTCGCGCCTCCATGCAGCAGAAGCCCCGAGATGGTCTCGGGGCTTCTGCTTTGTGCACGGATCAGCGACTACTACGACCGGTGGTACTGATTCGTAGCGTCACCAGACAACTGGGCGCCACCGCCGAGCGTGAGCTCGCGCAGTGATCCGAAGCGCTGGACCGCCGGCTTCTGATACGTCATGGTGTTTCTCCGAGCAAAACGTGGACACGTGTCGTTCACCAGGCAGCATCTAGCTGGCCGTGGCAACCGGACTCTAGGCTAAAGCCGTGCCGCGCCACGGGTAACTGATCGCCAAGCAAAAAACGCGCAGTGGCGAGACAAACGGCCCGAATGTGCGGGATCAAGCGCTCGGACTATGGCACCGGCTCTACAGAACTCCTCGGCAGACCGTCCTCAAGGCCGACGGAGCTCATCGGCGAGATCTTTCGCCCTACCCAGTCGGGCCGAAACGTTCGGTTCGGACGCGCTGCGGATCGTGTCCCAGCTCCACGAGCACGGTAGCCACCGCTTCGACGAATGGGGTCGGCCCGCAGACGAAGGCCAGGGGCTCGGAGGACGCGGGCCAGGCGATCATCTCGACGATTTCCCGATCCACCCGGCGGCGGAGGCCAGTCCAGCCGGCTGGCACCTCGCGGGTGAGAGCGAACGCGATCTCGACTCCGGGATCAGAGCCCAGACGCTCCAGCTCCTCACGGTCGATCAAGTCGTTCCAGCTCCGCGCCGAATAGAGCAGCCGCACCGCGATGCGGGCACGCGTCGCGGCATCGGTGCGCGCTCGATGACGCAGCATGGCCAGGAGTGGCACCACGCCCGACCCGCCGGCGACGAGCAGCAGGGGTCCGCCCATGCTCACGTCCCACACGAAGTAGCCACCGATTGGACCGCGCACCTCGACGCCGTCGCCCGGGTGCAGCACGTCCGTGAGGTACGGCGACACTTCGCCGTCGTCCAGGCGCTCGATCGTGAGCGCTATCGCTCGATCTTCCGGCGCCGATGCGATCGAGTACGAGCGCTGCGCCTGATAACCATCTTCCGCCACCAGACGCACGTCCACATGCTGGCCCGCGCGGTGGCCCGGCCACTCGGGAACGTCGAGCACCAACGTATGCGCACGCGACGACGCCGCCGAGATGCTTCGGACGGTGGCGACCCGCCACGGGATGGACTCCTGCGTCAGGGATCGCCCCGGTACCGCTGCTCACGCCATGGATCGCCGCGATCGTGATAGCCCAGCTGTTCCCAGAAGCCCGGTGCATCCTCGGCGTGGAGCTCGATGCCGCGCACCCACTTCGCGCTCTTCCAGAAGTAGAGGTGTGGGACGAGCAGGCGCGCCGGCCCCCCGTGCTCCGCTGGGAGCGGCTCGCCGTCATAGCCGAAAGCGATCCACGCCTTTCCGCCAGTGACGTCGGCGAGAGGAAGGTTGGTGGTGTAGCCGCCGTCGCAGAACGCGACGACGAACGCTCCGCCACCGACGCCCTGCGCGGACGCGGCGTCGAGCAGCGTGTCGACCGAGACGCCTTCCCACTTCGTGTCGAACTTCGACCACTTCGTCACGCAGTGGATGTCCACCGTGGGCGTCTCGCGCGGCAACGCGCGGAACTCCTCCCACGTCCACCGCGCTTCGCGGCCATCCGTGCCGCGAATCGTGAAGTCCCACGTCGCGAGATCCACGCGAGGCGTGGGGCCAGCAGAGAGCACGGGGAAGTCGTGCGTCTCGTACTGACCGGGGGGAAGACGTTCGGCGTACTGCTGCTGGCGGCGCCCCTTGAAGCCGCGGGCGATGAATGGTCTATCGGTCATCGCCACGCACCGTGCGCGAGTACGCGACGGCTTCGACGCGCGTCTCGTTCGGCAGCCTCGCCGTCGTGAGTGTCGGTGCGGGCGGCAGTCCGGTCACCTGAAGGATGTCCTGCTCGTCGAGCGTCTCGCGCGCGAGCAGCGCTTCCGCGAGCGTGTCGAGCGCCGCGCGATGCTCCGTCAGCAGACGCCGTGCTTCGGCGTGGCTCTCCGCGATGATCCGATGCACCTCGGCGTCGATCGCGCGCGCCGTCTCCTCGCTGAACGGACGCGACTCTCCGAAGCCCTCGAGCCCCGGTGGCCCTGAGAGATACGGATTCTGCCGCGGCGCGAGCTGTACCATGCCGAGCCGCTCGCTCATGCCCCAGCGGGTCACCATGTTGCGCGCGAGACTCGTCGCCTGTTCGATGTCGTTCTCCGCACCCGTCGTCCTCGTGCCATAGACGATCTCCTCGGCGGCGCGCCCGCCGAGCATTCCGACGATGCGCGCGCGCAGATACGCCTCGGGATAGTTGTACCGGTCCGCGTCGGGCCGTTGATACGTCACGCCCAGCGCCTGTCCGCGCGGCACGATCGTGACGCGGTGCACGGGATCCGCGCCGGCTACGACGAGGCCGAGGATCGCGTGCCCTCCCTCGTGGTACGCAATGCGCTCGCGATCCTGCCGGCTCAAGACGAGCGGCCGTTCCGGACCCAGGATGATCTTCTCGAGCGCGTCCATGAAGTCTTGCTGACGCACGGCGTTCTGCTCGCGCCGCGCGGCCAGCAGCGCCGCCTCGTTCACCAGGTTGCGCAGGTCTGCACCCGCGAGACCCGGGGTGGAAGCGGCGAGCTCCCCGAGGTCGACCTCCGGCGCGAGCGGGACGTGTCGGGTGTGCACTCGCAGAATCGCCTCGCGTCCATTCCGGTCGGGCAGGTTCACGACGACGCGACGATCGAATCGGCCGGGGCGGAGCAGGGCTCGATCGAGGACGTCGGGCTGATTGGTGGCGGCGAGCACGATCACGCCCTCGCGACTCGAGAAGCCGTCCATCTCGGTGAGGATCTGGTTGAGCGTCTGCTCCTGCTCGCTCGAGCCGCCGATCGCCACCTGTCCGCGCGCGCGGCCGATCGAGTCCAGCTCGTCGATGAAGATGATGGCCGGGGCATGCTCGCGCGCTTGCCGGAACAGGTCGCGCACGCGCGCGGCACCGACGCCGACGATCATCTCCACGAACTCCGCGGCGCTCATGGAGAAGAAAGGCACCCCCGCCTCGCCGGCCACGGCGCGCGCGAGCAGCGTCTTGCCCGTGCCGGGAGCGCCCACGAGGAGCACACCCTTCGGCGCCGCACCGCCGAGCCTCGTGTACTTCTCCGGGTCACGCAGGAAGTCAACGATCTCGACGAGCTCGTTCTCCGCCTCGTCGATCCCCGCCACGTCCTCGAAGGTGACCTTGCCGCCTGTCTCCTGATCGAACCGTCGCGCCGTGCTTCGGCCGAGCCCACCGGTGAGCGCGCCCCCAAGCCCGCCGCCCGCCTTCGCGGCGCGTCGATACATCCAGACGTAGAGGCCGATGATCAGGAGCGCCGGCGCGAAGCTGTAGAGCAGGTTGAGCCAGCCGCCCTGCTGGATCGGCTCGGCGCTGATCTCCACGCCGTTCGCGATCAGAAGTCCCTCGAGGCCGGGATCAGCGAACGCTGGAAGCTCCGTTGCGAAGTCGGTGACCGGCCGGGGCTGCACTCGCGTCCGGAGCCGTGTCCGCGGCGGCGCGGTCGAATCGCGCGGGTAGGTGACCGGCGCCGCGAACCGTCCCGTGATGCTCGCGCCGCGGCTGTAGATGGCCTCGACGTTCTTTCGCGCCACCTCCTCGCGGAACAGCGTGTATGGCACCTTGACCGGCTCGCCGCTGGGTACGAGCAGCCGCACGAGGAAGAAGTTGGCGAGCACGACGAGCAGGAACGTCAGCCAGGTCCGCCGGGGCGGCATCTTCGGCTTGGACGATTCCTCTCCTGGAGTGCCGGACTTCCGCGGCGGCGCCCCGGGGCGTTCCGGCTGCGGCGCGGGCGCGCGCGGACGTTCACCGATCCTCGTAGCCATCTCGCTCTCGTCGTCTGGGCGTTTTCGCTTCGCTGCCCGTCTCGGACGCTCAAAGCGTGCCCGGGACAGGGTGTACGCGCGACGACAGTGCAGAAAGGGACGGTTGAGCGACACATATCGCCCCGCTCCCAACTTCGCGGAAGGCGCCGCGCGGCTCGTGCGATCGTTACGGAGCCGAAGTCGGCTCCGGCAAGGTCGGAGGCTCTAACGTCGTCCCCGCGCCCGACAGCGAATCGCTCAGGTCCATCAGATCCCGAGGATCTGCCCGCGTGGAGGGCACACGTCTCACGACGGGCTCGCTCGCCGGTCGCTCTCGCGCGCTGTCGGCGCGAAGAATTCCAGCCCGAAGCGCGGCATTCGCCCGCCGCGCCGAGTCCCGTCGCGCTCTGATCAACGCGCTGTCTATGGGCGTGGGGCGAGCTGCCACGGGGGACGAGGCAGCCGCCACGGGCGCAACCGCGGCTTCAGCAGGCGCAGGAGCAATTATCGTCGTGCTGTCCGCCGGGGTGCTGTCCGCCGTGGCCGCCGGAGCGACCAAGCCCCCGGGGCTCGACGTCGTGACCGCGCTGGGCGCGACTGGTGCCGGTTCCGTCGCAGGCGCCGGCGTTGCGGGCCTCACGGCCGGCGGCGGTGAGCCGACGGCCTCGGACACACCCGCGGAGCGGCTCTCGATGAGTACCGCCGAGCCCGCGGTGATCAGGATCGCCGCGGCGATCGTTCCGCGCACGACGTACCGCCGCCAACTGAGCGGCCGGCGCCGTGGCGAGCGAAGCTTGCGCACGACCTTGAGAACCGACGAAGGCTCTGCCGGCAGAGCGGGCTCCTCGATGGGCCCAGTCTCCTTGAGGTGCTCGTCTCGTCGGAAGGCGATCCCGGGAAGTGGAGCGAGCTTCGGCGCGCCGAACTTCGGTGTCGCGTACTTGCCCGTGTTGAGCCGGATCTCGGAATCGTCGAGGTCCTCGAGCGCGGCAGCGCGCTTGCGCTCTAGCTCGATCTCCCCCGCTTCCTGAATCCTCGCGCGAAGCGCCTCGAGCTTCTCGCGATCCTCCTCCGCTGCGCGTTCGATCTCCGCGAGCCGCAGGCCGACCTCGCGCTGCAGCGCGTCGCGCTTGGTGAGCAGCTCGGCGCGCTCGGCGGCGATGATGCGCTGCATCTCCGCCCGCTCCGCGACGAGCAGCCGCTGCGCCGCGGCGAACTCGCGCTCGAGCTTCGCCTTCTCCTCCGCGAACGCGGCGCGCAGCTCTTCGCCTTCCTCGGCGAGCCGGCGGCGCTCCTCCTCCACGTGACGCTCGAGATCCGCGCGCTCCTTCGCCAGCTTCTCCCGTTCGACGCGCTGCTCCTCCAACACCTCGGCGCGGATGCGGTCCCGCTCCGTCTCTCCCTCCGCGACGGGGTCCGCCATGCCGATGAGCGCCAGATAGAGCGTCAGGTCCGAGTCGGTGGCCGGCTCCGACAGCAGCCGCTCCGTCTCCTCGAACAGTCGATCGGGGAGATCCGGGCGGAGCTCGGCGAACGACCGCCCCTCGGCTTCCTCGGCGGTGATCCCCCCGGTCAGCATGGCGACGGCAAGCCGGACGACCGTGACGACGTCCTCCGTCGTCGCATCCGACTTCCGCACCCGTTGGAGCGGGCCGACCGCGAACGAGACGCGCACCCGGTCACTGGTCGGCTCGAGGAACAGCCGGTCCGTCGTGACGCGACGATGCACGATGTTCTGATTGCGCGCCCACTGCAGCAGACCATGCACCTCGCGCAGGATCGCCGCGGTGCGCGTGTTGGTGAACACGTCGCCGCGCGCAAGGAGATCAGCGACGCTCGGGTCGTCGACGTACTCGCGCACGACGGCGAATGCGTCGTCATCGAGCCACTTGCCTTCGAGGATCGAGACGAAGCGGCGGTGACGCTGGCCGCTGAGGAGCTTCGTGTCCGACGCGAGATGGTCGAGCGCGTGCGACTCGTCCCCCTCGGGCGGGCGAACGATTTCGATGAGCACCCGGCCGGAGTCGTCGCGCCGCTTGCTGGAGGTGTTCTTCGTTGTGGCGATCAGGAAGGGCGTGCGCGGACCGCCCCCAAGCTCGCCGACGATGTCGAAGTCGTCGGCGAGGGCTGCGAGCTCGGGGGCAGTTGTACGCGGGGCGTCAGGCATGAACGGCTCCAACTCGTCCGATGGGCGTGCCAGACAGGACTGCTATGCGCGAATGATGCCGCTGTCTCCGATGCGCTCTGCCGGCCTCTTCCGGAATGTATCCTATTTTGCCGCGCGCATCTTCCGCCAGGTCGCGAGGCACCGGCGCGCCGTCTCGAGCTCCGAGTAGCGGCTGCCTTCCTGCTCCATCAGATAGAACTCCACGCCTCCGACCGACTCG
>Ga0126306_10002205_pt1 | contig 10905 bp, 14 predicted proteins | sample Plot27_FD_92592 | JGI IMG/M metagenome (GOLD analysis project Ga0126306, IMG submission 92592) | Serpentine soil microbial communities from UC McLaughlin Reserve, CA, USA - Plot27 | ecosystem: Environmental > Terrestrial > Soil > Grasslands | place: USA: UC McLaughlin Reserve, Lake County... | reverse complement strand
GGTAATCAAACAACAGGAGGACAACAACAACAAGGTAATCAAACAACAGGAGGACAACAACAACAAGGTAATCAAACAACAGGAGGACAACAACAACAAGGTAATCAAACAACAGGAGGACAGCAGGATAATCAATCAGATAATCCTCTCAGTAATGTGGGAAAAGCTATAGGAGACTTATTCAAATAAGCTTTTATCACAACTCCTGATTTTTTATTTTAACATATTTATTGTAATACTTGTTTTGGATGTGGTAATATAATAATTATAACATATTATAATTTAAAAATTCAGATATAAATAGAATTTATTTTTAAAGTCTATAAGATTCTATCTTTTCATAAACCCACGCAATAACACCCAACATTATTGTTACTGTCAACAATATTCTATCTTTTTATTCATTATGATGAATATGATATTAACCGTGGAAAAAAGTGAGGTTTATTCCTTTTTAAATTCCTTTCTACACCAGATGTGTCTAGCGAAATCTATATTGCCATGACAGATTTGCTAAATATAACGGATATTTAATAATGGATAAGATTTAATATATCGATAGCAGCTAAGAATTTCTTTCTGATATAGCACCAGACCTAAAATTAAAAAAATGATTAAGAATTATTAAAAAGTTTCACGATACGATGTTTTTTACAATTTTTACCATACCTCATAAAAATGGATTTTGTCTTTATATTTATAGAATTTAAGTATTAAAAATCCAATTTACTATATCATAATTCATTATATACTTTCTTGTCAATAATTAATTGTGAATCCAAAGTACAGAAGTAGAATAGAAATAATTTCTTCAATACTCGAAGCATCACTCGATGGAGCAAAAAAATCAAAAGTCATGCATAGATCCTTTGTATCCAACACACAGTTTAAATTATATATGAATCATTTAATTGAGAAAAACTTACTTAGTATTGACTCGGAAGGTAAGTTAACCATTACAACTAAAGGTTTAGAATTTTTAGAACATTATCATACATTAGAAAATATGCTTGATCTTACTATACAAAAACAATCTATAAAAAATGACGTTTATTCACAATATCTTTTACCTACATAATTCGTAGATTCTCATTGTCTAAAGTTGATTTACATCTTTGATAATATAATGATAATACACTGTCTATGGTAAAATAATAATATTTACAAAATATTATTATTATTATTATTATTGCGGTGAAGCCAGTTTTAAGTAATCACATTCTGAACTTGTTCAACTTATTACAGTTGATTATTAATGAAAGAAGAAGTGAAAAAGCTAGAGGCCTTATTGCATTTTCACTATTTCAAAAGGGGGTCTAAAGATTAATCCAGAAACAAAATTATTTCAAATCACGAATATTCTTATAGCCTTTCTTGGATTTAGTTTTCAATTCGGTACCTTCCTTTAATTTTATTTTTTCATTAGTAGTTTTACTCTTATTTTTACCATACTTAGTATTGAATTCACTCATTTCTAAGTCATATTGAGATGCTGCTGGTTCTTCATCATAATAATATTGTTTTTTAATTTCCTCTTTCTTAATATCCAACCATAAATATTTTCCATCATATACATCAGCCAAAAATTTTGGAATCCAAAACCTTTTCTTTTTAATCAAACCCTCTTCAACCATTATATGATTTTGAGATATTTTTTCTATTTTTCCCAGGTTTTCACCATCAATAGATTTAACTTTTTTATCCTTCATTTCATCCCATAATATAGTAGGGCCTGATGTACCTCCCTCATTCTCCATAATACCTTAATTGATCAACATGAAATATAAAGAATATATCGATTGTTTCCAGAGTATTGATGTTATTGATAAACTAATAAATTAGATGTTGTATAGTTTACTATTAAGAAAATTGACAGTTGGTCTTTCGTGGGATAAAGCAAAAGGTAAAAATGTTAAATCTATAGATAAGAAGGATATTGGAAAGATAAAAGAAATCTCTCAAGATTATATTCAAATCAAAAAGGGAATTGTAGATAAAGAATATTTTTTCGTTCCTAAATATTTTGTTGAAGGATATGATGAAGAGGACATCATTGTCTCATTAACTGAAGATGAAATAAAAACTAAATTTTTCAATAAATCTAATCCTTCAAATGATATGTTAGATGATGATAATTACAAGGAAAGGAAAGACTTTTTAAATAAAAAACATCCTAATTTTGAAACCGATATACCTCGATATTCTGTTGTTGGACCTGGAAATGATACGGATTCGTTTCCAAAAGAGGAAGGAGCTAAACTGAGTTGGGAAAAGGTAATGAACAAAGAAGTGAAATCATCCGATAGAAAAGAAATAGGCAAGATAAAAAGTGTAGGTCAGTATTTTGTTGAGGTTGAAGATGGTGTAATCAGCAAAAAGCATTATTTCATTCCAAAAAAGTATATACATCAATATGATGGCGATACAATATATTCTTCGTTAGAAAAGGAGCAGGTAATTCAAAAATATCAAAGAGATTCACCTCCTCTTGAATCAGAATTGCAAGAAAGTGAAAAAGGAGAAGAGTATGAGTTAATTCCATTTATGGCAAAAGAACCAGGGTTAGAGATAAAAACAGAATTAATGGAGGAAGAACTAAAAATTCCATGGGAAGAAATAATTCACAAGCATGTTAGAACTACCGACAATATAGATATTGGAGACATAGATAAAGTTGGGGATGAATTTGTTGTAGTTAGAGAAGGAGTTGCGAATGTTCATTTATACTACATTCCCAAGAAATATATTATAAAATATGATGGTAGCTCTTTATGGGTAAATCTCTCATCGACTCTTGCATCATCAAAGTTCGAGAGAAAGAATGAACCTTCCGAAGAAGAGATGGAATCACTCCTTAATCAATAGATAAAAGAAAAAAATCAATCTTGATTAATTCTTAATTTTCAACTTTATTTTTCCAAATTCTCTAATCGTGTCCTGACAAAGGAAATAAAGACTTCAAATGTTCTGAAAATATTATAACTTTCCTGTAACCTTTGCTTTGTAACTATGCCTCGCTGAAACGTGATATGTGTCAACAATTTATTTTATGTATCCTATATAATAACAATTAAAAAAATATTATAGAGATAGTAGAGATAAAAAAGAGAGTTATTATTGTTAATAAATATAATTAAGAATTTGTATAATGACGAATATAACACACTATATAAGATTCAATCTTCTTAAGATTTACTATTTTTGTATTTCTGCTAAACAATCAATTGAAAGTAAAGGTTAAAAATCATAATGATAATGAACATCAACGTTTTCTTTACCTTTTATCATTAAATAGATGTATACATTTTTATGTTGAATATTTAAATGGTACAGCATACCAAATTTTCTTCTTATGATGGGAAAACTTCTTTATTTTCGCTACCCAATACAATAAAATTAAATAATCCTCTACTTATTGCAGGGTTTCCTGGTCCTGGTTTAGTCGGCTCAATTAGTATTAATTATGTCATTAAAAAATTAGACATGCAACAAATTTTTTGTTGAGTCAGAATTTATAGTTCAGGGTGTTATTTTTATGGATGGTAAATTACATCATCCTTTTAGGATTTATTCAAATTTAAAAGGAACTATTTGTGCAGTGATATGCGAAGCTCCTATAATGATAGATGGCATGCATTCAGTATTAGATGCTCTTGCTACGTGGGCTGAAGATGTTGGTATTAATGATGTTTTTGTTATTGATGGGATAGCTATTCGGCCAGGTTCTAGTACATACAATAATTCTAAGGTTTTATCCAATCTAGAACGACGTCCTATTATTTTATCAAGTAGCGACGATAAAATTATTAATTCCAATAATAACAAACCGAATTTAAATATTGAATCTCTAATAGAAGGTTCAACGACGTTTATAGGAGGTATAGCAGGAGGTTTATTATCTTCATGTATCTCACATAATATTTCTTGTTCAGTAATTTTTATTCCTACTCAATCAGGCATCCCTGATCCAGATGGTGCTGCATTGACAATTGAATTATTACAAAATACAATCGCTAATAATAACTTTAAAGTAGATACCTCTGAATTAAGAAAACAAGGAGAAGAAATGAAACATAAGTTAAATAACTTAATTAAATCCATTAAACAACAACAAGAACAATCCCAATTAATTCATGATGGCAAGCATGATCCTATAATGTATTCCTAATTCCAACTTTTTGGATTATTTATGAATTGCACTGTTAATTTTCCTATTAATATATCAAAGTATAATATTTATTTTATGTCGGATACTTATTATTAGGATAGTTATATATTGATCCTCATCGTCTTTTTTCAGATACCCACTGCTATAACTAATGAACTTAATCTATATACACGGATATATCGTCTCGTATTTTTTCAATATATTCATTATTTTTGCAATATTCAAACTCATAAATTTAATCTATCCATTTTTTGCTTTAAAATACAATACAGATTTGGTTTTAAATCCACCAGCAGATTAAATTTATAAGAGAATGACAAATAATTAGGATATTTTCATAATCTTCATAACATTTACTTTAAGAAAAAATTTTAATAATTTATCTATAACCTTTTAATAAATTAGAGATTATTTAAAGATGATGGCTAAAGATAATCAAAAAAATACTAATAGAGGATTGGCATCAGCCAGTGATGAAACAAGAACACGAGTTGCAAGAGAAGGTGGAAAGGCTCCTCATGATGAAAGAGGATTACAAGCAACGGATGATGAAACAAGAGCACGAGTTGCAAGAGAAGGTGGTAAAGCCTCTCATAGTGGTGGAAGAAGACGCAGTTGAATGAATTCTAGAGAGAGAGAATCACCATATACAATTAATAATACTAAATCTCATTTTTACGCTACATAAGCAATCCAAAAGAGAAAAATAAATCTCTAAATATACAAAAAGTCACATTTAACTAAAATATTTGAATAAGATTTTTGTGGAAGATATTATATTAAAACTAATATCTATCCTATTTACTGTATTATAATGTTTTTTAATAAATGATATCTGAGAAGATGAATAAGAGTAATAGATGGAATAAAAATAAATAGAATAATAAGTTAATTAGACCATTATTTATGCTGAGTCGGAATAGGAATCTGATGGAGCTAAGGTTGCTGAACCAGTAACGAATTCAATATCCCTATCACTAGTTATTAAATTTTCTAAGTCCTGGATATACATTCGTATAAGTTTAACTCTCAATGTTCGCCCTTCGATAACCTCGTCAGGCATCTTTTGAAACCGTTTATATACTTCCTCTTTCTTTTTATTTGTGTCCACTTTAGAATTTGAAGAATATACAATCTTTAGCAAAACACTACCCTCCCAATCTTTATATGAAGTTTGAAGGTGAACCATATCTAATAATAATTTTTGATCAACTTTGGGGAATAATTTTGAACATTCTGCTGTGAAATGTTCGTACGAAGATTTAAGTCGTTCTGCACCAGTTATATCATTAGTAGAAGAAGGAGAATTAGTAATTTTTTTATTTTCCATCTGAAATCATCTTATTCAAATTTAAAGTTCTGTTCTACAAAATCCGATTCTTCATTTATATATATAATTCCATTTTTAAAGGATTGAACAGAAGTCTTTGGTATAAGATAGCGATCCTGTGTTATTGAACCAAATGAAGCGATTAAAGATTCGGGCTGCACTGAGCGAACAATCCCAATATCTTTTCCATTACTCGAATAGATAGGTTTGTTTACCAACGCTTGCCAATCCTCGACTATTATATTTTTTCTCTTCGATTCCATAAATGAATCTAGACAATATAAAATTTAAATGTTTGAATTTTAATGATAATATTTGTAAAAAATAAATTAATTACGATAACGTTTAGTGAGAATAAAATAGGGCATTTATATTATAATCCGAATTAGAGGAAAAGTTATTAATCTAAAAAATTTATCTAAAAAAGTTTTAACTGATAACTAAAGTATATAAAAGCACATAGAATTAAATAGTATATAGTAATTGAATGAATTATTCCTAAACAACTAGTTATTAATTTATTTATCACTCATATTTATAAATATAAATTTATTGTAATAAGGATTCGAAGTATATTTGTGTATTATTTAGCAAACTTAAAGTATTTTCGAATAACAGGAGGGAGATATAGGGAGATTGAAACTAATCAAGCTTATCATTCATCTCTGGTGTGAGTATAATTTATATTAGCTGTTAAATAGTTTATTTTGCTTCTATACAGTAGTGAATATGCCCTTTAATGAGACTTGTTTTAAAGAGAATGAGAGCTATTTAAGGTATGATGAATATACTACACCACTGCCAAAGATCGTGTCTGATACTAAAAGGTATAAAAAAATAGCCAAACTAAAGTCTAATACAATTAACCTTTATGATTTAATTGCTATTAAATTTCCAGGTGAAGGAGAGATTTTGTCTGGATTTATAACGATTAAATACAGATATAATTCGAACAATGGAATAATAAATTATTCAGATATAAAATATAGTGATAAAAGGATGGAGAAATATTTAGAAGATAATCCTAATGTTATTAGGAATATAGATTCATATTTAAAAAATAAAATGTTAGAATCAGAATTGAAATCTAAGTAATTATTATACTAGCTAAAAAATTAAAATAACATTTCTTAGTCTGACAAGGACATTTTAACGATATCAACTAGTTTCTTTAAATATATAGGTTTATTTAGAAATTTTTCAATTTTAACCTCTTTTAATTCTTCTCCAGTGACATCAAAAGCAGTCATTAAGATTACTTTTATGTTATCATCGATTTCAGATATGTTTTTTACCAATTCGATCCCACTCATTTTAGGCATTCTTACATCTGAAATGATTAAGATATATTTATTATGATTTATGTTACACTCGGCTAATGCCTTTAAAGGATCATTAAAACATTCTACATCATATCCAGCATTAGTTAGAATTTCTTTAAATACATTAGTGATATCAATTTCGTCATCAATAATCATAATTTTTTGCCTTGACAATATAAATACTGAAAACGATAAAACATTATCAATATAATTAGTTATTGCTTATAAAATATCCATTTTTTACTTGTTCTTCAATAATAACAATATGTATTAATAAAAATGAGGAAATTAAGAATAATGTAAAAACATAAATATTAAATTCGAAAAAATTTCTATCACTTTAATAGTATAATGAATTCTTTCTATAGTTCTTTTAAAATGGACAATTAACATTTATCAGTTTCTGCTCCAAATATAATATTTCATATATAATCTATTCAATCAATATAAGGAAATTATACTAATCATAATCCTCATCAATACTACCAAGATATATGCTAATAAGTAAAGATATTTTTGATATTTAAAAAATTAATTTTAATACTCTTTACTGCATAATAACTGTTAATATTCTTCTTTTATATCGAAACAAATTGTTCCTTTCTTTCATTAATTAAAGGTAGAACTCTATCCATAATTATATTGTCAAAGTTGAGTTCATCTGAATCTAGACTTAACAGCAAAAAGTAATTACCATTGATAGGAATGGTAGCTCTATTTACTTTTTCATATTTTCCAAAAGCATATATTAATTTCCCTATCTTTTGTTCAAATTTTGACCTTGTTCTTTGTCTTGAAATTGCATTAGAAGCATATTCTTCATTCTCTTCTTCCGTAAGAAGAGGGTGCAGATTCTCGCGATATTTTTCATTAAGAATTAATCCTTCTCGATTAGTTAAACCAACCCAACGAATTGATGCATCAAGATGTAATATAGTATTGGTAAATGAATAAATAAATTCATAGGGTATCATAGTTTAATTATGTTATCAGCAAATAAAAAAAGTTTGTTAATATAAAACCTAATCTAGGTAAATAATACAAAACTGGTAATTTTTTATCATCTTGATCTCAAATTATTAATATACCATTTAATTAAAAGATCCTGAATTTCAGTGAGTATACTGAATTTACATTTACTATTTATCTGATCTAGAGAACAACCATTTTCCCATTCTGGGAAGTACATTTAATTGTGAATAGCTACTAGCAATTAACCCAACATGGCCCGTTGGGAATCTCATTAATCTATTGTCAGTACTAGAGACGAGATTGTTTAATGCGGCGCTACCGTCAGGAGAAACAAGATGGTCTTCATCAGCAACTATGTTTAACAAAGGGATATAAATTTTTGATAAATCTATTACTTTAGATCCTAATTTTAATTTATTTTTTGCTAAAAGATTATTTTGGTATATATCTTTGATCCATTGTTTAAATACTTCTCCCGTTATAGGAGGTACATCATACAACCATTTTTCTATTCTTAAGAAGTTTTGAACGAATTTTTCATCATCTATATGTTCTACTAGTGTGAAGTATTTGTTCATACCTTGTTTAAATGGTTTAAGAGCCGAAAAGCATGTTCGAAGTAATTGTGGAGGCATATTTCCTACGGAATCTATAATTCTATCAACATTCATCGTTCTGCCGAAGTTTCCTATAACTGTAAGATCTTTGCTCGTATCAATTACAGGTGCTAAAGTTACTAAATTCTTAATTTTACGTTGATGCAAAGTTGTGTACATTACCGACATTGTCGCTCCCATGCAATATCCATGCAGGGTTACCTTATCTACAGAACCTTGATTTATAATTATGTTAACGCAATCATCAATGAAATCATTTACATAATCGTCAAAGTTAATATATTTGTCATTTAAAGTGGGCGGTTTCCAATCAATAAGATAAACATCAAATCCTTGAAATAAAAGATTCTTGATCCAACTTTTATCACGCTGTAAGTCTAATATATAAGATCTATTAATTAAGGCATAAACAACTAAGATAGGGGTTTTAATAGGTTTTTTAAAAATCGGCTTGTAATGCAATAACCGATAGATGTTTGTTTCTTTTATTATTCGATGCTCAGTACTACCCACATCAATATCCTTAGGATTTTGATAGAGTTGTGTGAATTTATCTATCTTTTCTGATAGATCTTGATTGTATTTATCTATAGAAATAGATACATTGGGAGACTTTTCTGTGCTGGAGGGATTGGTAGTGGTGTTATTTTGCAACTTGATTCTCTTCACTCATTATAATATCTATACTTTTTCTTAAATCTCGAACTTCACGTTTCAATTCTTGCATATCTTTGAGAAGGATATCTACATCATCTTTAGAAGAAAGATTTAAAGATAACAGGTAGGTATTGGAGATATTTCTCAATAATTTATTATATTCAGAATAAGCACCCATTAAATCTGAAACAAGCACTCCGAATTCTCGAGATTGGAACAAGTTAGTAAACGATTCTTCGAGAGTTCCAAGAAGGAAACTTCTGTATTTCTTTAAATCTTGTTCAGACTGAATTGAATATTCAGAGTTATTTGGAGGTATTTTATCTAAGGCCTCTGTATATGTTTTATTAATTTGAGTTACATAATTTAAATTAAAGTATTGTATTTTTGAGGTAATTAGTAAAAGATCTTGTAAATTCCTCACAAGATTTGATGTTTCTTCTGTTAAAGAAAATGGACTAAACTTTGGAATATTGTAGAATTTTTTCCAAAATTCCTGATATTTTTTTAATACTTCTTCAAAGGGAATATTAGAATTTTCGTGAAAAGATACGCTATCAATCATATACCATTGTATGTATGAAAAATTATATATCTTTTTGTGTTTAATTTCAATTGATAGAATTATAACTTTACTAAAATTTGAGTTTTAACTTACTTAATTATTCACCCACAGAAGTATATTCCTTAGAATGGACTTCCTTATAATGAGTTTCTGCTTCGGCTTTAGACGGAAATTCCATAGCGCAAATTTGGCATCTTAACGTTCCAGCATCGTAATCATAAGTCATACAAATAGTAACAGTATAAGATATATATTCTTTAAACTGCCTTTTTTTAGGAGATTTTATACTGATCACTATTTTTAGTGTTTATATTAAACTAACATTATAACTTTAAAGTTACAATAGACATGACCAAAATTATAAATAGTTTGGTACCCTCAATTATCATTGACCAAATGACAAATTCCACTGATAGAGATGAAAATCGCAAATACTCTACCGATTCAGCCCAACAGAATAACGGATACAATTTTTATAATACAATAAAAGAAGATACCACAAAGATAGTAAACGAGATAGCAAAAACACAGCCAACTTATATTCAAGCAATTTCCAATCTTCAAATGAGATACATTGAAGCTACAAAAAATATTATTAATTCTACCCTTGGTTTTCAAAAACAAGTATATGAGACATTTGATAATAATTCAAGTACGACTTTTACAAAACAACTCGGTAGACAATCAAATGAAATTACTACTAATTTTATAGAATTTAACAATATAAATAATAAATTTATTTCAAATGTCTTAGAAGTGGCAGGTGATGGTATAAAAAATTTTACTAAAACTTTGGATACTATTGTGAAATTTAATGCAAACGTTTTTGAGCAATGGTATTCTTTATTCAAAAATAATCAAAATTTTAAAAGATCATAAGAGACAGTCTTCAATTTCCTATAACATTCATTATATTTTCTATAATTGAAATATATGTTAGTAAATTATCATAATTGTAAAGAAAATTAATACTTTATATTTTCAGCAATTTTAAAAATCGATCGTTATAATTATATTAACAAATTTAACCAATCATACTGGACAATTTTAAATGATAATGGCAATCTTTACTTATTGGATATTATTTCTGTGAAGTTATCTTCTTTAATAGCCCTCATCTACATATTGGAGTAAAAGTTGAAGTATCAAAACGGGCTCGAAGGGATTCGAACCCTCGACCTGACGCTTAGGAGGCATCCGCGCTATCCATTTTACGCCCTTGTGTCTGCGCTACGAGCCCATGTCACTAAAACAACAATAAGCATTAATAAGAG
>Ga0126306_10002204_pt1 | contig 10906 bp, 13 predicted proteins | sample Plot27_FD_92592 | JGI IMG/M metagenome (GOLD analysis project Ga0126306, IMG submission 92592) | Serpentine soil microbial communities from UC McLaughlin Reserve, CA, USA - Plot27 | ecosystem: Environmental > Terrestrial > Soil > Grasslands | place: USA: UC McLaughlin Reserve, Lake County... | reverse complement strand
GTATCCTTTATTGTTTTACTCGGTGAGCAGTTTGTCTGCCCATTCGATCAGTTGCACCAGGATCGAAGGGTTGGCGAAGCTGGCGTTCTTCTCTTCCAAGTCTGCGTCGAGGACCCCACGGGCCCGAGAGCAGGCCCCTCAAACATGCAACGGTATTCCAAGCGCGATCGTCTTCTGCAACGTTTCCGCCAACGGGGGCCACCCCACCGGGACGATGGCATTCGCCAGCGGAGTCCGCAGCAACGAGACAGCTTCGCCCAGGAGGAAGATCTGTACTTCGTGACCTGCCTCCGCCAGTGCATTCCCGTGCAAAAACGGGAAGGCGGCCTTGGTGGGGTCATCCGATCCCCAGGCGCTCTTGACCAGCACTTTCATGGTGATCTCCTTGTCGAACGATCCTGCTGCTTAAGAGGGGCGTCGCAACCAGATTGGCTCTCAACCTGCGTACAGCAGGATCATCAAATGGAAAAGCGCAAACAGTGCATTAAGGAGGATGCCCGTGACTGCCAGCCACGTCCTTCCTTCCTTGCGCCTGAGACTCAGCACACCAAGCAGCGCGCCGCTGCCAGCAGGCAGAACCAGCAGCAGAAATGTGATCAGCCTCTCAGCCGCCGCGGAAATTCCCAGGAGCGCCGCCTCAAACAACGTGAGCATGATCAACAGTAGAATTGATAGGCCAAATAACAGAAGAGACGTGCCTGCGAGATTACGTTGCATGGATCTCCTTGAATCGATAATGCCGGGTCTCCTGCGGTGCAGAGCGGGACTCAGGCTTTGACGCTTCTTTCACAAAGGATGAGAGGTTCTGAAAGATTCAGATTTGATTCGATAGACCTGCTGAAGATAATTATACCTATCAACATATTTCAGGAGTGAGGAAAAGAATGAAACAGATCTCAAAATTAATATCATTTTTTGTGTTTCCCATCATCATATTTCTGCTGCATCTTATATCGCTGAGGATACTCAATCTCTATAGCATTTTCCCTACTCTCGACGTTCCTTTTCATTTCTTCGGTGGGCTCTCGGTTGCCTATACTTCTGCTCTCCTCCTGTCTTATCTGGAAAAAGAGAAGATGACCGCCATGTTGAATCAGGCACTAGTGTTTGTGTTGATCCTCACCATCACAGCAACTGTTGCCGTTTTTTGGGAATTTGCAGAATTCCTCGGAGATACATTTCTGAAGCTGAATCTCCAGGGTAGTATTGCCAATACGATGCAGGATCAATTTCTGGGCATCCTGGGCGGGTTGACCTGGGCAATCATATACTCGCAACGCCCTCGCAACGACGTTAAATTATTTTTGAGATGACCTGTGTCCAAGAGTTGGAAAGGTCAGTTACCGATCTGATTTCGAGTTGATCTCCTACGACTCATCCCCATAGATTTTATCGGGCAGGATACGTCGTCAAATTCGACGATCCGCATATGACCATTGTCCTAAGCAGACTGCTGAAGAATGCTGACCCTGCCGCGCCCTTAGAAACTGTTTCTTAAAGGCTTTTTTCACCACAAAGTCCACGAAGAACACGGAGAAACCCTTTAAAGATTTCTGTGAACTCCGTGTTCCCCGTGGGAAATGCTCTTTTCTTGCGCGGAATTTGAACTTAAGAAACGCTCTCTTAGGGGTTTGGGGCGGAAGGTTCGGCCTCTGCGGAGGAAAGACCGTCCGGCAAATTCCCTGCATATTCGAGTGCCGCTGAGACGGGGTCGATGATCTTGAAGTATTCAGTAAAGCCCACCAGGTCCAACGCCTCGTGGATATGACTGGGCACCTGCGTCAGGATCACTTCGCCCTGTGGGTGGCGTTGGCTGTTCCGTTGGGCATCTCCCAGGGCACGGAAACCCGCGCTCGACATATACTCGACCTGACGCATGTCGATGACCAACTTATACCTGCCCTGATCGTGAGCCGCTTTCAGAGCGTGAACGAGTCGTGCTGCCTCGACGCTATCGACCCGACCTGTGATCGTGATCAGCTCGACATGCCTGAACTCCTTGACTGTGATTTCCATGGGTATCCTCCTTACGTCTACGTTGTCCGTTCAAACCGCGGAACGAATGTTGTTTATGTTACTACAACTCGCCCGGAAACCACCAGTCCCCTGCTTGGGGGAGGGCATTGCCAGTTCCTTCTGTCTGAGATATGATTTTTAGCATGAATGGTATCGAGGAGACCGGAGAATTGCCGGGTGCCCTTTTGTGCAAGACCTGCGGTTTGTGCTGTACAGGCCACTTATTCGCCTGGGCAAAACTGAGACCTGCCGAACTGGACCCTGCCGAGGCTCTCGGAATGAGCGTGTTTCGAACAGATCCCACCCAACGGGGGTTTAGCCAGCCCTGCCCACTTTGGGAGGGACAATGTACCATCTACACCACTCCCCACTATCCGCATGCTTGCCGCGCCTATCAATGCAAACTGCTCAAGGAAGTGCTCGCGGACAAGACTTTGCTACCACACGCGCTGACCGTGATCGAAGGAGCAATGCAGAGGATAAAAGAGGTGGAGGCGCTGCTGCCTCCTTCGCCAAATCCAAATTTTCGTGAGCGTTTGGTGACACAGCTTGAAAGCCAAACCGCAGCCAATAAGGAGGCGACAGATGCGGAACTTAGCCAGAAAGCAGATGCGCTCTTGATCTTTTATGAAGAGGTCTTCGGTGTCACAGATCTCGTAGATACGCCTGCGGAGGAGTAACCAGCTTATTCCGCAGGTTCGGCCGGGTTTCCTGCGGGGAAGAACAAACCCAGGGTGGAGATACGAAAACGATCGACATTTTCCACCTGCAGACGAATACCGTTGATCTCCACCTGATCGCCAATGGAGGCGGTGCGCCCCAGCGCATTGATGACGAGCCCAGCCATTGTTACCGCCTGATCGGTGGGAAAGCCCAACCCAAAGAGTTCATTGACTTCGTCAATGCTGACGCCGCCTGCCACACGCAGGCTGCCATCGGGTCGCTGCAGGATCTCGGGCTCCGTTTCACCGGCTTCGTCGGGCAAGTCTCCAAATACCTGTTCCAACAAATCTGCCAAAGTGATCAGCCCGGACGTACTTCCGTATTCGTTTACGATGATGGCGATTTGCTGGTGATGTTTCTTGAACTCGGTCAGCAATCGGTCGATCCTGATCGTTTCAGGGATAAAGGCGGGGTCGAAGACCAGCGGCCTCAAATCGAGCATTTTTTCATCGTCTGCCTGATCGAAATTCGGCGTGTGCTGACCGTTGTTGCTCTCAACTTGTATTAACTTCAATCGTTCCAATTCCTGAAAAAGTTCCCGGCTATACAGGTGCTCCAAATCCTTCGAGTTGACCACCCCTACAATATCGTCAAGGGAATCCTCATAGACCGGAATACGGGTATGAGGACGACCCTGCAGAAAGTCAGCGAGTGCCCTGCTTGAGATGGTCACAGGGAGAGCCTGGATCTCCAGACGAGGCACCATGATGGCTCGCACGTTTGTATCTGAAAAACGGACCACGCGATGCAGGATCTCAAACTCGGTTTGATTGATCTCACCGCCCTTGTGCGACTCTGTAAAGATCATATCGAGTTCTTCAGGAGAATGCACCTGGGCGTGGCCTTCTGCCGCGTGAAAACCCAGGAGGCGCAGCAGGAAGTTACCGATGCCGTTGAGCAGCCAGATCAAGGGCGAGAAAATCACAGCGAAGAAGGTCATCGGTCGCCCGATCCAGAGTGCCGTACTTTCGGCTTTTTGCAGCGCAATGGACTTGGGCATGAGTTCGCCAATGATCACATGCAGGGCTGTCATAATGAAATAAGCAAAGCCCGCAACCAGCGCTGCACGGGTGATCACCGAGGAGCTCTCAGGTACCCAGTTGAAAAGAAAAGCCAGAATGGGTTCGAGTGTCTGCTCGCCGAGCCCACCCAGCAACAACGAAGCGACAGTGATACCCACCTGTGTGGCGGCAATGTAGCGGTCGAGGTCACGGACCGCACGCTGAACGATGGCCGCGTTGCTGTTCCCCTCCGCCGCAAGCTGGTCGATGCGTGTCTTGCGCACGGAAACCAGCGCAAATTCAGAGGCGACAAAGAAGGCATTTGCCAAGACTAAAATAAAGACGATGGCAATATCGAGCGCCGTCGAGCCTGTTAATGTAGAAGCGGCGTGGTCCAAAAGAAATTCCTTGATCAGAGAATCAAAACATTAAAACGTTTCACAGGGATTGTAATTCAAATTAAGGTTTCGAAAAGGACATAGTGAGGTAGGGATTGCCTACCAGCCCATCAGCGTCTCATTGAAGAGACCGCGGTAATGCGATTTTCTTCCCGCCTGATCAGACTCGGTCAATGACATCGAACGGGATGGTGTCGGTGCAGACTCCATTTTGATAAATATCGATGTAGTAACGTCCGGGGGAGGGAAAGAGCACATAGAAAAAAGCAGTCCCGATATTTTCCAGCTCGTGCTCCAGCACACATTCGGTGGCGGGCGTTTGATCTAAAATCCTACCCCCCCCCCAGTAATCAGCGCGAAGGATTGCTGGAACGATTCGACCCTCCTTCCCAGCCAGTAAACGACAAAGACAAATCCGGTCAGCCCTTCCATCCACGCGAATCGATCAAAGCTGCCTTTCAAGAAATAGGCGCCGGTAGACTTATCTTTTTTAATCTCCCTACAGAAACGCGTATAGATAGCCTTTGCCACACAACTCTCCTGTTCTTTTACCGCCACCGTTGTGTTCTATTATATTAAGCGTCTCCAATGGGATGGTTCGATTATCGCACAACCTTTGTACATTTGCAAATGAGAAGCCAGTACTAAACTATTTGAAAGAATTGCCGAAGGCTTTCAACTACCATAGACAGCATGGTCTTGCGTGACTTTCGGCTGGCGCGGCAGCCTGCGGGAATGGAGGTGGGCAGCGCTGGGGCTGTGTTATACTGGGAATCTACCGTCACAGGATCTGGTGCATCTCTTTCGAGGTCGTCTCACGCCTGGTTTATCAGACGCCCGCCTGAAACAGGGCTGGCGCAGCTTTTAGGAGAAAAATGGAATCCAAGTTGTATGTTGGAAATTTGTCGTACTCGACCACGGAAGATGACCTACGCACCCTATTCTTCCAGGCGGGCACGGTTGCCTCAGTGGCACTGATCAAGGACCGTGATAGCGGTCAATCCAAAGGCTTTGCATTCGTAGAGATGAGCAACCAGGCGGAAGCGCAGAAAGCCATCACCATGTTCAATGGGCATAACATGGGAGACCGGGAACTGCGTGTGAGCCTGGCCCGCCCGCGTGAAGAGCGCGGCGGCATCCCTGGGCGCGGCAGCGGGCATTCACGTCGCCCACCTCAGCGCAGCGGCAACAAGCGTTACTAAACTGCTGATTCATCGATAAAGTAAACTCCCTGGTCTCAAGACCGGGGAGTTTTTTGTAGCATGCTGTTGAGGGGGTGATGCTGTCTGGCAGCTTCAATGATTCAGCCGCCTTTGCTGCGGGAGATCCCTACCCAAAACTTCTCCGTTTTGCAAGCTCGCTCGCGTAACTTTTGACGGAATCCACGTCATGTAATTAGATAAAAAGAGCCGCATTTGCGGCAAAAGGAGATTGCCATGATCAAAGCACTCAAATGGATCACAGCCCTAGTCCTTGCAGGGTTCGCATGGCTGGTCACAGGCTACACGGTCGAATACTTCAAGCCCTATAAAAAGATCCGCATCCATATAAACAACCGTTAGGAACGGATCCCTGCCAGTGACAGTCACCTTCCCGGAAGGCAGGGTGACTGTCACACCCTCTCGCGCCAAAAACACATGGGGCAAATTCGCAGCCAGGCGGCCTGCCGCTGCTTCGCGCGTTCTCTACTTCCTGCATTCTCTCAATAGCCAATCTATCGTCTCTTATTGCCACCAGCCAACATTGCGGCACAACCAGACAAATGCTCTGGGGTTATGAGCATTATGAGATGTATAACTCCCGGAGGAAGGTCTGATGGGTACGCTACAGAAGAAGACTCCCGTGGACTTCGTCGATTACGGAGTGCAGGAACAGCGACGCGATGGAGGACCTCCCTCCTGGGCCGGGCTGAGAATCCGTCTCTACGCGCCGAGTGAGCTGGTTTCTGGAAACTTCGTCCACAGCCATGAGTTCTTGAAACTGGCGCTCAACCCGGGCGGCGACTCCGGTGTGCCTGACCTGCTCCGCGACACGAATATTGTCCTGGGCGTCAACTTGTATGTGACCAACGTCAACTGTGGAGCCGTTGGCTATTCTGCCCGTGTCAATACCCCCGAAGTATTGGACTGGATCAATAGCTTCCCATAAAGATCGGATTACTTTCGAACAAACACTCACCCCGAAAACATTTCGGGGTGAGTGTTTGTTTTCACTACTTCTCCTGATTGTCCTGGATCCATAGTTCCTTCATCTCGTCACTTGATTCGAGCAAAACCTCCAGTGTCCCTTCGGCCTCCAAACGACCATCCTTGACAAGGATAATATGATCCGCGCGGCGCAGCAACGGACGGCGATGCGAGACGACGAGGCAGGTCTTGCCTTCGCCTGCAAAAATGCGTTCCCACAGTTGACGTTCAGTTTCCACATCCAGCGCGCTCGAGAGGTCATCGAAAACGAGAAGTTCAGGCTCACGCATAAACATGCGCGCGGCCGCAGCGCGCTGCATCTGTCCGCCCGAAAGCTTGACGCCGCGCGCCCCGACCAGCGTCTCGAGATCATCATCCAGTTCTTCCAGGTCACGGTCCATCACCGCCAGCTTTGTTGCACCGTAAATATCATCGTCAGTGCGATCCAACCCAAGCAGGATGTTATTACGCAGCGTGTTGCTGAAGAGGCGCGGCACTTGCGCTGTGTAGGAGCAGCGCGGCGGCACAAAGAAATCACCAGGTGCCGAGATCAACTCTCCATTCCAGCGGACTTCACCTGCTTCCACGGGGAGCAATCCCAACAATGCGCGCAGAAGCGTGGTCTTCCCGGAACCGATGCGCCCGGTGACCACTGTTAGTGTGCCGCGCCGGAGCGACAGGTTCACCCCTTCGATGCCATTCGTCGAGTTGGGATAGTGAAATGTCAGGTTAACTGCAGTCAATTCATGCAAGTGATCTGAATCAATCTTCGCCGGATAGGTCACCTCCGGAAGCGGACCGTTCAAATCCACCGGGCTGTGCTGAACAAGCGCGTCCAGCGGGGCATTCTCCATCAACCGGTACATGCGCTGGACCGAGACATCCAGCTGTTTGTAGCGCGCCGCCAGCATCCCTGCAAAGGTGGTCAGGTCGCCCATGCTTTGCAGGAGGTAAACGAAGAGCGAAAAATCACCCAGCGTGAAACTGCCAGTGCGCATAGATTGACCTACCAGGATCAGAATAACGCCAGTGCCAAGAGTGGATGTATTGCGATAGATGGACCCGAGCACATCGTCGAACAGTTTCTCGCGGACGGTGAGCTTGCGGCGTTCCTCATTGAGCTTGTGGAAGTGATCGATCACCTTCCTCTCAGCGGTCGCGACCTTAACGGCCTGCACCGCGCCGAAGAACTCGCCGATGAAGCCGGTCACATCTCCGGCTGCTTGGCGGGAAGCGCGGCGATAATGCTCGATCCGTTTGGCGGCGATATTGGCCACAATGCCAACGATCACCAGGGGGATGAGTGCCATGACCGTGACCGGTGGGCTGATCTGCGTCATTAGGAGGATCGCCACAATGACGATGACAATGCCAACCGCAATATCGTTGATCAGGATCACGAACAAGGGAATCTCGTTGACATCATTCTTGAAACGACTGATGGCTTCCCCGGCTGAATCGGGCAGAGGCGCGGCGCCTGGGCGGCGTAAAATATGCCGCAGCAGGTTCTTGCGCAACAGCGTAGGGATATCGGCGAAGATGGGCACATCGGCATAGTAAAAGCCATAGCTGGCGATCAGACGCCCAACCCAAGTGGAGAACGCAAATGCAACAATTGCCCAGATGCCGAAGGTCAATTGTGCCGCGCCGGTCAACATATCGAAGAAGGCTTTGATGATGAGCGCGGGGGCGATCTGCCAGACAAAGCGGATGAGCGCCACAGACAGCAGGTCGATGAACCATAACCAGGGACGGAAGCGCATCATCTCCCAGATCACGCGCCAAGCAGGCAGCGCCGGGACTTTTTGAGTAAATGTAGTTTCGGTCATATCTACTTCCTGATGATCTAATCACTGAGTGAGATACTGATAAAACTCTTTTGTAAAGCTTGGTTGACCCAGTGTTGTTAGTAGCAGCATTCTGATTACCGCCGCGGACGGCGGCTTAAGCATCAGGCCAGCACTTCCTCCAGGCCGGTCTGCAGCAGCTGATGGAAGCGCGAGTTCACGTCAGCCGCCAATTGTTTGCGGTCGCCATACTCGCTGACCCGGCCTCCATCCAGGATCATGATCTCATCCGCGCGATGGACGGTTCCCAGGCGGTGTGCAATAATGATCGCCGTCCGGTTCTGAAGCAGCCTGTCAATGGCGCGTTCGAGGCGCTGTTCCGTGGCTGGGTCGAGACGTGAAGAAGCTTCATCCAAAATGACCAGGCCCGGGTTTCGCAGGAAGATACGCGTGAAGGCGAGCAACTGCGCCTCACCTGCCGATAATGAGCGGCTGCCTGTATCCAGTTCGGTATCCAGACCTTTGGGCAAACCGCGAACCCAGTCACCAAGCTCCAGTTCTTCCAGTGTCTTCAAAATTTGTTCATCCGAGATGGAGCGGTCGAAGAAGGTCAGGTTGTCGCGCACAGTGGCACGGAATAACTGCACATCCTGCGTGACAATGGCGATATTCCTCCGCAGGGTTTCGAGATGCGCATTCCGAATGGCTGCCCCGTTGATCTCAATGCCCCCGGATTTCGGGTCATATAACCGGAAAATCAAACGAGCGAGCGTGGTCTTCCCGCTACCTGTCCGACCCAGCAGTCCCAGAACAGAGCCCGGCTTCAAATCGAAGGAAAGCCCGCTTAACACCGCGTCGCTCCCGTTGTAGGAAAAGGTCACATCGTTGAAGCTCAACGCGAGCGGCTGGGCAGGGATCTCCACACCCGGGCCGTCGAGCACTTCCGCTTTGAAAGTGCGGAACTCGGTCAGCCGTTCCACACAGGCACCGATGGTCTGGAAGCTTTCGATCTCGTGGGTCATCGCCCAGAAGGGCTCCTCCAGCAGATTGATGTAATGAATGAAGAGATACACCGTCCCAATGGTGACCAGTCCGGCGGTAAAGAGCCAGTATCCGCTCGTGAGCGCGAGCAGCGTGCCAATCGTGAGCGCCAGACCCATGGCATTCTCGATGATCCAGCGCTTGAAATGAGCGCGGCGATTATGCGTAAGGATGATGCCTTGATGGCGGAACAGCTCTCTTATCGAATAATCCACAGCGCCGCTTGAGCGGATGTCTTCTGTGCCAGCCAACTGCTCCTCCAGAAACCCGTACATCTCGGCTTCCGCCTGCCGGCGCGCTTTTTGATGCGGCACCGCGATATCTTTAAGCCGTCCAAGGATGAGGATGGTGGCGAACGAAAAGATCGTGAACCCAAGCCCTGCCCGCCAGTCCTCGAGGAACAACGCAACCAAGATACCGATGAGCAGCAATCCATTACTGACCAGGTTGAGCGCGAATTGTGAGAAGAATGTGGCCAGCTCGGTCACATCGCCATCAATCCGTTCGATGAGCTCACCGGGCGTGTGATCGTTATGGAACCGCATATCCAGGTTGAGGGCATGCCAGGCAAGTTCCGCGCGCAGAGCGTTGGTGGCAGTCCATGCAACGTTTTCACCGAGATACGTCACACTGACGGCGATGACCTGCTGCAGTAAGGCCACACCGATGAACGCCAGCGCGGTCCATGTGAGGATCTGCATGGCTTCGCCTGCCAGGGCTGAATCAATGAACTGACGCATGATCTGCGGGGCAAAGATCCGCAAACCAATGCTGGCTAACAGCAGAATTGAAAGCAGAATAAACCGTCCCTTTTGCGGGCGGATGTGCTGTGAGAGAAGATCCCAGTAGGCTTTTAAGGGTAAGTTCATAATATTTTCCTGATGGACTCCACCGTCTCCTGATTTTGGGAGAGCCAAAATCTGGAGATTTGGAATCCGATGGCGCAAAAAAAAACCACGGTGCAGAAGTGCACCGTGGCATAAAGACACAGATGATGACCGTTAGCAGTCAGCAGGCGCACTCCGAGAAGGTATTTGGTTGTGGTCACGACCCGTCATAATCAATCGAAACATGGAATGCGCTCCTTTCTATAGGATTTTCTCGTAGAGTCAGTTTACATCAGGAAATGGACAAAGTCAAGATTCAGTTTCGGCCACCGTTTACCCACCTGCAATCTTCACCCTATAACCCAGCTGCTTCAATATCTCTGCGATCCGTTCGCGATTCTCTCCCTGGATTTCGATCACGCCCTCCTTCACCGTCCCGCCCGTACCGCAGGCCTGCTTAAGCTTCGAGGCAAGTTCTTTCATATTGTCTTCGGACAGAATCAATTTTTTGACAAGCGTAACGGATTTCCCGCCGCGTCCTTTTGAGTCGCGGTGAAGGGTTGCGGTCTGTTCCTGTGGAGGGAGTGATCTGGCCTTCCGCGTTCCAGTGTCTTTCCCGCGCAAATCGCCTTGATTCGAAGACCAAACGGTTCGGTCCTTATTTTTTGTCATGGGAGTTCCATTCGTTGACTAGATTTGCAACCAGCAGGATTGGATGGATTGCCTGCATACCAGTCCCCTGCTTGATCTGCATCCGGCACGCCGCCCCGGAAGAAACGACTCTCACCTCCCCAGCGGGCATTTCCTCCAACTGCACAATAGATTCTTTTGATAACGAACTCATATCGACTTTTGTATTGGGAGGCGGTTGGGAGGGGTCTCTCGTAGCTGCGGAAACAACTTCAGCTCACCAACCTTCATGGATAG
>Ga0126306_10002203_pt1 | contig 10906 bp, 16 predicted proteins | sample Plot27_FD_92592 | JGI IMG/M metagenome (GOLD analysis project Ga0126306, IMG submission 92592) | Serpentine soil microbial communities from UC McLaughlin Reserve, CA, USA - Plot27 | ecosystem: Environmental > Terrestrial > Soil > Grasslands | place: USA: UC McLaughlin Reserve, Lake County... | reverse complement strand
GTCAGCGTCCCCGTGACTGAGGAAGAGGTTGTGGTGGAGAAGCGCCCTGTGGCCAAGGAAGAGGTGCGCATCCGCAAGGACGTCGTAGAGGACACGGAGGTGGTTGAGGAGGACGTAAGGCGCGAGGAGATAGACGTAGACGACCAGAGCGCCACTAGGCGCGACATCTAAGAGTCCCCGCACCGGGTCCACTCTCGCTACGGGGAGGGCCAGCCCCGCCCGAAGCGAAAGTGGAGTTGAGGCTACGCTTTCCTCGGGTGGAAGGCGGGGAGCTTGAGGACAAAGTAGCTCATGGCCGAGGCGACCACTATGGACGACCACTATGGAGACTGGAACAAGCAGAGGGATCTGGAGCACGGCAAGTTCTCCTATCAGTTGATCCTCGACGACGGGGCCGAGGAGGTCCTCATCATGCCCACCGCCGACGACGCGAAGGTCTTGAGGGGTTTCGTCGACGACGCGGACGCCTTCTACGGGGACACCAAGCACGAGGTTCTCATCTTCAGAAAGATCGACCGAAGCTCACCTCGGGTAGGGTCTATTCACCAATTTCCTAGAAGGGGCTTACTGGGAAGCTAGGTGGCGAAGGTTCTGTGGGCCGATGAACTGGGCGCCGTCGTTGCTCATCGAGCGTCAAGCCGGGCAGCGCTTAACCTTATGAATCGCTATAGGCTTCACGAGACACCTTCGGACCTACATTCAGGGTCAAGGCTTCCAGATTCTGCGGCCTAGAGGTACGCCGATCCGGTAGGTTGTCGGCGTGGCGCAACCTCTGGTCAAGGTAGAGGTGTACGCGAGCTTCGGCTCGACGAGTAGCTCGATGTCACGTGCAGGTCTAGGTTGGTAGATCTTGCTGACGGACACGACCGGTATGTAACCTCCGGACATGCCGCGCATCGCTCTCGACGCACGCCACGCCCAACCCGGTGGCTTACCGGACCGGCTCGTGGCGCTCGCGAGCACGCCGAGGAAGGCGATCGGCGGACCCAGGGAGACGACATGAGTCGCTTGAGGAGCCGAATCAATGCCTTGGAGCGTCGCCGACGGCACCCAGAGCCCTACACCCCGCTCAAGCTGCTGATCACCGAAGACCTCGGACGGGCCTTGGTTCTGGTCGAGCGGGGCGGGGTGCTGCCCGACGGCGAGGTGTGCAACCCCGAAGTCTATCTGCAAGCCTCACCCGAGGACCTTGGAGCCTTGCAGCGCTGGACGGAGCTGTGCGGCGAACCGCTCTACCATCTAGAGGCGGCGGAGGAGCTTCTGGACCGGATGGGCGACGCCTACGGCTGGCGCTCGCCCGAAGCCAGGGACGCCGCCCTGCTGCGCGAACGCCTGGAGTTGCCCGGCGCGAGCCCCTGGCTCATCGAGAAGACTGCCGAGGCCGTAGCGAGCTTCTACGTCGAGCTTGAGGAGCACGGCGACCAACCGCGCCACCCTGACCTAAGAGGCGCCGTGCGGCGCCTCGAGCGCCTGAGCGAGATCGAATACATCCCACATGCCCCCGAGACGGAGGTATTGCCGTAGAGACCTATCCTAGGCGCCTGGAGGACGGCGAATCAGGTGGCGTTACTGGCAAGTAGAACCGCTCGGCCGGCGGAGATGCTAGCCGCTGAAGGCGAGAGAGTAGAGCCCGTACATCAGCGCGAAGGTCGCCAGCGCGACTGTCAGGGAGACGGAAAGTTGCGTCCAGGCGGGCAACCGCGCGAGCTTCTTGCCCAGCGGGCCGAGTAGGACTCTGCCCCTCGCCTCCAGCCGGTCCATCAGGCGGGCTACCGGGTAGAACTCGCCAGCGATCATGGCGAGCCCCAAGACGACCGTTCCCCAGCCCATGACGGGCAGCCACCCGAACAAGGCGCTGAGGGTAATAAGCGCCGTGCTCACCGCGAGGTACGAGAGGCGTGCGGGGTGGAACGTGCCACGCCCCCGGCTCTGTCGAAGCCGATAGCGTTCCCTAAAGCGGCGACCCGGCCTGCCGCTCGTGAAGATCCGCCAACTCGTCCTGAGGTGCTCGACCATGCCTTCCAACTCGTGTTCACGCTGTTCCGCGATCTTAGCACGCCGATTGCCGATCTCACGTTGTACCGTTCACTGCCATCGGCGAACGACCGACGAGCTGCCTCCTCGCACTTCTTAACCTACTCTTAACCGTTCTATCTTCCGAGAGGCTGCCGGCCCAGGTAGACTTTGTGTCGTTAGGCACGATACACGGTGGGGTGCGCATGATCTCTAGGGAGGAGACGGTAACCTTCGTCTGGCGGTGTCCGGACTGTTTCGGGGCGTACGAGGGCGAGGGATTGCTCTTTTTGCACACGGACGGGGTGCACAGGTATTGCCCGTGCGGCGGGCAACTGGTCGAGGGCGTAGAGCCCGCGGCGAAGCGGCGCTACCGGCTGGTAATCCCGGAGCACCTGAGGGGCACTCTGCTGCACCGCCAGCTAGAACGGCGCGAGGCCGGTGAGGCCGTCGAGGTCACGGTCGGCGGCCGCCTAGATCGGCACATCAACATCTTCTCCGGCAACTAAACTTCCGATGGCCGTTAGAATGCGGCTGTGGAGCAGAGAGACGAAAGGGGCGCCGTCCGGGTCGGGATGGCCTGGGGCGGCATCGGGGGCGTGGTCGGGTTCCTGGCGTCTTTGCTGGGATCCCTGGTGGGGATCCTGGTCGCTGGCTTCGTCGGCCTTGCGTGCGGCAGGAGGGCAGCCGAGGCCGGGAGGCGGGCGGGGGCGCTCTCGGGGCTCGTGGGCGGGGCCGTGGCCGCTCCGGTTTTCGTGATCGGGGCCTCGGCCGGCGCGTTGGTGGCGGCGCGGTGGATAGGGTCGTCGCGCATCGCCGCGACCCTCTCGGAGGTGGTCGGGACGCGGGTCTCCCCGGACGAGGCCTGGCGGATCTTCCTACTTAGCATCGCGGTGGCGGCCGTCTTCCAGGCCGTCGTCCTCATCCTCGCCTCAACCGCCGCCGGTGCGTGGGCGACGAGGAAATAGCCGGTCAGCCCTTGAGCTTTCGCCTCTGAGGCGAGTTCTCGCCATAGGGAGGAGCTCCGTTCTGTCTGATAGTTCCCTTCTCGTGGAAGGTCGTTGCCCACCTTGCAGACCGGCTAAAGTGCTCTATTCCTTCTTGGCCGCCTCGGCGGCGCCCTCGCCGAAGACGAACTCCCCTTCCTCCGGCGGAGCCTGAGGGGTCACACCAGCCTCGGCGAGGCGCCTGTCCTTCTGGTACTTCCTTATGGCGGCCTTCAGGGTGCCCAGACCCAGGGTGGCGCACTTGGGACGGGAGGCCACGATCTGGCGCCCGAGCTGCTCGATCATCTCGTTGTAGTCCATCTCGAGGACCTGGTCCATGGTGAGGTCCCCGGCGTGTACCTGTTCGAGGAGCATGCTGGAGGCTGCCATGCTGATGGTGCAGCCCTCGCCCTCGTAGGAGGCGCCCTCTAGGTGCTCGTGGTCCTCGGCACCCTTGAGGTAGACCGTCACCACGTCGCCGCAGCCCGGGTTGCCGCCCGGCATCGCGACGTCGGCGTCCTCAAGGGCGCCCCTGTGGCGCGGCCTCTGGTAGTGATCCAGCAGTATCTGTATCTGCATCTGCCGGTCCAAAGCTATCTCTCCGTTATCGGATAGTGTCCGTCCTCATCCGATTCTACCGTACCCTCGCAGGATGGTGTCCTCCAAGATTGTTACTGATTGATACAATAAAGGACATGAAGGTCGGAATAGTAGGGCTGCCGAACGTCGGCAAGTCCACGGTGTTCAACAGCTTGACGCGGGCGGGGGCGGAGGCCCAGAACTACCCGTTCACCACGATCGACCCGAACCTGGGCGTGGCGGTCGTGCCGGACGGGCGTCTGCACGCCGTGGCGGAGGTAATGGCCAGCAAGAGGTTGGTGCCGGCGACGGTGGACTTCGTGGACATCGCAGGGCTGGTGCGGGGGGCGAGCGCGGGCGAGGGGTTGGGAAACCAGTTTCTCGCGCACATTCGGGAGTGCGACGCCGTTGCGCACGTGGTGCGGTGCTTCGAGGACGAGAACGTGGTGCACGTCCACGGCGGCGTGGACCCCTCGGGCGACGTAGAGACCATAAACACCGAGCTCCTGCTCGCGGACCTCGCGACGGTCGAGAGGCGCCTCGAGCGGACGAACAAGGCCGCGAAGAGCGGAGATCCCAAGCTTAAGGCCGAGGTCTCCGGGTTGGAGAGGCTCAGGGACCACCTCTCGGAGGGAGGTCCGGCCCGCAACTTTATTAGCGGGTCGGAGGCGCTCGAGGAGATCCTGAGGAGCCTCATCACGGCCAAGCCGACACTCTACGTGACGAACGTGGACGAGGAGTCCGCCGCCGGCGGCAACCGCTACAGCGCCGAGGTCGAGAAGCTGGCTGCGCGCGAGGGGGCCGAGGCCCTGCGGCTCTCCGCGAGGCTCGAGGCCGAGGTCGCGGAGCTGCCGGAGGTAGAGGCGCGGGAGTACCTCGCGATGCTCGGGGTGGAGGGCACGGGCTTCGAGGGGTTCGTCCGGGCAGCGTACCGCTTGCTCGGTTTCGTCACATTCTTCACCGCGGCTGAGAAGGAGGCACGCGCCTGGACGGTCCGAAAGGGCTCGACGGCGCGGCAGGCGGCGGGCAGGATCCACACCGACATGGAGCGAGGCTTTATCGCGGCGGAGGTGGGGAACTGGGAGGACGTCGTAGCCGCCGGCTCCTGGTGGAGGGCCCGCGAGGAGGCGAGGGTGCGCCTCGAAGGTCGCGGCTACGTCGTCGAAGACGGGGACGTTATGCTCGTCCGCTTCAACGTCTAGGGCCGTGCCCCCGTTCGTCCGGCCGCAGAAGCTCCTCGAGGAGTGTCGTGTCGCGCTCGTCACGACCGGCGGGGTCCACCTGCCGGGGCAACCACGCTTCGACATAGACGAACCGTTAGGCGATTGCTCCTACCGCGAGATACCGGCCGAAGCCGCCGACCTCACCTGGACCCACGCCTACTACCGGCCCGACGAGGGCACAGACCTCGACTCCGTCTTCCCCCTGTGGACCCTGCGCGGGCTGGTGGGGGAGGGAGTCGTGGGGGAGTTGAACCGGCGACACTTCGCTTTTATGGGGGCGATCCACGACCCCAGACCCCTTATAGAGGAGACCGCGCCCGAGGTAGCCCGGAAGCTGGCGGACGATGGGGTGGACGCGGCGCTGCTCACGCCCTCTTGACCGCTGTGCCACCGGTCCGTCGGGCTGGTAGGGAGAGCGATTGAGGAGCGAGGGATACCGACGGTGACGCTCGCGATGGAAAGGGGGGTCGATGCGCCGCGGTTGGCGCGGGTCCCCTTCCCATACAACTTCCCGATGGGCGAGCCGGGCGACCGTGGGCGCCACCGCGAGGTAGCGCTGGCGGCGCTCGCGTTGCTCCACGGGCTCGAGGCGCCCGGCGAGGTGGCGCTGCCTTTCGTCTGGCGGGGGTGAATTCGGGGGCGGCGGCGCGCGGACGGCGCGCTATAATCTGCGTGCGTAAAAACCCTACGGCGAAGGTGGCAACGTGACCCTGATGTTCGTCTTGTTCGTGGCGTTGTTCGTGGTTCTCTTTCTGTTCCTGCTCCCGATCCTCTTCTCGTTGCAGGCGGTTGGGAGCCTGTTCGTCTACCCGCGGCAGCTCAAAGCGATAATCGGGAACAGGATCCTCAGGCGCAACCACGCCCTTGAGCACGCAACCATCGTCGTGATGATGGAGCGGGAGCCGGGCCGCAAGCTCAACGGGTTCTCTACCGACGAGGGCTTCTTCGTGCAGGGCGTCCGGTCCCTCGAGGAGGTTGACGGCGCCGCGAGGGAGGCGCTGCGGAGGCTGCGTGCCGGGGAGAAGGGGCTCGCCGTTCACCGCAACTGCGGCACGACCATCGTGGCGGCGAACCTGCTCTCCGCGATCTTCTTCCTCGCTGCCTTAGGAATCGGGCTGTACATGCAGTGGCCGCTGTACCTCTTGATCCTGGGCTCCGTCGTCCTCTCCTTTGCGCTGCGCGTGCCCCTGAGCCTACTACTCCAGCGCTTCGTCACCACCGACGCCGACCTCACCAACGCCGAGGTCGGCTGGGTCGAGCGCGCGAACCCCGCCGACCTGCGGGCCGGCATCGTCGGCTTGCTGCTCGCCGCCTCCACCGCTCGGGTGCGTGTTTTCCATACCGACCCGGAGGCGGTCGAGATCATCCGCGACGATGGAGCCGTGGTCAGGTAGACGCTTCGCGGCGCTAGGGGGGCGCCGCACCTCCCCCAGCTAGAGGCTCTGCGCGCGTCCGCCCTGGCGGGCGGAGAAGTGCAGGGCGTGTATGGCGCGGGCGTTACCGAGGATCTCCGCGGGACCGACGACTGGCTCGCGACCCTCGCGGATCGCCGCGGCGAACTCTTCGAGCTCGGCGCGGTACGGGTCGGCCGACTCGAAGGTCTCGGTTGAGGTCTTACCGTCGCGCGAGACCTCCAACTTCCCGCCGGATTTGTCCGCGCGGAAGGGGGCGTCGAGCGAGATCTTCCCTTCCGTGCCCACGATCTCCAACCACTCGCGCCGGGCCGAAGAGATGCTGGACGAAACGACCCCGAAGCCGGCGTCGAACTCGAGGATGCCGGCGAGCTCCCTGTCGGCACCCTCCTCGTCGAAGCGGGCGAAGGCCGAGGCCCGCCTCGGCTCGGCCCCGAAGGCGAGCCTGAGCGCGCTCACGCAGTAGCAGCCGACGTCGCCCAACGAGCCGCCGCCGAGCGAGCCGACGCCCCGCACGTCCGCTGGGTCGTCCAGCCGGTGCCCGAACTGCGCGACCGCCTGTCGCACCTCCCCGACTGCTCCCTCGGATATGAGCGCCTTTAGCCGCCGCGTCTGCGGGTGGAGGCGGAACATGAAGCCCTCCATGAGCTTGAGCCCGGCCTCCCGCGCGGCCTCCACCGCCCGGTCGGCGCCCCCCGCCTCCAGCGAGAACGGCTTCTCGCACAAAACGTGCTTGCCCGCCGCGAGCGACCTGAGCGTCCACTCGACATGCATCGAGTTCGGGAGCGGGATGTAGATGGCCTCTACGCCAGCCTCTTCGAGGAGCGACTCGTAGTCCTCGAAGAGGCTGGCCCCTGGCGCGGCCTCGCGGGCCGCCCGCGCCTTCTCGCCCCCGCGGGTGGCGACGGCGGCGACCTCGACGGCGTCGGTCCGGGTTGCGGCGGGGATGATGCCGCCGAGGGCTATCCTGGCGGCCCCAAGGATACCGAGGCGCAGCGGCTCGTTCTGCAAAATCGTCCTCCTATGGTCTCTTGCCGGCGAGGCGCTCGAGCTCGCCGACCACCCGGTCGAGCTCCTCGACTACTGCGTTGGTGCCGGCGGTCGCGAGGGCCTTGACCAGCGCCCGATGGTACCAGAGGGTGCCCTCTTTGCCCCCGTTGAACCTCGCCCAGAGCGCGTCGCCCATGGTGTGCGCAAGCCCGCGAGGACGGACCGGGCGTTGTGCAGCTTGTCCGCCGCGGAGACGAGCCGCACGGGATCGGGCTCGCGGGCGATGCGGGCCACGTATGCCTCCTTGCGCTCGCGCCAGGGCGGCTTAGGATCCTCGAAGGTGTCGGTGTTACCGGCCGCGATCCCGACGACCTCATCGCCGAACCTCTCGCGGATGTCCTCCAGCCGCGCCTCGCCACCCTGATCCTCGGGGGCGTCGTGCAGGAGGGCGGCGACGACCTCGTTTTCGGTACCACCGTTCTCGCCGACGATGGCCGCGACCGCGAGCAGGTGCGTGACGTAGGGGATGCGGGTTCCTTTGCGCGTCTGATCCCGATGAACGCGCGCCGCATATTCCAGGGCCTCCTCGAACTTCCTGCCGTACGGCACGGTTCTCAGACCTCCCCGTCCACCAGTAGCCCGGGGTCTAGGATCCAACCCTCGTTCGGGTCGCACTCCGGCGGGACGCCGTAGTTTTCGCCCACTCTGGTGTACGCCCACGCCGCCTGCACGGCCCACAGGAGCGAGTCCAGCGCGTCGGCCGCCGGGTCTCGGATGAACTCCCTCTCCCAAGAGCGGTCCAGCTCCACAACGAAGCCGTAGGCCTCTCTCAAGGTCCCAGAGCCCAGCCCGGCGACGAGCCTCTCCCTCGAGGCCCGGTGGGCCGCCGTCTGCTTCTTGCGCTCGTCGTTTTTGTAGCTCGCGCGCCCGAGGAAGCGGCGGGCGACGACGGCGGGGTAGGCCTCGTCCACTACGCGGGCGTCGCCGTTGGGCCGACAGGGCTCGACCCTCACGCCCGCCTCCAGGAGGCGCGGCGCTCCCCGGTAGAACATCTTACCGACCGGCACCCGGAAGAGCATCATCGCGCTGCTCGACCCGCTCCTCCGGTCCGCGAGGCGGTAGCGGTACTTGCTGCCGGGCGGCCTGAGAGCCATGTCCGCGCGTATGGCGCTCTCGAACTCATTCTTCGAGAGCCGGGCGACCTCGCCCACGTAGCCCTCCCAAGCCTCGGGCCAGCCGAGGGCGCGGACCAGCGAGCGCGGTTGGCCGAAGGGAAAGTCCATTCCGCACACCCACGGACCCGGGTATTCGAGGAAGCCCTCAAACCCCGCGAAGTCCGTCATCTCTTCCGCACTTTCGACGCGCAGGACGCCGTCCGAGAGCGCGCAGCCGAGGGCTATGAGTGGTTTCCTGTGGCTCGGGGCGCTCCTAAAGTCGAGGCCGTAGATCCTCACGGCCTTGGTCCGGCTGACGGACGCAAGGCGCTAGCGGTTCTCGTGTTGCTGTTCGCCGTCCCTCGCGAGCCGGTGGACGTCGGGCTTTCTGTCCTCTGCGGGCACCTTCTCGCCCGCGTCCTTGCCGCTGGGGATGTGCCACTCGATCACCTGGTTCATCTCCGCGCCTATCAGCATGATGAGCGCCGAGTAGTAGATGTAGAGCATCAGGAGGATCACGCCCGCCAGCGACCCATACGTCGCACCGTAGGAGCCGAAGTTGCTCGCGTAGTATGAGAACGCGAGCGAGAATACGAGCCAGAAGACGAAGGCGAGGACGGCGCCGGGGCTGATCCAACGGAACCTCTGCTTGGCGGCAGGGGCGAAGTAGTAGATCACAGCGAAGGTGAACAGCACGATGCAGGCCACGATCGGCCACTGCACGATGGTCCATACCGTCTGGAAGACGGACCCGAGCCCGATCGCCTGCGCCAGACCGCCGCCGAACGAGCCGCCGAAGATGACTATGCCGAAAGCAGTGAGCATGAGGACGATGACCGCGAGCGAGATAAAGATGGAGATACCGTACTTCTTCCAGGCCGGTCGGTCCTCCTCCACCTCGTACATCACGTTCATTGCCTCCATCACGGACCGGAAGGCCCCGGAGACGCCCCAGAGCGCCAGGAGGATAGAGATGATAGCCCCCACGGTAAAGGCGCTCTCGGCCTGGCTCTGGGCGATGTTCCGGAGCTGGCCTCCGATAAACTCGGACGCCGACTCTGGGAGCACGCCGGAGAGGTAGTTGATCATGGTATTGACGAGATCCCCAGCGCCGAAGAGGCCGAGCAGCGAGAGCAGGAAAGTGAAGAACGGGAAGATGGCGAAGAGCGCCTTGTAGGTGAGGTTGCCGGCGAAGGCCGAGACGTGGTCCTCGCCGACCTCCTTGAAGGTAAGCTTGAAGAAGTCCACGAGCCCGAGGTTCTCGGCCACCGGCACCTCGGCCTGGTTGCCCTTCTCCTCGGCTTTCTTAATCAACTGCATACCGGGAATCTTCATGCTCCCGTCCTCCAAACGTCCTGTTTCTCGCCTAGTGGATAGATACTACCCGGTGACCGCCTTTCTTCTAACCGTTTGGAGGGGAGCACCCGCCGAGACGGCGACGAGGATAAGAGGGAGCGTGGATTCGGAGCACGCCGCACTAAGGTTGGAAGAGAGGCTGTCAGAGCTTGCGGTCGAGCTGCTCCACTAGGGACTCGCGGGCCGACCACTGTCCGGGCCTGCCGTGCCCTTGTCGAACTGTGCCCGGTCTCCTTCTCCTCTCTTATCCGCTCCCTCAGATCGGGCTCCGTGTATTTTTCTCGTCGGCCTCTTGGCCATCGGAGGGGCTCCCTTCGGTTTCGCGGAGCGGCCGCCACGCTACGGTGGCCGCAGGGCAAGTGACGGACGAGCTAGAAATCGCCTCCACCGAAGTCGCCTTCCATGCCTTCCATCATGCCCTCTTCGTAGCCCTCCTCGTAAGCCTCGTCGTAGCCCCCCATGCCGTAGCCGCCGAACACGGGACCTGCGCCGAAGAAGCCGCCCATGCCGGGGGCGCCGAAGAAGCCGGAGTAGTGGGGACCGGTCAGCATGTTCATCAGGCCGGCCGCCGCGATGCCCCCGAGGATGCCTTTGGCCATCGGGCTGCCCAGCATGCCACCCGCAACACCGCCGGGAGGCATGCTCTGGTCCGCGGGCGCCGCTCCGCCAGGCACAGGCCTGCGTCCACCCAGCAACTGGCCGAGCAATCCCGGCTGTTGCTGCTCAACATCGGTCGCCTTCTGGGCAAGGAAGTCGGGGTCTTGCAGGCGGTCGTCTATGCCGTCCTGATTGACGTCGGGGAAGCTCTGCCCGTGCTGCTGGGCGGACTGGATCAGAGCCTGCCCCAACTGCATGCGCTGCTCCGGAGTGAGCTGGGCGAAGACGTCCTGGGCGGACTGCTGATAGACCTCGGGGGGAAGCTGGGGGGCCACCTGCTGGTAGCGGTTCGCCGCCTCGTGCTCGGATACCGCCTGCGGACCTTGCCGGTAACGGTCGACGAAGTCCTGCTGGTCGTGCGGCGTACCTCCGTACGGGTTGTTCCTGTGGTCCATGACCTCCTCCTGATCCGATCTGATCGCCTCCTCGAGAGGGCTACCCCCCCGTCCCGCTCCCCAAACGCACCCCACAGCGAACCCCTTGTTTGGTGCCCCACGACACACCAAGCGAAAAACGCTTACACCTTTCGGGCCACT
>Ga0126306_10002202_pt1 | contig 10907 bp, 11 predicted proteins | sample Plot27_FD_92592 | JGI IMG/M metagenome (GOLD analysis project Ga0126306, IMG submission 92592) | Serpentine soil microbial communities from UC McLaughlin Reserve, CA, USA - Plot27 | ecosystem: Environmental > Terrestrial > Soil > Grasslands | place: USA: UC McLaughlin Reserve, Lake County... | reverse complement strand
CTGCTGACCGACTCGATCCGCCGCATCTTCACCGACGACTCGGTGTCCGAGGTGTTCGGCGGCGAGAACCAGCTGTTCTGAGCGCGCCCGCCGCACAGCGCCTCCAGGAGCTGCTCGGCCTGAGCGAGGAGGAGCTGCTGCGCGTGCTTGACGCCGACCCGCTGGCGGTCATCACCGGCGAGCTGGAACACAAGCCGGAGCTGCCGATCCTGCTCGACCTCCTGGCCGAGGCCCAGGAGCGCGCCGGCGCGCCCGTGCTGCGCCGCTGGACCCGCGCCGCCGGGCCGAACGGCCGCCCGCTCGACATGCTGCTCGCGCGTGACTTCGGCGCGTTCGAGCACGCGCTGGCGACGCTGGCGGAGCGGGGCTTCGTGCTCTCGTCTACTCGTCGGGGTCCGGGCGGCGTTCCCCCGGCCAGACACCCGTGAGGTAGTTCCACCCGACCGCGCCGTAGCGGTCGATGACGACGCGCGTCAGCTTGAAGATGACCCCCTGGAGCGCGGCCGCGCTGAGGATCTTGACCCACGGCGCGTCCTTCGTCGTGCCCTTGGGCGGGTCCTCGTCGTCGATCTTCGTCCACGTGAAGTTGAAGATCCGCTTGGCCACGAGGGCGGACAGGATGCCCATGAGCAGACCGATCGGCTTATAGATCGCCTTCATGTTCGGACCGACTGTACCCGTTCGTATAGGCCCGAAAGCGGTAAACATGTGAGGCACAGGAGCCGATCACTCCTCCCAGGAGGTCCGCCATGGACGAGCATCCAGCCGACGAGCTGTTCCGCAGAGCACTGATCGACGCCGACGCATCGGCAGCGGTCGCACTGCGGGTGATGCCGCTGCCGCTGTGCGAGGCGCTGACGATCGTGTTCCACGGCCGCCGCGATCTCGGCACGATCCAGACATACGTCGCGCACGGCGGGCGCGGAGCCGGCGCCGCCGTCGCTGCGGACGAGCTGATGCGCGTGCCGTGCGACCTCGACCTCGCCGCCGCCGGCGACCGCGACGAGGCAGAGCACCTCTACGCCGAGCAGGCGGCCGCGATGCGCGATGCGCTCGAGGCGGCCGACACTGTGCTCGACATCTGGCGCGAGCCGCTAGAGGACCTCGCGCACGCGCACGTCGAGATCGACCGGCGGATCGGGCTCGAGGTCCGGCTGCCGGCGCACCGGCTGCTGCCCGCGGCGCTCGTCGCGCCCGACAAGCAGATCGTCGTCACGGCGGTCTGCTCGGCGCGCCCGCTGGCCGAGGGCAAGCCGCCGATGGGGATCGCGTGCGCCCAGCAGGACGTTGCGCGCGTGTACCCGCTGCCGGACGACCCGGAGCGCTGCCTGGAGGACTTCTTCGAGTGCGCCGCCGAGCACGCGCGCCGCGTCGGCGAGCAGCTCGGGCGGCAGGAGCAGTCGGTCCGGCGCTTCCTGGAGCTGTCGGGCGAGGACTTCGCCGACACCGCCTAACCTGCGCGCGGCAATGCGCCGCCGCACCGCCTTCCTCCTCGCCGCCGGCTTCGGCGTCTTCGTCTTCCTCGGGCTCTCGTTCCTGCTCGCGCGCGGTCTGACCGGCTCGAGCGCCGAGCGCGGGAAGGTGCTGGAGGTGCTCGAGGCGCAGGCGGCCGGAGACGCGCGCGCCGTGCTCGAGCGTCTGCCCGCCTGCCGCGCGGAGCCGGCCTGCGCGCGGGTGACCCGCGCGCGGGTGGAGCGGCTCGAGCGCCCGGGCGACGTCCAGATCCTCAACTACCGGCCGAGCACGCGGCTGTCGCTCACGCGCCGTACCGGCACCGGCCGCGTCGCCTGGCGCGCGGGCGCGACGCTCCCGGTCGTCCAGTGCGTGCGCGTGCGCCGCGAGGGGCCGCTGACCGGCGGCGGCGTGCAGCTGCTTGCGCTCTCGTACCCGGTCGGGCTCGAGAGCAGCTGCTCTTAGACCTGCCGTACGGGCCGGCGCTGCGGCGTCTGCGGGTGCGGCTCGCGGCGCAGCGGGCGCGGATGCGCGTCGCGCAGCTTCCCGTGCCCGCGGAGGCGCGCACGCGCGGGGTCTGCATCGGGGAGCGGCACGCCGCCGGTCGGCTTCGGCTTCGGCGTGGACGGAAGGCGGTCGTTGCCGCCGCCCCCACCGCCGTCGTCGTCCTCCGGAGGCTTCCAGGACGAGGTCGCGTCCGAGCGCAGGAACATCATGAAGAGGACCACGCCGAGCGCCAGGGCGATGACGTGGAGCGCACCGAAGATGACCATCAGCTCTTCATCGGGCGTCATGGCGGAATCGTACCCGGCCGCGGGGGTGTGATACAGGGGTTCGCTACCATCCGCTGCCGCTCATGGCCGCCTCGACCGACACTGCTTCCGCGCTCGATCTCGCCCCTCGTGCCGCGGACGGGTCGCGCTCCGCCCGCCGCCTGCGCCGCACCGGCCAGGTCCCGGGGATCATCTACGGGGGCGGCAGCGAGCCGCAGCTGTTCGCGGTCGACGGCCGCATCCTGCGCAACACGTTGGCGCGTTCGGGCGCGATCCTCGAGGTCGCCGTCGACGGCGGCGAGACCGCTCCGGTGCTGGTGAAGGACGTCCAGCGCCATCCCGTCAAGGGGCACGCGGTCCACGTCGACCTGCTGCGCGTGGACCTGAAGGTCGCGATCCAGACGCACGTCACGCTCGAGCTGGTCGGCTCCGACGAGGCGCCCGGCGTGCTCGAGGGCGGCGTGCTCTCCCAGGGCGCGGTCGAGATCAACATCGAGGCGCTGCCGGGAGACATCCCGGACTCGCTGCAGTTCGACGTCTCCGGCATGGAGATGAACGCGACCGCGACGCTCTCCCTGCTCACTCCGCCCGCCGGCGTGAAGCTGCTCGACGATCCCGACGAGACGGTCCTCGCGACGATCACGCCGCCGACGCAGGAGCCGGTCGAGGAGGAGATCGAGACCGAGACCGAGCTGGTCGGCGAGGGCGAGGCTGCGGAGGGCGCGGCCGCCGAGCGCCAGGCCGAGGGCGACACCGGCGAGGAGGCCGCGCAGTCGGCCTCCGACGAGTCCTGAAGCTCTTCTCCTCCGCGCCGGTTGACTGGCTCGTCGTCGGCCTCGGGAACCCCGGGAGCCGCTACGCCGGCACGCCGCACAACGTCGGCTTCCTCGTCGCCGACGCGCTGGTCGCACGCTGGGAGCTGCCGAAGGCGCGCAAGAAGTTCGCCGGCGAGCTGAGCGAGGGGCGCGCCGGCCCGGGCGGCCCGCGCGTCGCCGTGCTCAAGCCGCAGACCTACATGAACGAAGCGGGGCGCTCGGTCGGCCCGGCGCGCGGCGCGTACAAGCTTGCGCTCGACCGCGTGCTCGTGATCCACGACGAGATCGACCTGCCTTTCGGCGACATCCGCGTCCGCCTCGGCGGCGGGCTGGCCGGCCACAACGGCCTCAAGTCGCTAAAGCGCGAGCTCGGCAGCGCCCACTTCCAGCGCGTCCGGGTCGGCGTCGGCCGCCCGGATACGACCGATCCGGAGATCGTCTCCGCACACGTGCTCGGAAAGTGGCGCCAGAGCGCCGCCGAGGTGCGCGAGCTCGTGGAGCGCGCGCGCGACGAGGCGGAGCGCGTGGTGCTGGGCTGAAGCGACGAATGTCGTCTAAACCACCGCATGGGTGGATGAGACGACATTCGTGCCGCCCTGCGTATGCGATAACGTACGGTCGTATGCCCCGCGACTGGGATGCCGCCACGTACGAGCGCCTGTCCGCGCCGCTGACGGCGATGGGCACGGAAGTGCTCGACCGGCTGGTGCTGAGCGGCGGCGAGACGGTCCTCGACGCCGGTTGCGGTACCGGCAATGTCACGCGCGTGCTGCGCGAAAGGCTGCCGCGCGGGCACGTGATCGCCGTCGACGCCGCGCCCTCGATGGTCGAGCAGGCGCGCGCGCTGCTGCCTGCTGACGTCGACGTGCGGCGGGCGGACCTGCTCGAGCTGGAGCTGGAGGAGCCCGTCGACGCCGTGCTCTCGACCGCGACGTTCCACTGGATCGCCGACCACGAGCGCCTGTTCGCGAAGCTGCACGCGGTCTTGGCGCCCGATGGGCGGCTGGTCGCTCAGTGCGGCGGGCACGGCAACGTCGCCGAGGTCAAGCAGGCCGGCCTCGAGGTCGCGGCGGGAGCGCGCTACGCCGCGTACTTCGACGGCTGGGCGGCCGACTGGAACTTCGCGACGCCGGAGGAGACCGAGCGGCGCCTCCGCGCGGCCGGGTTCGGCGACGTGTGGTGCTGGACCGGGCGCGTCGACGTCGACGCCGGCGATCCCGCCGGCTACCTGAGCGCGATCTGCCTCGGCTCGTTCCTCGCGCGGCTGCCGGCCGAGCTGCACGAGCGGTTCGTCGGGGAGGCGCTGGAGCGCCTGCCGGATCCGCTCCGGATCCACTACGTGCGGCTGAACATGCTCGCTCGCGCCTAGCGCGCGTAACGTCGCCGAAGGCGAGCGCGAGGAACGAGCGGCTCGCCTGGCAGGCGAAACCGATAATCGTGGGATGGACGACGAGGCGATCCTCGCGGGCCTCGACAGCGAGCCCGACGCGTTCGCCGTCTTCTATCGCCGTCACGTCGGGGCGCTGCTCGAGTACCTCGCAGGCGGCACGGAGGATCCCCAGCGGGCGGCCGAGCTGTGCGCGGAGACGTTCGCCGCCGCGCTGCACGGCGCGCGCCGCTTCGACCCCGAGCGCGAGACCGCGGCCGCATGGCTGGACGGGATCGCGCGCCGGGTGCTGGCGCGCCACGGGTCGGCCGGCGGCCGCGCCCGCCGGCGGCTCGGGCTGGCGCCGCTCGAATACGGCGACCGATTCATCGACGACCTCGAGGAGGAGCTCGTCGAGGCCGCGCGCTTCCGCGCGACCCGGCCGCGCCGCCGGTCACCGCACGTGCCGGCGCGCGCGCTGGCGGTCGCAGCCGGCCTGGCGCTGGTGGCGGTCGTCGCGGCGGTCGCGCTCGGCCGCGGCGGCGATGAGGACCGCGCTGCGAACGCGACGCCGCCGCCGGCGGACGGCTTCCACCCGCTCGTCCCGATGCTCGCGGCGGTCGACTGCGGCGGCAGGGCGGTGCGCGACGAGCCGGCGAGCACGGTCATGCCCGACATCGGACTGCTCCAGCGCGCGCAGCGCCCGGACGACGCGCTCCCCGACGACTTGCTCGACGGGCTCCCGGTCGGGGCGCTCGACCGCAGCGAGCCGCGGCTGGCACGCGACCGCCGGCTGACGACGCGCGTGCACGTCGTGCCGTCGATGGCCGTATCCGAGGACGGGCGCTGCGACTCCAACGCCGGTCGCGGCCTCTGCCTCGTCGACGAGCGCCGCGGCAGCTTCCGCTGCTTCGGGCTCACCGACGTACGCGCCGGCCGTGCCGTGACGCGCACTCCGGACGGCCCGATCGTCGGCGTTGTCCCGGACGGGATCCGCCGCGTCATCGTCACCGCGCGGGGAATCGTGATGGCGCCGGTCCCGGTGATCGACAACGTCTACGAGGCCGACTACGGCGTGCTGGCGGGCACGCCGGTCAGGATCGAGCTTCCGCTTCCCGCGGGCGGCTGCGCGCGAACCGTCTCGTCGAAGCTGCTCGAGCGCGTCGCCGCGCTGCGGCGTGCGCCCCAGGCGGGCCACCGACTCCCGCAGGCGGCGATCGACCACCTGCGCGGGCCTGACCGCCGGCTCGGCGCGATCGTCGCGGACGCCGCCCGCTTCTGGGGCGCGCGCGCGGGCGTCGAGTTCTGGGTCGTGCCGGCCGTGCCGAGCGGCAAACGCGGCTGCGCGGCGGCGAGTCGGGTTTGCGTCGTGGCCGTCCCGGAGGGGGCGCGCGCCGACGCGTGGTGCGACGACCCTGCGAACCGGGAGGGGTGGCGGCTCGCGCCCCTGTATGCCGGCAACGCCGTCGTCCTCGGCATCGTGCCGCACCGCGCGACCGGCGCGCGCGTGACGATCGACGACCGGACGGCCACGGTCGACGCGCGCGACAACGTGATGGCGGGGGTGCTGCCGTTCCCGCATGACGACTACGCGACGACGAGCCTGAGCTTGAGCTACGAGCGGGACCCGGGGAAGCCGGTCGTCGGCGTCGTCGACGCCACGGGCGCGTGACGCGGCTTCCTCGCCGAGCAGGCGCTGCGCCGGCTGGGCGAGGCCGGCTACCCGACGGTGCCGAGACGCAGCCCGCGACCGTCCTGTACTGGTGGCCCGGACGGACGCCGGACCTGGAGATCGGGCGCTTCCCGAGCCCCGGTTGACCGTTCGCGTTTGCGCCCCGCACCCGCGCGGTAGGCGAGTCGGAGACGACCCAAGGAGGATCGATGGGCAACCCGATGACATTCCTGGCAGGCGCCGCCGTCGGCGCGGCGGCCGCGTACTTCCTCGACCCGCAGGGCGGAGCGCGGCGGCGAAACGAGACGCGCGACAGGACGCTGTCGAAGATGAAGTCGCGCGCGAGCGACGCGACGGGCACGGCCAAGCAGGCGGCGGGCAAGGCGCGCGGCGCGGTCCACTCCGTCACCCCGAGCATGCCCGGCCACGGCGACGCGCCGGACGACGCGACGCTCGTCCGCAAGGTCGAATCGGAGATCTTCCGCTCCGCCGATGCGCCCAAGGGCAGCGTGAGCGTCAACGCCGAGAACGGCGTCGTGTTCCTGCGCGGCGAGGTCGACGATCGCGACTGGATCCAGCGGCTCGGCAGCGAGGCGAAGAAGGTCGAGGGCGTCAAGGAGGTGCGCAACCTGCTGCACCTGCCGGGGACCGAGGCGCCGGTGGCGCCCGCCACGCGTTAGCCGCAGCGACACGATTCTCCACCACGTCGGGCCGGTGCTGCTGGACACTATGTCCAGGCGATGACAGAGCGCAGTACCGGCGCGCGGCGGAGCGACGAGGAGATCCTCGCGGCGCTCGACGCCGCGCCCGACGCGTACGCCGCCTTCTACCGCCGCCACGTCGGCGGCCTGCTGCGTCACCTGACGCGCCGCACGCAGGACCCGGCGCTGGCGGCTGACCTGTGCGCGGAGGCGTTCGCCGCGGTGCTGGAGTCGGCGCACCGCTTCCAGCCGCGCCGCGGCTCGGCCGCCGCGCGGCTGTACACGATCGCCGACCGCCTGCTGGAGCAACACGCGCGCCGCGGCACGGCGCCGGACCGCGCGCGCCGCCGGCTCGGGCTGGCGCCGCTCGAGCCGCCGCGCGAGGCGGTCGCCGCCTCCGGCCCACGGCTCGACGGCGGCTTCTTCGCGTACCTTGAGGAAGAGCTCGTCGCCGCGGCGCGCTTCCGCGCCGGCCGGCGCGTGCGCTGGGCCGAATTGCCGCGCCCGTCGCGTGCCGCGCTGCGCGGGGCGATCGCGGGAGCCGTCGCGCTCGGCCTCGTCGCCCTCGCCGCCGCGCTCGTGCTGCGCGGCGGTGACGAGGACAACGCGTCCGCCGAGCGGAGCGCCGCCACTCTGCCGCCGAGCGTGCGCTTCCGGCTGCTGCCGATGCAGCCGCTCGCGATCTGCCCGCAGCCCGTGCGGCAGGCGCTCGGCAACGGGGGCGCGGTCGCCGGGATCGCGCTGCTCAGACGGCCGCAGCGCGACGCCGACGCGCTGCCGTTCGCCGCGGGGCGGCTTCCGATCGGCACCTTCGACCCGCGCTCGACGCGCCGCGCGACGCACACGCGGCTGTGGTCGGCGGTGCACGTCGTCCCGTCGCCGGAGGTCGCGGCCGACGGCGAGTGCGGCTCGCACGTCGGCCCCGGGCTCTGCCTCGTCGCCGACGAGCGGGAGTTCCGCTGCTTCACGGCCGTCGACGTGGCGTGGGGCCGGGCGGTGGCGCGCACGACGGCGTCGACGCTAGTCGGGATCGTGCCGGACGGCGTCGAGCGCGTCACGGTCCCAGGTCTCGGGCCGCCGGTGTCCGCCGAGGTGGTCGACAACGTCTACGAGGCCCGGGTCGACGCTCCGGCGGGCGTCGGGATCGAGCTCGCGTTCGACGGCGCGGGCCGCGACGGCTGCCGCCGTACGGTCGACCCGCAGCTGCTGTCGGAGGTGGCGCTTCTGCGCGACAACCCGCGGCCGTCGCCCGAGTTCCCGCAGGCGGCGCGCGACGCGCTCGGCCACTGGCAGCTCGACGCGGTCGTAGACGAGGGCGCGCGGTTCTGGGGCGGCGGCGAGGCCGTCGAGTTCTGGGCCGTGCCGGTGGTGCCGCGCGGCCGGCCCGAGTGCGCGCCCGCCGCGCGCGTGTGCGTCGTCGCGGTCGCGGAGCGACCAGGGGGCGCCGCGCAGTGCGTGCTCGGCCGCAACCGCCGCGGCCAGAACTGGTCGCTCGGGCAGCTGTTCCCGGACCAGTCGGTGATCTTCGGCACGGTGCCCGACGGCGTGACCGAGGTGCGCGTCACGCACCATGGCGAGACCGCCGTCGTCGACGCCCACGACAACGTGTTCGGCGGCGTGCTGCCGTTCCCGTACCGGACGCGGGACGTGCCGCGCGTCGAGCTCGTCCGCGGGCGCGCCGACGTCGAGCCGCTCGTCGGGATCGTGGACGCCGGCGGACCGGTCGACGATGTCGTGGCGCGCCTGCACGGACGCGGTTACGACACGCTCCACGAGATCACTCCGGGACGGACGCTGCCACCCCGGTCGATCGTGTACTGGTGGCCCGGCACGGAGTCGCTCGAGCAGGCGTTCGAGGTCGCCGGCACGGCGGGGGTGCAAGCAGTCGAGCCGATCCGCGACACCGAGCGCATCCCGCGCCCGGTGCTCGACACGAAAGCGCCGATCGTCCTGGTCGTGGGCGGCCGCTGACTCGTTCTATGCTCCCGGCAGAGCCGCGCGGATCGCTCCCGGGCGGCCGTTTGCCATGTCCCTGCGCCCCTTTCTCGCCCAGCTCGAGCGCCATCCGGAAGCCGACCAGCTGTCGGAGCCGGGCGCGCGCGCGTTCGTCTCGCAATCGCTGCGGCCGTACCTGATCGCGGCGCTCGCGGACCGCGACGCGCGGAGGCCCGCGGTCGTGGTCGCCGGCGACGACCGGGCCGCGCGCGACCTGGCCGCCGACCTGCGCGCCTGGCTGCGCCCGCGCGCGGTGCGCTTCTACCCCAGCCGCGGCGTCGCGTACGAGTCGCACCTGACGCCGCCGGCGCACCTGGTGGGACTGAGGGTCGCGGCGCTGGACGCGCTGCTCGACCGGAGCGCCGCGAGCGAGGCCCCCGTGGTCGTCGTCTCCGCCGTCGCGCTCTCCGAGAAGGTCCCCGATCCCGCGCTGCGCCCGCACGGCTTCACGCTCCGCACAGGCGACCTGATCGACCTCGACGAGTGCGCGAACGACCTCGTGGCTGCGGGCTACGAGCGGGTCGACCAGGTCGAGGACCGCGGCCAGTTCGCCGTCCGCGGCGGCCTGCTCGACGTGTATCCGGCGACCGAGGAGCGGGCGATCCGCGTCGACCTGTTCGACGACGAGATCGAGTCGCTGCGCTGGTTCTCCACGTTCACGCAGCGCTCGCTCGGCGACACCGACGCGGTCGAGATAGCGCCCGCCGCCGAACTCGCGGCCGAGCACCGCGAGCTGGCGGAGATCGCAGCGCTCGAGAGCGCGGACGAGCGGCCCGACATCGCCGAGCTGCTCCCCGTCGACGACTTCCGCGACCTGCTCGGGCTGCTGCCCGCTGAGGCCGAGCTGATCGTCGCCGCCGACGAGGACACCGAGCCCGCGCTGCGCGACCACTGGGACGACGTCTGCGCCGCGTTCCACGACACCGACGCGCACCAGCTCTACGTCAAGCCGGACGGGATCCTGGAGGCGCTCGAGGAGCGCCGGCCCGTCCGCCTCTCGTCGATCTCCGGCTCCCAGCCGCTCGAGTTCCGCGCCCAGGCGGCCGAGTTCGCCGCGCGCTCGCTGGGCGAGGCCGAGCCGGAGCTCGAGAAGCTCGTCCGCTCCGGCTACACGACGCTCGTCACGTGGCCCAACCGGGGCGGCGGCGAGCGCGCCGCCTACAACCTCGCCCGCATCAAGGCGCGCTGGGACGGAACGGAAGCGGGCCTCGTCTTCCAGGAGGCGAGCCTGCGCGACGGCTTCGTCGCCCCCGGAATCCGGCTCGCCGCGGTCCCCGAGCACCGGCTGATCCACCGCCGCCGCGCGGCGGCGCGCCCGGAGCGCCGCGGCCGCGGGCTGCTGCGCTCGTTCACCGACCTGCGCACCGGCGACCACGTCGTGCACGAGGACCACGGCGTCGCGCGCTTCGCCGGCTTCGACACCAAGACCGTCGGCGGGATCACGCGCGACTACCTGAACCTCGAGTTTCAGGGCGACGACAAGGTCTTCATGCCCGTCGACCAGCTGGCGAAGATCTCGCGCTACGTCGGCGCCGACGGCCATGCGCCGGCGCTGTCCAAGCTCGGCGGGACGCGCTGGGACCGGATCAAGGCGCGGGCGCGCCGGGCCGCGCAGGAGCTCGCCGGCGAGCTGCTCAACCTCTACGCCGAGCGCAAGCGCCGGCGCGGCTACGTGTTCGAGCCCGACAGCGACTGGCTGCGCGAGTTCGAGGCCGCGTTCCCGTACCGCGAGACGCCCGACCAGCGCGAGGCGATCGAGGCCGTGAAGGCCGACATGGAGTCGGAGCGGCCGATGGACCGGCTGATCTGCGGCGACGTGGGATACGGCAAGACCGAGGTCGCGCTGCGCGCCACGTTCAAAGCGGCCAACGCCGGCAAGCAGGTGCTGATGCTGGTGCCGACGACGATCCTCGCGCAGCAGCACTTCGGCACGTTCTCCGAGCGCTTGCGCGACTACCCGTTCACGATCGAGCACGTCAGCCGCTTCCGCCCCGCCGGAGAGCAGCGCGAGGCCGTCAAGCGCTTCGCCGGCGGCAAGGTCGACATCCTGATCGGCACCCACCGCGTGCTCAGCCGCGACGTGCGCGCGAAGGACCTCGGGCTGATCATCGTCGACGAGGAGCAGCGCTTCGG
>Ga0126306_10002201_pt1 | contig 10909 bp, 11 predicted proteins | sample Plot27_FD_92592 | JGI IMG/M metagenome (GOLD analysis project Ga0126306, IMG submission 92592) | Serpentine soil microbial communities from UC McLaughlin Reserve, CA, USA - Plot27 | ecosystem: Environmental > Terrestrial > Soil > Grasslands | place: USA: UC McLaughlin Reserve, Lake County... | reverse complement strand
TCGGGCGCCCCCCTCCAGACCGGCGCGGGGTGCACCGCGGCAGTGGATGGAAGCGCGAGCTGCTCGGCGCTCGTGTCGCAGATCGAGCTCGACGCCGGTGATCTCGACGACTCGGTGAGCGTCGCAGCGGGGTTCCCCGCCCGGATTCTCGGCGGCGACGGCCACGACGTTCTGAGCGCAGCGACGACGAGCGCCGTGCTCGACGGCGGCCCCGGCGACGATCGGCTCCAGGGCGGCGACGGTGACGACAGCCTGCTCGGAGGCGGCGGCGCCGATTTCGCCGACGGCGGCGACGGCGACGACTCGATCGAGGTGCGCGACACGCTCTCGGACAGCGCTTGGTGCGGAGCCGGTCGTGACAGCGTGAGCGCGGAGACGCTCGACGCCCTCGACGTGGCCTGCGAGCGAGTGGACTACGGGCCGCCCGGCCGGGTCGGCAGGCTCGTGCCGATCACGGGCGGCGGGAGCTGGGTGCCGATCCCGGGCCAGACCTGGGCGCGCGTGGACCGGCGCATCCTCGCCGACGTGCTGTACCTGGTCCGCCGCTACCGCGTGCGCATCACCGAGGGCTTCGCAACCGTCGGGCACCAGCACTTCGGCGAGCACCCGCTGGGGCTCGCCGTGGACATCGAGGCCGGGCCGGGCGGCACGTGGGCCGACGTGTCGCGGCTCGCCCGCTGGGCGGAGCCGCGCCAGAACCACCCGCGCTTCCCGTTCCGGTGGGTCGGCTGGAACGGCGACTACAACCACGGCCACCCCTCCATCTGCAAGCCCTCCCGCGGCTGCGCGCCGCATCTGCACCTGTCGTGGGCGCACTCGCCGGCTCGTCCGCGCCATGTGGCGAAGACCGTGTGGGTGTGGCAGGTCCGCTGAACGGCGGGCACTGCGGGGGTGCCCGAGGGGGTGTGGTCCTCGTTACTACCCCTATGCGGGTAGTAGATAGGACCACCCCCTGGCCGAGCCGCCCCTCACCGCTGCCATTTGGGCGGCCCCACCCCTTTCACCGCTGCCGTTCGCCGGCTGGCCCGGCCCATAGAGTCCCCACCCGTGAACGGCCCCGGACGTACAGCCGCCGATCTCGCCGAGCGCCTGCTCGCCGGTGACAAGCGCGCGCTGGCGCGCGCGATCTCGCTCGTCGAGAACGACGATCCTGAGGGCTGGGCGCTCGTTCGCGAGGTGTATCCGCGCACCGGGCGCGCCGCGGTCGTGGGGTTCACCGGGCCGCCGGGAGTCGGCAAGTCGACGCTCATCGGCCGGCTGATCGAGCATGCCCGTGGGCTCGAGCGCGAGGTGGCCGTGCTGTCGATCGACCCCAGCTCGCCGTTCACGCAGGGGGCGCTCCTCGGTGACCGCATCCGCCTCACCGACCACTTCCTCGACGCCGGCGTGTACATCCGCTCGATGGCCAGCCGCGGCTCGCTCGGCGGGCTGTCGGAGGCCACGCTCCAGGCGGCGCTGCTGATGGACGCGAGTGGCAAGGACGACGTCTTCCTCGAGACCGTGGGCGTCGGGCAGGCCGAGGTGGACATCATCGACCACGCCGACACGGTCGTGCTGGTGCTGATGCCGGGCAGCGGCGACTCGATTCAGGCCCTCAAGGCCGGCGTGATGGAGATCCCCGACGTGATCGCCGTGAACAAGGCGGACCATCCGCTCACCGACACCATGGTCCGCGAGATCCGCGGCGTGCTGTCGCTCGGGCCGCAGGAGGGCTGGCGGGTGCCGATCGTGAAGACGGAGGCGAGCAGGGGTGAGGGCGTCGAGGAGCTCGCGGAGAAGATCGCCGAGCACCACGCCTTCATCGAGGAGCAGGGCACGCTGGCCGAGCGCCGGCGGCGCAATCTCATGAACGAGGTCGTAGCGCTGGCGGCGGGGCGGCTGCGTCGCTCGCTCGAGGAGCGGGTGCGCGGTGACGCCGAGGTGCAGGAACTGCTCGACGAGGTGGTGGCGCGGCGACTCGACCCGGCCAGCGCGGCCGCCCGGCTGCTGGAGCGCGAGCGGGGATAGCCGCGCCGCGTGAGCGGAAGCCCCGATAGCCTCACCCTGTGAGCGCTTCGCGCGCGTACCGCCTCAAGCCGAAGGAATCCCTCTGCGAGGGGATTGCCCGTGTGGCCCGCGGCCGGATCGACCACGCGATCGACGAGCTGCGCGGCAAGACCGACAGCACTCCCGAGGAGGCGGTCCACGAGGCACGCAAGGACCTTAAGAAGCTGCGCGCTCTGCTGCGGCTCGCCCGTGGCGAGCTGGGCGAGAGCACCTTCGCGCGCGAGAACACATGCTTCCGCGACGCCGGGCGCGAGCTGGCCGGTGTGCGCGACAGCGACGTGATGCTCGACACGCTGAAGGCGCTTGATCTCCCCACCGAGCTCGGCTGGGATCTGCGCAAGGCGATCCAGGCGCACCGCGCCCGCAACGGGGACGGCGGCCGCCGCGCCGCGGCTGCCGGGGCCGTGGCGATGCTGCGCGAGGCACGTGGCCGCGTGGAGGACTGGCCGCTCGAACGCGACTCGTTCGGGGCACTGCGCGACGGCCTCGAACGCACCTACCGCCGTGGCCGGCGCGAGTTCAAGGCTGCCCGGGCGAACCCGAGCGTCGAGGGGCTCCACGAGTGGCGCAAGCGCGCAAAGGAGCTCTGGTACCACCACACGCTGCTGCGCGCGCTCTGGCCGCCGGTGATGCAGGCCGTGGGCGACCAGGCCCACGAACTGGCCGACCGCCTGGGCGACGACCACGACCTGGCGGTGCTGGCCGCCTGGATGCGCGAGCACACCGACGCGGACCCCGAGTTCTTCGAGGCAGTGGACCGGCGCCGCGCCGAGCTTCAGGCCGACGCGATGACCCTGGGCGCGCGCCTCTACGCCGACAAGCCGAGCGGCTACGTGCGCCGCCTGCGCCGCCTCTGGGATGCCACGCCGACATCTGTTAGGGCACCCTAATACGATCCCCGGCGTGAGCCGGAGCGAAGAGCACGGGGCGGGCGCGGGGCCCGGAGCGCGGGCGGGCGGCCCGCCCGGCGCGCGCGTGGGCGGCCCGCCCGGCGCGTGCGAGGGCGGCCCGCCCGGCGCCGCGGGGTCGCTCGAGGTCTGGGCGGCTCGGGCCTGGAACGTCTTCAACGAGGGCCGTCCGTTCTCGATCGTCTACCCGCTGCTCGCTCTGGTCGTGGCCGCACCGCTCGGCCTGGCGCCGGCCGGGCCGCTCGGGCTCGCGCTGCTGGGCTCGGCGCTGTCGGCTGCGGTGCTGTCGCGCTTCCCGTTCGCGCTGCGCGGCCGTGTGCTGCTCTGGCTCGCGGCCCTGGCCGCGCTGCCGCTGCTCGAGCCGTGGCGCGCGCCCGCCCTGCTCGCCGGCGCGCTCGCCGGCTACGCGTTCTTCACGGTCGTCGTCTGGGGGTCGATCTACTACCACCTGCGCACGGGAGCGCCCTGGACCAACGGGCTGCGCTTCTGGCGCCTCGTGCTCACGAACTCCGATCCCACGAGCGGCAACGCGCTCGAGCAGCTGCCGAAGCTCATGATCGCGCTGAGCGCCGGGACGCTGCTGGCCGAGGAGCCGGGCGCGGGCTCGCTGCTGCGGATCGTCGCCGCCGTGGCGATCGCCGCCGCGCTGGGCGCGCTGGCAGCGCGCTCGTTCGCGCGCCGGCTGCCGCGCTATCCGGATCGCGGGGCGGAGGAGCGCGCGCGGCACGCGCCCGGGCACGACGCGCCGCAGGCGCCGCTGGGCGCGCTGGCCCGGCGCGTCTACGTGATCGTGGTGGACGGCTGCAACCGCGGCCGCCTCTGGCAGGCCCATGCGCCGGTAATGGATCGGCTCGCCCGTGAGGGCACCGAGTACCTCGCGGTGGAGCCGGCGTATCCGGCCCGCACGGTCGTCTGCTTCTCGTCGATGCTCACCGGGGCGACGCCCGCGGAGCACGGCATGCGCTCGAACTTCGCGCCGCGCCTCGGCGTGCGCCGCGAATCCGTCTTCGATGTTTTGGAGCGCAGCGGCCGCCGCGGGCGCCTCGTGGGCATAGCCCACCTGCTCGACCCGTTCGGTGAGGAGGTGGTCCGCTCGGTGACCTCGGTGCAGCCCACGTCGGAGATCGACCGCTCGCTCGCGGCGGAGGGTCGCCGCGTCGTGGAGGAAGAGGACCCCGACCTGCTCGTGCTCCAGCTGCTCGCCGCCGACCAGCTCGGCCACGTCCGCGGGGTGCGCAGCCCCGAGTACCTCGAGCAGCTCGCCGAGACCGATCGCCACGTCGGCGACTTCCTCGCCTTCCTGAAGGGAAGCGGCAGGCTCGAGGGAGCCACCGTGATCCTGATGGCCGACCACGGGCAGGGACGCGGCATCGGCGGGCACGGGCACCTCGACTGGGGCGAGCGGCCGGTGCCCTTCGTCGTGTGGGGCAGCGGCGCCGTGCCGGGCGCCATCGCTCGCGAGCCGCGCTCGGTGCTCGAGCTGGCGCCGACCATCGCGCGGCTGCTCGGCGTGCCTCGGCCCGAGGCCGCCCGCGGCAGGCCGTTGGTGCCGGCGGAGGACCGGTCGGTGGAGCTGGCGTGCCCGGCGCAGGAGCGCTGCCTCGCCATCGTCGTGGCCCGCGACGAGCAGGCCGCCGTCGGCGACGTGATTGCCGGCATCCCGGACGAGGCCTGTGGGCTGCCGGTGGACGTGCTGCTCGTGGACGACGGCTCGCTCGACGCGACGGCGGCGATCGGGCGCGAGCTCGGGGCGCGCGTCCACTCCCACGAGACTTCGCGCGGACTCGGCGCCGCGCTGCGCACGGGCCTCGAGCTCGCACGCGACGTGGGCTACGCCGCTGCTGTGTACATCGACGGCGACGGCGAGTACGACCCTGCGGACTTCGAGCGGTTGCTGGAGCCGCTGGCACGCGGCCGCGCCGACTACGTGCTCGGCTCGCGCTTCCTCGGATGGCGCGAGGGCATGTCGTGGCATCGGACGTTCGCGAACCGCTGCACGAGCGCGCTGCTCGGCCTGCTGCTCGGCACGGTCACGAGCGACGGCCAGACCGGCTATCGCGCCCTCTCCGCACGCGCGCTCGCAGCCGCCCGAATCCGGCACGACTACAACTACGCGCAGGTGCTCACGCTCTCGCTCTGGGGAGCCGGCATCGAGGCCGTGGAGGTGCCGGTCCGCTACCGGCGCCGCCTGAGCGGGCGCTCCTTCGTGCACTACCCCGAGTACCTGGCGCGCGTGGCTCCCGCGGTCTGGCGGGAGTGGCGCGCCGCGCGTGCCTCGCGCAGGACCAGCAGCAACAGCGCGGCACCGATCGCGCCGGCCAGCCAGAACGGCCACCCGCCGCCTGGCTGGAACAACGGGAACAGCCCGGTGAGCGGCCCGAACGGAGCATCGGGCCGTGCGGCCACGAGCGAGCCATCGCCCCAGCGCAGGTCCGCGTAGAGCCAGGCCGAGCCCGCCACCGTGAGCACGGCGAGCGCGCTCCCGAGTCGCGGGAGGTGGCGCAGGCCCATGGCCACGAGTGGGAGCGCCAGCGCCAGAGCGGCCAGCAGGTGCCGCGGCGGGAACCAGAAGCCGAACATCGTCGGGGCCACGAACGCGGCCACGAGCAGCTGCGCGCCGACCGCGGTGGCGCACACCTCCGCAGCCAGCAGGCTGCCGCGAACCCCGGGCACCGCCTGCGCCAGCCGCTCGCGGTGCGAGCGCCACAGCCACCAGAGCCCCGCGAACGCCAGTGCGAACACCGGCGCCCAGCGCAGCAGCCCGTACTCACGATCGAGGAAGAGCGCGACCAGCCGGTAGGCCCGCTCCGCATACCCGCCCGGAAAGGTGGCGTCGGTCGGGCCCTCGCCCGGCGCGTCGGCGGCGTAGGGCGTGGGGCCGCCGTAGAGAGCCTCGTTGAAGGCCACGTACAACGCCACGGAGAACAGCGACAGCTCCACCGCTCCCACAGCGAGCGTGCGCCGCTGCGCTCGCCAGAGCGAGCGCACGGCCACGGCGCCGATGACCGCTCCGGCCGGCACGAACTTGGTGCCGAGCCACGGCAGGGCCCCGAGTAGGGCAAAGCACAGGAAGGCCTCGGCGCGAACCAGCCGCTCGTGGAGGCGCAGGGCCAGCAGCGCCGCGCCCGCCAGCGCGGCGCCCGCGGCGAGCTCCGGGTAGACGGCGCTGCCGTAGGCCAGGAACGGCGGGCTGAGCCCGACGGCGAGCGCCGCGCCGAGCGCCCACGGGTCGGGTGCCGCCCGCACGGCGAGCCTGTATCCGAGCGCCACGGCGAGAGCGGCGATCGCGGCGAGGAACAGCTCCACGCCCTTCACTCCGCCGATCGCGTACGCCGGCGCGATCAGCAGCGGAAAGCCGACTCCGTGCGGCTCGTTCAGCCGGCCCTCGGTCGTGCGCCCGTGGCGGCGGAGCTCGTAGGGATAGAAGTCGGCGTAGGAGCGCGCGGCGTACTCGTCGAGGACGTCCACGTCGCCGTCGTCGACGATCGATTCGGCGGCCAGCAGGTAGTGCGGCTCGTCGCCGCCGTAGTCCGAGCTGCCGAAGGCGTTCAGGCCCAGCGTGGCCGCGTAGGCGGCGAACAGCAGCAGCCAGAGGGCGAGGGTGCGACGCATCGCGCGCCGCACCCTAGCCACGTACGTCTATGCGATGACGGCGATCTCCTCCTGGTACATCGCGATACCGCGTCCCAGGCTCTCGCCAATTAGCGCCGGAACGATCCCCAGCCCGTCGACGATCAGGTCCGCCCGCTGCATGAGCCGCTCGAAGTCCTCGTCGCGGCCAAGCGCGTCGATCTGCGCCTCGCTACCGCGCAGCATCGCGTAGCCGGCCAGCTCACCTCCGTGTGGCTGGAGGAGGGCGATTTCGAAGTCTTCGATGCGCCCGTCCGACTGCATCTGCCCGTACGCCTGAATGGTCTCGTTGAAGACCTCGAGCGCACGCGCCTCCCGTCCGCGGACCACTTGGCCCCAGCCGATGAAAAGGCCAGCATCAGCCATGGTTCCTCCTTGGGATCGGTGTGGGGCGAGCCTATCCGCTTAACACCCGAGCGCGCGAGCGATCACCATCTGCTGGACCTCGTCGGTCCCCTCGCCGATCGTCAGGATCTTCGCGTCCCGGTAGAAGCGGCACACCGGGTACTCCTCGATGTAGCCGTAGCCGCCGTGGATCTGCACGGCCTCCTCGGTGGCGCGCACCGCGAGCCGGCCGGTCTTCAGCTTGGCCTGGGCGGCGGTGAGCGAGAAGTTGCGGCCCAGGTCCTTCTCGATCGCGGCCTTGTAGGTGAGCAGGCGCGCCGCCTCGATCTCCGTGGAGAGGTCGGCGAGCTTGGCCTGGATCAGCTGGTACTTCGAGATCGGCTGCCCGAACGCCACCCGCTCCTTCGCGTAGGCGAGTGCCTCGTCGAGCGCGCCCTGGGCGAGCCCGACTCCCATCGCGGACACCCCAATCCGCCCGCCGTCGAGCGTCTGGAGGAACTGCTTGAAGCCCTGGCCGCGCGGGCCGACGAGGTTGTCCTCGGGCACGCGGCAGTCCTCGAAGCTGAGCGGGCGCGTGTCCGATGCGTTCCAGCCCATCTTGCGGTACGGCTCGCCCACCTCGTAGCCAGGCGTGCCGTTCGGCACCAGCAGATTCGACACCTCGTCATCGCCGGTGCGGGCGGTGATCGTCACGAAACCCGAGATGTCCGTGCCGCTGTTGGTGATGAACTGCTTTGCCCCGTTGATCACCCACTCCCCTGTGCCCGACTGGCTATCGCCGTCGAGCTCGGCGCGCGTGCGGGTGTTGCCCGCGTCGGACCCGGCCTCCGGCTCTGTGAGCCCGAATGCGCCGAGCCGCTCGCCGGAGCAGAGTCGGGGCATCCATTCCGCGCGCTGCTCCTCCGAGCCGAAAGCGTAGATCGGCCAGGTGCCGAGCGAGGTGTGGGCCGCGACGGTGATCGCAACGCTGGAGTCCACACGCGCGAGCTCCTCGATCGCGATCGCATAGCTGAGGTTGTCCGCGCCGCCGCCGCCGTATTCCTCGGGATAGGGGATGCCCATCAGGCCCAGCTCGCCCAGCTTGGCGACGATCTCGTACGGGAAGCGCTTCTCGCGATCGAGCTCCTCGGCGACCGGGCGCACCTCCCCGGCCGCGAAGTCGCGCACCAGGCGGCGGATCTGCTGTTGCTCCTCGGTCAGGTCGAACTGCATGCGGCGCGGGATGCTAGTGCGCCCGCGACGCCTGAGCCTTCCGTCCGGGGGACGCATCAGGCTCGCGGTGCGTGTCCGAGATCTCCGTCGTTGCCACCGCCCCGTCCGCCCGCTTCGCCCTCCCGTCCGACCGCCAGTACATGCCCGGCCGCCACGTCTGGGCGCGGATCGAGGACGGCATCGCGACCGTCGGGGTCACCGCCCCACTCGGCGAGGTGCTCTGGTATACGCCCGAGATCGAGTACTGGGCCGTCGATCGCGTGGACGTCGGCGAGACGCTTGCCACGGTTCAGGGGCGCTCGAGCCGCACGGTAGCCGTTGGCTCGCCGGTCCGCGGCACGCTCGTTGAGCTGAACCCGCTGCTGCGCCGCGCGCCCCACGCCCTGCTCGCACAGCCCTACGGGCGCGGCTGGGTGGCGCGCATCTCGGCAGAGCGCTGGGAGCGCGACGAGGCAGCGATGGTCTCCGCCCGCGACTACCGCAAGATCCTGGACGCCGACCTCATGCTGGGCCGCGAGTTCTGCTTTGGCGGCGCCCTTCTGGCGCCGCGTCCGCCCGCCGAGCCAGGCGAACGGCCGGCGGCCGCCGCCTAGGCGCGCTCCACGCGCGCGCTCACGACCTGGTCGTCGTCGTTGAAGCGGTAGACCCAGCGTGACTGGGTGTCCGCCAGCCGGCCGTCCTTGATGGTCCTGACCCAGCCCGTGACCACGACCGAGTCGTCGTCCTCCTCAGTCACGGAGTAGGCACCCGCTCGCATCTGGACGCCGTCGCTGGCGAAGCCCTCCCAGAACCTGCGCAGCTCCTCCTGGCCGTGGATCAGCCGGCCCCGGGCCGCCTGCGGCTCGAACACGACGTCGTCCGCGCAGTTCGCGAGCAACTCCTCCGACGCACGCGCAAGGTCATTCGTCTCCATGAGATCGAAGAGCCTGCGAATCAGCTGTACGCGAGGCGAGTCCAAGCGCCATCCCCCCAAGGGCCTGAGGTAACGGCAATTTGGCAGATGGCCGCTCGCGCCACAAGCGGTCGGAGCCGCGCGCGTTTTCAGACCGGTGCTGGCGCACGCTCTCGCGGCTTCAACGTCGCGACTGCCACGCCAGCGATCACGATCGCCACGCCGGCCAGCTGCACCGCCGAGGGCGACTCGGACAGGAGCACCGCACCCAGCAAGACTGTGCTAACGGGCTGGAGCATCAGCACGATCGACGTGAGCACCGCAGGCAGGCGCGGCAGCGACACCGAGATGAGCAGCCAGCCGAGCACCTGCGACGACAGCGCAAGCAGCACGAGCCACGCCTGCGACTCGAGGCCGGGTACCCAGTCGATGTCGCCGACCGCGATGCCGCCGATGGCGGAGAAGATCGCGGCGCTCAACGTGGCGTCGAGCAGTGGTCCCGCCGGCCGCCGGTCGTCTGTATTCCCCTGGCGCAGTATCAGGATGAAGAGTGCGTAAGTGATCGCGGTGAAGACGCCGAAGATCACGCCCAGCAGCGGATCGTCGCCGTAGGCGCCGCTGCCGATCACGCCGGAGATCAGGATCACGCCGGCGAACACGACCGGGATGGCGGCCAGCGCGCGGTTGTCGGGCCGCTCGCCCAGCACCACCCAGGCGAGCAGTCCCACCAGCACGACCTGGATGTTGCCGAGCACGGTTGCCAGCCCGGCGCCGACCGCCTCGATCGAGTGGTGCCAGAACGTGAGGTCCGCGGCGAACATCACGCCGGCGGCCCATAGCGGCAGCCGCTCGCGCAGGGGCCGCGGGCCGTAGCGACGGTCCTCGAGCCACGCGAGCAGCGCGAGCAGCGGCAACGCATAGGCGCAGCGGAAGAACGCCGCCGTGGAGGGCGACACCTCGGCCAGCCGCACGAGGATCGCCGAGAAGGCGATCACGAGGGCGCCGAGCACGCCGGCGAGTACGGGCCTGTCAGTCACGGCGATCGAGACTAGCCGCGGGTATCGTGCGGCCGGTGGATCGAGACACCGTGCTCTGGACGCTCGTGCTCTTCTTCGGGGCGTCGATCATGTTCGCGGCGATTCGCGAGGTCACCCGTGACGAGCGGACGGGCCTGTCGCTGGGAGCTCAGCTCCTGGCGGGGCTGGCGCTCGTGGGTGCCGTCGTCCTCTTTGTCAGGCGCCGGCGGTGAGGTGGGTAGTCGATGGGATGAACGTCATCGGCTCGCGTCCGAGCGGCTGGTGGCGAGACCGTCCCGGCGCGATGCGAGAGCTCGTCGAGGAGCTGGACGCCTTCGCCGAGCGCAGTGGCGATCCCGTGACCGTTGTCTTCGACGGCAGGCTGTTTGAGTTGGAGGGTGGCGACGCTGTGACGGTGCGGTTCGCCTCGCGCCGCGGGCCAAATGCGGCCGACGACGACATCGCGGCGCTCGTCGAGTCCGACGATGACCCTGCGGACCTGTCAGTCGTGACCTCGGACGGCGACCTCGCCCGGCGCGTCCGCGAGGCCCGGGCGACCGTTGTTGGCGCCGGCGGCTTCCGCCGGCTGCTCGAGGGTTGACCCGACTGGCGAGCGGGCGGTGCCCGCGAGCATCGTTTTCTCCTCCACTACCACACGGCAGCCGCGCCCCGGCACGACGGTCACGTGCCGGATCACACCGCGCTCCGGGCGCTGCGACGGTGCGCGCAGCCGCACCCGCCGCAGTACCTCGCGCAGCACCGTCCTCATCTCGACCTGGGCGAACGAGGCACCGATGCAGCGCCGCACGCCGCCGCCGAACGGGATCCAGGCGTAGGACTCTGCACCACCGTCGACAAAC
>Ga0126306_10002200_pt1 | contig 10912 bp, 7 predicted proteins | sample Plot27_FD_92592 | JGI IMG/M metagenome (GOLD analysis project Ga0126306, IMG submission 92592) | Serpentine soil microbial communities from UC McLaughlin Reserve, CA, USA - Plot27 | ecosystem: Environmental > Terrestrial > Soil > Grasslands | place: USA: UC McLaughlin Reserve, Lake County... | reverse complement strand
GGTCGGCATCGGCGAACCCACGGGAGTGCTCGCTCCCGTGCAGTCGGTGTCGGCATTCATCGCCATGTTCGCCCTCGCGGTCCCGCCGATGCTCGCCAACGCCTACGTCGGGATGGCGAGCGTCGACGACGAGATCCGCGAGTCTGCGCGAGGCATGGGCATGAGCGGCCGCCAGATGATCTGGCGGGTCGAGCTGCCCAACGCGGTGCCCTTGGTGATGGCAGGCGTACGGACCGCCACGGTCGCCGTGGTTGCGACCGCCACGCTCGCCGCCTACGTCGACTCGGGCGGGTTCGGGCGCTACATCGTCGACGGCTTCGCGGTGAACGACAACGTGAAGGTCTTCGCCGGCGGGCTCCTCGTCGCGCTGCTCGCCATCGCGCTCGAGCTGCTCCTCGCGCTGGTGCAGGGCTGGCTGACCTCTCCCGGCATCCGTTCGGAAGCGAAGATCACGGTGCGCGAGCTGGCGACGAATCGGTTCGTCCCGACGGCCGGCGGACCCGCGCTCTGAGCCCGACCCGTCGAAACCCGACCAGTTCGCTAAGGTTTCGCCGTCCAACCCCGGGGTAGGCAAAGTGCCCCGACCCGCTCACGTCAGGACGTACCGATGAACAACGCTCGTATCCGACGCCGCTCGTGGGCGCTGCTCACGGCCGGCCTGCTCATCCTCGCGGTGACGCTCTCGGCCGGCGTGGCGTCGGCGCAGAGCAAGTCGCTCACCGTGGGTTCGAAGGACTTCTCCGGGGCCCAGGCCATCTCGCAGGCCTACGGGCAGGCGCTCGAGAACAAGGGCTACGACATCACCTTCAAGGACAACCTCGGCGCCACGGAGATCGTCTACGCCGCGCTCCAGAGCGGCGACCTCGACGGCTACGCCGACTACCAGGGCACCTTGCTCACCTACCTGGGCGGCACGCCGACCGGCGACTCGGCCGAGACCTACAAGGCGCTGCAGGACAAGCTGAAGGGCACGGACATCACCGTCAGCAAGCCGGCGCCCGCGGTCGACGTGAACGGTTTTTACGTGAGCAAGGCGACGGCGAAGAAGCACAAGCTCGAGACGGTCTCCGATCTCGCCAAGGTCGCACCCGATCTCACCTTCGGTGGTCCCCCGGAGTGCGAGGAGCGTCCGCTCTGCCTCGGTGACACGTCGCAGCAGCTCTACGGCCTCGACTTCTCCGAGGTGAAGAAGCTCGACGCCGGTGGCCCCATCACGGTGCAGGCGCTCGAGGACGGCGACATCGACGTGGCGCTGCTCTTCACCGGCAGCAGCGTCATCCCCAAGGATGCGGTGCTGCTGAAGGACGACAAGGCCCTCCAGCCGGCCGACAACCCCGTGTTCGTGATCAAGAAGGACAAGGCGAACGCCGCCACCCTGAAGGTCCTGAACCAGGTGTCGGCGAAGCTCAACACCGCGGCCTACAACAAGATGTCGCTCGACATCAGCGAGAACAAGGAAGACCCGTCCGACGTGGCGGCCGCCTTCCTGAAGAAGAACAAGCTCGGATGACGCCGACCCCGTCGCTCGCATCAACCCACCTCGGTCCGCACGCCCGGACGAGTGCGGGCGGAGGCGAGCGACGGGGGTTAGGCGTTGAGGAGGCTGGCGATCACGTTGATGGTCGTCGCGAGGATGACCGCACCGAACAGGAACGAGATGAGCCCGTGCCGCAGCACCTCGTGGCGCAGCTCGCGCCGGGTGACGTCGGTGTCGGAGACCTGGAACGTCATCCCCACCGTGAACGCGGTGTACGCGAAGTCGAGGTAGTCGGGCTGCTCGTGGCCCTTCGACTTGAAGTCGATGCCGCCCTCGGGCTCGGTGTAGTACACGTGCGCGTAGCGCAGCGCGAACACCGTGTGCACGAGCAGCCACGAGCACGCGATGGTGGCCACGCCGAACGCTTCGAGCAGCACCTCTTGTCGGTGCATGCCCTCATTGGCCTTCAAGAAGGCGAGCACCACGCCCACCAGGCTCACCAGCGCCGCGCCGAGCAGCAGGAGGTGGGTGCCCGCGCGTGAGTCGTCCTCTTCGGTCGCGAACTGCTTCGTCTCCTCCGGGGTGAACCGTCCGATCGAGAGCCACACCGTGCCCACCACGAGCGCGGCGGTGAGGTCCCACGCGACCAGCACCGTGAGCTGCCACGGCACGAACCACGCGACCACGACCGCGGCGGCGACCCCGAACGCCGCCGCCACCATGACCCGGGTGCGCCCTGAGTGCGTGCGCAGGAACCACGACCGGACGACCACCGGGCGAGTCTCGCGCCGCGCGCGCTCCGACCTGGTGACAGACTGGGGTCAATGGCATCGGTCGTCACGCTGTCGGCGTCGTTCGGAGCCGGGGGGAGCGTCATCGGACCGCAGGTCGCGGAGCGACTCGACCTGCCGTTCCTCGACCGCGCCATCCCGGTCGCGGTGGCCGAGGCACTCGCGGTCCCGATGCAGGACGTGATGGCGCACGACGAGCGCCGGACGTCGGGGTTCGGCCGCCTGTTCGCCAGCCTGGCCCGGGCTGCCGCGCTCCCCGACACCGAGTTCGGGACGGTGCCCACCGCGGCGCGGGGGTCACTCGGCGACCAGCCGGAGGTGGCGTTCCGTGAGCAGACCGAGCGGGTGCTGCACCAGATCGCAGGCACCGAGGGCGGTGTCATCCTCGGCCGAGCCGCGGCCATCGTGCTGCGCGACCACCCCGGTGCCCTCCACGTGCGCCTCGACGGGCCGCTCGAGGGACGGGTGAAGCGGGCGGTGGGCCTCGAGGGCATCGACGAGGACCAGGCCCGCAAGTTGGCGGCCGAGACCGATCGCGCCCGCGAGGGGTACGTGAAGCACTTCTACCGGTGCGACGCGCGCGACGCGCGCCACTACCACCTCGTGCTCGACTCCACCGCGCTCGAGTTCGACACCTGCGCGGAGCTCATCGTCGCTGCGGCGCGCGCCCGCACCGAACCCGCGTCGTGACCGACCTCGCCGCGTTCGCGGCGCTGGTCCCCGCCGACCACGGACTCTGCGTGTTCAGCACGACGCGGGCCGACGGCACCGTCCAGTCGTCGGTGGTCAACGCCGGGGTGGTGGGTCATCCCGTGACCGGCGCCGAAGTGGTGGGGTTGGTCGCGGCCGGCGGCAGTCGCAAGCTCGCACACCTGCGCGCCGATCCGCGCGCCACGATCGTCGTGCGCGCGGGCTGGCAGTGGGCGACCGTCGAGGGCACGGTCGACGTGATCGGCCCCGACGACCCCTTCGCCGGCATCGACGCCGAGGCGCGGCGCGCCCTCCTGCGCGACGTGTTCCGCGCCGCCGGCGGGACCCACGACGACTGGGACGAGTACGACCGGGTCATGGCCGCCGACCGCCGCGCCGCGGTGCTCGTCACGCCGACGCGCGCGTACACGAACCCCGGCTGAACCGGCACCGCGTCGCCCGGGATCAGGACGCCTGGTGGACGTCCCGGATGGCGTCGCCCGTGGGCTCCTGCGCCGCCGGATCAGGAGTCGTTCCGGCTTCGATGGCGCGCGGAGTCCGCTCGCCGCGTTGACCTACACCGACCCCGCGCCCGAACGAGAGGTGGCCGCCGAGGTAGCCCGTCACCCACGCCAGGCCGCCCCCACCCAGCGCCCACACGACCCCACGCGCATGGTGACCCCGCCGGCGGGCCCGCCACGACATGAGGTACGCGCCGGCCACGACGGTGTTGCCGAGCGCGTGTGCGACGCCCAGGCGCCGGACCCGATCGTCGTCACGCACCTCGGCCCAGTCGACGAGCCCTGCGGCCGCCGTGACCGGCACGAACACGAGCCCGAGCCCGACGAGGCGCTGCGCGGCGCGTCGCCCGGAACGGGAGCCGCCGAGATCGAGCAGTCCCGCCGCGATCCAGCAGCCCAGCGGGAAGTCGGTGAGCAGCGGATGGAGCGCGTGCCCCAGCCACTCACCCCGCAGCACCGCGCCCTGGCGGTCCGCGGCGAGCGCGTTTGCCAACGGCGAGAGTCCTCGGGCGGGCGGATCGAGGCGTGATGCGCCCTCGAGCACATCGACGAGTCGTTCGATCGGGGCACTGGTCCTCATGGCGCACTCCCGTTCTCCGTGGTCCCTCGGCGCTACCCGTGGGCGTCGCCGGGTGATCACACCGCACGCCCAACGTTTGCCGCGCGTACCCTGCTTCGATGCCCGAGGACGTCTTCACCGAACCGGAGTTCGATCCGGACGGTCTTGCCAACCTCGGTCCGCTCGCACCGATGGCGGTGATCGGGGAGGGCACCGCCGGTGCCGACAGCCACCCGGTCACCGAGGGCACCGAGCTCGGCGTGTACGTCGAGCACGACGAGCTCCAACCTATCGATCCGCAGACGAACGGCCCGCAGTACTTCTACGGCATCCCGCGAGGGCTGGCCGGCGCGCTGACCCGGTGATGGGTGTCGCACCTCGGCCGTACGATCCGGCACGATGCCGATCGAGCTGACGCCGGTGCCGTACGGGCCTCCGGCGTCACGCGCGCTCCACGCCGCGGTGGTCGCGGCCAAGGCCGGCGACCCGCTGGCGCCGGTCACCGTCGTCGTGCCCACCAACTACGTCGGGGTGGCCGCGCGGCGGCTGCTCGGGAGCGGCGCCCTCGGCCGCGTCACCGAGGGTGGCGACGGGGTCGTCGCCGTCACCTTCCTCACCGTCTACCGGCTCGCCGAGCTCCTCGGTGCTCCCCGCCTGGCGGCCGCCCACCGTCGTCCGGTGTCCACGCCCGTGCTCGCGGCCGCGGTGCGGGCGGTGCTCGCCGCCGGACCGGGCCGGTTCCGCCCGGTGGCCGAGCACCCCGCCACCGAGGCCGCGCTGGTCGCCGCGCACCGCGAGCTGTCGACCCTCGACGACGCCGCGCTCGACGCACTCGTCCGCACCGGATCGCGCGCAGCCGACGTCGTGCGCATCAGCCGACGCGTGCGCGCGTCGCTCACCGCCGACTGGTACGACGAGCGCGACCTGATGGACGCCGCCGCCACCGAGGTCGCGGCCGGGGTGCCGCTGCTCGCCGACCTCGGGGCAGTCGTGGTGCACCTCCCGCAGGAGCTCTCGACGCCCGCCGCCGCGCTGCTGCGCGTGGTCGCCACCCGGGTGCCGGTCACGATCGTGGCGGGCACCACCGGCGACGCGCGCGCCGACGCGCCGGTGCGGGCGGCGCTGGCCCGCCTCGACCTCCCGCTGCCCCAGGTCACGGTGAAGACGTCGTCGGTCGCGACCCGAGTCGTGTCGGCATCCGATCCGGACGACGAGGTGCGGGCCGTCGTCCGACTCGTCATCGACGCCGCGCGCGAAGGCGTGCCGCTCGAGCGCATGGCCGTGCTCTACGGCGCGCCCGAACCGTACGCACGCCTCGTGCACGAGCAGCTGGAGGCGGCGGGCATCCCGCACAACGGCGCCGCCGTGCGTACCCTCGCCGACAGCGCGCTCGGCCGCGGGCTCCTCGGCCTGCTCGCGCTCCCCGACCGCGACTTCCAGCGTCACGACGTCATGCGGCTGCTCGCGACCACACCCGTCTACCGCAAGGGCCGGGAGGTACCGAGCGCGAGCTGGGAGCGGATCAGCCGGGCGGCGGAGATCGTGCGCAGCCAAGAGCAGTGGCAGCAGCGACTCGAGGGGTACGCGGTGCAGGTCGAAGGCGAGCTCGAAGCCGAGCGGTCGGTCACCGACCGCGACCCGCGACCGCTCGGGTTCGAACGGCGGCTCGAGCACTCCCGCGCCCTCCAGGACTTCGTGGCGACGCTCGCGCGCGACCTGCGGGTCGATGCCGCCGCGAGCTGGCGCGACCTGGCGGCATGGGCCGAACGACTCGTGCGCGACCACTTGGCCCCCGAATCACGGCGTGCGTCGTGGCCCGAGCCCGAACGGCAGGCCGCCGAGAAGATCGAGGCCGCGCTCACCCGTCTGGCCGGGCTCGACGCGCTGGAGGCATCGCCGGGCGTCGACGTCTTCCGGCGCACGCTCGAGCTCGAGCTCGACACCGACCTGGGTCGAGTGGGCCGCTTCGGCGACGGGCTCCTCATGGGGCACGTGGCACTCGGCCTCGGGCTCGACCTCGACCGCCTGTTCGTCTGCGGCCTGGCCGAGGGGCTCTTCCCCACCCGGGTGCACGACGACTCGCTCCTCCCCGACGCCGATCGCCGCGCCACCGACGGCGCGCTCCCGCTGCGCGCGGGCCGGGTCGACGACGACCACCGACGCCTGTTGGCCGCGCTCGCGAGCGCATCCGGCGAGCGCGTCCTCCTGTTCCCGCGCGGCGACCTGCGCCGCACCACCGAACGCGTGCCGTCACGGTTCCTGACGGGTCGCCTTGCCGGAGGCGTCGCCGGTACCGGCATCGATCGGCTCCCCGAAGACCGGCTCCCACCCGATCTGGGCGACCTGCACGCCGATCGGTACGCGCCCGTGCCGTCGTTCGCCGCCGGGCTCGCGCGCGTCGAGTTCCCCGCGACCGAGCAGGAGCACCGCCTCCGCACCTTGCTCGACCACGCCCGCGCGGGCGGTGCCGTCGACGACCACGAGCTGGCTCGCATCGACCGCGCGCTCGCGCGCGGCGTCGACACCGTCGTCGCGCGGGCCAGCACCGCGTTCACCCGCTTCGACGGCAACCTCGCGGGTCACGCGGTCCCTCGCATCACCGACGGCACCGTCGTCGTGTCGCCCACACGTCTCCAGACCTACGCGTACAGCCCCCACGACTACCTGCTCGAGTACCTGCTGCGGGTCGAGGTCCCGGAGCTGCCCGAGGAGCGCTACGAGGTCACGCCCCTCGACCGCGGGAGCCTGGTGCACGAGACGCTCGATCTCTTCCTGGCCGAGGTGCTCGCCCGCCCCGAAGGCGCGCCCGCCCCCGATGTCGCATGGAGCGACGCCGACCGCGACCGCCTCCGCGAGATCGCGGAAGCGCGCATGGCGGTGTACGAGGCGCAGGGACGCACCGGCCGACGGTTGTTCTGGCACCGTGACCGGCGTCGGATCATCGCCGAGCTCGACCGCTTCCTCACCGAGGACGACCACGTGCGGGCCGAGTCGGGCCTGCGCACCATCGCCACCGAACTGCGCTTCGGCTTCACCGACGGCGCGCCCGCAGTCGACCTCCCGCTCACCGATGGTCGCACGCTGCGATTCCGTGGCGCCGCCGACCGGGTCGACACGAGCGCCGGCGGCTCGCTCTGGATCGTCGACTACAAGACCGGCAAGCCGGTCGGCGTCCCCGACGATGATCCCACCGCGGGGGGCCGCCTCTTGCAGCTCCCGGTGTACGCGCACGCGGCGCGGGCGTCGTTCGGCACCCGGGAGACCCCCGTCGGCGCGGCGTACTGGTACGTGAGCACGCGCGGTGGCTTCCGGTGGGCGGAGCTCGTTCTCACGCCCGCGGTCGACGCCCGCGTCGACGAGGTCCTGCGGGCGATCGCCGATGGCATCGACGGTGGGGTGTTCCCGTGCCGGGTCGATCCACCCACCACGTGGACGCGACGCTGGCGCAACTACACCGATCCCGACGCGCGCGGCACGCGCGACCGCTACCGCGAGTGGGTGCGCAAGCGCGAGGCTCCCGCGCTCCACGGCTACCTTGCGCTCGCCGAACCCGACGTGCTCGAACCCGACGAGGTGGAAACCGCCGAGGTGTCGGAATGACGGCGGAGGCGGTCCAGCAGTCGTTCCTCGACCTCGACGAGGACCTCGCCACTCGCAACGCGATCGTCGGTGCGCTCGACGAGACGCTGTTCGTCGAAGCCGGTGCGGGATCGGGCAAGACGAAGGCGCTGGTCGATCGCATCGTGGCGCTGGTCGTCGAACGCGACGTCCCGATGCGCGAGATCGCCGCGGTCACGTTCACCGAGAAGGCCGCGGCCGAGCTGCGCGACCGCATCCGGCGCGCGCTCGAATCGGTCGCGCGCGACGACGCGGTCGTTGCCGCCCGCGCCGCGCTGGCGTTGGAGGAGCTCGACGCCGCGGCGGTGTCCACGCTCCACGCCTTCGCGCAGCGCATCCTCGCCGAACATCCGGTCGAGGCGGGACTCCCGCCGCGCGTGCAGGTGCTCGACGACATCGCGTCGCAGCTGGCGTTCGAGGAACGGTGGACCCGCTTCGTCGACGACATGCTCGACGACCCCGCGCTCGAACGCACCATCCTCCTCGCGCTCAACGCCGACACCACGCTCGCGGTGCTCCGCACGCTGGCGCTCGCGTGCAACGCCAACTGGGACCTCGTGGCCGAGCGCATGCACGAGGAGCCGAACCCGCCGCCTCTCGCGCCGCTGCTGGCACCCCTGCTCGACGCACTGGCCCAGATGCGCACCCGCGGCGCGCACTGCCTCGCCCCCGACGACAAGCTGCTCGAGAAGGTCGTCGACCTCGCCGAGTGGCACGACGCGCTGCTCGCCGCGCCCGACGAGTACGAGCAGATGCGGATGCTCAACCAGGGCGCACCGACCGGCAACCTGCGCCACGGCAAGAAGACCAACTGGCCCGACGACTGCACGGCCGACGACGTGCGCGCCGAGATCGGTGCGATCCGGGCCATGGTGACCGAGCTCGCCAGCGCCACCTCGGAGACCGTGGTGCGGCGTTTGGCGTGGGAGCTGGCGCAGTTCACGCTGCGCGAGGCCGCGGCCCGGCGGGCCGCCGGTGAGCTCGAGTTCCACGACCTGCTGGTGCTCGCCCGCGCCATGCTGCGCGACCCCGAGCACGGCTGGGACGTCCGCCAACGGCTGCGCGCCCGCTACACGCGCCTGCTGCTCGACGAATTCCAGGACACCGACCCGATCCAGTGCGACCTCGCGGCGCTGCTCGCATCGGGTGAGCACGACGCCCGTGCCCACCGCTGGGACGAGCTGCCGGTCGACCCCGGCCGCCTGTTCGTGGTGGGCGACCCCAAGCAGTCGATCTACCGCTTCCGGCGGGCCGACATCGCGGCGTTCCTGCGGGCGCGCTCGGCGTTCGGCGCCGCGCCCCGCCACCTCACCCGCAACTTCCGCACCGCCCGGCCGGTGATCGACGTCGTGAACGCGATCTTCCGCGAGCTCATCGTGGCCGAGCCGGAGTCGCAACCCGCGTACGTCGCGCTCGAGCCGGTGCGCGAGCCGACCCCGGTGGGGCCCGCGGTGGTGCTGCTCGGTGCCGAGCCCGACGACGACGTCGCCGCCGCCGATCCCCTGCGCGAGCTCGAGGCCGCCGACGTCGCCGCGGTCGTGCGGCGCGCGCTGCGCGAAGGCTGGTCGGTGGTGCGACGCGATGCAGACGGCAGCGAGCGCACCCAGCCGTGCCGCCTCGGTGACCTGTGCATCCTGTTGCCGGCGCGCACCTCGCTCGGCCAGCTCGAGGACGCGCTCGACGCTGCGGGCATCCCCTACCGGGCCGAGACGTCATCACTCGTGTACAGCACCCGCGAGATCCGCGACCTGCTCGTGGTGCTCCAGGCCGTCGACGATCCCACCGACGAGCTGGCGCTGGTGAGCGCGCTGCGCTCGCCGATCTTCGGCTGTGGCGACGACGACCTGTACTCGTTCAGGGTCGAGCACGGTGGTCGGTGGGACCACCAGGCCGCGCTCCCCGAGTCGCTCCCTCCCGACCACCCCGTGGGCGACGGCATGCGTGCGCTCGCCGACTGGCACGACGCCCGCTACTGGTCGTCACCGAGCGAGCTGCTCGACCGCATCGTGCGCGAACGGCGCGTGCTCGAGGTCGGGTTCGCGCACGGACGGCCTCGCGACCTGTGGCGACGCGTGCGCTTCGTGGTCGAGCAGGCGCGCGCGTTCGCCGACGCCGAAGGAGGGAGCGTGCGCGACTTCCTCGCGTGGGCCGACCTGCAGGGCAGCGAGGGTGCTCGGGTCGTCGAGACCGTGCTGCCCGAGACCGACGACGACGCCGTGCGCATCCTCACGATCCACGGCGCCAAGGGCCTGGAGTTCCCGATCACGATCCTCTCGGGCATGACGACCAAGGCATCGGGCCGCCCGCGCAGCGTGCAGCTCCTCTTCCCGCACGACGACGACACGTACGCGGTGCGCGTGTCGAAACGGGTGACCACCGAGGAGTTCGAGCGGTACGCACCGATCGACGAGCAGATGGACTTCCACGAGAAGTTGCGCCTGCTGTACGTCGCGATGACGCGCGCGCGGGATCACCTCGTGGTCTCGGTGCACCGGCCCGCGAAGACGCCCGGCGACGACAACACGAAATGGACCCACGCCGAACTGGTGTGGCACGCCGCCGCCGAGCAGCCGGGGTGGGAAGCGTTCGTCGCGAGCGCCGACGATCTCCAGCCGCTGGCCCGCGCCGACGTCGCGGTGGCACTCGCAGCCGCGCCGCCGCCGTGGGACGACTGGCTGCTCGCGCGCGACCGCGCCCGCACCGAGTCGGCGCGCCGGCGGGTGCAGTCCGCCACCGCCCTGGCCCGCGAGGCCGAGTCCGCCCGCGCCGCGGAGTCCGCTCGCGCCGCCGAGTCCGCCCGCGCCGCCGAGTCCGCCCGCACGGCGGATGCTGCCGATCCCGGTCTCGCCAAGGGACCGCGCGACCTCGAGCTGCCGCCCTGGAACAAGGGCCGCTACGGCACCGCCCTCGGCCGCGCGGTGCACGCGGTGCTCCAGACCATCGAGCTCGCAACCGGCGCCGGCCTCGACGACGCCTCGGCCGCGCAGGCCGCGGCCGAGGGCATCGTCGGCAAGGAGCACGAGGTCGCCGCGCGAGCGCGTGTCGCGCTCACGACGCGCGTCGTGCAGGAGGCCGTCGCGCACGGCTTCCGACGCGAGATGTACGTGGCCACGCCCGTCGACGGCATCACCCTCGAGGGCTATGTCGACCTCGTGTACCGGCGGGCCGACGGTCTCGTCGTCGTCGACTACAAGACCGACGCCTTCACCGACGACGCCGACCTCGACGCCAAGGTGGCGCGCTACCGCCTCCAGGG
>Ga0126306_10002199_pt1 | contig 10913 bp, 7 predicted proteins | sample Plot27_FD_92592 | JGI IMG/M metagenome (GOLD analysis project Ga0126306, IMG submission 92592) | Serpentine soil microbial communities from UC McLaughlin Reserve, CA, USA - Plot27 | ecosystem: Environmental > Terrestrial > Soil > Grasslands | place: USA: UC McLaughlin Reserve, Lake County... | reverse complement strand
GCTCCGTCTACGCGCGGAGCCAGGACTGAGCCCGACCGAGGGTCGTTGACAGGCCCTACCCGCTGTGGTCAGATCGACGGCGACCCTGGATGAGCGCGCCGTCGGGCGTCGCCGTCCAGCCTGCGTACGACGAAGGAGGAGAACTTGCGCAATCATCGTCGGCTGGCGACCACGCTCGCGGCCGTCGCGCTCATCGGCCTGAGCCTCGCGCTCGCGGGCTGCGGAGGCGACGACGACGATTCTGCGTCCGACACGCAGTCGGTCGCGACCGAGACGAGCGGCGGGGGCACGACCACGGGCGGCGGGACGGGCTCCATCCCCGAGGGGTACTCCGGCGTCGAGGCGGATCTCCCCACCGAGTACGACGCGCCCGAGATGGAGTCGGGAACGAGCTGCAAGATCGGCTTCCAGAACCCGGTCGCCGCGAACGAGTTCCTCGGCTTCGTCCAGAAGGCCGTCATCGCCAAGGCGAAGGGCTACGGCTGCACGGTCGTCGCGCTCGACGACGCGCTGAATCCGGACAAGCAGGTCTCGAACATGCAGCAGCTGCTCGGCCAGAACGCGGACGCGATCATCTTCTACCCGCTCGATCCGAGGGCGACCAAGCCGGTGCTCCAGCAGGCGAAGAAGAAGGGCGTCCCCGTGATCGCGATCGACGCGAGCTTCGGCGACACGAAGGCTGTGCCTCTGATCTCGACCCAGGTGTGGCAGGGCCGCGACATCCAGGCCTACCTGCAGGCGAACGCGCTGGCGGACGAGAAGCCCGAAGCGAAGGTCGGGCTGATCGGCATCGGCATCCCGGTGCCTGCGATCAAGTATCTGACCGAGCGTCAGAAGCACTTCTCCGAGCAGAAGGGGATGACGGTGGTCGACACGCAGGACAATCCGTCCGACGACGTGACGGGAGGCGAGAAGGCGGGCAACGCTCTTCTCCAGCGCAACAAGAGCGTCGACTCGGTCATCGGCTACAACGACCCGTCGGCCCTCGGCGCCGTCATCGCCGCACGCGCGACCGGCAGGGACATCACGGTCGTCGGCCTGAACGGCTCGAGCGACGGGATCAAGGGCGTCGAGACCGGGAAGCTGCTCGCCACCGTGCAGGTCGACCCGATCGGCATCGGCTCCCAGACGGCGGTTGCCGCGTACAGCCTGATCACCGAGCAGGGCCTGCCCCTGCCGCCGATCGTCATCCGTCCCGGTGTACTCGTGACCAAGGACAACGTCGACGACCTCCCGAGCTGGAGTGCGCAGCTGGCCGAGATCAAGTAGCGCGCCGGGTCAGCGGCGGGGCGGCGTCGGCGCCCCGCCGCACGGCGCCTGCCGATGACCGAGGATCCGTTCTTGCAGGCAACGGCGCTGCACAAACGCTACGGCGGCGTTCACGCGCTCCGCGGCGCCGGCATCACCGTCTATCCGGGCGAGGTGCACGCTCTCGTCGGCGAGAACGGCTCCGGCAAGTCGACGCTGCTCGGCATCCTCTCGGGCCAGATCAGGGCGGACTCCGGGAGCGTGTCGCTCGCCGGCCGGCCGGCGGCATTCCGCAACCCCACCGACGCGCTCCGTGGTGGGATCGCGACGGTGACCCAGGAGACGACCCTCGCGCCCGAGCTCTCGATCGCAGAGAACATCTTCCTGGGGCACCGCATGGTGCGCCGAGGACCGCTGATCGACTGGCGGGCCACGCGACGACACGCTCTCCACGCGCTGGGGCGTCTCGGCCTCGAGCTCGACCCCTCGCTTCCCGTCCGGCGCCTGCGGCCCGACCAGCAGCAGCTGGTCGAGATCGCACGCGCTCTCTCGATCGACGCACGCGTCCTCGTTCTCGACGAGCCGACGAGCTCGCTCACCGACGACGAGGTCGCCTCGCTTTTCGCGCTGGTCGGGAATCTCAGGACCGAGGGAGTCGCGATCATCTTCGTCTCACACCGGCTTCGGGAGGTGTTCGAGCTGGCGGATCGCATCACCGTGCTCCGCGACGGCCTGACCGTGGGCGACGCGCGCGCGGCGGAGCTGGACCGGGCGACGCTGATCCAGCTGATGGTGGGGCGCGCGCTGGAGGAGGTCGAACCCCCGGTGGTGCAGGAACGCGGCGGCCGCCCTGCGCTCCGGGTGCGCGGGCTGACGCTGCCGGGACGCGTCTCGGCAGTCGACCTCGACGTCGAGCCGGGCGAGATCGTCGGCCTCGCGGGCCTCGTCGGCGCCGGCCGAAGCGAGCTGCTCGAAACGGTCTTCGGCGTCCACCGCGCGAGCGCCGGGACCGTCGAGGTGGACGGCGGGCAGGCCTCGTTCCGCAGTCCCCGCGAGGCGATTCGCGGCGGGGTCGCATTCGTGCCCGCCGACCGCAAGCTCGAGGGCCTCGTGCACGAGATGAGCGTGCGGGAGAATCTCGTGATGGCCTCGACGTCGCGCCTCGCCAGGCTTCGGCGTCCGGTCGCGCGGCGGGAGCTTCGCGTCGTCCGCGAGTCGTTCGAGGGGATGCGCATCCGCGCCGCGTCGTCCCGTGTCCTGGTAGCGACGCTCTCGGGCGGCAACCAGCAGAAGGTCGTCCTGGCGAAGTGGCTGGCGACCTTCCCTCGGGTGCTCATGCTGGACGAGCCGACGCGAGGCGTGGACGTGGGTGCGAAGGCCGAGATCTACCAGCTGCTCTTCGACGCAGCGGAGAGCGGCCTGGGGGTTCTCGTCTCCTCGTCCGAGAATCAGGAGCTGCTGACGCTCTGCGACCGGATTCTCGTCATGTTCCGCGGCCGCGTCGCCGCCGAGCTCTCACGCGAGGAGGCCACGGAGGCCAGGATCGCGCACTTCGCCGGGGGTCACAGGTGACCTCGGACGCGAGCGTGCGTGAGCCGGAGCAGACTCTGGGCGGCCGGGCGGCGGGCATGTGGTCGGCGGCGAACCGGTATGCGGTCGTACTGCTGCTGTTGATCGGGATCTTCTGCTTCTTCTCCGTGACGCAGCCGGACTTCTTCTCCCGGGCGAACATCGAGAACCTGCTGACGGGCAGCTCGATCCTGTTCGTCGTCTCGATCGGGATGACCTTCGTCGTGCTGACCGGCGGGATCGACCTCTCCGTCGGCTCGCTGCTCGCGCTGTCCGGGATCATCCTCTCCGAGCTGTTCAACGAGCTCGGCCTGCCGGCGCTCCTCGCCGTGCTGGCAACCTGCCTCGCCGCAGCGTTCCTCGGCGGGGCCGTCAACGGCGTCCTCATCGGCCGGTTCGGCCTCTCGTTCTTCGTCGTCACGCTCGGCACGTTGTCGATCTACCGCGGCGCCGTGAACATTTGGTCTAACACGGAGACGACGTACATCAGCTCCAGCTTCGTCGACTCGATCGCCTTCGGGAAGCTGCTCGGAATCGCCTATCCGATCTGGATCATGCTCGCGACCTATCTCGTCGCTCTCGTCGTCCTGCGCTGGACCTATTTCGGCCGGGACGTCTACGCGGTCGGCGGCAACATCACGGCGGCGCGCCTGTCCGGGATCAACGTCGCGCGGACGCTGATCATGGTGTACGCGATCGCCGGCCTGTGCGCCGGGATCGGCGGAGTGATCCAGGCCGGGCGGCTAGGCGCCGCCAGCCCGCTGGTCGGGGAATCGACGCCTCTCGACGCCGCCGCGGCCGTTCTGCTCGGCGGCACGAGCTTCCTGGGCGGCCTCGGCGGCGTCACCGGGACGGCGGTCGGGGTGCTCTTCATCGGGACGCTGCAGAACGGGCTCTCGATTTCGGGTGTCTCGAGCTTCTGGCAGCAGGTGGTCACGGGTGCAATCCTGATCCTGGCGATCGCGATCGACCGGCTCCAGCAAACTCCGGGGGGAGGGCTGCGCGGGCTCAGGGGCTTCGGTCACGGACCGACGTCGACGTCCGAGCCAACGCTCGAGGAGGGGCCGCCGTAGTGAACGGATCGCCGTACTTCGCAGACCTGACGTCCAGGCGGGTCCGGGAGATCCTCGACTCGCCGAAGGTGCCGGTGCTGCTGTGGCCCGTCGGGTCGACGGAGCCGCATGGGCCGCACTCGCCGCTCTCGACCGACCCGATCATCTCGATCGGCATCTCGGAGCGCGTCGCGGAGCGCTTGGCGGACGATCCCGAGCTCGCCGTCCTGATCCTGCCGACGCTGTCCTACGCCGTCACGCGCTACAGCGCCGGCTTCGCCGGCGCGATCCACGTGAGCGAGGAGTCGCTCCGGGCGATGGTGGTGGACGTGTGCGCGTCGCTCGCGGGCCAGGGCTTCCCGCACGTCGTCCTCGTGAACAACCACTTCGAGCCCGAGCACGTGCAGACGCTCCACCGCGCGCTCGACGAGCTCGACGAGCGGGGTATTCGTGGCGGGTACCTCGACCTGACGCGGCGCGAGCGAGCACAGCGGTTGACCGACGAGTTCAAGCTCGGCGAGTGTCACGCGGGCCGCTACGAGACCTCCCTGGTCCTCGCCCAGGCGCCGGAGCTCGTCGACCGTGAGGCCATGGCGCGGCTTCCCTATGTCGGTGTCAGCCTGCCGGAGGTGATCGCGGCCGGGATGAAGGACTTCCGCGAGATGGGCCTCGCGGAGGCCTACTGCGGCGCGCCCGCGGAGGCGACCGTCAAGGAAGGTGAAGCGACGTACGAGACGCTCGTGGACATGACGATCGAGCTGATCCGCGCGCTCGTCTCGGGAACGGGCGGACGCGATCGATCCGGCCTCTTCGGCCGTGTGTGAGTCGTCCGAGCAGGAAGGATGGCGTCGATGGCATCAGTGACCAGCGTGGACCCCGTCACCTTCGAGATCATCCGGCACAAGCTCTACAGCGTGATGGACGAGGCGATCATCGCGCTCGAGAACGTCTCAGGGTCCCCGATCACGAACGAGGGGCACGACCTGATGGCGTCGCTGTACAAGGCGGACGGCGGCCTGATGGTCGGCGGCGTCGGCTTCCTCCACCACCTGACGAGCGCGGCACAGGCCGTAAAGCACATCCTCGCGACCTACGCCGACGACCCCGGGATCAACGAAGACGACGTCTACTTCCTCAACGACTCCTACACCGCCGCGCTCCACCCGCCCGACGTCTATCTCATCTCGCCGATCCACTTCGAGGGGCGCCTGACCGGCTTCGCGGCGAACTTCGTCCACGTGACGGACATCGGCGCAATCGATCCCGGCGGCTTCTCGCCGAGCGCGCGCGACAACTACCAGGAGGGGTTCCAGTCGAAGGGCCTGAAGCTCGTCGAGGGCGGACGCATGCGGCGCGATGTGCTCGACACGTTCCTCAACATGGTGCGCGACCCGGGCATGACCCAGCTCGACCTGAAGTCTCAGCTCGCGGCGAACCACGTCGCGAAGCAGCGCATGCGCGAGCTCTACGCCGACTACGGCGCCGACGTGGTCGAGGCTGTCTCGGAGGAGCTCATTCGCCAGTCGGAGCAGCTCGTGAGGAACCGGCTCTCGGAGCTGCCCGACGGCGAGTGGCGCGTGCGGGAGTACATCGACATGCCCGACGCGAGCGCAAAGGTCGAGCTGACGGCGATCAAGGAGGGCGACACCCTCACCTACGACTTCACCGGCTCGAGCCCGCAGACGGAGCTGGGCGTCAACTGCTCGTACTGGGCGACCTGGGGCGGCCTCTTCGCCCCGATCTTCCCGCTGCTCGCCTGGGACGTGACCTGGAACGAGGGCGTCACGCGGCCGATCGAGCTGATCGCGCCGGAGGGGACGATCGTCAACTGCGTCCGGCCGGCTCCGATCTCGATCGCGACGGTAGGCACGATTCAGATCGTCAACAACCTCTCGACGCTCGTCCTCTCGAAGCTGTTCGGCGCGAGCGAGCGTTATGCGGGCCGCGCGACCGCGGTCTGGCACGGCAGCCATGCTCACGTCGAGACGCACGGGCTGACCGCGGACGGCGAGTTCTTCGTCGCCCCGTTGACGGACACGTTCTGCGGCGCGGCCGGCGCGCGCGCGTTCGCGGACGGCGTCGACCTGGGCGGTGAGATCCCCAACATCGTCTCCCGTTGGGCGAATGTGGAGAGCCAGGAGCTGAACACGCCGATCCGCTACCTGTTTCGTCGCGCTGTGCCCGACTCCGGCGGCCCGGGCAAGTACCGCGGCGGCGTCTGCCACGAGTACGCCTTCGTCCCCCACGGGACGAGCGGTCCGATGGGCCTCGTGCTGTTCGGCAAGGGCACCCGCGCACCGATGAGCCTCGGCCTGTTCGGCGGCTATCCGGGCTGCAACGTCGGCTACACGACCTTTCGCAACGGCAATGTCGACGAGCTTCCCGACCGCCTCGAGGCGCTGCGCGGCGAGGAGCGCGTCGATCAGGCCTGGGGCCACGTCGAGCTCAACGAGAGCGACATCCAGTACGTCCGCTTCATGGGCGGCGGCGGCTACGGCGACCCGCTCGACCGCGACCCGGAGCTCGTGCTCGCGGACGTGCGCGCGGGCCTCGTCACCGAGGGACCGGCGCGGGACGTGTACGGCGTCGTCCTGGCAGGCGGGTCGGTGGACGTCGAGGCGACGCGCACCACACGCCGGGAGCTGCGCTCGGAGCGGGTCGGCCGCGAGCTGACGCCGCCGTCCGAGCGGGCGGACATCGCCCGGACGGGGATGCGGCTGTCGGAGTACCTCCAGCGCACCGCCGACGGCGCGACTCAATGCACGTGGTGCGGCGCCGAGGTCGCCCCGGCCGGGGAGGACTGGAAGGACCGCGCCGCTCAGCGCCGGCTGCCCGTGGAGCGTGTCGGCCCCCACCGCGCGGACTCGGGGGAGTTCTTCCTGATCGAGTCCTTCTGTCCGGGCTGCGCCACCCTCCTCGACGCCGAGCTAGCCGCAGGCGCCGATTCGCATCGTCACGACCGCGTCCACCGCTGGCCCGACCACAAGGCGGATGCGTAGTGGAGTACGTGGTCGGAATCGACATCGGCGGCACATGCACGGACTGCGTCGTCGTCGACGGCGAGGGCAACATCACGCTGGGCAAGGCCTTCTCGACGCCGCCGGACTTCTCCGCGGGGATCCTCGACTCGCTCGAGATCGCCGCCCAGCAGCTCGACACCGAAGCAGGGGGGCTGCTCGCGCGAACCAGGCTCTTCCTGCACTCCTCGACGGTCGCGGAGAACGCGGTGGTCGACGGCACGCTCGCGCGCGCGGGCCTGATCACGACTCGCGGCTTCGAGGACACGCTCTTCACGATGAGAGGCGGCTACGGCCGCTGGTCTGGGCTCACGGAGGACCAGAAGCGCAACCCCGTCGACACCGACAAGCCGCCGCCGATCGTGCCGCGCGCACTGATCGTCGGGATCGGGGAGCGGACGGACGCGAGCGGCGAGGTGAAGGCCGCGCCGACCGACGGCGACATCGAGCAGGCAGTGCAGGCCCTCGTCGCCGAGGACGTCGACGCGATCGGCGTCAGCACGCTCTGGTCGTTCGCGAACCCCGCCACGGAGCGCCAGGTCGCCGAGGTCGTGAAGCGGATCGCGCCCAACGCGTTCCTTACCCTCTCGCACGAGATCGCCCCAGTCGTGGGCGAGTACGAGCGAACTTCAACGACGGCGCTCAACGCGCGCCTCGGGCCGGTCGTCCACGGGTACCTCGACAACTTGCGGGCGCAGCTGGCGAAGCACGGCTTCTCCGGCCAGCTGCTCGTGGCGCAGGCGTACGGCGGGCTGCTGCCGGTGGACGAGGCGGCGACGCGCCCGGTCGGGATGATCGAGTCGGGCCCGGTCAGCGGTCTCGTCGGTTCGCAGAGCCTGGGAGAGCAGCTCGGGCTGCGGAACATCATCGCCGCGGACATGGGAGGCACGACCTTCAAGGTCGGCACGGTGCGTGAGGGGTTGATCGAGTACCAACGCGAGTCGCTCGTCCTCCGCTACCACTACGCCCTTCCGAAGATGGACGTGGTCTCGCTGGGCCTCGCGGGCGGGAGCATCATCTCCGTGGACGAGCGCACCGGTACGCCGCGCATCGGCCCGAAAAGCGCGGGGTCGTACCCCGGCCCCGTCTGCTACGCACATGGCGGCTCCGAGCCGACGGTCACCGACATCGACGCGATCCTCGGCTACCTCAACCCCCGGTACTTCCTGGGCGGTCGGGCCGAGCTCGACATCGCGAAGGCGCGACGCCTCTTCGACGAGAAGGTCGCCGAGCCGCTCGGCCTCGAGCCGATCGAGGCCGCGGCGGCGATGTACAAGCTCGCGAACAGCCTCTTCTACGACCTCCTGCACAAGACCACGGTGCAGCGCGGGCTCGATCCTCGCCGCTTTGCGCTCTTCTCGTTTGGCGGCACGGCCGGCATGCACGTCGGCGCGTACGGCGCGGATCTCGGAGTCTCGGCGATTGTGATCCCGTACTCGGCTTCCGTCCACGGCGCCTTCGGTCTCGTCACCTCCGACATCGCCCACGAGGATCAGATAACGCGGCCTTTGCGCGCTCCCTTCGACCTCGGCGCGATCGAGGAAATTTATGCCGAGCTGGAAGCGCGGATCACGCGGCAACTCGAGGCCGAGGGCTTCGAGCGCGACCAGATGCGACTCCACCGCGCGGTCGACATGCGCTATCGCCGTCAGGTCCACATCGTCACGTCCCCGTTCGTGGGCGACGACGTCAGCGCGGACTCGCTCGAACAGACGATCGAGCTGTTCGAACGGCTCTACGAGGAGAAGTACGGGCCGCAGTCCGCTTACCGCGAGGCGGGGATCGAGCTCGTCAGCTTCCGCGTTCGCGGGGTGGGCGTAGTGAGCAAACAGGACTTCCACGTCGAGGCGCTCGGCGACGAAGACCCGTCGGATGCGCTCGTCGAGCGCGTCGAGGCCTGGGTGGACAAGGCGGGTGAGCTCCAAGACGTTCCCGGCTACGACTTCGAGCGGCTGCGACCCGGTAACGCCGTTCGCGGCCCCGCCATCGTCTGGACGCCGATCACCACGCTGGTGATCCCGCCCGGCCAGGCGGCGCGACTGGATGAACACCGCAACCTCGTCGTCTCGGTCGGCGGCTGAGCTATCGCTTTCCTTCTTCGCTGCGCGGTGCGAGAATCGCAGCGTGGATGCGGCAACCCAGCCAGGCGACCGGTGCTTCGGCGCGCGAGCGTGAGCGCCGAGGCGGTTAGGTGATGCGCGGCTTCGTCGTTTCCGAGGGGGCTATAGAGAGCCGCACCCAGGACGAGGACACCGCCTCCGTGCAGGTGACGATCGACCGGAGCTCGGGCTCCGAGCGGCTCGAACAGCGGCTGATTCGCTGTGCACCGGGGCGCTCACAGCCGCGTCGCCTGGAGGGAGTCCAGCAGGTTCTCTTCGTCGTGTCCGGCCGCGGCGCGCTCCTCGTCGACGGCCGGGAACACGAGCTCGAACCCGACACCGGCGCCTTCGTCGCGGCGGGCGAGACCTTCGAGTTCGACAATCCGGGGCCGGAGGAGCTCGTCCTCCTCGCGGTCAGCGCTCCCGCGAGCGACCACGCCGGAGCTGACTCGGAACGGCGGACGGTCCGCTACACGGACCGGCCCACGCTTCCGGCAGGGAGCGACCGCAAGTTCAGGTACCTCGTCGACGAAGAAGTGGGATCCGTGGACGTCACGCAGTTCCTCGGCGTGATCGCGCCCGGGCGCGCGCCCGACCACAGTCACGTGTACGACGAGGTGATCTACGTCATCGACGGTGAGGGCAAGCTCCATCTCGACGGAACAGAGACGGAGATTGCAGGCGGCTCATGCATCCATTTACCGCCTTTGGTCGAACACTGTCTCGAGAACTCTGGCGAGGGCCCGATGCGAGTCCTCGGGGTGTTCTACCCCTCGGGCGACCCGGCGTCGCGCGCCTACGAGGCCAACTCGTGAGGCCCGGGGGCGTCTAGGAAAGTGCCAACTCAAGGAAGAGAGGGACGAATGAAGAGGACACTCGTGCTCGCCGTGCTGACGGCCCTGGTTGCTGCTGCAGCCGCCGTGACGGCGTTCGGCGGCAATGCCGGCTCCGACCGGACCGGCTCGTCGGCCGTACCGGCCGGGAGCGACAGCGCCCTGATCAGGTGCGGTAGGACGAGGACGATCGGCGTGGCGGCCCCGATCACGGGTCCGGCAGCCTCGATCGGATCGCAGCAGCTCAGGTGGGCTCGCTACTACGTCACGCGCTACAACGCGACCCACCGGACGAAGTTCCGGGTCGTATCCGGCGACACGCAGCTTCCCGACACCGCGCAGGCGATCCAGGTCGCTGAGCGGTTTGCGTCCAACTCGCGGATCCTCGGGGTCGTGGGCCCGGCGGGGAGCCAGGAAGTCCAGGTCTCGTCGGCGCCGTTCCGCAACGGCGGGCTCGGGTACGTCTCGGGATCTGCCACCCGCACCAGCCTGACGAACGACGGGTCGCGCCGCGGCTACTTCTTCCGCACCGTCCCGAACGACGACCAGCAGGGGCCGAGGGTGGCCGACTACATCCGGAACGTGCTGCGGGCGAGCCGCGTGGTCGTCATCGACGCGCAGAACAGCTACAGCACGGGCCTCTCGGACACGGTCGAGGCGATCCTGAAGAATCGGGGCCTCACCGTCCGGCGCGAGTCGGTGAACGAGGAGTCGACGACCGACTTCTCCTCGCTCGTCGCCCGCGTCCCGGCCGACACGCAGGTGGTCTACGTCCCGTGGCAGCTGGCCCCGAAGGCTCAGCTCTTCGGCCAGCAGCTCCGTGCGGCGGGCAAGGGGGCGAGGCTGTTCGGCTCTGACGGCCTGTTCGATCCGGACACCTTCAAGATCCCCGGCTCGCTCGTGTCGTTCTTTCCGATCGACCTGAAGAGCAAGGTGATCACGGCCTACCGGCGAGGGCCTGGCAAGGGTGCCAGTGAGCTCTTCGGCCTCCCGAGCTACGTGGCGGCCGACGTGGTCGTCCGCGCGGTCGACAAGGCGTGCGGAAACGGCACGGCGACGCGCGGCGAGGTTCGGCGCAATATCACGGCGACGGTG
>Ga0126306_10002198_pt1 | contig 10916 bp, 11 predicted proteins | sample Plot27_FD_92592 | JGI IMG/M metagenome (GOLD analysis project Ga0126306, IMG submission 92592) | Serpentine soil microbial communities from UC McLaughlin Reserve, CA, USA - Plot27 | ecosystem: Environmental > Terrestrial > Soil > Grasslands | place: USA: UC McLaughlin Reserve, Lake County... | reverse complement strand
TGGTGCCGGGGGAGATGCACCTGTCGGCCGGGCAGGAGCCGGTCGCGGCCGGCGTGTGCGCGCATCTGCGCCGTAACGACGCGGTCACCGCCACCCACCGCCCGCACCACATCGCGATCGCCCACGGCATGGACCTGGACCGGATGGCCGCGGAGATCTTCGGCCGCGAAACGGGCTTCGGGCGCGGGCGGGGCGGGCACATGCACCTGTTCGACCCGGAGACCCATTTCTCCTGCTCGGGCATCATCGCCGAAGGGCTGCCACCCGCGCTCGGGCAGGCGTTCGCGTTCCAGCGCCGGGGCACCGACCGGGTCGCGGTGGCCTTCACCGGTGAAGGCGCGGCCAACCAGGGCGCGTTCCACGAGTCGCTCAACCTAGCGGCGTTGTGGCGCCTGCCCGTGGTGTTCGTGATCGAGGACAACGACTGGGCGATCTCGGTGCCCCGCTCGGCGTCGACGGCCATCCCGTCCAACGCCGACCGGGCAGCCGCCTACGGCATTCCCGGGCAACGCGTCGAGGACAACGACGTCGAGGCCGTGTACACCGCGGCAGGCGAGGCGGTGGCCCGCGCCCGTGCCGGCGAGGGGCCGACCCTGATCGAGGTGCACACCCTGCGGCTGTGGGGTCACTTCGAGGGCGACGCGCAGGGCTACCGGCCCGACCTCCCCGAAGTGCCGGACCGCGACCCGATCCCGGCGTACGCGCGGTTCCTTCGCGAGTCCGGAGTTCTCGACGAGGACCAGTTCCGCCACGTCAAGGATGAGGCGGTCGCCCGCGTCGAACGTGCCATCGACTTCGCCAAGAGCAGCCCGCAGCCGGCGCCGGAGACGGCGACCGAGTACGTCTTCGCGTAAGGAGCAGCAGATGAGCGTCACCGACTCCGCCACCATGCCGGCCCAGCCCACAATGCGCCGGCTGACCACCGCGCGGGCCATGGTCGAGGGCATCGCCCAGGAGATGGACCGCGACCCGGCCGTTGTCGTCCTCGGCGAGGATATCGGGAAGTACGGCGGCATCTTCAGCTCGACCGCGGGACTGCTCGACCGGTTCGGCCCCGACCGTGTGCTCGAAACGCCGATCTCCGAGACCGCGTTCATCGGGCTCGGCATCGGCGCCGCCGTCGAAGGGATGCGCCCGATCGTTGAGCTCATGTTCGCCGACTTCTTCGGCGTGTGTATGGACCAGATCTACAACCACATGGCCAAGATCCACTTCGAGTCCGGCGGCAACGTACGCGTGCCCATGGTGCTGATGGCCGCTGTCGGCGGTGGCTACTCCGACGCCGAGCAGCACTCACAGTGCCTGTGGGGCACGTTCGCACACCTGCCCGGCATGAAGGTCGTCGTCCCGAGCAATCCGGCAGATGCGAAAGGCCTGATGATCTCGGCAATCCGCGACGACAACCCGGTTGTCTACATGTTCCACAAGGGCATCATGGGTCTGCCGTGGATGGCCAAGAACCCGCGTGCGATCGCCGTGGTTCCCGAGGACGAGTACGAGACGCCCATCGGCAAGGCGGCGGTGGCCCGCTCGGGGCAGGACGCGACCGTGGTGACCTTGTCCCTGTCGGTCCACCACGCGCTCGACGTCGCCGACGAACTCGCCGCCGACGGTGTGGATCTCGAAGTGCTGGATCTGCGCAGCCTCGTGCCGCTGGACCGCGAGGCGATCCTCACCTCAGTGGCCAAGACCGGCCGGCTGCTCGTCGTCGACGAGGACTACCAGTCCTTCGGCCTGTCCGGCGAGATCGCCGCCACCGTGGCCGAACACGACCCCACCCTGCTGAGGGCTCCGGTCCGCCGCGTCGCCGTACCGGACGTGCCGATCCCGTATGCCCGGCCACTTGAGCAGGCAGTGCTCCCGACCCGGGCGCGGATCAGAGCCGCGGCGCTGGAGCTCGTCAACCGATGACAGACATCCTCTTCCCCCGGCTCTCGCAGGAACAGCCGGATGCCGAGGGCGCTCTGGCCACGTGGTTCGTCGCCGACGGCGACCACGTGGCCGAAGGGCAACTCATCGCTGAGGTCATGGTCGACAAGGTCTCAGGGGAGGTAACCGCACCCGCCGCCGGCCGGATCCACCTCCTCGTTGCCGAGGAGCAGACCGCCCGGCAGGGGGACGCGATCGCTCAGATCGCCTAGCCATGGCGGTTCGGCGTGAACATGCGGGACCCCCCACTTTCGATCTGCGCGGAGCCCCAAACGACTCCGAACAGGCCAGACCATGACGAAGAGCGGCACCACCGCTGGAATACCCTAACTCTCAGCGCGCCAGAGACCCGTTTGGTAGAGCAAAATCCTATTAGGCGTTCCGGGTGGCGTTCCGGACCGAACATCCTGGAGATCGGTTCCACAAGGTCCGGCGGCGGCGCCAGGTCGTTCGTTGACCCCGGTCCATTAGGGAGGACCTACCCCAGCGTTGAAACTGTCGGATCCAGGGGGGCGGGGTTCGTCCCCGATCCCCGCTCCTGTACGGAGGCAGTCAATGAAGACGTACTTCTCAGGTCGCCGCTCTGCCACACTGGCCATCATCGCCGCGGTGGCGATCACGCTCGCGGGATGCGGCAATGGCGATGACGAGGACACCGCCACGAACACACCAGACACGGAAGTCAAGGTCGACCAGGCGCTCGCCGACAAGGTGCCCGCGGCGATCAAGAGCGCCGGCACCATCAAGATCGGTACCGACCCGACCTACGCGCCGAACGAGTTCCTCGACAAGGACGGCAAGACTGTCATCGGCTTCGAAGTCGACCTGTTCAACCAGGTCGCGGCGAAGCTTGGCCTGAAGACCGAGTACATTTCGGGCAAGTTTCCCGACATCATCCCCGGTGTCCAGTCCGGTAAGTACGATATTGGCGTTTCCTCGTTCACGATCAACGATGATCGCAAGAAGGTCGTGAACATGATCAGCTACTTCTCGGCCGGTACCCAGTGGGCGACCAAGAAGGACAACCCAGGCCAGGTCGACCCCAACAACGCGTGCGGCAAGAAGGTCGCCGTCCAGACCGGCACTGTCCAGGAGACCGACGATCTCCCCGTCAAGCAGAAGGCCTGTACCGACGGCGGCAAGCCGCAGATCCAGATCGACCCTTACCAGTCCCAGGCCGACGCGACCAGCGCCGTCGTCACCGGCAAGGACGACGCGATGCTCGCCGACTCACCGATCACCGCCTACGCGGTGAAGCAGACCAACGGCCAGCTCGAGACGCTCGGCGATATCTACGACTCCGCGCCGTACGGCTTCGTGGTCAAGAAGGAGGAGGCGGAGTTCGCCCAGGCGATCGCGGACGCCTTGAAGGCGCTCATCACCGACGGCGCGTACAAGAAGCCCCTGGAAACGTGGGGCGTCGAGGGCGGCGCCATCGATAACCCCGCAGTGAACCCATGATCCTGTCCTGGCTCTGGGACACGGCCAACTCGAGGGCGTTATGACGCAAACCACGACGGAGGAGCAGGCGCAGCCTCAGACAATCAAGGCCGTACCCGTACGGCACCCCGGCCGCTGGATCGCGATCGTCGTCATCGCGCTAATCAGCGCGATGTTCATCCATATGCTGGTGACGAACGACGCGTTCCAGTGGCAATTCATGTTCGACAACGCGCTCACGGAACCGGTGCTCGCGGGTGCACGGACGACGCTGGTCGTGACGATCGTCGCGATGGCGCTCGGCGTGGCGCTCGGCATCGTCATCGCGGTCGCGCGACTCTCCCCGAACCCGGTCGTGTCCAGCGCCGCCTGGCTCTACACCTGGTTCTTCCGGGCCGTGCCACGGCTGGTGCTGATGATCCTGTTCGGGAACTTCGGCATCCTCTACTCGAGGTACGAGGTGGGGATCCCGTTCGACCGCCAGATCGGCGACCTGCTCGGCATCACGTTCGATGGCCGGTTCGCCGGCCTCTCCGCCCGCGACCTGGTCACCGGTGTGGTGGCCGGCACGGCCGGGCTGGCGCTGTCCGAGGCCGCGTACATGGCGGAGATCGTCCGCGCGGGCATCCAGTCCGTCGATCCCGGCCAGGCGGAGGCCGCGCAGGCGCTCGGGATGAGCCGCATCCTGGTGCTCCGCCGGATCGTGCTGCCGCAGGCGATGCGGGTGATCGTGCCGCCGACCGGCAACGAGACGATCGCGATGCTCAAGGACACCTCACTTCTGGCGTTCGTCCCTGCCGCTGACCTGTTCTTCCAGCTTCAGGCGGTGGGCAACCGGACGTTCCAGATCTTCCCGATGCTCGTCGCCGCATGCCTGTGGTACCTGGCGATGACCAGCGTGCTGATGGTCGGGCAGTACTTCCTGGAGCGATACTTTGGCCGAGGGTTCAGCGGTCGAGTTCGCCGCGTCAAGGGTGCGCCCGCGGTGGCAGGAGGCAGCCATGGTGTCTGAACCGGTCGGGTCGGGCGAGGCTCCGGCGGCGCCGGGGCCAACCCCGATGGTCAAGGCCGAGGACGTCCACAAGAAGTTCGGCCACTTGGAGGTACTCAAGGGCATCGATCTGGAGGTGGCGCCGCGCGAGGTCATGTGCGTCATCGGGCCGTCCGGGTCGGGCAAGTCCACCTTCCTGCGGTGCATCAACCACCTGGAGAAGATCGACGCCGGCAGGCTCTCGGTCGACGGCCAGCTGGTGGGCTACCGGCAGCGTGGCGGCAAGCTGTACGAGTTGCGCGAGTCCGAGGTGGCCGCGCAACGCCGCGACATCGGCATGGTGTTCCAGCGGTTCAACCTGTTCCCGCACATGACTGTGCTGGAGAACGTCATGGAGGCGCCCTGCCGGGTCAGGCGGGAGCGGAAGGCCGCGGTTCGCGAGCGGGCCCTCGTGCTTATCGACCGGGTGGGGCTCGGCGCCAAGACGAACAACTACCCCGCGCAGCTCTCGGGTGGTCAGCAGCAGCGGGTCGCGATCGCCCGCGCGCTGGCGATGCAGCCCAAGCTGATGCTCTTCGACGAGCCGACCTCCGCGCTCGACCCCGAGCTGGTCGGCGAGGTGCTCGACGTCATGAAGCAGCTCGCGCTGGACGGCATGACCATGGTCGTCGTCACCCACGAGATGGGGTTCGCCCGCGAGGTCGGCGACACCCTGGTGTTCATGGACGAAGGCGTCGTGGTCGAGGCCGGCCACCCGCGTGAGGTACTCGCCAACCCCCAGCGGCCGCGCACCAAGACGTTCCTGTCGAAGGTGCTCTAGCACGCCGCCGCACCGCACCGCCGCGCCGCCGCGGCGGTGCGGCATCGTCGCGGCGGCCGGCGCGAACAGCAGGGGGAGAGGTGGCCATGATGGCGGATTCACCCGAGCCGTCCACCGGCGTGGTCATCCCGAGCACCGGGGGTGTGCGCAGTACCTCCGCGCTCGGTCGCGCCGTGGTCGCCGACGCGCTCCGTGGCGTGGATCCGGTCGGTGTCCGCGCCGCGGAGTCGGCGACGGTGTGGCGGCGGGACTACCTGCTGCACTTCCGGCGGCTGGTCGAGGCCGGCCTGCTCTCGCGCGACGCCGCACTCGGGATCGCCCGCGACGGGTTGGCGTCGCTGCACGGGCGCATCCGGTTCGCGACCCGCGACGGCGAGCTGGCCCTTGCCGAGGCGTTCACGGTCGATGCGGCCGGTGATCCGCTGGCGACGGCGACGGTCACCGGTGCCGGTACCGCGCAGCGCGAGCTCGCGTTGCCCTACCGCGGCGAGCGGCTACGCGGCGCCGATCTCAACCGCCAGCTCGACCGGTGGGTCGCCGCCGGCGTGATCGAGCCGACCTGCGCCGAGGCGGTCCGGCTCGTCGCGGACAACCCCGAGTGGCTGGACCTGTCCGACCAGCGCGTGGTGGTGCTCGGGGCGGGTGCCGAGATGGGGCCGTTGACGGCGTTGCTGCGCTGGGGCGCCGACGTGGTCGCCGTCGACCTGCCCCGGCCAGCGCTGTGGCAGCGGCTACTCAACACCGCGAACCGGTACGCCGGGCGGCTGCACATGCCGGTGGTCGGCGGCGACACCGGCACCAGCCTGGACCGGCGGGCGGGTGCCGACCTCGTACGCGACCTGCGCAGAATCGCCAGCTGGCTCGCAGGCTTCGAGGGCCCGCTGGTGCTCGGCAACTACGTGTACGCAGACGGCGCGTTGAACGTCCGGGTGGCCATGGCAGTGGACGCGCTGACCCAGCACCTGCTGGCCCAGCGGCCCGACATCGGGCTGGCGTTTCTGGCCACCCCCACCGACGTGTTCGCGGTGCCCGCCGACGCGGTGGCCGAGGCGACCCATCGCTACGCCCAGCGCAGCGGCATCGGCCGCGTCCGCGGGCCGCTGCGCGCGCTGAGCGGTGGACGCCTGCTCGCCCGCAACTATCCGCCCGCGGCCGACCCGGGGATCAACGACAGCCTCGTGCCGCAGCAGGGACCCAACTACGCGCTCGCCAAGAGGCTGCAACGGTGGCGGGCGACCGCGGCCCGCGCCGCCGGCACGACGGTCTCGCTGACCGTCGCACCCGCCACGCGTACCCGCAGCGTGATGAAGAACCGGCTGCTCGCCGCCGCGTTCACCGGCGCGCACCGCTTCGGCATCGAGGTGTTCGAGCCCGCGACCAGCAACACGCTGATGGCCGCCCTGCTGGTACACCACCTGCGCACTGCACCGCCCGCGCAACCACACCCCTGGCAGGACGAGGCGTACGCCGCGGCGCACGGCGGGTTGTGGCGTCAGCCGTACGCGCCCCGCAGCGCCCTCGGACTCGCCGTCCTTCTCGGCATCGGGTCCGCACCGGGCTGACGTCTCCAGCCTGCTCGCCAAGCTCTGGCGCCGCCGCCGGTGAGGATCCGGCCGTCGAGGACACCTCCGGCTGGCCGGAGCTCGAAACGGTCAACGGTCGTGGCCACCGTCGATCCCGGATCAGCTCGTCGGCGAAGGCGACATCGTCCGGTTCACCGTGGTCAACCGGAGCCTGGACACTCACCCTGGCAACCGCCGGGTCACCCTTCACATAACCCAGGTGATCATCGAGCTCCGCGGTCAGCGCCCGCTCGACTCTCTGGTGCTGAAGATCCGCGACGGCGGGACGGTCGACAACCGGGCGGCGCACCTGGTCATTGGCGTGGGACGTCGACGGGTTCAAGCACGTGCTGGGCGTCTGGATCCAGGACCACGAGGGCGTGAAGTTCTGGCTGTCCGTGCTCACCGAGCTGCGGAACCGCGGCATGCGCGACGCGCTGATCGCGTGTGCTGCGACGGCCTGACCGGCCTGCCTACCAGCCCTCGACGTTGGTGCGGAACACGGCGACGTCGCCGTTCGCGTCTTTCAGTAGCGCCAGCAGGGTCGTCTTCAGCGGTTCCGGCAGGTCGGCTCCCGAGTTTAGGAAGTCGTCCTGCCGGTCGAATCGGGAATCGTGAGGTCGATAAGCGCCCGGGCGAACGACCGGCTGGCGACGTATGAGGGCAGCTTCCGCCGTTGCACATTGGGAAGTTTGGCGTTTCCCTCGTTGGCCGGCATCACTGCCTTGTCGGCGTTGCCGGTGATGAGCGGATGGCTGACGAGCTTTGTGACGACGGGGTTCTCTTCACCCTGCCTCGGCGCCGGCGCGGTCGCCTTGCGGCGGATCAGGTCGCGGATGCCCAGGCTGAACTGCCCCGGCCCATCGACGAGGGATCTGATCCCTCGCAGCAGGTACTCGCCGCGCAGTCCAAGGAAACGCGCGACCAGTTCACTGAGCACCGACGCCAGTGCCGGAAGGTGGCGAAGACGAAGACGAGCCCAAGGGCCGTCTGTAGGACCAGGCAGATAGGCGATCTCGATCACATCTGGCAGGCGTGCACCGCGCACCTAGTGCGGTAGAAGCGGATGCCCTGATGAGGTGCTGTAAAAGCAGGTCGAGGAGGGCGGCTATACGGCGGCGAGGATCTCGTCTATCTCGCCGTGAACGGCAGCTCGGCGATGTCGGCGGCAATCGGGGCTCGGCGCAGGGGTGCGGTAGGCCAGCAGGAGCGCGGCGTAGGCTGGTGACACCGATGCCGCCGGAGTCGGCGCCGGCCCGTTCGGTGATCATCCCGCGAAAGTGCGCACGACGGCGCGCATGATGGCGTCGTGGTCGTAGGGCTGGGTGGTGTTGGCCATGACTACGATGCCGAGGTCCAGCTCAGGGTAGAGGCGCATGGCGTTCCGGAAGCCGCCGCCGGTGCCCCAGTGCTCGACGAATGCGGGACGGGTGTCGCGGTCCGTGGGTCGGCGAAACCAGCCCAGGCCGAGGTCGAACGGCTTGCCCGGCGAGGTGACGTTACGCATCGCGCGGGCCGTGTCGGCGGCGAGGATGTGCTGGCCGTCGACGACGCCGTTGGCCAGGTGCAGCCGCAGGAGGCGGGCCGCGTCCTGCACGTCGCCGATCAGTCCGCCGTAGCCGGCGCTCGCGACGCGGAATCGCCGCAGCGCCAGGTACTGCCCGTGCCGTTCACCCACCGCCCCGGCCGGCAGTGCGGCCCGCAGCAGCGGTGTCAGCGGACGGGGAACTCGCACATATCCGGTGGCGTAATCTACGTTGCGACTGTGGGTGTAGCCGGTGTGGGACATGCCGGCGGGTTCGAGCACCGCTCGGCGCACGTACTGCTCGAATGGCTGTTCCGCGGCCGCAGCGATGACGTCGGCGAGCAGCAGGTATCCGAGGTTCGAGTAGCGCGCCAGGCCGCCGACCGGTCGGCTGGGTCGGGCGCGGTCGCGAAGACGCTCGATGAGTTCCTGGGCGTGGTTGTCCGGCTGCTCGGCGGTCTGGATCCAGCGCAGCGGCAGGGGGTTGGGCGCCCCGGCGGTGTGGTTGAGCAGCTGGCGAATCCGCGGTCGGGTCCCGCCCCGGCGGCGTTTGTAGGTCGGGATGAATGCCGTCACGGGCGCATCCAGGTCCAGCCGACCTTCGTCGGCCAGCCGCAGCGCCGCGGTAGCGGTGACGATCTTCGACATGGAAAACCAGAGGTAGCCGGTCTCCGGTGTCGCGGGGCGCTTCTCGGCGATGTCGGCCCAGCCGAAGGCATCGGCGTGCAGGAGGTCGGTGGAGGAGGTCACGGCGATCGACAGGCCGGGCACCCGGTGGATGCTGATCAGCGCGCTGATTGCGGTACGCAGGGTGTCAAGGTCGGCCGTCGGGTGCGGGTGGTGTTTGGACATGGTCATTACGCGGTCCTCACGGTGCGTTGGCTGCGGACGAAGTCGATGTAGGCCCGGACGGTGTCCTCCTCGTCCGGCGTGAGCGCCGCCCCCAGGTAGTGCAGATGTTGCTCGCCGTCGCCCGGAGCGTCCTCGACGGTGTACGGGCGCGGGTCAAGGTGGGAGACCTCCCGAAGCGCGCGATCGAGTCGTTGCAGTGCGGCGCGCTGCCGCCGTTCGTCGGCCCCGATGGCGGCGGCCAGGGTGCGGGTCGTGGCGAAGAACGCCTCGGCCGCCCGCCTGTGCGCGTCGACACCGGCATCGGTCAGCGCGATCAGCCGGGACCGGCCGTCAGTCGGGTTACGCCGCTGATCGACATGGCCGCGTCCGACAAGACGCCGCACAGTCGCCGACACCGTGGTCGGCGGCATCGCCGTCCAGCGCGACACCTGCGTTGGTGTGGCCGGGCCGAAGCGACGCAGCAACGAGTAGAACCCAAAGTCCTCCCCGCTCAACCCGCTCTCCGCGGTCAGTACTTCGTCGAGCGCTCCGGAGATCAGGTGGTTGACCAGCCACAAGTCAAACAGCAGCGACATCTGGGGCGGCGTCGACGAGGTCTCCTGAGGCATAGCCACATATTACCACTACGCAGTATCTAATGCAAGTTAGCAGTACCTGTTTCATGTCTCGGACCGGTGACCACGGGTGCTGCTCGATCCATGAGCCTCGTGGTCGGCAGCAGGGATCCGCCAAATGGACACCTGGACGCCGGGCATCCCGGGCCCCAGAAGCGGGTGAGTGTCTTCCCCGACGATGTCCGCCTGAAGCTCGAACTGCTGGACGAACGCCGTTTCGGCAACGGCATGGTCCACCTCCGCTACCGCACGTGAGGAGAGGGCCACAACGCCCAAACGTCTAGACGTGCGTGCTCAGACTCGTCCGCTAGCCGCAGACAGCATGCGCTGCGGCCATCCGCGAATGCCGCGGATCGCGCGGCGCAGGTATGGTGCAGGTCGCTCTACGCCGACAAGCGTTCGTACCAGCCACGCGGTGATGAGCCGAATAGTCCTGGCGCGCGCCGCGGCTGGTCCGTGGTCGGGTCCGGTACGAAGATCCGATGATCGGCACCGGGGAACACGACAATCTCGTGCCGATGTCTTCCATGACTACGCGAACGCGGAGTGGACGGCTCGGCAACTCTTGAACGTGCCCCAGCTGTGCCCCGCCTCCCACCACGATGGGCGCGACGAACAGGTGGCACTCGTCGACCAACGCGGCCTTGATCGCCTGGGCGGCGAGGTCGGGACCGCCCACGGTGATGTCACGTCCCGCTGATGCTTTCACCTGCCGGGCCGCTTCAGGGGCGAAGTCTCGCTCGATCCGCGTCCTGGCGCTGGATACCGTCGCCAGCGTCTTGGAATACACGATCTTGTCGGCCGCCTGCCATCTCCGCGAAGTCCTGAATGAAGGGCAGCTGGTCGGGGAGGCTGAGCACGGTCTCCCAGGCAACCATCACCTCGTACATCCGGCGCCCGTATAGGTAAGTGCCGATCGGCCGCTAGAGGTCGTTTATGAAGGTGTGCACCCTCCCCGTCCGGTACAGCCCAGTCAACGTGCCGTCCTCGTCCGCTATGTAGCCGTCGAGCGACGTGATCGCCGAGTAGATCAGCTTGGGCCATGGTGAGCCTCCCTTTTGCACAGCCATGACGCAGGATGCAGATCATGACGTGGCCGCATGTATGAGTGACTAACGGCCCTTCACGGTGTGGGCGCTGACGGAACACGCTGCTTGTTATAGGGGTGGAGGTGCTGTCATGA
>Ga0126306_10002197_pt1 | contig 10916 bp, 16 predicted proteins | sample Plot27_FD_92592 | JGI IMG/M metagenome (GOLD analysis project Ga0126306, IMG submission 92592) | Serpentine soil microbial communities from UC McLaughlin Reserve, CA, USA - Plot27 | ecosystem: Environmental > Terrestrial > Soil > Grasslands | place: USA: UC McLaughlin Reserve, Lake County... | reverse complement strand
TCGTCGGGGCCGCGCTCGTGGCCGGCGTGCTGCTCGCCAAGGTGCTCGACTGGAGGGGCCATGCACACCCAAGAGACTGACCGGGAATCCGCCGGCCTCGGCTCGGCGGCCAAGCAGTTCGCCGAGCGCGCGAGCACGCTGGTGCGGCTGGAGCTCGAGCTTGCCACCCTCGAGCTCAAGCGCAAGGTCGGGTACCTGGCGAAGGGAATCGTCTTTGGCCTGCTGGCCGCGGTGCTTCTGGTCTTTGGGCTGGGCTTCGCCCTGGCCACGATCGCGGCCGCGATCGCCACGGCGACCTCGACCTGGCTGGCGCTCCTGATCGTCACCGGTGGAGTGGTCCTTGTCGCCGGCCTGCTGGGTGGGCTAGCGCTGCGTTCGTTCAAGAAGGGCACGCCGCCGGTTCCCGAACAGGCGCTGCGTGAGGCAAAGCTGACCACGGAGGCGTTGAAGCACGATGGCCACCAATAGGTCCCGCACCACCGAGCAGGTCCGTCGCGACATCGAAGCCGAGCGCGAGCGACTCGGCATGGCAGTGGACGACCTTCGCGCCGGGGTGGACGTCAACGCAAAGCTCAAGAACAGGCTTCCCGTCGCGGCCGCGGCCGCGCTCGGGCTCGGCTTCGTCGTCTCGGGCGGGATCGGCGCCACGATGCGCCTGCTGATGCGACGCAGCCGCGAGGGCAGGACGAAGGTTCGCTTCGGCCCGTTCTCCCTTGTCGACCGCGACTAGCACCGAGCGCGGGCGGGCGCCCGCTAGCCCGTTCCGGCTGTCCTGGCGCGAATGGGTGGACGTCTTCAAGCGCGCCGGCAAGCAGTTCATGACGGACGACTGCATGGGACTAGCCCAGCAGGTCGCCTTCAGCTCGCTGCTTGCGTTCCTGCCGACCGTCGTCCTGCTCATCGGCCTGCTCGGGCTCTTTGGCACCGGCGCGTTCGACGAGGTCGAGCGCTTTGTCGGCACGGTCGCCCCGAAAGGCGTCACGGACATGATCGGGCTGGCGAAGAAGGATGCGGCCGACAACAAGACCGGCTCGGCCATCGCCTTCACCGTAGGCACCTTGCTTGCGCTCTGGGCCGCGAGCGGCGCGATGGGCGCGGTCATCAAGGCCGTCAACCGCGCCTACGACCGCATCGAGACGCGACCGTTCTGGAAGTTGCGCCTGATCGCGCTCGTGCTCGTGATCGCGACCGGCCTCGTCACGGCGGGCATGTTCCTGTTGATCGTCTTCGGCGGCAGTCTCGGGGACGCGATCGTCTCCCGAACCGGGCTCGGCGGCGGTTTCAAGACCTTCTGGAACATCGCGCGTTGGCCGATTGCGTTCGTCGCGGTGCTGCTTTTTTTCTCCCTGGTGTACTTCCTCGCGCCCAACGTGGAGCACCGCAACTGGCGGTGGATCTCGCCTGGGTCGCTGGTCGGGTCCGTGCTCTGGCTCGTGCTCTCGGGGCTGTTCGCCCTCTACACCAGCTATTCAAGCTCGTACGCGAGAACCTACGGCTCGGTCGCGGGAGCGATCATCCTGCTCTTGTGGCTCAACTACAGCGCGTGGGCGATTCTCTTCGGCGCAGAGCTGAACGCGGAGCTCGACCGGCAGGCGGAAATCCACGCGGCCGGCGGGCCCAGGGCGGGACTCGTGCGACCGGCGCGACGCGGCGCGTAGGGCCTAGATGACCTTGAAGTTCCGGCGGAGCTTCTTGCTCGCGTCGGAGCGAAGCGTGTAGCTACCGGCCCTGAACGTGACCGTCCAGATGACGGAGCCCTTGAACCTCACGCCCGTCTTCTTGTTCACGCCTGCGCCCAGGAGGTGGAAGTTTTCGCCCCGGGTCGCGTCGCGGACGGTGAGCCTGTAGGTGCCGGCCTTGAGAGTCTTGACCGTGGTACCGGCGGCGGTCTTCAGCGAGATCACCTTGCCGGGACCGACGCGACCGGTCAGCTTCGGCTTCGGCGGCGGCGCGGCACCCACTGCGAGCGTGCCCCTCATCGTCCCCGGGTGGGCGTCGCAGAGGAAGGTGTAGGTACCGTCCAGGAGCCTCAGGTTCCAGGTGACGCTGCCGGTGGCGGCCACGTCGGTCGCCATGTCGATGCCGCCCGGCCCCTTGAGATGGAAGTTGTGCTCCGCTGAGAGGTCGCTCACGTCGATCGAATACGTCCCTACGGGCACGCGCGTGACCTTGACGCCGGCGCCGTTCGCGATCGAGATCGAGAAGCCCGGCCCGACCTTGGCCTTCAGCACCGGGTCGGCCGCTTGGCCGGATCCCGGCAGCAGCACTGCGGCCAGCACGAGTGGGAGCAACAGCATCGGTCGCATAGTGGTCACGCTACCCCATACGGGTCGAAATACACATTCGGTTTTCTCCCGGCCTCGAGAGCCTTAGACTCACCCCGTGCTTCACCGCAACGAGAAGGTCGAGCTGATCAAGAGGGTGCCGCTGTTTGCAGGAGGCTCCAAAAAGGAGCTGGAGCAGATCGCTCAGATCGCGGACGAGATCGACCTGCGCGAGGGCAAGGAGATGACGACGCAGGGCTCGCGTGGCCGGGAGTTCTTCGTGCTGCTCGAGGGTGAAGCCGACGTGATCAAGGACGGCACGAGCATCAACAGGCTCGGCCCGGGAGACTTCTTCGGCGAGATCGCGCTCGTCTCGGACTCGCCGCGCACGGCGACGGTGACGGCGACCTCGCCGGTGCGGGCGCTCGTGATCACGGACCGCTCGTTCAAGCGCCTGCTCGACGACCAGCCGGAGTTTCAGCGGAAGGTGCTGGTGGAGCTAGCCGAGCGGCTAGCGCCGAACCACCTCTAGGTACTAGGCGCGCAGTTCCGCGCCGAAGCGCTCGCTCAGCGCTGCCACGATCTGCTCGCGCAGCGAAGCCGCGTCCTCGTCGGTCAACGTCCGCTCGGCCGACTGAAAGCTGACCGCGAAGGCGACCGACTTGCGGCCGGGCCCGACCTGCTCGCCGCGGTAGACGTCGAAGGGCCGCATCTCGCGCAGTTCGGTGCCCGCGGCCTCGTGCGCGGCAGCGGCAAGCTCGGCGGCGTTGACCTCCTCGGGAACGGTGAAGGCGAGATCCTGGTGGATCGCCGGGAAGCTGGCGACGTCTTCGTACCGCACCTCTTCGCGGGCCTCTTCGAGCAACGTCGCCAGATCGAGCTCGAAGGCGCCCCAGATGCCGTCCGACGCTGCCGGGTGGAGCTCGCCGACCACCCCGGAGCCGACGGTCGCGGCCTTGCCCGGATGGAGCAGGTCGTCGCTCGTACGCTGGAAGGTGGGCTCGGCCTTGAGCGCACCGTAGAGCGTCTCGACGGTGCCCTTCGCCCGGCTCCAGCCGCCCTCGACGATCGCGGCAACGCGCGTGTGCTCGTCGGGCAGCTCGTCCCCCGGAAGGTACACCCGCGCGATCTCGAAGAGGGCGATCCCTTCGGCGCCGAGCTCGACGTTGCGCCGCGCCGCGTCCACGAGGCTCGGGAGCAGACGCGTTCTGAGCACGGCCAGCTCGGCGGAGATCGGCTCGGGCAGCCGCCAGGGGTTCGGATCGGGATCGGTCGGCCGCAACGACGGTGTATAGGTCTCGGTGAGCCCGAGACCGGCGAGCACGTCCTCGACCCGGCGGCGCAGGCGCTGCAGCGGTGTCAGGGCTCCGAACATCTCGCGCCGGGCGGGGAGCGTGAAGGGAACCTCTTCGAGGCGCTTACGGGCCACCTCCTCGATCACGTCCACCTCGCGTGTCACGTCTCGGGCCCGCCAGGTGGGCGTGATCACCTCCACGCCCCGATGCTCGAACCCGAGGCGCTCGAGCCAGCCGATCTGCTCCGCCGGCGGAGTCACGATCCCGATTAGCTCGTCGGCGCGCTCCGGCCGGTAGTTGATCACGGGCCACTCCGGCAGGCGCTCGTGCACGTCCGCATGGCCGGCCCAGCGGGCACCGGCGGTCTCCACGATCAGCTGGGTGGCGAGCCTCGCGGCCGACTCGGCGAGGTACGGGTCGACGCCCTTCTCCCAGCGATTCGAGCCTTCCGTGCGCAGGCGCAGGCGCTCAGAGGTGCGAAAGATCGTGGTCGGCTCGAAGTTGGCCGCCTCGAGCAGCACGTCGGTCGTGGACTCCCCGATCTCGGTCTCCTCTCCGCCCATGATCCCGGCGAGCGCGACGGAGCGCTCGGCGTCGGCGATCATCAGGTCGGTCGGCTCGAGCTTCCGCTCGACGCCGTCGAGGGTACGGATCGTCTCTCCCGGCTCGGCGCGCCGGACGACGACCTTCCCCCCTTTCAGCGCGGCCAGGTCGAAGGCGTGCAGCGGGTTGCCCAGCGCGAGCATGACGTAGTTGGTCACGTCCACGACGTTGGAGATCGGGCGCATCCCCGCGTTGAGCAGGCGCGTCTTGAGCCAGATCGGCGAAGGGCCGATCGTGACGCCGCGGAAGAGCCGGCCGACGTAGCGCGGGCAGCCCCCGAAGTCCTCGACCGTCACGTCCACGGGCTCGTGGCACGCGCTACGCGCATCAGGATCACGCCCGGGCATCGGCGACAACTCGAGCTCGTAGAGCGCCGCGATCTCGCGCGCCAGCCCGTAGATCGAGAGCAGATCGGGCCGGTTGCCGGTCGACTCGACGAGCAGTACCTCCTCGACGAGCGGGAGCACGTCGCCGAGCGCCGTGCCCGGCTCCGCCTCGGGCAGCACCATGATCCCCGAGTGGTCGGTACCGAGCTCGACCTCGTCCTCGGCGAGGATCATCCCGTCGGAGAGCTCGCCCCGAACCTTGCGCTGCTCCAGCTGCAAGCCGCCCGGAAGCACCGCGCCCGGGAGCGCGACCGCGACCGTGGCTCCGGCGCCGAAGTTCCAGGCTCCGCAGACGATCTGCCGCGGCTCGTCCTCGCCGATGTCCACGCGGCAGAGCTGGAGCCGGTCTGCATTGGGGTGCTTAGCGACCTCCAGCACCTTGCCCACGCGAAAGAGGCCGAGGTTGCCGTCGGTGTCCGGGACGCCGCGCCGCTCGATCCCCTCGATCTCGGCGGTCGAGATCGAGAGGCGCGTCGCCAGCTCGTCGAGCGGCATCTCGAGCGGGACGTAGTCCCGCAGCCAGGAGACGGGGACTCTCAAAACTGGGTGAGGACGCGGAGGTCCCCCTCCCAGAGCGCCCGGATGTCGGGAAAATCGTACTTCAGCTGCGCGACCCGCTCGATCCCGCAGCCGAACGCGAAGCCGCTCCACTCGCCGGAATCGAGGCCGACGTTCTCGAAGACGCGTGGGTCGACCATGCCCGAGCCGCCCATCTCGAGCCAGCCCGAGTAGCGGCACGTGCGGCAGCCCTTGCCATCGCAGATCCCGCAGGAGACGTCCGGCTCCATCGAGGGCTCCGTGAAGGGGAAGTAGTGGGTACGGAAGCGGACGCGCCGCTCCGGCCCGAAGATCGCGCGCATCACGTGCAGGAGCGTGCCTTTGAGGTCGGCAAGAGTGATCCCGCGGTCGACGGCGAGGCCCTCGAACTGGTGGAAGATCGGGTAGTGCGTGGCGTCGATCGCGTCGCGCCGGTAGCAGCGGCCGATCGAGACCATGTAGATCGGCGGCTCGTGCTCCTCGAGCGCGTGGATCTGGCTCGGCGAGGTCTCGGTGCGCAGGAGCCGGCGCTCGTCGAAGAAGAAGGTCGCGCGCGGCGAGCGCGCCGCGTGCCACGGATCGAAGGCGAGCTTGTCGAAATTGTACTCCGTCGTCTCGACCTCGCGGTCATCGCGAATCTCGTAGCCGAGGCCGAGGAAGGTGTCCTCGATCTGGCGGCGCGCCTGCGTGATCGGGTGCAGGTGGCCGAGCGGCAACGGGTCGCCAGGGAGCGTGACGTCGACGACTTCCTCCGCGAGTGAGCGGTCGAGCTCGGTGCTCTCGAGCTCCGCACGGCGTGCCTCGAGCGCTGCCTCGAGGCGGCCTCGGATTCCGTTCAGGGTCATGCCGCTCTCACGGTCGCGAACGCCGCGCAGCGCCTGAGCCAGCTCGCTCTTCCGGCCGAGGTACCGGACGCGCGCCTCCTCCAGCTCGCTGGCACTCGTTGCGCCTGCGATCGCGCTCTGTGCCTCGGTTTCGAGGGCCTGCCGGTCCATCGGGCGACTGTACCATCGGCTTTCGTGAGCGCTTACGAGCCCTTCGCCGCGATCTACGACGACTGGGCCTCGCCCATGACCGAGGACGTTCCGTTCTACGTCGAGCTGGCAAACGAGGCCGACGGACCGGTAGTCGAGCTCGCAGTCGGCAACGGACGGGTGGCGATCCCCGTGGCGCGTGCCGTCGGGCACGTGCTCGGGATCGACACCTCGCCGGCGATGCTGACCCAGGCGCGGGAACGGGCCGCGGAGGCGGGCGTGGAGCTCGAGCTGCGGGAGGGCGACATGCGGGAGCTGTCCTTGAAGACGTCCGCGGCGCTCATCTACTGTCCGTTCCGAGGGCTCTTGCATCTGCCGACCTGGGCCGACCGGCGACGCGTCTTCGAGCGGGTGGCCGCCTCGCTGCAGCCGGGTGGCCGCTTCGCCTGGAACGCGTTCGCGTTCAACCCGCACATCGCCGCGGCAAACGACGGCGTCTGGGCCGACCAGGTAGGGATCCGGCACCGCGTCGATCACGCGCCCGCCGACAACCGGATCGACATCACGCTCGAGGCGGGCGGCTCGATCTCGCTCTGGTGGGTCACCCGCTCCGAGTGGGAAGGGCTGATCGATGTGTCCGGGCTCGAGGTCGAGGCGCTCTATGGGTGGTTCGACCGGCGTCCTTTCGACGCGACGAGCGAAGAGTTCGTCTGGGTCGCGCGCAAGCCCGGGTGAGCCTGTACGACTCGATCGCCGAGCTCTACGACCCGTGGAGCCGGAGCGTGACGGAGGACGTTGGTTTCTACGTCGAGGAGGCGAGGCGCGCCGGTGGCCCCGTGGTGGAGCTCGCGGTCGGGACCGGGCGAATCGCCGTACCGACCGCGGCCGAGGGGATCCGCGTGATCGGGGTCGATTCGTCCCCGGGGATGCTGGAGGTGTGCCGGCAGCGTGCGGAGCTGGCGGGTGTCTCGGAGCTGGTCGACCTGCGGCTTGGCGATCTCGAGGAGCCGCCGGTGGAGGAGCGCGTCGGGCTCGTGACCTGCCCCTTTCGCTCGTTCCTGCATCTTTTGGACGACGAAGCGCGCCTGCGGGCGCTGCGGGCGGCGCGGGAGCTGCTGGTGCCCGGCGGGCGGCTCGTGTTCGACGTCTTCGCGCCGGGGGCCGCCGACATCGCGGACACGCACGGGCGCTGGCTCGAGCGTGAGCCGGGAATCTTCGAGCGCGCCGACTGGGACTCGCGCGTCCGCACGCTGACCCTGTCCGTGCGGGGGGACTCGGGCGCGACCACCTTCAGTCTCGCCTGGCTCTCGCCGGAGGAATGGCGCGCGCTGGTCGAGCAGGCAGGGTTCGAGGTGCTCGGCTGCTTCGGCTGGTTCGACCGGCGGCCCTATAGCGGTGGCGAGGACACGGTCTGGGTGGCTAGACGGCCGCGCTAACCCTCCGAGCCATGACCCGGGGTCTGACCCCGGGTCGTGTCCGCTTGGTGCAAAACAGCGAAGAAGACCCTGCTTCTCCTGAGAACTAGCACGCTGAAGGCCCCGCAAAACGAGGAGCGATTGACATGTCCCAGGGTCAGACCCAGAGGCGTGGCCGAAAGGGAACGGTTAGAGCAGTTCGACCGGGTCGCCGACGGTGATTTCGCCCGACTCGACGATGCGGGCCAGCATCCCGCGCTTGCCTTCGAGCTCTGCGCGCAGGCCCTCGCGGAGCTCGTCCATCCGGTGACAGGGATCACAGACCATCGTGATCTCGAAGACCGCCTCGCCGGCGCGCACGCGCTGGCCGATCGGCCACTGCTCCACGTCGTCCCCCTCGACGGTCAGGTTCTCGCGGATCTCGCCCGGATTGACTCCGACCGATTCCAGGTGCTCGCTCGAGACGAACAGCACCTCGCGCCTGGGCGGGTTCGCGTGCGCACATCCCTCGAGCCCCTGGCCGGCGGTGGCGCGAATCCGCTCGTGGCCGACGGAGCGCCCGCTCTTGCGGCCTGGAGAGGTCCAGATCCCGGTGATCGTGGCCATTCCGGCCAGTCTACCCACGCCTCCAGCTGCCCCAATCCACGTGTGGAGGCAGCCGGCCCTCCTGAAGATTCCAGTACTCGCGCAGGTCGAAACAGCGCCCGTCCGGGGCGAACTGCAGCAGCAGGCAGCCGGGCAGCGTGACCTCTCCGTCGGAGTCGTTCATGGTCGTCCACCACTCGACCGCGACCACGTTGCCGTCGACCAGAGGCTCGCCCATTCGCACCTGAACGCCCTCCTGCGTGCCTACCGCCTGAGCCCAGTAGGCACGGATGCCCTCGTGCCCGAGATTCGGCTCGCCGAAGGGTGACGACCGGTACGAGGCGTCTTCTGTGAAGAGGGTCACGACAGCCTCGGGATCACGTTCCTCCCAGGCACGCCCGTACGCCTCGATCCAGTCAGCGAGCTCCATGCGACTTCCGCCAATTGTAGAGCGCGACCGTCCCTGCCATGGCGACGTTCAGCGACTCGGCGCGCCCGACGAGTGGGATGGTGGCAGTCGCGGCGCAGGCGGCCACCACTTCGTCGGGGAGCCCCTCCCGCTCCGCGCCCAGGACAAAGCGCGAGTGCGACGGGTCGAGCTCCGAGAGCGTGGGTGCACCGTGCGACAGCAGCGCCACGCACCCCTTCGGTGAGAAGGCAACAAGCGGCACGCGGAAGATCGAGCCGGTCGAGGCCCGCAGCGCCTTCGGCCCGAAGGGGTCGGCGCACTCCTCGGATAAAGCCAGGTATGCGCCAAATGCGTCGGCCGCGCGCGCGAGCGTCCCAACGTTGCCGGGATCGCGCACGTGCCAGAGCTCGAGGCCGAGCTCCGGCCGCTCGCGCTCCGGCGACCGCGTCCGGAAGACGCCGATCACCCGGGGCGAGTGGCCGAGCCTCGAGACTGCTGCGAGCAGCTCCGGCGCAACCCGCTCGGCCTGCGCTAGCGAGAGCGCCGGCGACCGCTCGGCGTCCACGAGCGCGAACTCCAGCTCCCAGCCGCCCCCGAGCGCGGCTGCGACGAGATCCTCGCCCTCGGCTGCGAACAGTCCGAGCTTCTCGCGCTGCCGGCGCAAGCCGAGCTTGCGCACGAGCTTCAGACGCGGGTTCGACGCCGAGGTGATCACGAGCGCCACCTGATCCAGTTGCCGTGGAAGTCACACCGAAGCAGGAAGCGCCGCGTGCCCCCCGGCCAGAGCGCGACCTCGAGCTCGTAGCTGTCGTCGCGCTTCTCCTCTCGCTCCTCGACCGCACGGGTCGAGATCCAGCCCAGCGGCCCCTCGCGCCCCGCCTGCTCGAGCAGCTCACGCAGCTCGGCGCGCTGCTCGGGCCGCAGGTATCCCGTCGAGGCGGTCTGGAAGACCACCGTCAGCGCATCCGCGTCCCGTTCCGACAGCAGCCCCGGCAGCAACTCCAGATAATCGCCGCGCACGAGGACAGGCGGCTCGCGCCGCAGGATCTCGATCGCCTTCCGCAACCGCTGGCCACGTTCGACCCGCCCGGGCCAGATGAACGCGCGCAGCAAGCGGGCGCCGTGCTCGGTCGTCACGTCGACCGGGTTGAGGTCGATCCCGCGCCGAGTGCGGACCTCGACCTGCGTCTCCAACACCTCAGCCGGCATCGGCACGTACTCGACTCCGCGCAGGGGTGAGCTCCGACGAGCCCCACGACCCGTGCCGGTAGGCATACGCATAGCGGTCCCAGAGCAGGTTGAGCCCGGCGGAAGGTCCGAGCTCGAGCAGGTCGAGGAAGCGAGCACGGGAGACCTTGGCGAGGGTCAAGAACGCCGGCAGCAGCGCGAAGCAACGCTGTACCTCGTTGGTCTGAACCGCCTGCTCCTGGATGAACCGGGCCAGAAACGCCTGCTGGGCGACCAGCGTCCGGCGGAAGTCCTCCCACTCCCCGGAGAGCGCGTAGGGCTCGACGCCCGACAGTTCGAGATAGTGAACGCCGCCGAAGAGTCGTAGCGGAACGTCCCACCGCAGCTCCCCGATCAGCTCCTCCAGCAGCGGCTCGGTCGCGCAGCGCCGTGCCAACCGTGCGTAGACAGGTGAGCCGAGCGCCTCGAAATGCTCCGCCTGCCGGCGGAAGACCTCAGGTAGCTCGGTCAGGCCCTGTCGAGCGCGGCCTTGGCCTGCTCGGCGATCTTGCCGAAGGCCGCGGGGTCGCTGACCGCGATGTCGGCCAGCACCTTCCGGTCGAGCGGGATCTCGGCCTTGCGCAGCCCCGAGACGAACTGGTTGTAGGACAACCCTTCGCGGCGCGCGGCTGCGTTGATCCGCATGATCCAAAGGCGGCGGAAGTTCCGCTTCTTGTTCTTGCGGTCACGGTAGGCGTAGACGAGCGAATGCTCGACCTGCTCCTTCGCACGCCGGTAGCTCGTGTGCTTGAGCCCCCAGTAGCCCTTGGCCTGGCCAAGCACCTTCCGGCGCTTCTTACGCGCGTGAACGGATCTCTTGACTCGCGGCATCTTCCCTACTTCCCGAGGAGCCTCTTGACCTCGCGCACGTCCGCAGGGCTGACAGGCTCGGCCTGGCGGAACCCGCGCTTGCGCTTAGCCGACTTCTTCTCGAGATAGTGGCTCTGCATCGCCTTCCGGCGAAGCAGCTTGCCGGTCCCCGTCACGTTGAACCGTTTCTTGGCTGCGCTGTGTCTCTTCTGCTTTGGCATCGTCTTCTTTGGTCACTCCTGCGTTCTTCGTCGGCCCCAGGACCATCACCATGTTCCGGCCGTCGAGCAGCGGCGGGGACTCTACCTGCCCGATCTCCTTCACGTCCTCCGCCAGCCGCATCAAGAGGTCACGCCCGCGCTCCGGATGGCTCTGCTCCCGCCCACGGAACATGATCGTCACCTTGACCTT
>Ga0126306_10002196_pt1 | contig 10917 bp, 10 predicted proteins | sample Plot27_FD_92592 | JGI IMG/M metagenome (GOLD analysis project Ga0126306, IMG submission 92592) | Serpentine soil microbial communities from UC McLaughlin Reserve, CA, USA - Plot27 | ecosystem: Environmental > Terrestrial > Soil > Grasslands | place: USA: UC McLaughlin Reserve, Lake County... | reverse complement strand
CGCTGTCGCGGTGGCGGTCACGCCGCTGCCCGCCTCGGGGTCCGTCGCCGAGCTCCGCTGCGGCGGCCGCTGCAGCCGGCGACGGTGAACGTCGCATCCGCGAAGGCACCCGGGACGACGACGTAGCGCGGGGAGGGGGTGGCGCGCAGCGCCTCCGGAAGCCGGGCGGCGCTGCGCCCGGCGACCCAGAAGATCGCCCCCGATCGCAGGCCGGAGATGAGCGGCTGCGCGCTCGCCGGCTCGACCAGCGCCAGCCTCGCGTGGGCCTGTGGCCAGCTGTGTAGGTCGGCGTCGATCTCAAACGGCCGCCGGCTGCCGCCGATCAGCAGCGAGCAGCCGCCCAGCGCCGCCAGATGGACGCACAGCGACGCGGCGGCTCGTACCGCAGCGTCGAGTGCCTCGGCGCTGTCGGGACGGGACGCATCGCAGACCACGAGCGGCGCCGTGTCCGAGCCGGCGGTCAGCCGCCGCTCGACCAGCTCACCGGTGCGGGCCACCGCCGGCCAGTGGATCCGCGACGCGGGCATGCCCTCGCGGTACGGGCGCAGGCCGTCGACCTCGAGCTCGATCGCACGCAGATCCGAGCGGCTCGCGGCGGCCGCGTCGTCGACCGCCGAGGCTCCCCGGCGCGAGCCGCCGGCGCCCGAGCCGCCGGCGAGTACCGGCTCGATCCGGGGGAGCACGAGCAACTCGCCGCCCGCTGGGCCCTCGAGGCGGCGGCGCCAGATGCCGAGCGGATCACCGACCTCGAGCGTCGTCGGCCCAAGCGCGCGCCGGCCGCGGCCCAACAGCCGGGGCCGGGCGTGATGGCGGCCGCGCCAGCGCGGGCCGATCGCGACCGGCCGCTCGAGCACCGGGTCGTCGAGTTTGCCCCCGGGCGGCGGCAGCGCCGCGCCCGACGCCCTGATCTCGAGCGGATACGGCTCGCCCTCGACGATCCGCGACGGCCCGGGCGCGCGCTGCAACCGCCGCGGCCGCGCAAGCTCGACCCAGGCGACGGAGCCGGCGACCAGCGCCCAAAGCCCGACGCCGGCAACGGAGAGCGAGGCCGTGCCGAACCCCCCGCCCGCCAGCAGGAGGGCGGTGCCCAGCGCGGCAGCGATCGGGGCTCCCGCCATCCTCCTACAGGGCCGAGACTCGATCGAGGGCTTCGCCGACCACCTGATCGGCGGTCGTGCCCTCGGCGTGGGGCGCGAGCAGCAGGCGATGGCAGAGCACCGCGGTGGCGAGCTCCTGCACGTCGTCGGGCAGCGCGTGGTCGCGGCCCCGCAGCGCGGCGAGCGCCATCGCGGCTCGAAACAGCATCAACACTGCGCGCGGGCTGGCGCCGAGCTCGACCCGCGGATCCTCGCGGGTGGCCGCGCCGACCGCGACCACGTAGGCGCGCAGGGCGTCGCTTCCGTGAACCGCCGAGACGGCGGCCTGCGCCGCGCGCACGGTGGAGACATCGGTGACCGGGTCGAGATCGAGGACACGGTCCTGTACCGCATGCTCGGCGAGCATCTCGGCCTCCTGGGCGGCGCTCGGGTAACCGAGCGAGACGCGGACCATGAACCGGTCCAGCTGCGCCTCCGGAAGCGGGTAGGTGCCCTCGTACTCGGCCGGGTTCTGGGTCGCGAGGACGACGAACGGACGCGCGAGCTCGTGCTGGTGGGCGTCGATCGTGATGTGGCGCTCCTGCATGCATTCGAGCAGACCGGACTGCGTCTTCGGCGACGTCCGGTTGATCTCGTCGACGAGCACGATGTTGGCGAACACGGGCCCGGGATGAAACTCGAACCGCGTCTCGCGCTGGTTGAAGACGTTGGTGCCGACGATGTCTGCCGGGAGCAGGTCGGCGGTGCATTGCACGCGCGCGTACTCGGCGTCCAGAGAGCGGGCCAGGGCGCGGGCGAGCGCCGTCTTGCCGACCCCGGGATAGTCCTCGATCAAGACGTGACCCTCGGCCAACAGCGCCACCAGCAGGTCGCGCAGCACGTCGTCAGAGACCTTGACCGCCCGCTTGACGTTCTCGGCCAGCCGCTGTCCCAGCTCAGCCGTCCCCGCCGGATCGAGCTTCGGAACCGTCGCCACGTAACCATCCTACGCACGCGCTCGCCGGACCGATTGCGCGCCGGCCCGCCGCCGCTACAGGACGAACAGCAGGGAGCGGGCGGGCTAGCCGAAGTGTCATCCGGGGTCTCACCCTCGGCGCTCGCTCCCGATCATGCGCCCCGGTCGCGCGACCCGTGGCGGCAGGCCATCCCGAGCCGGCGGCGAAGCCGTCGCCGCGCGAGCCAAGGTAGAGGTGCCGCCGGATGCCTCGGGACCGTATCCCGGCGCCGGCGCGACACCGGAGTAGGAACCCGGTAGGACCGCTCAGACGGGTGCGACCAGGGCGGGGCGGTCGGCGACGACCGGCAGCTGCAAGACCATGCGCGCGCCGCCGTCGGCGGCGTTGGTCGCGATCGCGACGCCGCCCGCCGCCTCGGCGACCTGGCGGACGATCGCCAGCCCAAGGCCCGACCCCGGCAGCCCGCGAGCCGCAGTCGCGCGATAGAAGCGATCGAAGACGTGCGGGAGCTCGGCCTCGTCGATGCCCGGTCCGTGGTCGCGGACCGAGAGCTCGCCATCCGCGACGGCGATCTCGACCGTGCCGTCCGCGGGGCTCCACTTGATCGCGTTGTCGAGCAGGTTGGCGACCGCTCGCTCGACTCGATGCCCGACCACTCGCACCCGGCAGGGGCGCGCGTCGAGCTCGAGGCTCACCGACCCGGCGCGCGAGCGGGCCCGCTCGACCGCCTCGGCGACCAGCAGATCGAGACGGACAACGGTCGCCGGCTCGGACTCGGAATCACGGGCGAGGTCGACGAGGTCGACCACGAGGCCGGTGAGCTCCTCGAGCTGGGCGACGACGTCGCCGAGCAGCGCGCGGCGCTCCTCGTCTGCGATCAGGTCCGAGTGCGCGAGGACCTCGATGTTGGTGCGAAGGCTGGCGAGCGGCGTCCGCAGCTCGTGCGAGGCATCCGCGACCAGCTGGCGCTGTGCGTCGAGCGAGCTCTCGAGCGCGTCGAGCATCAGGTTGAAGCTCGCGGCGAGGGCGGCGAGCTCGTCCTGGCCGCCGGTCTCGATCCGCCGGCTGAGGTCGCGCGTCGTCGCTACACGCTCGGCGGCGCGCCGCAACCGCTCCACCGGCGCGACGGCGGCGCGTGAGACCACGAAGCCGAACAAGCCGGCGAGGGCCACCCCGGCGAGGCTGACGACGATCAGGATCACCGTGAACCGCGACAGCGTCTCGTCGACCTCGTCGAGCGTGCGGGCGACCTGCACGGCCTCACCACGGCCGATCTGCGCCGTGTAGACGCGCAGGTGGGCGCCGTCTGTCTCGACGTCGGAGAAGAACGGCTCACGGGCGCCCGCCGCGACCTCGCGCGCGGCGGTCCGCGCTGGAAGCGCGGTGGGCGGACCGCCCGGGCGGATCACGTGGCCGTCTTTGTCGACCAGCCGGGCGTAGATGCTTCGCCCGCCGAGTGGCCCTGAGGGCAGGAAGAGTCGCCGAGCCGCCGATGAGCGAGCGCCGGCGGCCGGGGCGAGGGTCGCCGGCCCGGGATCGCTGGTGTCGCCGATCTCCAGCCGAGGCGGGTTGCTCGAGCTCACCACGGGGCTGGAGAGGGTGTCGCGGACGTCGTTTCGCAACTCGGAATCGACCCGCCCGCGGAGCTCGTCGCGGACGAGCACGTAGGTGATCACCGAAACGACCGCGACGGCCGCTGCCACGGCGGCCCCGGAGAGCAGGATCACCCGGCGCCGCAGGCTCACGGCTCGCGGAGCACGTAGCCGACGCCACGCACCGTGTGGATCAGGCGCGCCTCGCCGCCGGCCTCGGTCTTGCGCCGCAGATAGCCGATGTAGACGTCGAGCGCCTTCGATCGGGGGCCGAAGTCGTACTCCCAGACGCGCTCGAAGATCAGCTCGCGGGCCAGCACCCGGCGCGGGTTCTCGAGCAGGAACTGCAGCAGCATGTACTCGGTCCGGGTGAGCTCGAGCTCACGGTCTCCGCGCTTCACCGAGTAGGCGACCGGGTCGAGCTCCAGGTCAGCGAACCGGAGCGGCCGCTCGTTGCGAGTCTCGCCGGTTCGGCGGAGCAGCGCGCGGACCCGGGCGAGCAGCTCCTCGAGAGCGAACGGCTTGACCAGATAATCGTCCGCGCCGGCCTCGAGGCCCTCGACACGATCGGCGACCGCGTCGCGGGCCGTGAGCATCAGGATCGGGGTCCGGTCGCCGCCGGCGCGAAGCGTCCGGCAGACCTCGAGCCCGTCGACACCCGGCATCAGCACGTCGAGGACGACGAGATCGGGGCAGGCGACGGCGGCGCTCGCCAGCCCCTCGCTGCCGTCGGCGGCGAGCGTGACCTGAAAGCCCCCCAGTTCGAGCGCACGCTTCAGCGCCGCCCGCATCGGCGGCTCGTCGTCGACCACCAGCAACTGTCGGCCGTCAAGATCTACCGATCCCGCGAGCACCAGCTCACATTGTGTCGCGCGAAGGTAAGAGACAGGTGAGTGCCCTGCATCCAGGCACGAAAAATGCGGTCCGGGGGTGACTCTGCTCTGCCTGCCTCGCGCGTAGCCTTCGCACGATTAAGCTTTGCGAGCCTCCTTCGAGAGGGCCGGCTGCTTGGCTTTCGCTGCCGCTTCCTCTCTCCCGAACCGCAGCGGCAACATATTCCCGCGTCGTTGGGATTTCAAGGGGCGGCCGCGAGAGATTGTCGCAATCTGCGGTGAAACAGCGTCGGCGACGGAATCGTGGTCGAGCGCGTCTCCGCCCGCTAGCCACTAGCGTCCCGACGATGGTCCAGCGGCATCGCATCGCGCTCGTCACCGGCGCGTCGAGCGGGATCGGTGCCGCCACGGTGCGCGCGCTCGCCGACGCCGGCATGCAGACCGTCGCCGCGGCGCGGCGGCTGGAGCGCTGCGAGTCGCTGGCACGCGAGGTCGGCGGGCGGGCGCTTCACCTCGACGTCGCCGACCCGGCCTCGGTGGCCGAGCTCGCGGCCGCGGTCAGCGAGGTCGACGTGATCGTGCACTCGGCCGGCGGAGCGCTCGGGCTCGAGCCCGTCGCCGAGGCCGACGAGGATCGCTGGCGGCAGATGTGGGAGTCGAACGTCGCCGGGGTGATGCGGGTGACCAAGGCGCTGCTGCCGGCGCTGCGCGAGGGCATCGATCCGCAGATCGTCGTCGTCGGATCGGTCGCCGGGGTCGAGGTCTATGCGGGCGGCGGCGGCTACACCGCGGCCAAGCATGCCGCGCACGCGCTCGCGCAGACGCTGCGGCTGGAGCTGCTCGCCGACGCGATCCGGATCACCGAGATCGCGCCGGGCATGGTCGAGACCGAGTTCTCGCTGGTGCGCTTCGGCGGCGATGAGGAGCGCGCCGCGGGCGTCTATGAGGGCCTGGTGCCGCTCGACGCTTCCGACGTCGCCGATGCCGTCCGCTACTGCGTCACCCGGCCCGCCCACGTCGACGTCGACTACCTGGCGATCATGCCGACCGCCCAGCCGACGGCGAAGATCGTAAACCGCCGGCGCTGACGGCGACGGGCTCGATATGGGCGGCCTCAGCGGCGGCCGGGCTCGGCTTCGCCTCGCTCCGCCTCAGTGGCCCTCACTACCATCCCCCGCCATGCGCGTCGACGAACTGCTCGCCAACAAGCGTCCGGTGTTCTCGATCGAGTTCTTCCCGCCGAAGACCGAAGAGGGCCTCGTACAGCTGTTCGAGACCGTCGCGGCGCTGAAGCCGCTCGCGCCCGACTACGTCTCGGTCACCTACGGCGCCGGTGGCGGGACGCGGGACGGCACCGTCGAGGTCTCCGAGCGGATCAGATCCGAGTACGAGATCGAGGTCATGGCGCACCTAAGCTGCGTCGGCGAGACCCAGGAGGGGCTCGCCGCGATCCTCGAGCGCTTCGCCACGATCGGGATCGAGAACGTGCTCGCGCTGCGCGGCGATCCGCCTCGCGGCGAGGAGGAGTTCATCCCGCCGCCGGACGGGCTCTCAAGCGCCGCCGAGCTCACCGGTTTCATCGCCGAGCGTCATCCGTTCGCGATCGGCGGCGCCTGCTTTCCCGAGGTCCACCCCGAGGCGACGAACCTGGACGCCGACCTCGATTACCTGAAGACCAAGGTCGACGCCGGGGCGAAGTTCCTGATCACGCAGCTGTTCTTCGACAACCGCGTCTACTTCAGGTTCGTCGACGAAGCACGGGCCAAGGGGATCGACGTACCGATCATCCCGGGCGTGATCCCGATCGCAAGCTTCGGCCAGGTCGCGCGGATCTGCGACCTCTGCAACGCCTCGATCCCCGACGACCTGTCGGCGTCGATGCAGGCGCTCGGCGGCGACGCCGAGGCCGAGGCACTGCTCGGCGTCGCCTACGCGGCGCGCCAGTGCGACGAGCTGCTCGCCCGCGGCGCTCCCGGGATCCACTTCTACGCGCTCAACCGGGCGCCTGGAACACGGGCGGTGCTCGCGGCTCTGCGCGCCTCGCGGCCTTGGGAGCGAGCGTGACGGATCCGCGCGACGGGACGGTCACGTACCAGGGCAAGCGGATCGTCTACGCCGACTACGGCGAGGGCCACCGGGTCCTGGTGCTCGTCCACGGCCTGCTGATGAACCGGCACATGTACGACCACCTGGCGCCCGAGATGGCGGCGCGCGGCTACCGGGTGATCACGGTCGACCTCCTCGGCCACGGCGCGTCGGACATGCCCACCGACATGCGCGCCTACAGCATGACCGCGTTCGCCGATCAGCTTGCGGCGCTGATCGACGGACTCGATCTCGACCGGCCGGTCGTCGGAGGCACCTCGCTCGGCGCCAACGTCGCGCTGGAGATGGCCACCCGCCACCCGCGAGCCGCCCGCGGTCTGTTCATCGAGATGCCGGTGCTCGACAACGCCCTGATCGCCGCCGGCCTGATCTTCCTGCCGATCCTGCTCGCGCTGCGGGTCGGAAAGCCGGTCCTGGGCGCGATCTCGATGCTCGCCAAACGAGTCCCGCGCAGCAACTACCTGATCGACATCCTGCTCGACTGGATGCGGCGCAATCCAGCCGCCTCGGAGGCGGTGCTCCAGGGGATCCTCTTCGGGCGCACCGCCCCGCCGCGCGAGGAGCGCGAGCTGATCGGCCTGCCGGCACTGGTCATCGGCCACCCGGCCGACCCGCTGCACCCGTTCTCGGACTCCGACATGCTCGTCGACGAGATGCCCCGCGCGCGTCTGGTCAACGCCGAATCGATCTTCGAGTGGAGGCTGAGCCCGAAGCGCCTCGACGAAGAGCTCGCCGCTTTCCTGGCCGACGTCTTCGAGGCCGAGCCCGCCGAGGCGGGCCTTGAGACTGCGTAAAGCTCGTTCTCGTAGCCTCCGAACCGATGACCGCCAAGTCAGAACGCGAACGCCGACGTGCCGAGCGGCTCGCGGCCGAGCAGGCCGAGCTCGCCAGCGCACGACGCCGGCTGGTCTTCGGCTACGTCGTCGCCGGCGCGCTGACGCTCGCAGTCGTCGTCGGGATCGGGCTCGCGATCGCCGGCGGCGGCAGCTCGGACGGCCCGGATGCCGGCGATCTGCCCGCGAACGCGCACGTCCAGCTGCAAAGCGGTTTCACCCACGGATACGAGCCCGACGGCCGCGAGGGAACGCCGCCGCCGCCGCTCGAGCAGGGCGACCTGCAGAAGGCCGCCGATGCCGCCGGCTGCGAGCTGCGGCTCGATCTCACCGACGAGGGCAACAGCCACATCACCAAAGAGAGCGAGATCCCCGACTACAAGACCAACCCGCCGACCTCCGGAGCCCACAACCCGGAGCAGGAGGCCGACGGCGCCTACGCCGAGCAGCCCGACCCCTGGTACGTGGTCCACTCGATGGAGCACGGCCGGGTCGAGATCCAGTACTCGCCGGATCTCTCCGAGTCAGACCAGCTCGCGATCAAGGGCGTCTTCGATCAGGATCCCGACGGCATGCTGCTGTTTCCGAACTCCGACATGCCCTACGAGGTCGCGGTCACGGCCTGGACCCAGCTCATGGGCTGCAAGACCTACCGGGGCGCGAAGACGCTCGACGCGATTCGCGATTTCCGCGACACCTACCGCGGCCTCGGCCCCGAGCCACTGCCGCTCTCGGTCGGCTGAGCGGGGCACGCACCGCGGCAGGTGTCGCCGCGGGCATAGCGAATCGCTCAGGCGACGGACGGGTTGAAGACCTTGGTGAGACGGACGCTGCGATATCTGGCCGCGCTCGCGGTGCTCACCGCCTGCGGTTACGTCGCCGTTCCGGCACTCTCGACGCGACCCTACGCGCCCGGCGGGGTCGACTTCGAGCAGGCGCTGCCCTCGCTCGCAAGGATCGGTGCCGGCGGGGGCGCCGACGAGCCTTGGTACCGAACCGCGGTGATCGAGGCGCCCGGACGCTTCGATCTCGCCGGGATCGCCGGTGAGATCCGCCCGCTGAAGATGCGGGCGCGTCTCGGCGACGGCGAGTGGACGAGGTGGACCGAGAGCGAGGACGGCAACCCGGTCTACTTCGGCGGCGCCGACCAGCTGCAGGTCAAAGCGCGCGGCTGGCGCCCCACGGGGACGCTGCACTACGTCAACGTCTCGGGTACCGAGAGCACCGGCAGCTCGCTGCTCACAGCGGCCCGCGAGGCGATCAACTCGGGCTTCATCTCGGTCGCAGGGCTGATCGAGCCGGCGGCCGACGCGGCGCCGACCCGGCCGGCGATCATCACCCGCGCGGAGTGGGGCGCCAACCTCAAGCAGGGCGGCTGCCGGCCTCGCGCGGCGCCACAGTACGGCGACGTGAAGGCGGCGGTGGTCCACCACACGGTGAGCGCGGTCGACTACACCGCGGAGGAGGCGTCGGCGCTCGTGCTCGGTATCTGCCGCTACCACCGCAATGGCAACGGCTGGAACGACATCGGCTACCAGGCGCTGGTGGACCGGTTCGGAAACATCTACGCCGGCAGGGCCGGAGGGATGCGAAGGACCGTGGTGGGCGCCCAGGCCCAGGGCTTCAACGCCCAGACCACGGCCGTGGCCTCGATCGGCACCCACACGAAGCTGCCGCTGGCGCCGGCCGCACACCAGGCGTTCGTCGACTACCTGGCGTGGAGGCTCGCCGCCGCCGGTCTGCAGGCGTTCGGCAAGGCGACCCTGATCTCGGCGGGGGGCGAGCTGAGCCGCTACCCGAAGGGCCGTCGCGTGCGCCTCAACCGGATCTTCGGCCACGGGACGGTCGGGGTCACGGCCTGTCCCGGCGACGCTCTGGACGCCGTAATCCCGCAGCTGCGCCGCGACGTGCAGGCGAAGATCGAGGCCGCGGGCGGGGTCACCGTCGGGCGATGAGCGGCGACTGAGCGACCTCAGCGGTAGCTCAGTCGCCAGTCAGTGGGACGCGCACGCCTCTACGCGCGGTAGGCCGGAAAGAAAGCGCCCGCTGCGATCCCGCTCGCGAGCCGGCCGTACTCGTCGGGGTCGCAGACGATCTCGTGGGTGTGGAAGGTGAGCTCGGCGTTGGCGAAGCCGCGCTTGAAGCGTTCGAGCCCGTCGCCGGCGCTGACGCCGCCGCCGAGGTTGAGCGGCAGGCCGAGCTCGTCGGCGAGGTCGAGCATCGCGATGACGACGCTCTTGAACGGCGACTGATCGAGGCTGGCATCGGCGGTGCCGCCGAGGAAGTAGTGCACGATGTCGTCGCTGACCGCGGCGATCGCGCCCGCGCCGATCTCGCCGTCCGGGCCGCGGGCGACGAGCAGCCAGCTGCGCGCGAAGGAGAGCACCGCGCGGTAGTAGTCGCGGCCGAAGAAGTAGCGCTCGCCGGCCTCGGCACGGCGCATCGTCTGCTCATAGGCCGACTCGAAGCCGGCCAGCTCCGGCTCGCCGACGCGTGCGCCCTCGACCGCTTCCACCGCCCACCCGGCGCGCCCGGCGGCGCGCACCTGCTCGTCGAGCCGGGAGCGGACGCCGCGCTCGCGCGACGGATCGTGGAGGAAGACCTGCGAGCGGGCATTGCCGCCGGCGAGGCTCGGCTGGCCGAGCCGGTCGCGGACGAAGACGCTGACCAGGCCCGTGCCGGACCAGTCGACATCGGCGGGATCGGGCGGCGGCCCGGTGCCGTCGATCGTCGCCCCGGGGTATCCGTAGGGCGAGACCGCGTCGCGAAGCTCCGAACCCCGGACCTCGCCGACGACCATAGGCAGCAGCGTCGTGCGGCCGGGCGAGTAGATCCGCAACGTGTGGGTGACACGCTCGGCCTCGAGGAAGGCCGGAGAGCGAAACAGCTCATCGGCGGCGGCGGCCGCTCCCCGGTCCTCGACCAGCTGCGCCCGGGGCGTGTCGGTCACGACGGCGGGCCGGCGCCCTCGTCCCAGCCCGTGAAGTCCTCCGGCAGCAGCCCCCAGACGTAATTGTCGATCGCCTCGTCGCCGCGGCGGATCGCGCGGCGCATGACGCCCTCGCGCCGAAAGCCGAGGAAGGTGACGACCTTCTGAGCGGCGGCGTTGGTCGCCGGGATCTCGGCGTGGATGCGGTGGGCGCGGTAGCGCGTGAAGGCTCGATTGCACGCCTGGCGCTCGGCCTCCCGCGCCACCCCCTTGCCCCAGGCGCCGGGGTCACCGACGAGCACGGCCAGCTCCGGGCCGAACGGGCGCTCGAGGCCGAACAGGGCGACGAAGCCGACCGCGTCGTCGGAGCCGTCGATCGTGATCGCCCACTTGCGATCGACCGAGGTGTCGAGCGCACGCTCGATCCAGCCGGACGCATCCTCGAGCGTGAACGAGTCGCGGCTGCCGACCAGATCAGCGGTCACGCGCTCGTCGTTGAACCAGCGGTGAACCGCCTCCGCATCGTCGGGGCGAAAGTCGCGCAGGGTCACCGCGGCCGGCATCGGCTCGG
>Ga0126306_10002194_pt1 | contig 10922 bp, 10 predicted proteins | sample Plot27_FD_92592 | JGI IMG/M metagenome (GOLD analysis project Ga0126306, IMG submission 92592) | Serpentine soil microbial communities from UC McLaughlin Reserve, CA, USA - Plot27 | ecosystem: Environmental > Terrestrial > Soil > Grasslands | place: USA: UC McLaughlin Reserve, Lake County... | reverse complement strand
TGGACGAGCCCCAGTCCGGCCTCGACGCCGAGGCCGCGGCCGCCGTCGAGGAGAGCTGGAGGGTTCTGACCGAAGGACGCACCACATTCGTCATCGCCCACGAGCTCAGGCTGGTCAGAAGCGTGGATTCGATCCTCGTGATCGAAGACGGCGTCGTCGCCGAGACCGGCACTCACGAAGACCTGGTCTCCTCTGGCGGTCTCTACGCAAGGCTCTACTTCCTGCAAGAACGCGACCCCGTGCAGCCGTAGAGGGGGTGAGCCTTTGAGAGAGATGCTCATCCTCAGCGTGGTCCTCACAGCAGTGGCTGTCGCGATCTACATCTCTTTCGCGTAGCGGCTGCACCACGCGTTCGGGGTTCGGTATGTCCTCTACTCGTGTTCGTCCTCGAGAGCAGACTGGTGGACGTGCGGGTGGGATTGCGCAGGATCAAGGGTGACGAGATACCGGGCCTAACCGCCGGAATCTCTTTCTCTGTCGACGCTACTTGCCAACGCCTCACCCCAACGTTCCTCTATGCGCCCCGTCCTCCAGACTAGGTAGGAGATCGCCCATGCCGCCAGGAACATCCCTACGACAATGTACCCGAGGTACCCGAAGTCAAGGTTTTGCACGAAGCCCAGGATGCCACCGCCAAGGTCCAACCCCGACGTGGAGACCTGAAAGAGCTCCACGGTGCCTATGAACAGCGCCACCGCGACAGAGAGGCCCGTAACGGTTAGGTTATAGTAGACCTTGCGGATGGGGTTTGCGAAGGCCCAGTCATAGGCCTGGGCCATGAAAGCGCCGTCGGCGGTGTCCATCAGACACATCCCGGAGGCAAACAGCAGCGGAAGGACCATGATCCCAAGCACGGGAACACCGCTCGAGGCGGCGCCGGCCGAGAGGGCCAGCAAGGCTATCTCGGAGGCGGTGTCGAAGCCGAGCCCGAAGAGCACGCCCAGCGGGTACATCTGCCAGCTGCTCCTTACCGACCCGAAGAGGCTTCGAAAGAACCTGTTGGCGAAGCCCCGGCTCGTAAGCTGCCGCTCCAACTTCGCGGAGTCGTATTGACCGCGCCGCATCTCCCTGAACACACGGAAGATGCCAATCAGAACGATGAGGTTCAAAATACCGATGAGGTACAGGAAGAGCCCCGAGACCGTGGTGCCGATAACGCCGCCGATGCCCTGCAGTGTAGGAAGCTCCTCCCGCGCCGCCCTGGCGGCGACCGCGAGGGCCAGCGCCATCAGCGCCACTATCGTGGAGTGGCCCAAAGAGAAGTAGAATCCAACCCCCAGCTGCTTCTTCCCCTCCTGTAAGAACTTCCTGGTGGTGTTGTCGATGGCGGCGATATGATCGGCGTCGAAGGCGTGCCTCAATCCCAGAGTGTATGCCAGGATGCCAGGTCCAAGGAGCTTCGGATACTGCGGAACCACAACCAGCAGGAGGACTCCCCACCCGAGGAGGTGCATGAGTCCTACAGTCCCGAACAACGCACCAAGCCGGAGCATGACCGATTCTCTCAGGGTGCCAACGTTCTCCACGTTTCTTCCCTTTCCTGGTCGGATTCTGATCTGGTATCCAGGTATCGCTACGGATTAGCCCGCGTACTCCGCGCGCAGGAGCCGCACAACCCCACTGCCACCACGCGCACCTCACGCACCTCGAACTCCTCCGCACTCTCCTCGAGCGTCTCGACAAGGCTGGCGTCGACCCTGGAGGGAAGATGGAAGATCCTGCCGCAGACGTCGCAAAGAAAGTGGGAGTGCTGGCCGACGCGGGCCTCGAAGATACGCGGTCCCTCCGGCAGGCGACTCTCCACCACAAGCCCGGCTTCTCTCAGCGCATCCAGCGTACGATAGACGGTCGAAAGTTCCAGACCAGGGAGTGCACCCTTGGTCCTCTCCCATATCTCATCGGCCGTGAGATGGTCCCCGGATTCAAGCAGCATCCGCAAGACATGAGCCCGCTGGGGAGTAACACGTACCCCCCGCTCCTGCAAGGCACTGGTGACATCTTCACCCATATACCTGCGAATTATTAGCAGAAGACATCAGTTGGCGCAAATTCCGAAATCCCGCTCTGAGAGGAACCATCATAGAAACGGCAATGGTGGGCTAGTAGAGCAGGCGTTTGTCCAATACGTTAAGCAGTTCCTCGCCTGCGAGGTAACGGCGCAGGTTCTCGCAGAAGAGGTCGGTCTGTGCGGTGTTTATCAGCTCTGGCACAACGTCTGTGGTGTGGGCGCTGACGATCACGTTATCGAGTTCCCACAACGGGTTCTCCTCTGGCAAAGGCTCGACCTCGAAGACGTCGAGCGCCGCCCCCGAGAGATGGCCGCTTTCGAGCGCCTCGACGAGCGCCGCCTCGTCGAGCACTGAGCCCCTCCCCACGTTGACGAAGTACGCTCCCTGCTTTGTGGCGGCAATCGCTTCGGCGTCGAGCAGCCGCTGCGTCTCGAGGGTGCCTGGAAGCGTAACGGCGACGTAGTCGGCCCCGCCGAGCGCGGAGTGCAACTCCGCCGTCGGGTACAACTCGTCGGTGTAGTCCCAGGCCCCCTCGCCCTCGCGCACCGTGCGCTTGACGCCGATGATACGCATACCGAAGGGTCGCGCCCGCCCGGCAATGGCGCGTCCGATGCTCCCCATCCCGACGACGCAAAGCGTCTTGTTCTCGAGAGTCCCAACCGCCCCCTGACGCCAGATCTTCCCGACCTTGTCGCGCCGCAAATGGTCGAGCTCCTTGGCGTGCTGGAGCATCGCCATGAGCACGAACTCGGCGAGCGGCGCCGAGTAGACACCGCTAGCCGTCGTCACCACGACGTCCGTATCGCCCAGACCCGCTTTCTGCGCCACCTCCCCGGCTCCAGCCATGCTTCCCTGCACCCACCGGAGCCCGGGGGCGGCACGTGCGAGATCCTCGACGTGGCCGCGGGGGAAGTCGTAGAGGACCTCGGCCTCCCCGAGCATCGCCAGAAACTCCTCATCGTCCTCGGGCGCTCTTTCCCACTCATCCGGCCCCACGTGGTCTCCCGGCCACCGTGGAGGCGGGACCAGGTCCTCCCTGTAGAGCACCTGCAACCGCTCGTCCACCCCCCGAATGCGACGGACGTACTCTTCCTCGAAGTAACTTGCTATAACGACGGTGGTCAAAGATTGCCTCCTTCGTCGGCAGCAGTTCAGCACTTCAGCTAGTCAGCATTTCAGCATCTCAGCCTTCGAGTGCGCAAGGTCTTGCTGACTGGCTGACAAGCTGAAGTGCTGAGATGCTACTCTTGTTCGTGTGGATGAGTTGTTGGACATTGTGGACGAGACCGGGCGACCGACGGGGGAGGTCGTTTCGAAGAGCGAGGCGCATCGGCTTGGTCTGTGGCACCGTTGTTTTCACTGTTGGATCTGCGGCTCCGACTCCGCAGGGACATACCTGCTTCTCCAGAGGCGCGCCGTCACGAAAGATACCTGGCCGAACTACCTCGACGTTACCGCCGCAGGGCACCTCGCGGCAGGGGAGGAGATGCTGGACGGCCTACGGGAGGTCGAGGAGGAGCTCGGCCTGCAGGTGGAGCCCCATAGGCTCGTCCCCCTCGGAACCCGCAGGGTGGAGCAGGAGATCCCGGGCGGTTTCGACAGGGAGATTCATGATGTCTTCCTCGTCTTCGACGCCACCCCTCCAGAAGGCCTGCGCCTCCAGAAGGAAGAAGTCGGTGCCGTGTTTCGTCTCGACCTCGACGACGTGCGAGGACTCTACGAGACAGGGTCGGCACCGGCCCGCGCGTATGCCAACGGCAGGGCCTCGGCAACGCGGATACACCTGGCGGAGTTCGTCCCGAAGGAAGAAGGCTACCTGGGCAGGGTGGCCGTAGCGGCCCGCCAGCTGTTGTCGGGAGCGTCGCCCGTCCCTATCTTCTAGTCTAGCGAACCTTCGATCTGCTTTATGGCCAGGTCGGCCCGCCAGCGCGCGCTGCGCGCGTCCCTGAGTGTGTTTTCGGCGCGGACGTCGTCCAGGGTTCCTGCCTCTGACTCGACGAGGGAGATCAGGGCTCGCGCGGCCCCTGCCGCCAGATGCAAGGCCGCCGCTGCGAGAGGCCTGTCCCGGTGGGGTAGGGCGGGAAGGTTGCAGGCGGCGAGGGTGGCCAGGTCGGCGCACGCCAGCGCGGCCTCGACGAGGGAGTCGTCGGCGGGGTCTTCTCCGGCGAGGGTCTCGAGCCTGCGCCCGAGGTCAAGCGCCAGGTCGCCCACCACCTCCAGCCGCAGCGAGTCTTCGAGGTGTGGCCGGCAGGCGTCCACGAGGAGTCCCGCGGCCTGGGCTCCTGCATCGGCGGGGGTGCGCTTTCGGGCGGCCATCGCGCGGGATTGTATCCGAAGGCTGGTTGGACTGGGTGCCAGCACGAAGGCGCCAGGCGCGATATATTTAGCGCATGAGGGTTGCGCTGGCCCAGATCAACACCACCGTCGGGGATATCTGGGGGAACGTCGAGAAGATGGCCGAGACCCTGGAGCGGGCTACCGATTCGGGCGCGGAGCTCGTCGCCTACCCGGAGCTGACCATCCCAGGCTATCCGCCAGAAGACCTCCTCATGCGCCCGAGCTTTATCGAGGAGAACATGAGGGCGCTCGATGATTTCGCCGGGCGGGTCCCAGAGAACGTGGTGGCCGCCGTTGGGTTTGTGGACCTGGACGCCGATCTGTACAACGCCTGCGCCGTGGTATCGGGCGGCGAGGTGCTGCACCGCTACCACAAGCGCTACCTGCCGAACTACAGTGTCTTCGACGAGAACCGCTATTTCAGGGAGGGTTCGGGCGCCCCGCTCCTCGACCTGGGCGGCGCTCTCGTCGGCGTGAGCGTGTGCGAGGACATCTGGTATCCTGGTGGGCCGGCGCGCGAGCAGGCCCTCGGAGGAGCTAGCGTGCTGCTCAACATCTCGGCCTCCCCCTACCACAGGCGGAAGGGCGTGTTTCGCGAGCGGATGCTGGGTGTGCGGGCCTCGGACTACGGGTGCTACGTACTCTTCTGCAACCTCACGGGCGGCCAGGACGAACTCGTGTTCGACGGCCACTCGGTCGTCTTCGACCCCGAGGGCGCCCTCGTGGCGAGGGCCGACCAGTTCAGAGAAGACCTGCTGCTCGTCGACCTGTACCCGGATCAATCGCTCATGCAACGCCTCCACGACCCGCGCCCCCGCAAAGAGCGCACAGAGCACGCGCCCGAGATAGTGAGAATTGCAGAATACGAGCCTGCCGCGACAGATCCGGTCGAACCGAGGGTGGAGCCTTCCCTGTCGGAGGAGGGTGAGGTGCTCGAAGGCCTCGTGCTCGGCCTTGGGGACTACTTCCGCAAGAATGGGTTCTCGCGGGCCGTGCTCGGTCTCTCGGGCGGCATTGACTCGTCTCTGGGCGCCGCCGTCGCGGCCGAGGCCCTTGGTCCCCAGAACGTCACGGGCGTCCTCATGCCGAGCCGTTACACTTCGGAAGCGAGCAACACCGACGCCGCCGCGCTCGTCAAGAACCTCGGCATCGACACTCAGACCATCCCCATCGGGCCGGCCTTCGACGCCTACTTGGAGATGTTGCAAGATGCCTTCAAGGGGCTCCCAGAGGACGTAACGGAAGAAAATTTGCAGAGCCGCATCAGGGGGAATATCCTGATGGCCCTCTCCAACAAGTTCGGTTGGATCGTCCTCTCTACGGGCAACAAGAGTGAGATGAGCGTCGGCTACTCAACCCTCTACGGCGACTCCGCGGGTGGTTTCGCGGTAATAAAGGACGTGCCGAAGAACCTCGTCTACAGGGTGGCGCGGCATTTCAACGAGAAGAAGAACCGCGAGGTAATCCCAGACTCGGTCCTGACCAAAGAGCCAACCGCCGAGCTGCGCGAGAACCAGCGCGACACAGACTCCCTGCCGCCCTACGAAGTCCTCGACCCCATCCTCGAGGCCTACATCGAGGAGGACAGGGGGATAGCAGAGATCGTGGCCTCAGGCTTCGACGAGGACGACGTGCGGCGCATCGTTCAACTCGTCGACAGGGCCGAGTACAAACGCCGCCAGGCCCCAACAGGAATTAAAGTCACGGGCCGGGCTTTCGGCCGCGACAGGCGGATGCCCATCACGAACCGCTACTTCGAACGCAACCGCGATGAGTGAGGCTACAGGCTTCAGCAGGGTTCATGGCGTATCCGTAGCCCCTCGCACTAACCGTCCGCGTCTCACAGCATCTTTCAGACCTATGAACCATCTGGGTGCACATCGTCTGCTGTTCTACGCGTGTCTCCGGAGAAGTCCTGTAGCCTGATGTCTTCAGTCCATATCCCTGCGGCTGAAGACGAAGGCGGCGAGTACGATGAACGCGGCCGCGTAGGCGAGTAGGACGAGCGCGGCCTGTGGGGCATCGACGGGCGGTTCTGCGAATCCCCCCTGGGGCTGCCCGGAGAAGGACTCGGCGAGGAAGGTCGAGTTCTGGCCGGGGAAGAACTCGCGGGCGTCTCTGAAGGCCTTGCTCTGGATCGGCAGGTTGAAGATGATCGTTTCGAGGGCGAATGAGTACACGAGACCGATCCCGATGGAGAGTGCCGTACTCCTCAGGAGTACGGCCAGAAGCACGCCAAGTGCCGCCCAGACTGCCAGTATCAGCCCGCCGGCCCCGGTCGCGCGGGCAAGCTCTCCGGCCGCTGGAAAGCCGATGGGAGCACCTTCGAGGCCGGCTATGACATAGCCCGAGGCCGCGCCAGCGGCGAAGGTCAGAACGACGAGCAGGACGAGCACGATACCGAGGGCGAGTAGCTTCCCGAAGAACACCGCGTACCGGCCCGGCCGCTGTGTGATTACGGTCTTGAACGTGGACCAGCCATACTCGCTTCCTACCGTGAGCGCGCCCAGGATCAAAGCGATAGGGGCTCCCAGGCTGGGGAGGCCAGGGGTCAGGTTGAAGACTACGTTCTCGGGGAAGAGGATCTCGAGCTGCTGCTCCCGGAGCTCTTGTTGCTGCTCTCTCAGTTGCTCCTTCTGTGCTTTCGGGGTGTCTTCGGGAACGGTGGGGGGAGGGGTATTGGACACTAGAACGTAGACCAGAGTGTAGCTGAGCAGGATTATGACGGCCAGCCAGATGGAGCCGAGCACCCAGGTCGAGGGGCGCTTGCGCAGTTTGAGCAGCTCGGCGCCGAGGCTTGCGAGCATCAGATCGTCTCCCCGCGTGTGAGCTCCAGGAAGGCGTCTTCGAGCGAACGCTCCACCGACCTGAGCTCGCTAACCCGCAGTCCCGCCGAGACCAGCCTGGCGTTGATCTCTGGCGCCTTCTCAGGATCCGCGTCGAGCACTAGCATCCCGTCTTCGATCATTGCTCCTTCCACCCACTCGAGGCTGGCGGCGAGCTTTCGTGCCTCCTCGAGGGGCTCGGCCTTTACCAGGATGCCCCCGCCGCCACGCAACTCGTCGACGGTCCCCTCGGTCACGAGCTCGCCTTTGTGGATCACACCCACCCTGTCGCACACCTGCTGGACCTCCCCGAGCAGGTGGCTCGACAGCAGGACGGTCCTCTCCCCGTGGCCTACTCGGCGGATGAGTGCGCGCATGTCGGCCATGCCTTTGGGGTCGAGACCGTTCGTTGGCTCGTCGAGTATCAGTAGCTCGGGGTCTTTGAGGAGCGCGGCAGCCACCCCCAGGCGCTGCTTCATGCCAAGGGAATACTTCTTGAATTTGTCTCTCGCCCTCCCCGCGAGCTCGACCTGCGAGAGGACTTCGTCCACCCGCTGGTGCGACACCCCGCAGTAGCGGGCCATCACGCGCAGGTTGTCGCGGCCCGAGAGGTAAGGGTAGAACGCGGGTGATTCGACCAGCGCGCCAACCCCTTGCAGACCGTCGGGGGAGCCCGGCTCTTCACCGAGCACCTTCGCCGTGCCCGAGGAGGGCTTTATCAGCCCGAGGAGCATTCTCAGGGTCGTCGTCTTGCCGGCGCCGTTGGGACCGAGGAACCCGTAGACTTCGCCCCGCCGGACGGAGATGTTCAGATCCCGAACGGCGGTTATCGACGCGTAGCGTTTGCCGAGGCCGCTCGTCTCTACCAGCGGCGGACGTGGCGACTCCCTCTCCGTCACGAGGAGGCTCCTTGTCTTTCTAGCCGTCGGCTACATTCTGCTTGTCCTTACGTAGACTGTCTAATCGCCCTGCCACGGGTCGGGTGTGCTCAGGCGCTTGCGGAACCTCACCTGCACCGTGGTACCGCGTCCCCTGGTGGAGATCACATCCAGGTCCGCGCCTACCTCACCGGCACGGCGGCGCATATACTGCAGACCGAGCCCTGGCGGCGGATTTTTCGTATCGAAGCCGTGACCGTCGTCCCTAACCCGGACGATTAGCAGCGAGCCCACCCGACGAGATTCCAGGTACATGTTGCTCGCGCCTGAGTGTTTGGCGACGTTCCAGAACGCCTCGACGAAGACCCTGATCAGGGCCGCGGTCTCGGCCGGGTTCAATGCTTCCAGTGAGGCCTGGAGGTCGTCGTGGGTCTTCACCCCGAAATACTCCTCGAATTTCTGCAGGCGCTGGCGGAGGAAGTCTTCGGCCCCCGGCGGACTCTCGCCGCGCAGGGCAGCGAGCTCGTCGTAGGGACGCGAGATCCTGAACTCGGCCTCCCTGGATGCCCCGAGGGCTCTCCCGAACATCTCCAGAGCCTCTTTACGATCTCCACGGCGCTCGGCATCAAGGGCGGCGCGAAGCGTCAGCGAGACGCCGTGCACGTTCTGCTTCACCGTGTCGTGTAGGTCGTAGAGAAGGCGCCGTTGCTCCCTCTCGCGGGCCGACTCCTCCCGCTCCTGGCTCAGGTGTTTGCTGACCGACGAGACCAGCCCGACACGCAGGGCCATGTACACGAGGAGCAAGGCGCACCCGGCCAGCACGTACGCCGGCAGAGGCGGGTTCATCGCGCCCCAGAGCAGCAGTATCGTGAAGTGTATCGGCGGGGAGAGTGGGCCGAGCCAGTACAGGATAATCTGCCACGGCTGTATCCGCCTGGCGTTCGGATCGGAGGGGACCTCAGGGGAGATCGTCGCCGTGAGACCTAGCAATATCATGCCGAGGGCCCACAACATCTCGGGCCAGCTGCCGATCTGGTAGGGTCCGACTGAGCGGAGCTCCAGGTAAGTGGCGTCGGCGAGCAGCAGCGTGACGAAACCCCCGTTCAGTAACACGGAGAAACGGGGTCCGATCCGTGAGGAGGCGACTACGAGGCCGAGGAAGAGCAACGCCGCGTCGCAGACGGGCTGGGAGAGGGCCACCACAGCCTCGCGCACGTTCCCGAGTCCGGCCTCGGCCGCCGCAGGACCGAGGACGAAGTACCAGGCCAGCGTCCCGACCGAGAGCATGACGGCCCCCGCGTCGAGGGCGCTGACCAGCGTGATCCTGCGCGTCGCGAGCGCCACGAGGTGCAGCATCGCCCCCACCAGCAAGGGGTACGAGATAGCGTAGGCGATATCCTGCGGGGCCACCGGCGTGAGGATGCCAAACCCGAAGAGATGCGAGGCGCTCCAAAGAGCGTTCCCAACGAGTCGACAGGCCATACCCAACCCCATGAGCCGCAGGAAGGCCCGCTCCTGGCCCCCCGCGCGCCGCGCGGCAAGCAGCAGGGCAGCAGCGACGAAGGCGGCCGCAGAGAGGGAGAAGACCGTGGCGACTACGGATTTCGCCTCCGAGCCCCGGGGAAGAAAAGCGAAGACGAGCGCGCCCATGGCCCAGCAGGTCAGGACGACCACTGGAGGGATGCGCGGGACGCGAGGATCGCGCAGCCTGCCTACATCCGAACCTTGCAACTCTTGCCCTCCAGAATTCGACCAACCCATCCTACCAAACTCGTGCCGCACGTGGCCGGCCAGTCAGACCTGAAGAGCGGCCTTTCGATGGTGGAGATACAGGAGTGACAGGCGACTCCGCAACGCGTCTAGGTGCAGGGGCGGTTCGCGAACCGCCCCTGCACCTACGTATTCGACTTTCGTCCGACGCCGGTGGGACGCTCAGGCGCGGTCCGAGACGCCCTCCGCGCCTGCCATGCTCGCGCAGTGTGCGCAGCAGTAGAAAGAGCCACCAGCCTCGACGCCGTGCCCGATCACCTTGACGTTGCAGTACTCGCAGACGGGGGCGAGCGCGTGGATCGCACACTCGAAGCTGTCGAAGGTGTGCGAATCACCGCCGGACATGCTTACCTCGAAGGCCTTGTCGTACTCATTGCCACAGACTTCGCACTGGGCCATACCCATTTTCTCCTTCCCGGAACAGAGCAAGTCCCCACTTGTAAAATGGATACCCTGGCTATGATCGGGGCAAACCCGTGACTCTCAACCCCGGAGTACGCCACCCTGCGTCACCGTCAGGGGGCGGCGCCCATGGAGGAGGGCGCAGGGTACGGGTGAGCGAAAAGGCCAGTGAAGGACGGACACCGCGAGGATGGGCACTTTGCGGTGTCCGGTCCCAGCTTCAGAACCAGCCTGAGGGATGCCAGACTCATTCCGTATCGCACGCGAATGGCGCGGTGCATAGGCCGGGTGGCACATCTTTTGCGAGAGGCGCACAAACCTTCCGGTTCGCAGCGCCGGACGACCACTTCACGCAAGCCGGCCCTCCTGCTAGTACGGGCGATTGTGTAATAAACTCGACCGGTGGAAGCAGAGAACGCCAGGCTGGAGGAGAGATCTGTGGACCAGCGAAATCTGGGTAGCCAAGGCCTCGTGGTATCGGAGCTCGGGCTCGGGTGCATGGGGATGAGCGAGTTCTACGGGACGGGCGACGAGGAGGAGTCCATAGCCACCATCCACCGTGCCATAGAGCTCGGTATAATCTTCCTCGACACGGCGGACATGTACGGTCCGTTCACCAACGAGAAGCTCGTCGCCAGAGCCATAGCCGACCGCAGGGACGAGGTCGTGCTCGCCACCAAGTTCGGCAACGTGCGCGGCGA
>Ga0126306_10002191_pt1 | contig 10926 bp, 10 predicted proteins | sample Plot27_FD_92592 | JGI IMG/M metagenome (GOLD analysis project Ga0126306, IMG submission 92592) | Serpentine soil microbial communities from UC McLaughlin Reserve, CA, USA - Plot27 | ecosystem: Environmental > Terrestrial > Soil > Grasslands | place: USA: UC McLaughlin Reserve, Lake County... | reverse complement strand
TGCGGATCGGGTTCGTGCGGGCGCCCGAGGCCCTGGCCCTGCGCCTCGCCCGGGTGAAGGGCACGCACGACCTCGGCTCCTCTGCCGTGGCGCAGACGATGGCGGAGCGCCTGCTCGCCACGGGCGGGGACGACGTCGCCGCCCGCCGACGCGCCGCCCTCCGCCGGCGCTACCAGGCGCTGGCGGCGGCCCTCCGGACGCACCTCCCCGCCTGGGAGTGGGCCGAGCCGGAGGGAGGCATGTCCCTGTGGGTACGCCTGCCCGGGACGGACGCCACCGCCTTCGCCCGCACCGCGTTGCGCGCCGGCGTGGCGGTCGCCGGCCCCACGCCGCTGACCTGCGCGCCGTCCCGCCACCCGGACCGGCTGCGCCTCGCCTTCAGCCCGCCCCCGCCCCGCCTCGAGGAGGCGGTCACCCGCCTGGCCCGGGTCTGGTCCTCCCTGCCCACCTGACGCGTATCAGGCGGCGGGCCCGGGGCTCTGGTGGGCATGAGCGCGGACATCGGGGTGGAGGACGGCGCCGGCACGGGTGGCGAGGTCGTGGCCGAGGTCGTCGGGGTGACGGTCGAGAGCGGCCTGCGCGGTCGCCGCCGGACATGGGTGTGGCGGACGGCCACCGCCCCGTTCGGGTCGCTGCCGCCCACGGATGGGCAGGCGGCCTTCGTGGTCGAGCAGATCGGCGACTCGACGTTCCGCATCCCGGAGGGCGCCGGGTTCCGGTACACGCCTCCCGAGGGGGAGCCGGTCCTGGTCGACGCCACCACGCTCCAGAGCACGGACTTCGCGTCCATCCCCCGCTACATGTCCTGGTTCGTGAGCCGCCACGGCCGGCACACGCCGGCGGCGCTGGTCCACGATCGCCTCGTGGTCGGCGACATGTCGCTCGAGGAGCGGATCGCGGCCGACCGGGCCTTCCTGGACATGCTCGACGACCTGGCGGTCCCGCCGGTGCAGTCCCGGGTCATGTGGGCCGCGGTCACGGCGGCCACCCGGATGCGGTGCTCGCCGCGCACGCGCCTCGGGATCATCGCCTGGGGCGTCGCCGCCGCGGCCGGGATGGGCCTGCTCGTGTGGGGCCTCGCCACCGGCGAGCCGGCGGCGGTCGCCGCCGCCGTGCTGCTTCCGGTGCCGGCGTCGCTGCTGTGGGGCCGCCAGTGGCCCGCCGGCCTGATCGCCGGCTACGCCGTGCCCGTGGTGGCGGTCCCGGCCGTCGCCTCGCTGGCCGGGTACTGGTGCTACTGGCTGGTCGAGACGGCGGTGAAGTCGGGCCGCCGGCTGCTTCGCCACAACCGCGACAAGGCCCTGCCCGACCCCATCCCGTACCAGGGTCGCTGAGGCGCCCGGTCCCCGGCGGGAGGGAGCCGACGCCGGTGGTCAGTCGCCGTCGGGCAGCCAGCCCGCGGGGGCGGCCACCGGTGTCGCGCCCGGCGCGGGGAACGCGGGGTAGGCCAGCGCCGTGTCGCCACACGGCGCCGAGTATCGCCGGGTCGTCGCGGAGCACGGGTGATGACGAGTCACCAGGACACGGCCTATGCAAGCGCTCTCACAGCGTGCAGGCTGCGGGCGGGCGATCGCCGTACGGTGAGAACGCGGAGGCGTAGGCAGGCATGACGACGGACCACCCGAGCCACCTCATGGTCGACGAGCAGGTGGCGAGGGCCAACGACAGCGGCAAGCAGCCGGTGGCGTTCGTGCACGGGCTGTGGCTACTGCCGAGCAGCTGGGACCGGTGGGCGACCGTTTTCGAGGAGGCCGGCTACGTCGCCGTGACCCCCGACTGGCCCGACGACCCCGAAACCGTCGAGGAGGCCCAGGCGCGCCCGGAGGTCTTCGCCGGCAAGTCGATCGGGGACATCGCCGACCACGTGAGCGAGGCGCTCGGCGGGCTCGACCGCAAGGCCGCCCTGGTCGGCCACAGCTTCGGCGGCCTCCTCGTGCAGCTGCTGGCCGGGCGGGGCCTCTCCGCAGCCACGGTGGCGATCGACCCGGCGCCGTACCGGGGCGTCCTGCCGCTGCCGATCTCGTCGCTGCGCTCCTCGTCGCCGGTCCTGCGCAACCCGGCGAACCGCCACCGGGCCGTCCCGCTCACGTACGACCAGTTCCGCTACGCGTTCGCCAACGCCGTGAGCGAGGAGGAGGCGAAGCGGCTCCACGAGGAGTTCTCGGTGCCGGGCTCGGGCGTCCCGCTCTTCCAGGCGGCGGCGGCCAACCTCAACCCCTGGACCGAGGCCAAGGTCGACACCGAGAACCCCGACCGCGGCCCGCTGCTGATCCTGTCCGGGGAGAAGGACCACACGGTCCCGTGGGCGATCGCCAACGCCTCCTACAAGCAGCAGAAGGACAACCCCGGCATCACCGAGATCCACGAGGTCCCCGGCCGCGGCCACTCGCTGACCATCGACAACGGCTGGCGCGAGGTCGCCGACCTGGCCCTCGCCTTCGTCCGCCGCTTCGTCTGAGCCCGCCGCCGTACCGAGGGGTGCGCCGGAGCGTCAGGTCATGGCGAGGGTGAGGCCGCCGTCGATGACGACGACCTGGCCGGTGACGTAGGCGCTGGCGGCGAGCTGGAGGACGACGGAGGCCACGTCGTCCGGCTCGCCCGACCGGCCCGCCGGGGCCACGTCGCCGATGACCTGGTGATGGGGCCAGTCCTCGGTCCACGGCGTGCGGATCAGGCCGGGCGCCACCGCGTTCACGGTGACGTCCGGGCCGGTCACCTTGGCCAGCCACATCGTCATGTGGTTGATCGCCGCCTTGGACACGCCGTAGGGGATCGAGCTGCCCATCGGGCGGATGCCGGCGATCGACGACACGTTGACCACGGCGCCGCCGCCGTCGGCCCGCAGGTGCGGCATGGCCAGGCGGATCAGCCGCCACGTCCCGAGGACGTTGACCTCGAGGATGCGGCGGAACACCTCGTCGGTGACGGCGTCGAGGTCCTCGTGGGGGATGACCTGCGTGACACCGGCGTTGTTGACCAGCACGTCGAGGCGCCCGAAGCGCTCCACCGTGGCGGCGACCAGCTTCTCGCAGTCGCCGGCCTGGCTGATGTCGGCCTGCACGTAGGCGCCGTCCTCCAGCGACGCCGCCACGGCCTCGCCGGCCTCGACCGAGGACGACGAGTTCACGACCACGCGCGCACCCTCGGCGTCGAGCGCTCGCGCCGTGGCCGCGCCGATGCCGCTGGACGAGCCGGTGACCAGGGCGACGCTGCCCTCGAACCGCCCCATGTCAGCGCCCGGTCTCGCCGCGCTCGTCCCGGTCGGCGGGGTCGTCCGCCTCACCCGGCCCCGGCGGCGGGGGAGCGGGCGCCTGTTCCTCCTCCCGCTTGCGGAACAGCCCGCCGATCCCCCGCATGATGCGGGCGATCGGATCGGGGAAGATGCCGGGCTCGCCCTCGACGATGGCGTGGAGCATGCGGGGAGCCTACGGCGGCGGGCCGGCGGGTCCCGGGACGCGCGTCGCGGGTCAGCGGGGCGCGAGCGACCTGACGTCGACGGCGACGGCGGCGCGGGCCAAGCCCTCGGGGTCCGCGGTCGCGACGCCGGAGCTGAACGGCATCACGGCGCGGGCGGCCCGGCGCAGCCACCGCACGGCCAGCGGGCCGTGCCGGGGCTCGACCTCGGGATCGACGGGCGCCCCGGTGGCGACCTGGACGGCTACCCGGCGGAGGCGCTCCGGGTCGGGCTCGATGCCCTCGGCACGAGCGCGGCCGGCCAGGTGGGAGGCCACGAGGCCCAGCTCGTCCGCGCCGCGCTGCACCGAGGCGACGAAGGCCGGGACGGCACTGGCCAGGAGGAACGCCGGCATGCGGCGGGTCATGAAACGCAGCGGCGCGACCCGGCGCAGGATGCGGCTGGCGACGGCGGCGGCGGTCCCGCTCGCCAGGAACGGCGTGGCAGGCCGCTCGGCCAGCGCCTCGGCCAGCCGCTTGCGGTCGGGCACGGCGCGGGGCTGGGTCAGGGCTCCCGACACCACGCGCCGGGCGAGCGACCGGCCGGCGCCCTCGACGGCGTCGGCGACCCCGGCGGCGGACGTGACTCCCGCCCGGCCGACGGCCCCGACGGCGTTCTCGACCAGCTCACGGACGTCGCGATCCGCGCCGGCGGCCTGGGCGACGGGTGTCGCGGTTCCGGTCGTGGACGTGTGCTCGGCGGTCTCGGTCATCGGGGTCGTCGTGCTCCTCGTGTGGCGTTCCCGGGTGGCGATCGCGCGGCATGCGCGGCGTACGGCCCGTCGGGCGGCGTCGGGCCTTCCCCCCGGGCCTACCCGGGCGCGGAGCCTCCCACACGGCCGGACCGCCGCCGCCACGTCGAGGACAACCGTTACCGTCGGTTCCCGGATGTCCACGCCCGCCGGCCCGCCGCCCCCGCCGCCCCCGCCCCCGCCTCCTCCGCCCCCGGCGGGCGCGGGTCGCGGCTCGCCGCCTGTCGTGGCGCGCCCGACGCCGCCGTGGGCTGGCGCGCTCCCGCCCGCCGGTCCCGGGCCGGCCGCCGGCCCCGGTGACCCGGGAGAGGCCCCGCGCCGCCGGCCCAGTCGCGTCCCGGTGGCCATCGTCGGGGTGCTCGCCGTGATCGCCCTGGTCGGCGGCCTGGTCGCCGTGGTCCAGGGCGGGGACGACGATCCGGACGTACCGGCGGCCACCGACGAGGACGCCGGCGCCGGCCCCACCGCCACCACCGTGCCGCCCGACCCGCCCACCGAGGCCGAGCTGCGGGCCGTCGTCGACGAGGTGTCCGCCTTCGTGGAGCAGGAGCGGGGCCTGACGTTCGAGGAGCCGGTCGCGGCCGAACTGGTGGCCGACGAGGAGTTCGAGCGCCGTGCCCTCGAGGACTTCGAGGAGGAGGTCCCGTCCCTCGAGACCGCCGGCGTCGTGCTGGCCGCCCTCGGCCTGGTCGACCCCGACCTGGACGTCGTCGAGGCCACCCGGTCCCTCACCGGCGCCGGCGTCGTCGGCTTCTACGACCCGGAGTCCGGCGAACTGGTGGTGCGCGGCGCCGCCCTCACGCCCTATGTCCGCACGGTCATGGCCCACGAGCTCACCCACGCCCTCGACGACCAGCACTTCGAGCTGGACCGGCCCGAGCTGGACGAGGCCGCCGACGAGTCGGGCTTCGGTTTCCTGTCCGTCGTCGAGGGGAACGCCCGCCGCGTCGAGACCGCCTACCGGGACGCCCTGAGCGACGAGGAGAGCCGCCGGGCCCTCGCCGAGGAGCTGGCGCTGGCCAGCGGCATCGACATCACGTCGATCCCGTTCGTGCTGGTCGAGCAGATGTCCGCCCCGTACGAGCTGGGCCAGGACTTCGTCGACGCGCTGCTCGAGGCCGGCGGCCAGGAGCAGCTCGACGCCGCCCTCGACGCCCCACCCACCACGAGCGAGCAGGTTCTCCATCCCGAGGCCTATCTGGCGGGGGAGGGGGCGGTCGAGGTGCCCCTGCCGGAGGGGGCGGGCGAGGTCGTCGACGACGGCACGCTGGGCGAGTTCCTGATCGCCGGCGTGCTGCGGGGCGCACTCGACGGCGACGAGGTCACGGTGGCCACCGACGGCTGGGGCGGCGACCGGGCGGTGGCGTGGCGCGACGGCGGCCGCCCGTGCGTCACGGCGTCCGTGGTCGGCGACACGCCGGAGGACACGGCCGAGCTGCAGGCGGCCTTCGAGGAGTGGGCGACGGCCCGCGACGACGCGACCGTCGACGCCGGCGCCGCCCCGGACGCCCCGTTCACCCTCCGGGCCTGCGCCTGACCGCCGGCCACCTGCTCGAGGCCCCGGCGGCTACACCGTGCAGATGGGGGCCTGGCGGTCGATCGTCTGGGACCGGTGGGCGGCGAGGTCCTCGTTGGGGACGGGGTCGGTGCCCTCGACGTCCGCCGCGCCACCGAACGTCTGGATGCGGTTGGCGTCGATGCCACCGCTGACGTAGGCGGGGACGTCGCCGGGGTCGTTCGTGTAGAGCCGGTCGACCTGCACGCCCTCGGCGCGGAGGTCGGCCAGGACCTGAGTCTTGAACACGTCCTCGGACGGGAACTCGTCCGGCGGCCACATGTGGAGGCTCGTGCCGGGGCCGACCGGGAAGCCGTGCTCGGCCATCCAGTTGGGCAGCGCCTCGGTGACCGGCGTGGTCGTGCCGAGCATCGTGTCGGCGTCCCACCCGGTGACGTAGACGATCTCGTAGCCCCGCTGCACGTAGGCGGCGACGAGCTCGACGGCCCCGGCCCGCACGAGGGGGTCGTAGGCGGCGTTCTCGTACCACCGGTACAGCTCACCCTCCTCGGTGACGAGCAGACGGAGGTCGAGGACGACGGCGTGTCGGTTGTCGGGGCAGGGCACCTCCCCGGGCGCGGTCAGCGAGCCGGCGACCGACGGCGTCGTCGTCGAGATGCTCGTGGGCCCCGTCGCCCCGGCGTCGGCCCGCGTCGACGACGACGCGCCGGCCTCCTCGTCGCCGCCGCCGCTGCACGCCGAACACGCCAGCGCGCCGAGGCACACGACCACGGCGGCGGAACGTCCCAGGTGGCGGGCGGGGCGACGTGTGCCATCGGACACACCTATCCCCATGGCGGAGGATTATTGGCCGCCCGTCAGTCCCGGCGCCATCCATACCGCCGCGACATGCAGCGGGGGTGTCTCGCTCTCCTGGTCGGGCCGCTGCGGAACGCGTCGCGTCGGACCGAGCAGGAGGCCGCAACTACCCTGCGGGCCACCGGCGCGACCACTGCAGGGAGGTGCGCGTGCTCCTGGAACTGGCCGACGTCGTCAAGCACTACCGCCGCGGCACCGAGGACGTCGTCGCCCTCGACGGCATCGACTTGCGGGTCGACGAGGGCGAGGCGGTGGCGCTGGTGGGGCCGTCCGGGTCCGGCAAGTCCACGCTGCTGCACCTGGCCGGTGGGCTGGACGTGCCGGACGCCGGCACCGTCCGCCTCGACGGGCGCGACCTCGGCGCGACGAGCCGGCGCGACCGCGCCCGGATGCGCCGCCGCGACATCGGCTTCGTGTTCCAGTTCTTCCACCTGCTCCCCAGCCTGTCGGTGGCCGAGAACGTCGAGCTCCCGCTCCTCCTCGACGGCGCCGCGCGCACGACCCGCCGTGGCGGCCGAGGCCGCCGGGGCGCCGGCGGCGCCGCGCCGCGCCGGCCGGTGCCGGGGGACCGGGTGCGCGAGTTGCTCGACCGCGTCGGTGTCGCCCACCGCGCCGGGCACCTGCCGGGCGAGCTGTCGGGCGGCGAGATGCAGCGCGCCGCCATCGCCCGGGCGCTGGTCACCGGGCCTCGCCTCGTCCTGGCGGACGAGCCCACCGGCAACCTCGACTCGGTCACCGGCCGGGGCGTCCTCGACCTCCTGCTCGGCCTCGTCGCCGAGGACGGCACGGCCCTGCTCATGGTCACCCACGACGCCGACGCCGCCGACCGCGCGTCCCGGGTCCTCCACCTCCAGGACGGCCACCTCCGCGAGCAGGAGCGGGCCCGCGCCGAGCCCGGGACCGCCGCACCGCCCGCCGGTCCGAACGGGGCCGCCGACCCGGCGCCGACCGTGGCGCCCGCGGCGGCCCCCGCCCCGGCGCGATCGCCGACCGGCGGATCCGGCGAGTGAGGCGGCTCGTCCGGCTCCTGGCGCTGCGGCACCTGCGCCGGCACCCGCTGCGGGCGGCGCTGGCCGCCGTCGGCGTGGCGGCGGGGACGGCGCTGGCGGTCACGGTCCTGGTCGTCCAGTCGAGCGTCGCCACGTCGGTCGAGGACTTCGGCCGCGCCCTGGCCGGCCCGACCGAGTTCCGGGTGGTGGGCGCCGTCCGCCGGGGCGGCCTCGACCCGTCGGTGGTCGACGCCGTCGCCGCCACGGACGGCGTCGCCGCGGCGATCCCCCTGGTCCAGGGCGTCACGATCGTCGACCGCCCCGGCACCTCCGACGCAGGCACCGCCGACGTGGCCGACGTGGCCGACGGTGACGGCGACGACGAGGAGCCGGTGGTGGTGCTGGGCATCGACTGCCGGGTGGAGGCGCTGGTGGGGGCGTTCGGCTGCTCGGACGGCCTGCTGTCCTCGCTCGGCGCCGGCGGGGCCACCGCCGACGACGCCGGCGCCGCCGACACGCCCGTCCCCCTGATGCTCGGCCCGGGCGTCGACCGCCGCGGCGTGCTGCGGACCCACGTCGGCCCGGTCCCGCTGGCCGGCGCCCCGACGTCCGACCTGGTGGCGGCGTCCGGGCTCGCCGCCGGCGACGACCTTGCCGCCCTGGCCGGCGGGGACGTGGTGGTGTTCCACCTCCCCGACGCCCAGGAGATCTTCGGCCGGGGCGATCGCCTCGACGTCGCCTACGTTCGGGCGGAGGACGGCACCGACCTCGCCACCCTCCGGCGGGACCTCGACGCCGCGGTCGGCGACCGGGGTGCCGTCCTCACGGCGTCCGACGGGCCGCCCGAGATCGCGGTGGTGCTGGCCGGCGTCCTGCCGATGTTCACGCTGCTGGCCGTGTTCGCTCTCGGCACCGGGGGCATGCTCGTGTTCAACACGGCGTCACTGTCGGTCGAGGAGCGCCGGCGCGACCTGGCGGTCGTCGGCGCCCTCGGCGGCACGTCGAGCGTCGTGGCCGTCACCACGCTCGTGGAGGCGGCCGTCGTGGGCGCTCTCGGCGGTGCGCTCGGGGCGGCCGGCGGGCTGGTCGTCGCCGGGCCGATCGTCGCCAGCCTGTCCGGCTACACCCAGCGGGTCGCCGGCATCCCCCTCGCGGTGCACGTGGGGGCGGGCCCGATGGCGCTCGGCCTCGTGCTCGGGACGGTCGTGTCGGTGCTCGCCGCCGCCGTCCCGTTCCGCCGGGCGGTTCGGGCGGACGCCGCCGCCGAGCTCTCCGGACGCGGCCTCCGCGCCGAAGCCCGCCCCCGCCGGGCGCTGCGGCGGTCCGCCGCCTGGGGCGCCGTGGCGCTGTCCGGCCTGGTGGCCATGTGGTTCGGCAACCGGGGCGGTGGCCTCGACCCGTGGCAGGTCCCTGCGGGCGGGCTGGGCTTCGCCGCCACCGCCATCGGGACCGTGCTGTGCGGCGCCGGGATAGCTGCGGTCGTCGTCCGCCCGCTGGGCCGTCTCGTGCGGGGCCTGGCGGCCGAGCACCTCGCCGTGGCCAACCTGGTGCGGGACCCGGCCCGGACCGGGATCATGGCCGCCGCCGTCGGCGCCGCCGTGACCACGGCGTTCGTGACCGCGGGCTACGCCAACGGCGTGCGGGTGGCGATCCGCGACGACGTGCTGCCCAACCTCGACGGGCTGTCCGTGGCGGCGGTCGACGCCGGCGCCAACGTCAACCTCGACACGGGCATCGACCCCGAGGTCATCGCCGGGCTGGAGGCGCTGCCCGCCGTCGAGCGGGTCGACCGGGGCGCCAGCGTCCTGGCCGGGGCCCGGGCGAGAGACACGGTGGCGGTCGTCGCCTACCAGGACCTGTGGTTCACGTCCGAGGACGACGCCCTGCGAGGGTCCTACGACGTCGACCGGTTCCTGTCGGGCGAGGCGATCCTGAACTCCACGATCGCCCGGGACGAGGGGTTGCGCCCCGGCGACCGGGTGTCCCTCCCCACGCCGGACGGGACGGTCGAGGTGCCCGTCATGGCCGTCGCCTCGGGCGGGGGCGCAAACGGCCGCACGGTCCAGGTCCCGTGGGAGCTCCACCGCGAGCTGTACGGCCCCCAGCCGGCCAGGTCGGTCAACGTCGTCCCCCGCCCGGGCGTGTCGAACGCCGACCTCGTCGACGCCATCGAGGCGGCCGGCCTGGACGACACGGTCACGATCCGCACCCCGGCGGACGTCGTCGCCCAGGCCAGCGACAACGCCGAGGGCCAGCTCGCGCCGTTCCGGACGCTGCAGCAGGGGCTGCTGGCCGTGTCGTTCGTGGCGGTCCTCTCGACGCTGCTGCTCGTCGGTGTCCAGCGTCGCCAGGAGTTCGGCCTCCTCGGCGCCCTCGGCATGGAACCGGCCACCCTCGCCCGCATGGTCGTCGCCGAGGCCGCGGCGGTCGCCCTGGTCGCCATCGCCCTGGGCGTCGTCGGCGGCCTCGTCCTCCTCGAGGCGATCACCCTGGTGGGGCCGCTGCTGATCGGCTACGCCACCCCGTTCGCCCCGAGCTGGCCCCCCTACGCCAGCGCGGCGTTGATCGCCCTCACGGTCACGGTCCTCGCCTCGTTGTGGCCCGCCACCAGAGCCGCGAGAACCGACCCCATCGCGGCCCTCCGCGACGAGTGACGGCGGCGCCGGCGAGGCCGCAGCCGCAGCCGGGCTACCGGCGGATGATGACCGGGCGGGAGACCTCTTGGAAGATGTCGTTGCCCTTGTCGTCGACGACGATGAAGGCCGGGAAGTCCTCGACCTCGATGCGCCAGACGGCCTCCATGCCCAGCTCGGGGTACTCGAGGACCTCGACCTTGCGGATGCAGTCCCGAGCCAGGCGGGCGGCCGGGCCGCCGATGGAGCCATACACGCAGTGGTCCCGCAGGTAGGCGGGGAGGCCCTCGCCGGCGTCGAGCCGCTCCTTGAGCTTGACTCGCGCCCGTGGTCGTGGGGTAGTCCGGGGCCTGTGAGCACCGAGACCACCCCCGGCCAGGACGGCGAGTTCCGCATCGAGCACGACACGATGGGGGAGGTGCGGGTCCCCGCCGCCGCCAAGTGGGCGGCCCAGACCCAGCGGGCGATCGAGAACTTCCCCGTCTCCGGCGTGGTCCTGGAGCGCTCGCTGGTGGCGGCGCTCGCCCGCATCAAGGGCGCCGCCGCGCGGGCCAACGCGGAGCTCGGGGTCATCGACGCCGACGTGGCCGAGGCCATCGCCGCCGCCGCGCAGGAGGTCGTGGACGGGCGCTGGGACGACCAGTTCCCGCTCGACGTGTTCCAGACCGGCTCGGGAACCAGCTCGAACATGAACGCCAACGAGGTGGTCGCCACGCTGGCGTCCG
>Ga0126306_10002189_pt1 | contig 10929 bp, 10 predicted proteins | sample Plot27_FD_92592 | JGI IMG/M metagenome (GOLD analysis project Ga0126306, IMG submission 92592) | Serpentine soil microbial communities from UC McLaughlin Reserve, CA, USA - Plot27 | ecosystem: Environmental > Terrestrial > Soil > Grasslands | place: USA: UC McLaughlin Reserve, Lake County... | reverse complement strand
TGACGACCGCCACGATCTCGTCCGGATCCTTCGTGGCGAGGCAAATCGGCCAGGCGTCGACCCCGCCGAACTCCTTGAACAGGAGGGCCTTGCCCTCCATCACCGGCATTGCCGCCTCGGGGCCGATGTCGCCGAGCCCGAGCACGGCGGTGCCGTCGCTCACGACCGCGACCGAGTGCTGCTTGATCGTCAGCGTCCACGCCTTCGAGGGGTCATCCGCGATCGCCTGCGAGACCCGGGCCACTCCCGGCGTGTACGCCATCGAGAGGTCGTCGCGCGTCTTCAGCGGGCTCTTCGCGTTCATCTCGATCTTGCCGCCGAGGTGGAGCAGGAAAGTCCGATCGGAAACGCGGAGCACGTGGACTCCCTCGGCGCTGCGGACGGCATCGACGATGTGCTCGGCGTGCGCGGCGTCGCCGGCAAGGATCGTGACGTCTCGGACTTTCGTGTCGTGCTCGACGCGGACGAGGTCGATCGCGCCGAGCAGGCCGCCTGCGTCCGCGATCGCGCTGGCGAGCTCGGCGAACGCCCCGGGGTGGTTCTCGAGGCGGACCCGGATCGTCGTGCTGAAGGAGGCGGACGGGTGAATCGCCTCGACAGGCTCGATGCTGAGGGTGGCGGTGGTCGTCACTTCGCGAAGCCTGACGCGACGGCGGCGCGCAGCCATCCGCGCGCCGCCTGATGTCTCGTCAGTAATTGCCGCTACGCGACGGCACCGGCCAGCTCTTCCTTCGCCTTCAGCTGCGTCTTCTCGCCCTCAAGCACGACCTTGAGCGCGTTCGTCTCGGCAGCTGCGCCGAAGACGTCGTACGCATCCATGGCCTCGCTCAGCTTGAACCGGTGGGTCGTGAACGACGTTCCGTCGAGCCTGCCCTGCGCGATCAGCTTCAGCAGGGTCGGCGTGGAGAACGTGTCCACGAGTCCAGTGGTCATCGTGACGCCCCGGATCCAGAGCTTCTCCAGATGCAGCGTCACCGGATGGCCGTGGACGCCGACGTTCGCGACGGTTCCGCCTGGGCGGACGAGCTCCGTGCAGAGCTCGAACGTCGCCGGCACGCCGACCGCCTCGATTGCCACGTCGGCTCCGAGGCCACCAGTCAGCTCCATGATCCGAGCAACTGCGTCCTCGGTGCCGTTGTTGATCGTGACGTCGGCGCCGAAGCTCTTCGCCAGCTCGAGCCGCTTGTCGGCAACGTCCAGCACGACGATCTTCGCCGGTGTGAACAGCTTGGCCGTCAGCACCGCAGCGAGGCCGATCGGGCCTGCGCCGACGATCGCGACGACGTCGCCCGGCTTGACTCGGCCGTTCAGAACTCCGACCTCGAACGACGTCGGAAGAATGTCGGCGAGGAACAGCACCTGCTCGTCTGTCAGCAGCTCGGGCACCTTGTACGCCGACGTGTCGACGAACGGAATGCGGGCGTACTCCGCCTGCACACCGTCGATCAGGTGGCCGAGGATCCAGCCGCCGCCGCCCGTGCAGAGGCCGTAGCGCGCCTCCTTGCAGAAGCGGCACCGGCCGCAAGACGTGATGCATGAGATGAGCACGCGGTCGCCGGGCACGAAGCTCGTGACGGCGCTGCCCACCTCCTCGATCGTTCCGACGGCCTCGTGGCCGAGGATCGTCCCCGGCGTCACCGTGGGCACGTCCCCCTTGAGGATGTGCAAGTCGGTCCCGCAGATCGTCGCAGTGTCGATGCGCACGATCGCGTCGGTCGGGACCTTGAGCGTCGGATCGGGCACGGACTCCCAGGCCCGTTTGCCCGGACCGTTGTAGACGAGCGCTTCCATGAACGCCTCCTTTGAACTGTTGAAAGAAGCGTCCGTCAGGCACGAGGCGCGGGCATCGGAGCCTGCGCGGAGTAGCTGTGCGGCTTTCTACGAGACGATCGGGGCTTCGCGTCGGCGAAGATGTGCTGATGGCCATGCTCACGGCAGAGCCGCTCGACGTCATTCTTCGGGACGGAAGGACCCTGCGCCTGCGAGCGCCCGGTCCGGACGACGCGGCCGCCCTGCTCGACTTCTTCAGCGACCTCTCGCAGGAGAGCCTCTATCGACGGTTCCACGGGTACCCGGAGATCGGCCCACGCCTGGTCGAGCCGCTCACCAGCGCCGATCCGCGCGAGGCGGGTGCACTCGTCGGCTGTGTCGACGACCGCATTGTGGCTGTCGCGAACTTCGCGCGGCTTCGTGACCCGAAGGCCGCCGAGGTGGCGTTCGCCGTGGCCGACGACTACCAGCGCCGCGGCATCGGCACGCGGCTGCTCGAGCAGCTCGCGGCCCGTGCAGGCGCCCTCGGCGTCGAACGCTTCCTGGCGGAGGTGCTCTCGGACAACCGGCAGATGCTCGGGGTCTTCGAGGCCGTCGGGTTCGCCGTCACTCGAGGCGTCGCCGGGGGTGAGGTCGAGCTGACCTTCCCCATCGCGACCACCGAGCGGTACCTCGAGAGCGTCGAGAGCCGCGACCACGAGGCAGTTGTCGCGTCGCTCCGCCCGTTCTTCGAGCCCTCGTCCGTTGCCGTCGTCGGCGCGTCGCCGCGACGTGGGTCGATCGGTGGCGAGCTCTTCCGAAACGTCCTGGCTGCGGACTTCGCGGGCGCGGTCTACCCGGTCAACCGGCAGGGCGAGTCGGTCGCGGGCGTGCGCGCGTATGCCGCCGTGGCGGCGATCCTGGACCCGGTCGACCTGGCGGTGATCTGCGTGCCGGGCGAGCATGTCATCGGCGCGGCAGAGGACGCGCTTGCGAAGGGCGTGCGAGCGCTCTGCGTCATCTCCGCGGGGTTCGCCGAGGTCGGCTCGGAAGGTGTCGAGCGTCAGGATCGGCTGCTCGCGCTCGTGCGCGCGCACGGCGCGCGGATGATCGGCCCGAACTGCCTCGGAATCGCGTCGGCCGGCAAGCGCTTGAATGCGACCTTCGCGGGCAAGGCGCCGCGCTGGGGGTCGATCGGCTTCTCCTCGCAGAGCGGTGCGCTCGGCCTCGCACTCATCGAGGCGGCCGATGCGCGCGGGATCGGGCTCTCGGCGTTCGTCTCGATCGGGAACAAGGCGGACGTCTCGTCGAACGACCTGCTCGAGCGCTTCGAGGACGACGACAGCACGAACCTGATCGCTCTCTACCTCGAGTCGTTCGGCAACCCTCGAAAGTTCGCCCGCATCGCGCGCCGGGTCTCCCGCACGAAACCGATCCTCGCGCTCAAGAGCGGGCGCACCTCTGCCGGCGCAAGAGCGGCCGGCTCCCACACGGCCGCGCTCACGAGCTCCGACGCTGCCGTCGAGGCGCTGTTCCGCCAGGCAGGCGTGATCCGAGCAGAGACGCTCGAGGAGCTTGTGGACACCTCGGTGGTGCTGTCGAAGCAGTCACTGCCGCTCGGTCGCCGCGTCGCCGTGCTCACGAACGCGGGCGGGCTCGGGATCCTCGCGGCGGACGCCTGCGAGGGGGCCGGCCTCGAGCTGCCGACGCTGGCCGACGAGAGCGTGGCGCGGCTCTCCGGGCTTCTGCCCGGCGAAGCGAGCGTTGCGAACCCGGTCGACATGCTCGGCTCTGCAACAGCTGCCACCTACGAGGCCGTCCTGCCGGTGCTGCTGCAGGACCGCGGTGTCGATGCGGTGCTTGTGCTCTTCGTGCCGCCGGTCACCGCGACTGCCGATCAGGTCGCGCTCGCCGTGGCCGAGGCTGCTGCTGGCGCGGAGAAGCCGATCGTGGCCGCGGTGATGGATGCCCGCGGAATCCCTTCCGTTCTCCTTGAAGCCGGCGTTCCGTCGTACGGCTATCCCGAGTCCGCCGCGCGTGCCCTCGGCCGGGCTGCCGCGCGCGCGGAGTGGCTACGTCGCCCGACAGGCAGCATCCCGGCACTCGAAGGCATCGACCGCGAAGGAGCGCGCCGGATCGTGGCGTCCGCGCTCGAGCGCGCCCCCGACCTGTGGCTCGACGCCGACGATGCCCGCGCACTGCTCGAGGCCTATGGAGTCCCCGTCGTCGACCAGCGCGTGGCCGGCACGCCCGAGGAGGCGGCCCGCTCCGCCACCGAGCTCGGCTTCCCTGTCGTCGTCAAGACCGCGCTTGCCGGCGCGCACAAGACCGAGACCGGCGGTGTCGTGCTCGACCTCCAGACCGAGGAGGACGTCCGCGAGGCCGCCGCGCGGATCGGGGGCCCGGTGCTCGTCCAGCCGATGCGGAGCGGGAGCGCCGAGCTGCTGGCCGGACTGGTCCAGGACGAGCTGTTCGGCCCGCTGATCGCGCTCGGTCCGGGCGGAGTGCTGGCCGAGCTGATCGGCGACGCGGGCGTGCGGATCGCGCCGCTCACGGACGTCGACGCGCAGGAGCTCGTGCTCGAAGGGAAGACCGGCGCGCTCGTGCGCGGGTACCGCGGAAAGCCAGCGGCCGACGCCGATGCCGTCGTCGACGTCCTCCACCGGCTCTCCGCGCTCGGTGAGGACCTTCCGGAGGTCGCGGAGCTCGACCTCAACCCGCTGATCGTCGGGCCTGAGGGCTGCGTCGCTGTCGACGCACGAGTGCGTGTCAAGGTGGCCGAGGCGCGGCCTCAGACGAAGACCTGGTAGTGCATTCTCGCCGGTTGTCCGACGTCCTCGGGATGACGGTGATCGGCCCAGGAGGCGAGCGGGTTGGAAAGGTTGCCGACCTCGCGGCATCACTTGCCGACGCGCACCCCCTTGTCACGCATCTCGCCGTTCGCGGCCGTTGGTATCCCTGGAGTACCGTCCAGGCGTTCGACTCGGAGGTGCGGCTGCGCGACACGACGTCCGCCGAGTCGCAGCGCGGCCTTCCTCGGGCCACGTGCTCGACTCGCAGGTCGTCGATCTCGACGGCAAGCGTCTACGACGCGTCGGGGACGTGGAGCTCGTCGAGGACGCCGGCGAGCTCCGGCTCGTCGCGGTCGACGTCGGGATCGGCGCGGTCGCTCGGCGGCTGGGTCTTCGCGCGCTTGCGCGCCATCTGTCTAGCCGAACGGTCGACTGGTAGCGGCTACACGTCGTTGCTCGTCCGGCCCACGCGCTTCAACTCGCCGCCCCGGCGGCGGCAGCTCACCGGCTCGACGACGACGAGCTCGCGACCCTCGTCGACCAGTTGCCTCCGGCACACGGCGAGGAGGTCGTTGCCAGGGTTCGACGGCCTGTGCACGTGCGCCGGCGCCGCCGGCGCCGGTTCCCGTTCCGGCTGATCAGGCGGCATGCTGCGCCCTAGCGGGTTGGTCGCACTGGCCGCGGTCGCCGGCCCGGGCCTGCTCGCGGGTCTCTCCGACGACGACCCGGCCGGCATCACGACGTATTCGATACTCGGTGCGGACTACGGCTACCAGCTGCTCTGGGTGCTGGCGCTCTCGACGGCTGCGCTCATCCTCTTCCACGAGCTCGGCGCGCGGATGGGCGTCGTCACGGGCGAGGGTCTCGCAGGTCTGATCCGGTACCGGTACGGAATCCGCATCGGTTTCGCGGCGCTCCTCGCCCTCCTGATCGCGAACATCGGCACGGCGGCTGCGGCGTTTGCCGGCATTGCGGCTGCGCTCGAGCTCGCCGACGTCCCGCGCTGGCTCTCGGCTCCGACCGCTGCGGTCGCCATCGCGGTGCTCGTCCTGCGCGGGACGTTCAAGCGGATCGAGCACGTGCTCATCGCTGCCTGCTCGGTGTTCGTGGCGTACTCTTCGCCGCCGTGCTCGCTCACCCGGATTGGGGCGACGCGGCACGTGGGCTCGTCGAGCCGACGCTCCCCGCGACGAACGAGGCCCTGCTGGCGGCAACCGCCGTCGTCGGGACGACGCTCGCACCGTGGGGTGTCGCGTTCATCCAGTCGTACGCCGTCGACAAGCGGCTCCATCCGCGCGATCTCGGCTACGAGCGCGTCGACGTCGTCGTCGGCGCGCTTTTGACCGGGATCATCGGGTTCTTCGTCGTCGTCGCCTGCGCTGCGACTCTGCACGTCCAGGGACGCTCGATCGAGAATGCGGCCGACGCGGGCGTCGCGCTTGAGCCGGTCGCCGGCCCTTCGCTTCGGTGCTGTTCGCTGCCGGGCTGCTCGGCGCAGGGCTGATCGCAGCGGCGATCCTGCCGCTCTCGACGGGATACTCGGTGAGCGAGGTGGTCGGGTCCGAGGCTGCCCTCGACGACTCGTTCCGCGACGCGCCGCTCTTCTACACGGTCTACTTCGTCGTGATCGCCGCGGCCGTCGGGTTGGTCGTGGCGCCAGCCGTGCCGCTCGTGCAGGTGCTCTATCTGACCCAGGCGCTCAACGCCATCCTGCTCGTACCATTGCTCGTGCTCGTGCTGGGACTCGCTCGCGACCGCGAGCTGATGGGAGTGCACGCGCTCGGACGCAAGGGGACCGTGCTGACTGCTGCGACGATCCTGCTCATTGGCGCCTGCGTAGCGGCGCTCGGCGTCTTCTCGGCAGTCGGCTGACCGGGCTCTAAGTGCGTCAGGCTCCCGCCGTGCCTCGACTGGCGGTCTGCTCCCTCGCGCCGAGAGAGATCGTGGCTGCACCGCACGCGAGAAACAGCGCTCCTGCAGCGAGCAGAGCGGCTCCGACCCAGTCGAGGAAGGCTAGCTCCGCTCCCGCTCGAACGCGGACTTCGACGCCCTTCGAGCCGTCCGCGTTCATCGCGACGACGGTCCAGTTGCCCGACTCCGCTCTCCAGGTAATCGTTTGTCCGCCGCGCCCCGCGGCTGACACGACACCCAGGCAAGCTCGCATCCGTACGTGACCGCATTCGGGATCCGGGTCGCCGCCGATTCGGAGACGCACCTCGCCTGGTCAGCTTCCGAGCGATGCGCGTTCGAGACGAGATCTTCGAGCGAGTTCTCTGCGGAGTCGACGACTCAGACGCGGGCGCCGATGCTGCCTGGATCGCGGCACGCGTGATGGGCCAGGACAGCACGCTCCTCCTTGCGACCGTGCACGATCCGTCCCTCGCAGTTCACGCTGGAAGGATGGCGACGCCCGTCGCGAGAGAGCTCGCAGAAGCGGCCAGACACGCCAACGAGCGCGGTCGGGCAGAGGCGGGTTCGTTGCACGCGGTGGAGACTCGGCTCCTCGAAGGACATCCACTCGATGCGCTCCGGCGCGAAATCGACCGCCTTGGGGCGACGCTCGTCGTCGTCGGGACGCACGGTCACAGCCGGATGGTCGGCATCACGCTCGGTTCGGTGACCACACATCTCCTGCACGAGGCGACCTGCTCCGTTCTCGTTGCGCGACCGCCGAGCGATCGGCGGACGTGGCCGCAGACGATCGTCGTGGGGGTCGACGGCTCGCGGAGCTCCGAGGCCGCCTTCGAGGCGGCAACCGGGCTCGCGATGCGCCTCGGTGCGACGCTGCGCCCCGTCGCCGCGACGAAAGAGCCGCTCGTCGACCTCGAGGCGGCGCGCGAGCTCGCGCCCGGGCTCGAGACGATCGAGGAGACCGCGGTGCACGCACTGCACGTGCTCTCGGAAGAGACCGACCTGATTGTCGTTGGCAGCCGCGGGCTGCGCGGGATCCGCGCGCTCGGGAGCGTCGGCGAGCGGATCGCGCACGAGGCGCGCTGCTCCGTCCTCGTCGTCAGAAGGCCCATTGAGTAGCGTTCCTGCCATGACGGCCGGCGCGCAACTCGACGCCAAGGAGCTCGGGCTCCTCAATGCCTACTGGCGCGCCGCGAACTACCTCTCCGTCGGACAGATCTACCTGCTCGACAACGCGTTACTGCGCGATCCGCTCAGGCTCGAGCACGTCAAGCCGCGCCTCCTGGGTCACTGGGGGACGACGCCGGGCCTGAACTTTCTCTACGCGCACGTGAATCGTGCGATCAAGGCCCACGACCTGAACGCGATCTTCGTGACGGGTCCGGGCCACGGCGGGCCGGCGCTCGTCGCCAACGCGTACCTCGAGGGCACCTACTCGGAGGTCTACCCGCACATCGGCCGCGACGAGGAGGGGCTGCGGAAGCTGTTTCGCCAGTTCTCGTTCCCCGGCGGCATCCCGAGCCACGCCGCTCCGGAGACGCCGGGCTCGATCCACGAGGGAGGGGAGCTCGGCTACGCGCTCGTGCACGCCTACGGCGCCGCGTTCGACAACCCCGACCTCCTCGTCTGCTGCGTCGTCGGCGACGGCGAAGCCGAGACCGGCCCGCTCGCCGCCAGCTGGCACTCGAACAAGTTCGTGAACCCGCAGCGCGACGGCACCGTCCTGCCGATCCTTCACCTCAACGGCTACAAGATCGCGAATCCGACGGTGCTCGCGCGAATCCCTGAGGACGAGCTGCGCGACCTCCTGCGCGGCTACGGGCACGAGCCGTACTTCGTGGACGCTGAGGAGCCCGAGGAGGCGCACCGCCGCATGTCGGCGACGCTCGAGACGGTGCTCTCCGAGATCCGCGCGATCCGGGAGCGTGGAAGTGTCGAGCGCCCACTCTGGCCGATGATCGTCCTGCGCACGCCGAAGGGCTGGACGGGACCGGGTGAGGGGACCCCTCGCTCGCACCAGGTGCCGCTCGCGCACGACCAGCTCCCCGAGCTCGAAGCCTGGCTCCGGAGCTACCGCCCGGAGGAGCTCTTCGACGAGCAGGGCACGCTCTTGCCGGAGCTCGCCGCACTTCCGCCGGAAGGCGAGCGGCGGATGAGCGCGAACTCGCACGCGAACGGCGGGCTTCTGCTGCGCGATCTGGATTTGCCGGACTTCCGCGACTACGCAGTGGACGTGCCGGAGCCCGCGCGGACCTCGAGCGAGGCGACCCGCGTCCTCGGGGAGTTCTTGCGGGACGTCGTCCGGCGGAACCCCGAGACCTTCCGCCTCTTCGGCCCGGACGAGACGGCCTCGAACAGGTTGAACGCCGTCTTTGAGGCGACCAACCGCGCCTGGATGGCCGGGGTCGAGCCTGCCGACGACCACCTCGCCCCCGACGGCCGCGTGCTGGAAGTGCTGAGCGAGCATCTTTGCCAGGGCTGGCTCGAGGGCTATCTCCTGACCGGGAGGCACGGTCTCTTCAATTGCTACGAGGCGTTCATCCACATCGTGGATTCGATGTTCAACCAGCACGCGAAGTGGCTCAAGGTGACGCGCGACATCCCGTGGCGGCGCCCAATCGCGTCGCTCAACTACCTGCTTACGTCGCATGTGTGGCGACAGGATCACAACGGCTTTTCGCACCAGGATCCGGGCTTCATCGACCACGTCGTGAACAAGAAGGCGGAGATCATCCGCGTCTACCTCCCGCCCGACGCGAACTGTCTCCTCTCCGTCGCTGACCATTGCCTGCGCTCTCGCGACTACGTCAACGTGATCGTCGCAGGCAAGCAGCCGGCGCTCGACTACCTGACGATGAACGAGGCGATCATCCACTGCACGCGCGGGATCGGCATCTGGGACTGGGCGAGCAACGACGAGGGCCGCGAGCCCGACGTGGTTCTGGCCTGCGCCGGTGAAGTCCCCACTGTCGAGACGCTCGCTGCGGTTGCGCTGCTCCGCGAGCACGTTCCCGACCTGAAGGTGCGGGTCGTCAACGTCGTCGACCTGATGCGCCTGCAGCCCGAGAGCGAGCACCCCCACGGCATGCCCGCCGCGGAGTTCGACGCGCTCTTCACCACGAATCGGCCGATCGTCTTCGCCTACCACGGCTACCCCTGGCTGATCCACCGCCTCGCGTACCGTCGCGCGAACCACGCGAACCTCCACGTCCGCGGCTACAAGGAGGAGGGAACGACGACGACGCCGTTCGACATGGTCATGCTGAACGACATGGACCGATTCCACCTCGTTATCGACGTGATCGACCGCGTGCCCGGCCTTGGAACGCGAGCGGCACACCTGCGGCAGCACATGATCGAGGAACGGCTCCGCCATCGTGCGTACACCCGCGAAGTGGGCGAAGACATGCCGGACGTGCGCGAGTGGTCCTGGCCGCTCTGACGTGCGCGTGCTCGCCGTCAACGCGGGCTCGACCAGCCTGAAGCTCCACCTCGTCGACGAGGAAGAGGCGACCGTCGTCGAGGGATGGGTCGACGCAGACGTCGTCGGCCACCGCGTCGTCCACGGCGGCATGCGGTTTCGTGCACCGGTCGAGATCGACGACGAGGTCGAGTCCGCCATCGGGGAGCTTGCCTCGATCGCGCCGCTGCACAACACGCCCGCGCTCACCGCGATCCGCGAGGCGCGGCGCGAGCTCGAAGGCGTTCCGCACGTCGCGGTCTTCGACACGGCGTTCCACGCGACGATTCCCGACCGAGCCTCGACCTACGCGGTACCCGCCGAGTGGCGCGAGTGGGGGATCCGACGCTACGGATTCCACGGCCTCTCGGTCGACTGGGTGGCGGGGAACGTGCCCGTGTCGCGGCTCGTCGTCTGTCATCTCGGCGGCGGCTGCTCCGTCACCGCGGTGCTCGACGGTCGCTCGGTCGACACGACGATGGGTTTCACGCCGCTGGAAGGCGTTCCGATGGCTACCCGGTCGGGGAGCGTCGACCCCGGCGCGCTCCTCTACCTGCTTCGCGAGCGGGGGCTGTCGGCCGACGAGCTCGACCACGCACTCGAGCACGAGTCGGGCCTGCTGGGCCTCGGCGGCTCGAGCGACCCGCGCGAGCTCGCCGGAACACCGGCGGTCGACCTCTACGCGTACCGAATCGCGACGGCCGTCGGCGCGATGGCGGTGGCGCTCGGCGGGCTCGACGCGCTCGCGTTCACCGGGGGCGTGGGTGAGGGGTCAGCAGAGATCCGCGGGCAGGTCTCGTTGCGGTTGAGCTTCCTCGGCGACTTCGACGTGGTCGTGGTTCCGGCTCGCGAGGAGCTCGTGATCGCGCGCGAGGTACGCCGCCTGCTGAGCGGCTAGAAGCCCAGACCGAAGTGAGAGCGCGACTCGCGTTCGGCAATCCGCCCCGTGAGGTCGCGCATGCCCACGACGCCGACCGGACTTTCGTTTACGACGACGGGGAGATGGTGGATCGCGTG
>Ga0126306_10002187_pt1 | contig 10934 bp, 10 predicted proteins | sample Plot27_FD_92592 | JGI IMG/M metagenome (GOLD analysis project Ga0126306, IMG submission 92592) | Serpentine soil microbial communities from UC McLaughlin Reserve, CA, USA - Plot27 | ecosystem: Environmental > Terrestrial > Soil > Grasslands | place: USA: UC McLaughlin Reserve, Lake County... | reverse complement strand
GCTTGACATCCTCAGGACCTCAACCCAGGCTCGCGCTAGCTGATCCCAGCAGCGCCGGAGCCGCCGTGACCCGGACACGGCGAGGAAGGAGCCGGTCATGGCCGAGGACCTGAAGGCCGTCGCACGGCGGACCTTGGAGGAGATCATCCCCAACGGCGACGCCGCCGGCCTGCGGGCGGTGATGCACCCCCAGGTCGTCAACCATGGACCCCCGGCCGGCGCGCCGCCGGGGCTGGACGGCATGATCCAGGCCATGCGCTGGGTCCAGGGGGGGTTCTCTGAACGGCGCTTTGAGATCCACCAGGTCATCGCCGAAGGTGACACCGTGGTCGTCCACTGCACCTTCCACGGACGCCACACCGGGCAGTTCATGGGGCTGGCCCCCACCAACCAGCCGGTCGCCTTCCGCCAGGTCCACATCGTCCGCTTCCAGGACGGCAAGGCCGTCGAGCACTGGGCTGTCCGCGACGACCTGGGGCTGGGCCGCCAACTGGGCCTGTTCCCAGGCCCGCCTGGCCGAGCCGGTCCCGGAGGCGCATAGCCGCGACCGCTCGGGCAGAGGACTGGAGGTTGGCAGGCGCATCCGATGTGGCAACGGGCCGTCAGTCCTGGAAGGACGATCCCAGGCGCGGCGACGTCGCCACCAAGCACGACGCGGGGCGACGACCGTGACATCGAGGTCGAGATGAGCCGGGGTGCTGCAGGCTCTTGGAGGGGGGACCGCATGGGTGAGGCGATCGGCCACTCCCTCCCGCTGGCGATCGGGGTGGCGTTGAGCCCCATTCCGATCATCGCGGTCGTGGTGCTACTCACATCTTCCAGGGCGCGTTTCCTCGGTCCCGTGTTCGTCCTCGGCTGGTTGCTTGGCCTGGTGGTGGTCGGCGCCATCGTGCTAGTGGTGGTCGGACCGAGCGGTGCCGGCAGCTCCGGTCAGCGAACCAGATGGGTCAGCTGGGTGATGATCGTCCTGGGGATGCTGCTGCTGGTGGCCGCCGGGCGCCACCTGCGTGGTCGCACCGGCGGCGGGGAGGAGGTCCCCCTGCCGGCGTGGTTGGGAGCGATTGACCGGCTCAACCCGGCGGTGGTGCTGGGCGGAGGCGTGGTGCTGGGCGGCGTGCGGCCCAGAAGCCTCCTGCTTGTGGTCGGTGGGGCCGTCGCCATCGCCCAGAGCGGGATCGGGGGTGGCCAGCAGGCCATCGCCTATGCCGTCTTCGCGGTCATCGCGACGATCGGCGTTGCGGTGCCGGTGGTCATCTACTTCGCCATGGGAACGCGGTCGGCGGAGCTGCTGGGTCGCCTCAAGGGCTGGATGCGCCGCCACAACGCCGTGATCCTGGCAGTGGTGCTGCTGGTGATCGGAGGGATGCTGATCGGCGATGGGATCGGCGGACTCCCATCATGATGTTCGAGGATCCACCCTCCCGACTCCGCGAACGCAGAGCAAGACCAGGCCTCGGACACGACAACCACCGCCCGGCTGCTGCTGCACCGCGGCGTCACCTGACAACTCCCCAAACCGCGAGACTGCGAGGCCGCTGATCGAGTCCCGAACGTGGCACGCCACCGAGGAGCCGCCATGAGCGCACGGACGTTGGTCGTTGCCTTGCTTGCCATGGTCCTCGTCATCGCCGTGGGCTGCGGCGGTGGGAGCGGCAAGGAGGACAGTGGGAGCAGCCTCACGTTCTGGACCGCCGAGGACAATCCCGACCGGGTCAAGGCAACCCAGGCGATCGTCAACCGCTTCGAGCAGCAGACCAGCATCAAGGTCAAGCTGGTCGCCATCGGGGAGGACCAGCTCCAGTCCCAGATCGCCAGCGCCAGCGCCGCCGGCACCCTGCCGGATGTGCTGGCCGCCGTGTCGCTCGGGTTCGTGCACTCCCTGGCCGCCGACGGCATCACCGACCCCGATGCCGCGGCCGCGGTCATCCACACCCTCGGCCGCCAGACCTTCTCCCCGCGGGCCCTGGAGCTGGTGGAGGCCAACGGCCAGCCGGTGGCTGTCCCCAGCGACAGCTGGACCCAGCTGCTGGTCTACCGCAAGGACCTGTTCGCCCAGGCCGGCCTGGCCGCCCCGACCACCTTCCAGGCGATTCGGGCGGCGGCCACCACCCTCAAGGCGAACGGGATGGCGGGGATCGTGGCCGCCACCAAGGCCGACGACTCCTTCACCCAACAGACCTTCGAGTACCTGGCGGTGGCCAACGGCTGCCAACTCACCAACCAGGCCGGCGCCATCACCATGACCAGCACGCCCTGCCGGGACACCTTCGGGTTCTATGTCGACCTGATCCATGCCGCGTCGGTCCCGGGTAGCCAGGACGCCACCAGCACCCGGGCCGCGTATCTGGCCGGCAAGGCGGCCATGATCATCTGGTCGTCATTTCTCTTGGACGAGCTGGCCGGGCTCAGCAACGACGCCCGCCCCACCTGCCCCCAGTGCCGCCGCGACCCGGCATTTCTGGCCAAGAACAGTGGCATGGTGACCGCCATCACCGGCCCGGACGGCACTCAACCCTCCCAGTTCGGCGAGCTCACCTGCTTCGCGATCACGAAGGGCGCCAACAACGACGCCGCCAAGCTGGTCGAGTTCCTGATGGACGACGGCTACCTGGACTGGCTTGGGTTGGCCCCCGAAGGCAAGGTCCCGGCTCGCACCGGTACCACCGATCAGCCAACCAAGTTCACCGACGCCTGGACCCACCTCCAGACCGGCGTTGAGAACAGAAAGCCGCTGTCGGAGCTCTACCCGCCAGGGGTGCTCAAGGTCCTCGCCACCAGCACTGACACCGTGAACCGCTGGGGATTCGCCCAGGGTCAGGGGCGGCTGGTCGGCGCCCAGCTTGCCACCCTGCCCATTCCCAAGGCCCTGGCCGCCGCCCTCAACGGCACCTTGTCCACGGCCGCCGCGGCCGAGCAGGCCCAGGCCCACCTCGAGACAATCGCACAGTCAATCAACTAGGGACGCCCATCTCGTCGCTAACCCCATGATCGCGGTATCCCGCCCCAGCCACCATCAGGCGGACCGGCAAAGCGGGCTCTGCAGCGGCCATGATCGGCAGCGGTGTGAGCGAGATGGCCGAATCGCTGGTGACCCGGAGGCGACGGTTCGTGGAGTGATGGGGCGCGAATTGAAGGAGATCTGAGGTTCTACCGGCGAGTCTGGAGGATGCCTGGAGGATGGCCAAGGGACAACGACGGTCATCAGCGGTCAACAGCAGTCTATCCTAATTTGGGGCCTGACCAGCAGGAACGGCGTGACGAGCATCGCTTGAGCACGCAGTCCCTAGATGGCATGCAAGAAGTCAGGCGTCAGCTCGGGCCGAAGGGGCGTAGCACTACGCGGCCGTATGCCGTGGGCGCCGACGCCCGGATTGACTAGGCATCGGCTGCCGGGATCCGTCGGCGGTCGAGATAACCGCCCCGGCGCCGGCCGTAGGCCTCGGGCCGGAGCTGCCGCTCAAGCTGCATCAGGCTCCAGATCCTGGTGCCGTCGACGCGAACGTACGGCTCGACCTTGGCGGCCAGCTCGCGGACGGTGGCGAGGTCGACGCCGAGCAGCTCCGCGCATCGCTCCAGCGGCGCCGCGATCGGCCGGCCCACGTCCAGGTCGTGCCAGGTCCCCACCGAACCAGGTTATCGAACGGACGTTCGAGAACGAATCAGCAAGGCTGCTTAGTTCAACGGGGCCGCTCAGAGCCTGAGGTGGGGGCCGCAACTCGGCGGAACTGGGAACTGCAACGGGACAGCAGAGGCAACGAACGTAGAGGTTATCAAGCGTTTGCTGTGACGTACTGGGACGGGAACGCCCCGGAGTGCGCTTTCGTACGGCAGCGATCGGCAGCCCAAGCAGTGACGCCCGTGTCTAGCTCTCGAAGCTACTGCGGCGAGGGCGCCTGAGCGTCTTCTCAAGAACCTCAGCTGCTTGTCGGTCGGCCGCCGCGAGGAAGTGCGTGTAGACCCGAAGTGTGGTTGCTCCCCCGCCGGCGTGACCGATTCGGCCTGACACCGTCCGCAGGTCTACCCCACCCGCGATGAGCTGAGTGGCCGCGTAGTGACGCAGATCATGCAGTCGTGTCCGGAGGCCGAGCTGCTTCGCCCGCCGGGAGAACCGGTGCGTGACCGAGTCCGGATGCATAGGTTGTCGGCCGGCCGGGTCAAAAGAGAACACGTAGGCGTCCTCGAGGAGCCGCACGCCACACGCCTCCGCCCGCTCGGCACAGCGACGGCGGTGCTCATCAAGCAGCGCAACACTGTCCGCAGAGAGCGCCAGCCGGCGGGCGGCATGGGTCTTGGTGTCCTTCTCCACCAGCCGGCCTGCAGCCTGGAACAGGTTGCGCAGGATCAGGAGCTCGGCCGCCTCCAGGTCGACATGCGCCCACCGCAGCGCGCACAGCTCCCCCCGCCGAGCGCCCGTCGTCGCGGCCAGCCACAGCAGGACCGCGAAGTCCGGATCGGCCTCGTAGGCGGTCTCAAGGAGCCGGGAGACCTCCTCTGGGGTGGGCGGACGGATCTCGGCCGATCCGAGTCGGGGTGGGCTGGCCAGCGCCGCCGGGTTGGCCGGAATCCAGCCCCAGCGGGCCGCCTGATCCAGCGCTCGGCGCAGGATCGCGTGAACCTGGCGCACGGTGGCCGGCGCCATCGGTCTGCCGCCGACGCCGCCGCGGCCGCGCAACTCCGAGTAGAAGCGGTCGAGTGTGGCCGTGTCGAGACGCCGCAGTGGCAGGTGGCCGAGCGTCGGAAGGATGGTCCGCTCGATGTAGCCCTTGTAGGTGACCCGGGTGCTCCAGGCCAGGTCGGCCATCTCCAGCCAGCGCTCGAGCAGCTGGGCCAGGGTCGCGTCGGTGGCTGGTCGTCTGCCTTCGTCGACCTGGGTGAGCAGTCGGGCGCGGAGGGCCTGGGCCTCACGCTTGGTCCTAGCCGTGCCGGTCAGGTTGCGGCGCTTGCCCGTGACCGGGTCGCGGCCGGCGTGGACGATGACCTGCCAGGCGTTGCCCCGCTGGCGGATGAAGCCGTCTGCCATGCCGCCGAGGGTAGAGCGTTGACTGGTGGTTGACAAGAGGCCGCAGGCGCCCCGGGAGGAGGCATCAAGTGTACTGGTTGGGGGCGTGCCCCCGGCAGGACTCGAACCTGCAACCTACGGATTAGAAGTCCGTTGCTCTATCCGTTGAGCTACGGGGGCCTGAAGGGAGCATACCGGGGCGGATGGTGAAGCAGGGGTAGGTGTGGGGGCCGGACCGGACCCGGGGGGCGGGGGTGGCGCCGAGGCGGGTGAGGAGGCGGATGGAGGGGGTGTTGGCGTCGTCGGTGGTGGCCAGGACCTCGGGGAGGGCGAGGGTTTGGAAGGCGTAGGCCAGGACGGCGGTGGCGGCTTCGGTGGCGAGGCCCTTTGACCAGTGGGACGGGGTCAGGGAGTAGTGGAGCTCGACCCCGTCGCCGTGCTGGAAGGGGCTGAGGCCGCAGACGCCGATCAGGGGAGGGTCTTCGGCCGGGCGGAGGGACCAGAGGCCCCAGTCGGAGGTCTGGAAGGTGTGGGAGCTGCGGGCGATCACGTCGGCGACGGTCGGGAGCGGGACCGGGGCGGCGTCCAGAGGAAGCGGGCGACCTGGGGGTCGTTCCAGTGGGCGTGGAGAGCGGTGAGGTCGCGGTCCTCGAGGGGGCTCAGGAGCAGGCGCGGGGTTCGGAGCGTGGGAGGCATGGGGCAGAGCATCCCACCGACAGGTACGCCGGCGCCGTCCGTTTAGGGGCCGGGCGGACGGCGCCGGCGTAGCCGGAGCGCCAGATCGGGGAGGTGCGGACGACGGCGCCGGTGTGGGGGGCCTCGACCATCAGGCCACGGCCGATGTACATGCCGACGTGGTGGATGGTGCCGGGGTCGCTTGGGTTGTCGGCGAAGAAGACCAGGTCGCCGGCGACCAGGTGGAGGGGGTCGACCGGGCGCATGGCGGCGTAGGCGGCGAACTGGGCCCGTGAGACCCGCGGGATGGTGACGCCGGCGGCGGCGTAGGCGAAGCTGGTCAGGCCCGAGCAGTCGAAGGTGGACGGGCCCTCGGCGCCCCAGACGTAGGGGGAGCCGAGCTGGGCCAGGGCGACCTCGACCGCCTTGCGGGCCGCCGGGGAGGCGCGGCCGTCCCGTGCCGGGGCGGTGCCGGCGGCCCGGGCCGCGGCCAGGTGGTCGGCGAAGGCGGCCCGCTGGTTGGCCTCCTCGCGGCGCCGCTCCTGCTCGATCAGGGCGGCCACGCGGCGGTCCATGGTGCGCAGCTCGCGCTCGATCTCGGCGGCCAGGCGCTCGGCCTGGGCCCGCTTGACGTCGAGCTGCTCGGCCCCGCGGGCCTGGTCGACCAGGCGCTCGGAGAGGCGGGAGCGGGTGCGGTCGAGCCGTTCCTTGGCCCGCGAGACCCGGTCGACCAGGGCCAGGTCGGCCTCGAGCACGGCCCGCTGCAGCGGCAGCCTGGCCAGGGCGTCGGCCGGGTTGTCGGCGCCGACCAGGTTGGCCACGAACCAGCCGGGGCCGGCCATGTAGCTGCCGCGGGCCCGCTCGTCCAGCTCGGCCTGGGCGACCGCGACCTCGCGCTCGGCCGCCTGGCGCCGTCGGTCCAACTCGGAGGCGTTGGCCAGCAGGCCGACCCCGCGGGCGTAGGCCTCCTCCAGGTCCTCGGCCAGCACCTCGAGCCGCCGGTGCTGGTCGTCGAGCTTGGCCCGCAGCCGGGACGCCCGGGCCCGCAACGAGCCCAGGTCGCCGGCCGGGACGGCCGGCGAGGCGACCGGGGCCACGGCGGGCCGGGCGGAGGGGCCGGGGACGGCCGGGCCGGGCTCGAGCGGGCGGGCCAGGGCGGCCGGGGCGGTGAGGGTCGCCCCGGCGAGCACGGCGGCCGAGAGGACGGCGGCGGTCAGCGCCCGGACGGACCGGCGGCTCCGGGTCGGGGCCGGGCTGGTGACGGGTGGCGGCATGGGACCTCCGGTCTCGCCGACGTGCTGCTCGCTCGACTCCGGTTCGGTCCCGGGACCGGGACGGATCGGAGCGTAGGGAAGAACCCAACCATTTGCCGTAGCGGAACTACGACGTCGTCGGCCGACCGGGCGGGCGGCCCGGCCGAACGTGGGGCGAGAGAGACAACCTGGCACGTTGGGAGGAGCGCTCGTGCGACGTCCCCGGATCGCCGTCCTGGCCGCCGCCGCCGTGGTGGCCGCCGCCGTGGTGGCCGTGCCCGCCGTTCCGGCCGTTGCCGGGGCCCAGGCCGGGCCGGGGCGGGCGATGGTCCGGGTGGCCCACTTCTCACCGGACGCGTCGTACGTCGACGTCTACATGGTGAGCCTCAACCGCCGGCAGCTGTTCCCCAATGTGTTCTACAAGTCCGTCTCCGCCTACTGGGCGGTGGCCGCGGGGCCGTTCACCTACGAGGTGCGGGCGGCCGGGGCCGCGCCCGAGTCGGAGCCGGTGATCCAGGTCAAGGGCAACCTGACCGCCGGCCGGAGCTACACGGTGGCCGCGGTCGGGCGCCGGGACCAGCTCCAGGGGCTGCTGCTGCGCGACGACCTGGCGCCGACGGCGCCGGGCAAGGCCAAGGTCCGGTTCCTGGACGCGGCCCTCGACCTGCCGGCGGTCGACATCGCGGTGGCCGGCGGGCCGGTGCTGGAGTCCCGGCTCGCCTACCCCGAGCCGACCGGGTATCGGCAGCTCGACTCGGGCCGCTACCGGGTCGAGGTGCGCCGCGCCGGCGCCGGCGCCGTGCTGGTCAAGGGCACGGTCGCGGTCAGGCCGGGCACGGTCACCTCGGTCGCGCTGCTCGGCGGGGCCGGGGAGCCCCGCGAGCTCTACGCCTTCAGTGATGCCGCCGGGTCCCGGGCGGCGCCGGCCGGCGGCATCCGCACCGGGGCGGGCGGGACCGCTCCCTCCTCCCGCGGCCCGACCGCCCCGGTGCTTCCGGTGCTCCTCTCCCCCATCCTCGTGGTCGCGGCCGGGGTCGCGGTCGGGGCCGCCCGGCGGCGCGCCCGGGCCTGAGCGATGCCGGGCGGGAACCGAACCCGGCGACCCGCCCTGGCCCTGCTCGCGGCCGCCGCGCTCGTGTTCGCGCTCGGCGGCTGCGCCGGGCGGAGCAGCAAGACGGCCGGCTCCGGCGCCCAGCCCCTCGCGCCGGGGCCGGCCCGACCCGCCGCCGCCGGGAACTTCGACGTTCCCGCGACCCCGCCCACGCCCCCCGGGTTCGAGGTGGGCGACCTGCCCGGGCAGGTCGCGCCGCCGGGGGCGGGGTCGCCGCCGGTGCGGCTGGTGATCCCGGCCATCGAGGTGGCGACCCGGCTGGTCCGGCTGGGGCTGGAGGCGGACGGGGGCATGGCCGTGCCGGCGGACTACGGGCGGGCCGGCTGGTTCGTCGAGGGGCCGGCCCCGGGGCAGGTAGGCCCGGCGGTGATCGCCGGGCACGTCGACTCCCGGACCGGGCCGGCGGTGTTCCACCGGCTGCGGGAGCTGCGGCCAGGGCAGGCGGTCCTGGTCGAGCGGGCCGACGGGACCCGGCTGCGGTTCGTGGTCGAGCAGGCCCGCAGCTACCCCAAGGCGAGCTTCCCGACCGCGGACGTGTTCGGCCCGGTCCCATCGGCCGCCCTGCGCCTGATCACCTGCGCCGGCGACTTCGACCGGGCCAGGGGCAGCTACCGCGACAACCTGGTCGTGTTCGCCGGCCTGGCCGCGAGCGTGGGCGCCGGGAACCGTGGATGATGACCCGGTGGGAACCGGGACCGGCCGACGGAGGCCATGGCGGCGGCGGCGCGGCGCCGTGGTCGTCGTGCTCGTGCTGGCCCTGCTCTTCGCCGCTGGCAGCTGGTTCTACAGCGGTGAGATCCGGGCCGGGGCCCTGGCCTCCAAGCCGCCGACCCCCCTGGCCCTCCAGACCGAGGTCCTGGCCGTCGGCGACCGCTCGATCACCCTGGCCCGCGATCCGGCCTCGCCCCGCGAGCTGACCACCCCGGGCACCTTCGGGCTGCGCTGGGAGGCCGGCTACGGGCGGCTCGGAGCCATCCTGGCCACGGCCCCCGACCGGGTCGAGCGGGCCTTCACCCGGGTGGAGGGGGCCGCGCCCCGGTCCGGGGAGCGGTCGGCGGTCGACGGCTACGCCTGGCCGGCCGACCCCTCGGTGGCCGCCGGCCGGCCGGCCAGGGAGGTCAGCTACCCCTCGCCGCTCGGGCCGGCGCCGGCCTGGCAGGTCGATGGCCGCCGCGACACCTGGGTGATCCTTGTCCACGGCTACAACGCCGCCCGCAGCGAGACCCTGCGGGCCCTGGCCACCGTGACCGGCCAGGGCTACCCGGCCCTGGCGGTCAGCTACCGCAACGACCCGGGCGCCCCCAGCACCCCCGACGGCCTGCGCCGCTGGGGGGCGACCGAGTGGCAGGACCTGGAGGCGGCGACCCGCTACGCGCTCGACCGGGGCGCCGGCGGGGTGGTCCTGGCCGGCTTCAGCATGGGCGGCGCGGTGGTGGCCAGCTTCCTGCTGGAGTCGCCGCTGGCGTCCCGGGTCCGCGGGGTGGTGCTGGACTCGCCCGCCCTCGACCTGGGCGAGGTGATCGACCACGGGGCCACCGACCGGGAGCTGCCGGTGCTCGGGACCCCGGTGCCGCCGGCCCTGACGGTGACCGCCAAGGGCATCGCCGGGCTCCGCTACGACCTGGACTGGGGCGAGCTCGACTACGTCGACCGGGCCGGGCGGCTGGCCGCGCCCATGCTGGTCTTCCACCAGACCGGCGACCCGACCGTCCCGGTGGCGATCAGCGAGGCCCTGGCCACGGCCCGCGCCGACCTGGTCACCCTTGAGCGCTTCGCCGGCGACGGCCACGTCCAGTCCTGGAACACCGACCGGACCCGCTACGAGCGGGCGCTGCGGGCCTTCCTCGACCGGGTCGCCCCCGCCCCGGCCACCTGAGCCGGGGCCTGCCCGACGGCCGGCGTCCCGGCGGCCAGGCTGAGGCGGGCGGTCAGGTCGTCGGGGGGCAGCGGCCGGCCGAAGTGGAAGCCCTGGCCGAAGTCGCAGCCCAGCTCGCGCAGGCGCTGCACCTGCTCGGCGCTCTCGACCCCCTCGGCCACCGCCACCACCCCCAGGGTGTGGGCCAGGTTGATGATCGCGGTCACGATCGCCTGGTCCTCCTGGTCGCTGAGCAGCCCGGCCACGAAGTCGCGGTCGATCTTGAGCTCGTCCACCGGGAACCGCTTGAGGTAGGCCAGGGAGGAGTAGCCGGTGCCGAAGTCGTCGACGGTCAGGCTGACCCCGAGGCTCTTGAGCTCGGTCAGGGCCCCCGAGGTCGATTCGACGTCCTCCATCAGGACCGTCTCGGTGATCTCCAGGTAGACCAGGGCCGGGTCGATGCCGGTCTCGGCCAGGATGTCGGCCACCACCCCGGCCAGGTTGGGGTGGACGAACTGGCGGGCCGACAGGTTGACCTTGATGGCCAGGCGCCGGTTCTCGGCCTGCCAGGTGCGGGCCTGGCGGCAGGCCTCGCGGAGCACGTGGGTGCCGATGGACATGATCAGGCCGGTCTCCTCGGCCAGGGCGATGAACTCCCCCGGCCCGATCAGGCCCCGGTCGGGATGCTCCCAGCGGACCAGGGCCTCGGCCCCGACCGGACGGCCGCTCCCCAGGCAGTGGATCGGCTGGTACAGGACCCGGAACTCGTTGCGCTCGACCGCCCGGTGCAGCGATGAGTGCATGGCCAGGCGGCGCTTGGCCCGGGCCCGCATGGCCTGGTCGAACACCTCGCGCCGGTTGCCGCCCCGGGCCTTGGCCCGGTACATGGCGGCATCCGCGTTCTCGACCAGCGACTCGGGCCGGCTGCGGCTGCCCGAGGCCAGGGCGATGCCGATGCTCATGGTGACGAACACCTCGGCGTCGCCGAGCGGGAACGGGGCCGTGGCCACCTGGGCGACCCGCTCGGCGATGGCCAGGGCG
>Ga0126306_10002186_pt1 | contig 10935 bp, 7 predicted proteins | sample Plot27_FD_92592 | JGI IMG/M metagenome (GOLD analysis project Ga0126306, IMG submission 92592) | Serpentine soil microbial communities from UC McLaughlin Reserve, CA, USA - Plot27 | ecosystem: Environmental > Terrestrial > Soil > Grasslands | place: USA: UC McLaughlin Reserve, Lake County... | reverse complement strand
CGCGATGGTCCGGTGAAGCCGGGTCACCGGGGACGGCGCGTGGCGGAGCAGTAGGTCGTAGAGCAGCACGATCTGCCGCCAGTCGGTGTCTTCCCAACGCGCGGCCTCGGCATGGCAGGCGACGATCGCGGCCTGGAGTTGGTAGGGGCCGGGGCGGCGGTGGCGCGCGGCGCGGCTGAGGAGTTCGGTCGCCGCGGTGATCGCGTCGCGGTCCCACCGGGAGCGGTCCTGCTCGGGCAGGAGCACCAGCCCGCCGGCGGGGTCGAACCGGGCATCGGCGCGGGCCCGGTGGAGCCGGATCAGCGCGAGGAGGCCCGCAGCCTCCGGCTCGCCGGGCATGAGTCCGGCCAGCAGCGCGGCGAGCCACTCGGCGTCCTCGACGAGATCCCGAGACTGCGACCGATCGCCGCTGCTGGACAGATAGCCCTCGTTGAACAGGAGGTAGATGACGGCGAGGACCTCGTTCAGGCGGCTGGCCAGCTCATCGTCCGCGGGCACCCGGTAGGGGATGCCGGCCTCGGTGATCTTCCGCTTGGCGCGGGTCAGCCGCTGGGCCACGGTGGACTCGGGTACCAGGAACGCGGCGGCGATCTGCGCCGTGGTCAACCCGCAGACCGTACGCAACGTCAACGCGATCTGCGCCTCGCGCGACAGCGCCGGGTGGCAGCACGTGAAGATCAGCCGGAGCCGATCGTCCGGCTCCGGCTGAACCGGCCACTGTAGCTGCGCCAGCTTCTTCCGGTAGCGCGCCTCGCGCCGCAGCACGTCCAGGCCGCGGCGTCGCGCCACGGTGAACAGCCACGCATCGGGCCGATCCGGGATGCCCTCCTCCGGCCACCGCTGCAGCGCCACCACGATGGCGTCCTGTACCAGGTCCTCGGCGGCGGAGAAGTCCCCGAGCAGCGCCACCAGCGACGCCGCCAACCGGCCCGCGTGGTCGCGGACCACGCGAGCCAGCGCGGCATGCGTCAGGTCGGTCGTCACCAGACCGTCGTCACATCATCACCGGGCGAATCTCGACCGTCGGGCACGCCGGCCACGTCAGCGCCATCCGCAGCGCCTCGTCGAGGTCGGCCACCTCGACCTCGACGTACCCGCTGACCACTTCCTTGCCCTCGACGAACGGGCCGTCGGTCACGATCGGCTCACTACCGCCGTCCAGGCGCACGGGGGTCGCGGTCTGCGGCGATTCCAACGTGGTGTTGTGGATGATCTTGTCGGCATACTGCGCCAACCAGGCCTGGACCTGCTCGAACCCGCGGTCACGTTCAGCCTGGTCCATCGCCTCCCACGCCTTCTCCCACTGCTCGGTCTCACAGAACATCAGCACGTATTTCATGCTCACGACCTCCTACCCAGAAGACGAACGCCAGCCGGCCCAGCACGACATGGTGCCCGACCAGATTCGAGGCGCGATGATGTCCGGGTCGTCGGCAGAGAGGGATTGAAGGCTTCCGGAGTTGTCGCCGGGTATTCGCCGGCGGGCACCAGGGCAGGTTGGGCGGCGATAAGCGCGGATCCCGGCGCGGTACCCGCTGGCCCCGGCACCGAATCGAGCCGGTGCGAGGATCAGCAGCTACGACGGGATCCGCATCTTGCCGCCGCCCCTGGGTGCGTTGGTGTCAGGACCTCGCGTAGACCTTCTCGACGAACTCGGCGAGCCGATGGTCGTCGAGGTTCCGGGCGAGGTCAGCCTCGCTGATGATGCCGACCAGGCGGTGGTTCTCGACCACCGGCAGCCGCTTGACCTGATGGTCCTCCATCTGGTGCAGGACTTCGTCGACGTTGGCGGCGGCGTCGACCCAGAACAACGTCCCTTGGGCCAGGTCGCCGGCCCGGACCTGGACGGGATCGCGACCTTCGGCGATGCACTTCATCACCATGTCGCGGTCGGTGAGGATGCCGTGCAGCCGGTCGTCGGCCCCGCAGATCGGCAGCGAGCCGATACCGAGATCGCGCATCCGCTGCGCGGCGGTCGCCACGCTCTCGTTCTCACCGATGCACTCGGCGCCCGGGTGCATGATGTCTCGCGCCCGCCGAGCGCTCTCCAGGCGACTCGCGGCTCGCGCGTCGCGACGCGTCTGCTCGTGAGCGTCCAGGGCGGCGAGCGCGTTCGCGACACCCTCAGGTGTGCCGCGCCCGGAGTGTTCGGCGTAGCGGGCCTCGCCCAGCTCCCGGAGCAGCTTGCTGTGCTGCCGCTGCGCTAGCACCTCCTCACGCCGCGCCCGGCCCCGCTCCATGCCTTGCTTGGCCTGGCGCCGGGCGCGCGCGGCAGCGGCCTTCGCCTTGTCGCGGATCGCCATCACTCCTCCTCCTTTCCCCCGTGACCGCCGGTGCGTTTCCCTCGCTCCAACGCTATGACGCCCGGCAAGTCTCGTACAGGTCCGCGAATCTTGGATCTCGCCGGCCGCGCTACCCCCTGCCGTAGTTGGCGATCGGGAGTCGGAACCGAGCGGGATGGGTATCAAGGGCCTGTGGTTGAGGAAACGGCCCGATCCGAGCGGGATCGTCGGCGGGGTGTGCGCCGATGAGCACGGCGGCGCCGGTGCCGGAGACCGCGCCGATGGCTGGCGAGACATTGTCCGCCGACAACGCGCTGGCGACGCTGCGGCACGTCGGCTCGTACAGCCTGGTGCGGGACGCGTTCATCCGATTCCGGTACGGCGACGGGTTCAGCCATGCCAGAGCGCTCGCACTGCAGTTCTGCCTGTCCTTCATCCCGCTGGGGATCGCGGTGGTAGGACTCGCGGCGACGCTGGGTCAGCACACGCTCGGCACGGTCGCCAGCGAGGTGGTGCTCCGGCTGACACCGGGGCAGGAGGACGTCGTCGACGACGTGGTCCGGCAGACCCAGAGTCGATCGGAGGAGTCGGGCCAGGTTGCGCTGTGGCTCGGCCTTGCTGCCGCCCTCGTGTCGCTGACGACCGCAATGGCCCAGGTCGAGCGTGGAGCCAACCGGATCTACGGAATCCAGCGGGATCGCCCCACGACTCGCAAGTACGGGCATGCCCTGCTCCTCACGTTCGCCGCCGGACTGCCCGCGATGTTCGGCTTCCTTACCTTGGTGGCCGGCGGCGCGGTGGGTGACGCACTCGCCGTGGCGTACCACTGGGGCGACCACGCGCCGGGCTGGTGGAGCCTGGTGCGCTGGCCCCTCGGACTTGTGCTCACGTGGGCGTCGTACACGGTGCTGCTCGCTCGGGCGCCGCACCGGCGACAGCCCGGCTATTCCTGGCTGGCCGTCGGCGGCAGCATCGCGATCGTCCTGTGGCTGCTGGTCACCGTCCTGCTCGCGCTCTACGTGGGTAGGAGCGCCGCCTTCCGGTCCACGTACGGCCCGGTGACGAGCGTGTTCGCCCTCATGCTGTGGGCCAACCTCACGTCGGTGGCGCTCATCTTCGGCACTGCCTTCTGCGCCCAGCTCGAAGCCGTGCGGGCCGGAGCGCCGGCCCCAACGACGCCCGAGGAGCGCGCTTCGTCGGCTGCGCCATCAGCGGCGGCCTTCGGTGTCTAGCTCGCCGTCTTCGTTCTGGGCGCCGGAAGGATCACCAGGACGCGGGCGGATGATCCGCCAGGCGGCGGCCACCCAGAGCACGGACAGGAGGACGCTTCCGAGTATGTCGGTGGGGTGATGCACGCCCCAGTACAGCCGGGACAGGGCCACGACGATGGGTACCACCACGGCTGCTGTGACGGCAGTCCACCGCAATGCCTTGGAGCCGGAGCGCCAGCTGAGCAGAGCGATCGCGAGGCTGAGGCAGAGGATGCCCGCCACATGCCCGGACGGGTAGCTGGAGGTGGGCGGGAGATCAGGGTCCAGTGGCCGTACCGCGGGCCGGGAGCGGCTGACCACAGTGGACGTGACAAGGAACAGCGTTACCTCACCGACCATCACTACTACCAGGAACACGACCGGCCGCCACCGGCGGAGCGTGGCCAGGGCAAGCCCGCTCGCCGCGAGGACCCCCACGATGATCCAGTGGGTGCTGCCGATCGCGGTGCCCACTGTCGACAGGGACGTCAGCTCTGCCGTGTGGTTGGCGGTGAGCCACCGCACCGTCCCGCGGTCGAAGGCGAACGCGGGGCTGTCGGCCAGCACCGCGGTCACGAGCACGCCGGCGCCGAACACGGCGCCGACGACCAGGACCCAGGCCACAGCAAGTTCGGTGAGCTTACGCACGGGGTGCGGCAGCGCCTCGCCGCGTTCGCCGGGCGCGGCGGCGATCTGCGATGCGGCCTCCGGCGCGAGCCCGTCGGCCAGTGGCGGCGCGCTGCGGCCGGTCTCGCGGCGCCAGGTGCGGAAGGCGACGGCGGTGACGGTGAGCCACACAATGCCGAGCGCCCAGCCGGCTACCACATCGGTGAGGTAGTGCACGCCCAGGGCCACGCGGGAGAAGCCGATCAGGACGACAAGCACCGCCACGACGGCGAACGCGCCCGCCCGCCATCGCCTGCGCAGGGTAGGTAGGAAGACCAGCAGCAGCACACCATAGGAGACCAGCGAGCCGAGGGCGTGGCCGCTGGGGAAGCTCGGGCCGGGCGCCGCGGCCACGGGCACCTCGACGACCGGCCTGATCCGTTCAACGAGCAGCTTGACGACCGGATCGAGCACGAAGGCGCCGCCGGCAGTGGCAGCCACGTACACGGCCAGCCGCGGTTGCCGGCGGATCAGCAGGTACGTCGCACCGACGAGCAGTACCAGGGTCAGCACCGTCCGCCCACCGAAGTCAGTCACACCCTTGAGCAGGTTGACCATCGGTCTGCTTCCGGCGACGCGGGAATTGAGCGCGTCGGCGACCGCACGGTCCAGTTCGTCCAGCGGCGCCCATGCCCCGTGTACCAGCGCCAGCAGCAGCGCGAACACCAACCCCATCGCGGTAACCGCGACCAGGCCAGCCGAGGCCCGGGCCGCGAACCGTTCCAACGGTCGGGCTTGAAGATCTCGGATCTGCTCCAGCACACCGTCCTCCGGCCACACCATTGCTCGGCGTCTAGACCGTCAGATGAAGGATCTACCCGGATGAGGGCACCAGTAAGCAGATCCATGTTGGACAGCTGCCTCCCCCTCCGTCGACTCCACGCGCGGGTTGGGCATCGCCGTCTGAGCCATCGGCAGCGAGTTTGTTCGATGGCACGTGGCGGCGCCGGGGTTCGGTTCCGGGCGGCGCGGGTAGGAACCCCGGGCGGCGGCCGATCGTCGGCGACCGCGAAAGGCGAATGGACATGGCGGACTCGGATGACGGGCGGTTGGCCTCGGTCGAACGGCACGCCGATCTTGTCCGCGACGCGCCGGCGACTCGGCGATCAGACGACGGAAGAACGGACCTGACCGGCGCCGAGAATGCCACGGGCCGCGTTCGCACGGGGACGTGGCAGGGCGCGTGGCAGGCGGTGCCGTATCCGCTGCGGGTTGTTGCCTGCTGGAGCGCCTGCCTGCTTGTCGTGGCGGCCGGGGTGTACGTCGCGGGGAGGGTCGCGGTCCGGCTTGCGCCGCTGACCATCGCGGTCGCAGTCGCGGCGCTGCTGACCGGCCTGCTCGCCCCCGTGACGTCCCGGCTGGCCCGCCTGGGTGTGCCGCGCGGCCTGGGTGCCCTGGCCGCCGTGCTCCTGCTGCTTGCCGCCGTGGCCGGCTCGACCACGCTGGTGGCGATCCTGGTCGCGGACCAGTTTTCCGGGCTGAGTGAACGTGTCGCGGAGGGACTGGACCGGGTCCGGGCCGGGCTGACCACAGGAGGCTCACCGATCAGCGCCGAGCAATTCGATGCGCTGCTCGATCGGGCCAGGAACGGGCTGCGCGAGGTCCTTCCCAGCCCAGCCGCCGGCGCCGCGCTCGCCGCCGAGACGATCGGCTCGGCGCTCACCGCGATCGTCCTGCTGTTCTTCTTCCTCAAGGACGGGCCGGCGATGTGGAAGTGGTTCCTGCGGCGGCTTCCCGAGCGGTCCCGTCCACGCGCCGCCGAGGCCGGGCAGGACGGATGGGCCGCCTTAACCCGGTACGTGCGCGGCACGATGGCCGTGGCCGCCGTCGACGCGGTCGGGATTGGAACGGCGCTGCTGCTCATCGGCGTGCCACTCGCGCTCCCGCTGGCGTTGCTGACGTTCCTCGCCGCGTTCGTCCCGATCGCCGGCGCGACCTTGGCCGGCGCCGTGGCGGTTCTGGTGGCACTGGCCGCCAAGGGGCCGGTGGCCGCCTTGTTGACGCTGGCCGCGGTGGTGGCGGTGCAGCAGCTCGAAGGGAACCTGCTCGAACCGTTGATCATGGGGCGGCAACTCCGGCTGCACCCCGTCGTTGTCCTTGTCGCGGTTGCCGCCGGCACGATAACCGGCGGTATCGCCGGCGCCGTCGTCGCCGTCCCGGTCGTCGCGGTGATCTACCGGGTCGCGCGGATCCTGATCAACGGCAGACCGACCGAACCAGCTCCCAGCCCGGAGTGAGACCGCGCCGGCCACCGCCCGCCACCAACCGAACCGGACATTCGGGGAAAGTGCGGCTACGCGCGTCCGTTTTAGGCGCGAAAACCCCGAAAGTTCACGGTTGCCGTAGCGCTCGACGGGCAGCTCCGCTTCCTACACGGCCGGACACATGGGGTGGGTCCGACCCCGTCGGGATCGGACCCACCACCCAGTCGCAGGTGTGTCTGCGGGCCCTACGACTCGTCGCTGAAGGTTCCTCCATAGATGTCCGAGTTGCCGAAGGTTGCCGGGCATTGGTTGTTGGGCCCGGGCCGTAGTGCGGTGGAGTGGGACGCGGGGAGCTCCGCCGCCGATGCCCGGTCGCGGGGCCGGTCCGCGACAATGGGTTGGGCGGTTCCGGCGAGGACGTCCTCGACGAACGCCTGGCGGTAGGTGTTGATCGCCGGGCAGACTGCGGCGTTGCGCATGTCGTTCCACACCGCCGAGCCGAAGTCGCGAGTCGCGACTGCGTAGTTGTAGTCGCCCAGGAACTCTGATGTCAGCGCGTTGGCACTGGATGCCCGCCCGTCCCCGACCGCGCCGCGGAGAACCGTGGTCCACGCTCCGATCGCACCGGTGCTGGCGTTCACGTCTGCGTGCCGCACCACACCGAGCACCCGGCGCGGCGAGGTGGTGTCGTCGCGCCACGGGTCGAGCCAGGCGTTGTAGACGAGCCAGGCGTCGGTGCCGTCCGGCGAGATTGCGATCGCTGGGAAGTTGGCCCGGTCGGTGCCGTCATTGGCGTTGATCGGTGCCGAGTATGTCTGGCCGCCGTTGGTCGAGCTGATGACGTAGGCGCGTTCGTTGTTCTCGCCTGCGCGGTCGTCCGACCAGGTGATCAGGATCTGGTCGGACGCATCCTCACCGGTCGGCGCGCCGTTGGCGATGTCGATGCTCGGGAAGAGCGGAGAGCGCGCGCCGGCGATGCCGTCGATGGTCAACCGGCCCTGCGCCGGGTCCAACTGGCCGACGCTCTCCACTGTCACGATCACGCGCGGCCGCTCGAAGTTGGCGCCGCCGTCGAAGGAACGCGCCTGGTAGAACACACCTTGCTGGGTGCGGATGTCGGTGCCGACCCATACCACGTAGACCACGCCTGCACTGTCGGTGCGGATACCGCAGCCCTGCCGACCGCCGGTCCGGTCGTTGTTCGTCGCCGGCGTGAGCTGCCGGGTCCGCCACGTGTCGCCGCCGTCGGTGGACCGGGCGAAGAGCACGGGCTCCGACCCGGCGGCGCCGCGGAAGCCGACGTTGCAGACATAGACGTTGCCGAAATGATCGCTGGATTCGGCGTTGTCGGCCCAGATCTGCTCCTTGTCGCTGAACAGCGCGGAGTTCTGCCGGGTGACGATCACCGGGTCCATCCAGGCGTCGTTCTCACCGGCGATCGCGCCCTCGATGTCGTCAGTGCGCGAGACCGCGATCGCGCCGGCGCCGCGGAAGCCCTGCCGGTTGGGGAAGTTGGTCGCGATGTTCGCGTAGTAGAGACGCTGACCGTTGTCCCAGGAGAACTCGCCGCCCGCACCAGGCACCGGACCGAAGACGACTTCCGGGTCTCCGTTGGAGACGAGGTCGTTCTCGAAGTAGTTGGGCAGCGTGCCGATCGGACCGGCCGGGTCGGGCACGCAGCCGGTGTCCGTGGCGGGCGGGACGCCGGGGGCGAGATCAGGCTGACCGAGGCAGCTCGGGGTGACCCGCGCCGAGTAGCCGGTGTAAGTGGGCTGCGTCCAGGTGCGCCCGGAGTCGGTGGAGAACTGGACGCCGGAGACCCCGACGCCAGGAGTGAACGGGCAGGTGCGGTCGTCCCCCGCGTTGCACGCCTCCAGGTCGATGTTGTCGTTGGCGCCCGCCGCCAGAATGTTGGGGTTCACCGGATTCACGGCGAGCCCTGGCTCGTTCTGCTTGTTCTGCGAGAACAGGTTGTCACGGCTGCCGACCGTCACCTCCGTGGAGCCGCCCGGGGTCAGTGGCGCCGCCGACCCGGGACCTGCGGGAATGATCGCGAGGATCGGAACGACGGCGATGACGGCCACTAATCGGCTGGTTCGCATTTGCACTCCCTTGTGCGAAGGAACACTCCTGCGCGGCGCGCCACACGGGGCATCAGAGCCAGACTTCGGCCTGTCCCGGTGGTGGTGGTCGCTGCGCAGAAGCGTTCACGCAATCATCGCGTTTGACAAGACCAGGACGCCGCGAAAGACACACGCGACGTCGAGCATTGCGCGGCAGAAGAGGGCGGCGAGGTGACCGCAAGCGCTTCGACGCTTTACTTTGAAAGTTCCCGAATCCTATTGGACCCTGGTGGTCGTCTTAGGTGGATTCACGCCTATCTCGTAGGACGTAGAAGACTACTCTCTTCATTTGGCATCATAGATTTTGTTTGCCTTGAGTCACGAGGCGATGAGAGATGGCTGCTTTCATCATTAGGCAACGAGTTGCTGCCTACAGGCGCCGCCGGCGGCTTAGCCCGGCCGGAACCGCACTTTCAGGGAAAACGTGCCTTCCGATGTCCGTCTTAGCCACAGAAACCCCGAAAGTCCCACGCGGGCGTTCCCCGATCGGCTGGCCGCGGTGCCTCGGCTCGCGAGGGCTCGGCAGGCCCGCCCAGGTTGGTCAGGCCAGTGTCCTTGACGGTGCGGATGCGGGCCTCGCAGCGGGCCTGGCCGCGCTGCCGTAGTTCCAGGTTGGCGAGTTGACCGCCGGGTCCGCGCCACGTGGACTTTGCAACCAGGGCGGTGACCGAGCTAAACCGCGCCCCCGACGAATCCTCTCCCGGCCCACCTCGACGCCGTCGCGGCGCAGCGCCGCGTGCATCGGTGTATCCAGTAGACGAGGTAGCAGACGGGCGGCGCCGCCCAGAGCAGACTGGACGAGTCACGAGCGAGCCGATCTGCGAGAGGAGCTGCACGTGAGCACAGCGATGGACACGGCGTCGGGAGAGGCGGTGCCGGCTGCGCGCGCCGTCGGGTTATGGAAGGTCTACGGAAGCGGTCAGGCTCAGGTCGTCGCGCTGCGCGACCTGTCTGTTGACATCGCTGCGGGCCAGTTCACCGCCATCATGGGTCCCTCGGGCTCGGGCAAGTCGACGCTGATGCACTGCCTTGCCGGGCTCGATTCGGTGAGCCGCGGCGACGTGTGGGTCGACGGCACCAAGGTCAGCGGGCTCTCTGACAAGGGGCTGACCCGTCTGCGTCGCGAGAAGATCGGGTTCATCTTCCAGACCTTCAACCTGCTGCCCACCCTTACGGCCGAGGAGAACATCCTGCTTCCGCTGGCCATCGCGGGTCGAAAGCCAGATCCGAGCTGGCTGAAGACGGTGGTGCAGGCGGTGGGGCTGGAGCACCGACTCGGGCACCGTCCCCCGGCGCTCTCCGGTGGCGAGCAGCAGCGGGTGGCCTGCGCCCGGGCGATGATCGGCCGTCCGGCGGTCATCTTCGCTGACGAGCCCACGGGAAACCTGGACTCCCGCGCCACCGCCGGCATCCTGGCCGCGCTGCGCGACGCGGTCCGCCAACACGGCCAGACGATCGTGTTGGTGACGCACGAGCCGACCGCTGCCGCCTACGCCGATCGGGTGCTGTTCCTCTCCGACGGTCAGTTCGTCGACGAGATGTACGCGCCCACGGCTGAGCGGGTCCTGGACGAGCTCAAACGCCTCGACACCGGCGCCGCCTGACCGCGGGCCGCCCGCCCGGCACGCGGCTCCCAACAGCAGCGCGCGGCCGGGTGGGTGCGTGGCCCGGCATCGGCTGGAACGATGGTCCCGATGGATGATGTTGACGCGCCGCCCGAGCCGGAGCTGCTGGCCTCGGCCCGCCGGGGTGACTCGGCGGCCTTCGAGCGGCTGGTGGCGGGCTACCGGAGTGAGCTGTACGCCCATTGCTACCGGATGCTCGGCTCGGTCCAGGACGCGGAGGACGCGCTCCAGGAGTCGTTGTTCGGCGCCTGGCGGGGCCTGGCCCGGTTCGAGGGTCGTAGCTCGCTGCGCGCGTGGCTGTACCGGGTCAGCACCAACGCCTGCCTGCGGCTGATCGCCCGCCGTCCCCGGCGGATGCTCTCGGCGGACCACGGCCCGCCACGACGGGGCACCGACGATCTCGGTGAGCCGGTGGCCGGACCGGTGTGGCTGGAGCCCTGGCCTGAGGAGGTGCCGGCGAGCGAACCGGGCCACACCGACCCGGCGGCGAGCTACCTGCGGCGGGAGAGCGTAGAGCTTGCCTTCGTCGCGGCGCTGCAGCACTTGCCGGGCACCCAGCGCGCGGTACTCATCCTGCGTGAGGTGCTGGAGTTCTCAGCCGCCGAGGTCGCACGCATCCTGGATACCACGCCTGCCTCGGTGAACAGTGCGCTGCAGCGCGCCCGCAAGGCGGTCGAGCAGCGGGTGCCGCGTACCGCACAGCAGGCCGAGCTGGAAGCCCTCGGCGCGGACGGCCGGCGCGAGCTGGTGGACGCGTTCGTGGCCGCCTGGGAGCGGGCCGACGT
>Ga0126306_10002185_pt1 | contig 10936 bp, 11 predicted proteins | sample Plot27_FD_92592 | JGI IMG/M metagenome (GOLD analysis project Ga0126306, IMG submission 92592) | Serpentine soil microbial communities from UC McLaughlin Reserve, CA, USA - Plot27 | ecosystem: Environmental > Terrestrial > Soil > Grasslands | place: USA: UC McLaughlin Reserve, Lake County... | reverse complement strand
TCGAGCAGCAGCGCCGACCCCACGACGCGATTCATCTCCGGCCTGAAGGCCGGAGCCCTCTCGCGAAAGCCTGGTAGCACAGGGCCAGGGCGCGGCTGGGCGGGTGCGCCTCCAGGATGCCCAGGGCCCGCAGGGCCTTGGTCCTGGCCGCCGCCGGGTCGGCCCGCAGGGTGCTCATGCGGGCCGAGATGAGCAGCGCCTCGCCCAGCTCCAGGGGCGCCGACCCGGCCGTGTCCCACAGCTCGACCGCCCGGTCGGCGTGCTCGGCGGCATCGCCGAACTGGTTGCGGGCGTACAGGGCCAGGGCGGCCAGCCCGTGCAGCCGGGCCACCTCCAGCCGGTCGAACAGGGCCTCGTGCTCGAGGGCCAGGCGGGCGAAGGCGGCCGCCTCCCGGTGGGCCGAGGACCCGGCGGCGTCCCGGGCCGCGGTGGCCGCGTTGCGGGCCACCGCCTGGTCGTCGGCGGCGGCCACCGCGTGGTGGACCAGCCGCGACGGCTCGGCCCCGCCGACGGCCAGGGCGGCCAGGGCCCGGCGGTGGTGGTCCATCCGCCGCGAGGACGGCAGCGACAGCTCGACGGCCCGCCGGGTCAGCTCGTGCCGGAACCGGACCCGCCCCTGGGCCGACACCACCATCCCGCGCCGCTCGGCCGGCTCCAGGGCCGCCGGGTCCTCGACCAGGGACCGCACCAGCCAGGGCTCGGCCCCGCTGGGGACGACGGCCAGGCGTTCCAGCGACGACCGGCAGGAGGCCGGCAGGGAGGCGAACCGGGCCCGCACGGCGTGGCGCACCGATGGCGGGACGGCCGCCCCGGGGGCGGCCAGGACCTCGGTCAGGTAGAAGGGGTTGCCGCCGACCGCCGCCACCACCGGGCCGGGGTCGAGCCCGGCGGCCGCGGCCAGCCCGGCCACGGCCTCGTCGGACAGCCCCTCCAGCTCGATCCGGAGCACCGACGGCCCGGCCAGGGCGGCGACCATGCGGGCGAACGGGTGGTCGTCGCGCAGCTCCTCGTCGCGGTAGCTGACGACCAGCAGCGCCGACAGGCGCTCGATCCGCCTGGCCAGGTAGCGGACGATGTCGAGGGAGGCGGCGTCGGCCCAGTGGGCGTCCTCGACGATCACCACCGCCGGGCGCTGGGTGAAGGCCATCTCGGCCAGCAGCGCGTCCAGGAAGGCGTCGCGGTCGTCCCCGGCCAGCCCGGCCAGGCCGCCGGCGTCGCGGGCCATGTCCCGGAACGGCCCCAGCGGCCGCGGGGTGAGCAGGTCCTCGCACGCCCCGACCAGCACCCGGGCCGTCGGCCAGGCGCCGTCGGCGAACTCCTGGAGCAGCGAGGTCTTGCCGATCCCGGCCTCGCCCGAGACCAGCACGGTGGTCCCCCGCCCCCGCCTGGCCTCCTCCAGGGCGGCCTCCAGGCGCCGCAGCTGGGCGTCGCGCTCGACCAGCCTCACCGGCCCGCCTCCAGCAGGGTCCGCATCGCCACCGCGGCCGCCACCGAGTCCTCGACCCGGAGCCCGCCGGCGGCCACGCCGTCGCCGACCTGGCGGGTCGCCATCTCAGTTCCCGCTGTACCTGGGTGCCCGCTTCTCGGTGTGGGCGGTGACGCCCTCGCGGGCGTCCTCGGAGGCCAGCAGGGCCGCCAGCTCCTCCAGCTCGCGGTCACAGGCGTCGGCCAGGGGCCGCTCCACCCCGTCGTTGACCACCCGGGTGATGGCGGCCACGGCCAGCGGGGCGCCGGCGGCCAGGCCGGCGGCCAGGTCGGCCACGGCCTGGTCGAACTCGCCCGCCGGGACCAGCCGGTCGACCATGCCAAGGCGCTCGGCCTCGGCCGGGGCGACGGTCCGGCCGGTGGTCAGCAGCTCCAGGGCCCGGCCGAGGCCGATCAGCCGAGGCAGCCGCTGGGTGCCGCCGGCGCCGGGCAGCAGGCCGTAGGTGACCTCGGGCAGCCCGATCCGGTAGCGGCCCTCGGCGGCGACGCGGATGTCGCAGGCCAGGGCGATCTCGTAGCCGCCCCCGAGGGCGTGGCCGGCGATGGCCGCGATGAACAGCGGCGACTCGTCCGCGAACCGGCCGAGCACCTGCTGGGCCCGGCGGGCCATCCGCAGGCTCTCCTCGGGCGACCGCTCCAGGTACCCCTTGACCTCGGCCCCGGCCGAGAAGAACCGCTCGCTGGCCGAGCGGATCACCGCCACCGCCACCTCGGCCTCGGCGACCTCGCCGACGCAGCGGTCCAGCTCCTCCAGGAAGGCCGCGTCGTAGGCGTTGTCCGGCGGCCGGTCCAGGGTGATCCAGCCGACCCGGTCCCTGACCTGGGCGGTCACCGCCATGTGGCCGTCCTCCCGTTGTCCGATCGGGCTTGTCGCCGGAAATGCCGGGAGTTATCGTCCCACCTGACTGACCGGCTGGTCGAGACCTTCCGAGCCTGCCCGTGGACGTCCTGTGCGTGGCCTCGCCCGCCGTCTCCCGCGCGTCGTCTGACGGCTACTTGGGGGCCATGCGGATGGCCCCGTCGAGGCGGATGGTCTCGCCGTTGAGCATGCGGTTCTCGAGGATGTGGCGGACCAGGGCGGCGTACTCGCCCGGCTGGCCGAGGCGGGAGGGGAAGGGGACCTGGGCGCCGAGGGAGGCGCGGACCTCATCGGGCATGGCGGCCAGCATGGGGGTGTCGAAGATGCCGGGGGCGACGGCCACGACCCGGATGCCGAAGCGGGCCAGCTCGCGGGCGATCGGCAGGGTCATGCCGGCCACGCCGGCCTTGGAGGCGGAGTAGGCGGCCTGGCCGATCTGGCCGTCGAAGGCGGCCACCGAGGCGGTGTTGACGATCACGCCCCGCTCGCCGTCGTCCAGGGGCTCGTTGCCGGCCATGGCCTGGGCGGCCAGCCGGGTCAGGTTGAAGCTGCCGACCAGGTTGACCTGGATGGTGGTGACGAACCGGTCCAGCGAGTGCGGGCCCTGGCGGCCAAGGACCCGCTCCGCCGGGGCGATCCCGGCGCAGCTGACGGCCGCCCGCAGCCCGCCGTTCTCGGCCGCCGCGGCCACGGCGCCGGCCACGCTGGCCTCGTCGGTGACGTCGGCGGCCACGAACCGGGCCCGCTCCCCGAGCTCGTCCGCGACCCGCCCGCCGCGCTCCCGGTCGACGTCGGCGACCACCACCGACCCGCCCGCCTCGACCACCATCCGGGCGGTGGCCGCCCCCAGCCCCGACCCGCCCCCGGTGACCAGCACCGTCGCGCCCGCGATGTCCACAGCCCGCTCCTCCCCGTCGGCCAAGGCGGCACCGTATCGAAATCTCGCGCTGGACAACCCGGCTCCGGACTGTTTCTCTGACAATCTCCCGCAAATCGGAGGTGCGCAATGGCGAGCAACCTCGATCCTCACCGCCGCATCGAGCTGCCGCTGCTCCAGGTGGGCCGAGGGAACCACAAGAGCTGCCGCTGGGGCTGTGGCGACGCCTGCTCCAAGGAGCCGCCCAACCGCTCCGGCAACGAGACCTACGCCGCGGTGGTCGAGCGGGCCCTGAGCCGCCGCTCCTTCCTGGCCGCCGGCGGGGTCGGGGCGCTGGTCCTCGGGGCCGCGGCCGCCCCGGCCGAGGCCTCCGAGTACCCACCGGTCGGCCCCTACCGGCCGACCCCGACCGGGCGCCGGCTCGCCTTCACCCCGATCGCCCCCAACCGGATCGACGACGTGGTCCTGGCCAGCGGCTACGCCGACCGGGTGCTGATCGCCTGGGGCGACCCCATCCGCCCGGGGGCGCCCGAGTTCGACTTCGACGCCCAGAGCCCGGCCGACCAGGCCCGCCAGTTCGGCTACAACAACGACTACCTGGCCTTCTTCCCCCTCCCCTGGTGGAGCGCGAACAGCTTCATCGGCCTGCTGTGGGCCAACCACGAGTACACCAACCCGGAGCTGATGTTCCGGAACTACGACGAGGACAACCCGACCCGGGACCAGGTCGACATCCAGATCCAGGCCCACGGCGGCAGCATCGTCCTCATCCAGCGGGGCAAGCGCGGCGGCCCGTTCCGCCACCGGCCGCTGTCGCGCTACAACCGGCGCATCACCGCGACCACCCCCATGCGGCTCACCGGCCCGGCGGCCGGCGACGCCCTGCTCAAGACGAGCCGGGACCCGAGCGGCCGTCGGGTCAGGGGGATGCTGAACAACTGCGCCGGCGGGGTCACCCCTTGGGGCACGATGCTGACCGGCGAGGAGAACTTCCACCAGTACTTCGCCAACCTCGACGCCGTCACCGACGAACGAGTTCGGGCCTGGCACGAGCGCTATGTGCTGCCCGAGGGCGAGTCAGACCGCAAGTGGGAGCGCTACCACGACCGCTTCGACCTGGCCAAGGAGCCCAACGAGCCCTTCCGCTTCGGCTACGTGGTCGAGATCGACCCCTACGATCCGGACTTCACCCCTCGCAAGCACACCGCCCTGGGCCGGGTGAAACACGAGGGAGCGACGACCACCCTGACCCGCGACAAGCGGGTGGCCGTGTACACCGGTGACGACGAGCGCTTCGAGTACTTCTATAAGTTCGTCACCAAGGGCCGCTACCGCTGGTGGGACCGCAAGCACAACCTGGGCCTGCTGGAGAAGGGCACGCTGTACGTGGCCAAGCTGTCGGACGACGGCACCGGCAAGTGGATCCCCCTGCGCCACGGCGAGGGGCCGCTCACCGCCGCCAACGGCTTCGCCAGCCAGGCCGAGGTCCTGATCAACACCAGGGGCGCCGGCGACCTGGTCGGGGCGACCGAGATGGACCGGCCCGAGGACATCCAGCGCAACCCGGTCACCGGGCGGGTCTACGTGAACCTGACCAACAACACCGCCAGGACGGCCCCCGACCCGGGCAACCCGCGCGTCCCCAACCCCTTCGGCCACGTGCTGGAGCTGCGCGAGGACGGCGACGACCCCGGCGCGACCTCGTTCCGCTGGCGGATCTTCCTGCTCTGCGGCGACCCGGCCGACCCCAACACCTACTTCGCCGGCTACCCCAAGGAGCTGGTCAGCCCGATCGGCTCGCCCGACAACATGACCTTCGACAACGAGGGCAACATCTGGCTGGCCACCGACGGGACCCAACCCACCGGGGACAACAACGGCCTGTTCGCCTGCCCGACCAAGGGGTCCGAGCGCGGGCACGTGCAGCTGTTCGCCACCGTGCCGGTGGGGGCCGAGACCTGCGGCCCGCTGATGACCCGCGACAACCGGTCGCTGTTCGTCGCCGTGCAGCACCCGGGCGAGGGCGGCACGGTCGAGGAGCCGACCAGCCACTGGCCGGGCGGCGGGGACAGCCTGCCCCGCCCGGCCGTGGTCACGATCTGGCGCAGCGCCGAGGGCGATCCGACGATCGGGCAGTAGGCCGGGCGCCCGGCGGCCGCTCAGCCGGCGGAGACCAGCCAGCTCGGCTGGTTGCCCGGCCGCCACTTGAGGCTGCAGCCCATGCTGGGGCGGTGCGGCTCGGGCACCGGCTGGCCCTCCAGCACCCGGTCGAGGGCCTGGCGCAGCAGCGCCCCGGTCACCGGCTGGCCGTTGCGGGGCGTGCTGTCGTCGAACGCGCCCCGGTAGGCGAGCCGGCGGCCGGCGTCGTAGACGAACAGGTCGGGGGTGCACATCGCCCGGTAGGCGGCCGCCACCTGCTGGCCCTCGTCGACCAGGTAGGGGAACTGGAAGCCGGCCCGGCGGGCCTGGTCGGTCATGCCGGCCGGGCCGTCGACGGGGTAGGCGTCGAGGTCGTTGCTGCAGATCCCGACCGCGGCCACGCCCCGGTCGGCGTACTCGGCCACCACCGTCCCCAGCTGGCCCTCGATGTGGCGCACGTACGGGCAGTGGTTGCAGAGGAACATCACCAGCAGCGCCCGCCCGTCGAGGTCGGCCAGCTTGACCGTCGTCCCGTCGGCCGACGGCAGCTCGAAGTCGTGTGCCGGGGTGCCGAGCGGCACCATCAGCGAGGAAGCGGCCATGGGATCCCTTCGTCTTCGGGTCCGTGGTGGACCGTCCTACGCTAGCGGACATGGCCTACCGCTTCACACCGGCGGACCGGGGGGCGTTCAAGCGCTGCCGCCGGCAGTGGGACTTCGGGCCAGGTAGCGCCAGGGCTATGAGCCCGCCCAGCCGGCGCCTGGCCCCGACCTGGAGCTGGCCGTCCGCGACGCCCTGGCCGCGGGCGAGGCGCTGCTGCGGCGCTACTTCGACTGGGCGCCACAGGTCGACCGCTTCGCCCTCATCCAGGTCGAGGGCGGCTTCGAGGTGAACCTCCCCGACCCGGGCGGCGGGGACCGCGAGCTGGTGCTGGCCGACGGGCGCCCGATCCGCTACCAGGGCCGGGTCGACCTGCTGGCCGGCGACGAGCACGACCGCTACTGGGTGTTCGCCCACCGGCTGGTCGACCGGTTCGGGACCGACGACGACCTGCTGCTGGACGAGGAGCTGGTCGCCGCCTGCTGGGCGGTGGAACGGCTCTACCCGGGGATGCGGGTCGCCGGGACGGTGCACAACGAGCTGCTCCGACCGGCGGCGGCGCCGGCGCCGAGCACGGCGTGGGGCCGCCGACGGCGGCGGCTGGTCCATTCCGACCGGCAGTTCCGCCGGTCGGGGCGCCGCCATGCGCGGGGGCTCCCCCAGCACGAGCCCAGCGGCGGGGGCCGCTCCCTGCCCTATGCCCGCCGGGGCGCCGGCCGGCCCCGCCCGGGCGGCCGTGGCCAGCCAGGGCGACGGGGAGTTCCGGCGGACCGGCATCCTCCGCGAGCGGGACGAGCTGGCGGCGATGGGGGCCAGGCTGGCCGCCGAGGCCCTGGAGATGGTCGACCCGGGGCTGCGGGTGTACCCGAGCCCGGCCCACGGCCACTGCGGCGGCTGCCAGTTCGTGGCCCCCTGCCTGGCCGTGGAGCGCGGCGGCGACCTCCGGGCCGTGCTCGAGGACGGCTACCGCGACCGGGGCCCGGAGCGGGTCGAACCGGGCCGGCTGGGCTCGGCCACCTGGGGCACCGGCCGGGGCGCCGCCCTGCCCCGGTTCGACGCTTCCCCGGGCCACCCACCGCCCTGAAGCCCCGGGGCGGCGGGCTCGCGCAGGGGGAGGCGGAGCTCGAACCGGGCCCCGGTGGTGGTGCGGGCGTCGGTGGCGACCAGGTCGCCGCCCTGGGCCCGGGCCAGCTGGCGGGCGATGTAGAGCCCGAGCCCGAGGCCGCGGCCGGGCTCCAGGCGGGTGAAGCGCTCGAAGATCCGCTCGCGCTCCTCGGGCGGGACCCCGCCGCCCTCGTCCTCGACGGCCAGCACCGCCTCGGCCCCGTCGCGCTCGCCGACCAGCCAGACCAGGCTGTCCTCGGGCGCGTACTTGCAGGCGTTGTCGACCAGGTTGCCCACGATCTGCAGGATCGGGTCGGGAGCCAGGCGCACCGGCAGCTGCTGCTCGCAGCGCACCCGCACCCGGTCGCCGCAGGGCCCGGCCTCGGCCTCGGTGGCCGCCTCGGCCAGCAGCTCGGCGGCGTCGACCTCGACCCGCTCGGACGCGGCCGACAGGAAGGTGGTCCGGCCGTTGTCGGACTGGGCGGCCAGCAGGAGCTGCTCGATCAGCACCCGCAGGCGGCGCGCCTGGCGGTCGGCCATTTCCAGCATCTCCTGGCGCTCACCGGGGTTGAGGCCCGGGCGCTCCGAGAGCAGCCGCAACGCTCCGACCACCGTGGTCAGGGGGGTGCGGAGCTCGTGGGAGACCATCGCCAGGAGGTCGTCCTTCATCTGGTCGGTCTCCTTGAGCTTGCGGGCCACCTCCTGCTCCTGGACCCGCAGCTCGGCCTCCCGCCTGGCCGTCGCCTCGGCGTCCTGGCGGGCCAGCACCGCCCTGCTCTCGCTGCGCAGCAGCAGGTAGGCGGCGAGCATCGGGCCGAGGGCGAGCAGCAGCAGGGCCGGGCGCTCGGCCGCCAGCACCAGCACCAGCACGCCGACCTGGGCCATGACGATGACCAGCAGCACATGGCGCAGGAACCGGGACGGGCTGACCACCGGCCGGACGGACTCGTCCAGGGTCAGGTACACGCCGAACAGGGCCATCTTGACGGCCACGAACACGGCCGTCCCGGTCAGGATGGCCGGCAGGGCCGAGCTGCCGGTGACCTGGCCGCCGGCCAGGGTCGTCCAGACCAGCGCCCCGGCGGCCAGGCCGATGATGTGGATGCCGTTGTTGAAGGCGACCTTGGAGAACGGCTTGCGGTGGGCCAGGTCGTAGAGCAGGCCGGAGGCGGCCATCACCAGCGCGGCCGCGCCGGCCCCGGCGGCCAGGACCAGGGCGAAGACGAACGGCGTGTCCACGTGGAGGCTGGGGCCGCGCCCGTCTCGGCTGAGCGGGATCGACAGGAAGGGGGCGACCAGCACCACCAGCGCCAGCATGGCCCCGGCGGGCAGGCTGTCGCGCATCCGGTCGAGGTCAACGCTCACCGCGAGCAGAGCGAGCACCACGAAGCCGATCGCCGAGACGACGGCCATGTACGCCCTGAGCCTGCCCACCATCGCGCAAGTCTCCCCCGTCGCCCGGTTTCGCGGCAAGCAGCTGATATGGTGGCCCACCGCCCGATCGCCCGCGGTCGTGGCACGATGCCTGGCACGTCACGGGCATGGTGAGGAGGAGCGGGTGGGCCAGTCCGAGGAGCCGGCGGCCGGGGGCCGGCCGAGCCGGCGGCGGCTGGTGCTGCGGGGGCTGCTGGCGGTCGTGGTCGTCGCCGCCATCTACCTGGGGGTGCTGCCCAACCTGGTCGACGTCAGCCAGGTCTGGGCGACCCTGCGGGCGATGACCTGGCTGGAGCTGGCCACGCTGCTCCTGGCCGCGATCTGGAACCTGGTCTCCTACCTGCTGCCGCAGCTGGTCGCCATGCCCGGGCTCAGCCCCAGACAGGCCGCCCTGGAGAGCCACGCCTCGACCGCGGTCGGGAGCCTGCTCCCCGCCGGCCAGGCGGTCGGGCTCGGGGTCACCTACCGCTTCTACACCTCCTACGGGTTCGGGGGCGGCCCGATCACCCTGTCGCTGCTGGTCCAGGGGGTGTGGAACAACTTCATGAAGCTCGGCATGCTGATCGTGGCCCTCGGCCTGCTGGTCGCCGAAGGCGACGCCACCGGCGCGCTGGGCCCGGTGGCGGTGGTCGGCCTGGTGGTGTTCGTGGTCGCCCTGGCCGCGTTCGCCTTCGGCCTGTCGGGCGAACGGCGGGCGGCCAGGCTGGGCCGGGCCCTGGCCAACGCGGCCGCGGCCCTCCGGCGGGTCGTGCGCCGGCCCGGCCGGCCGGACTGGGAACGCGGCGCGGTGGCCTTCCGCGCCCAGGCGATCACGCTGCTGCGCGGGCGCTGGCACTGGCTGACGGCCACCACCCTGGTCAGCCACCTGTCGCTGTTCCTGGTGCTGGTGCTGGCCCTGCGCCACGTCGGGGTGTCCGGCTCGGAGGTGAGCTGGGTCGAGGCGCTGGCCGCGTTCGCGCTGGTCCGGCTGCTGTCGGCCTTCCCGGTGACCCCGGGCGGGCTCGGCGTGGTCGAGCTCGGCCTGGCCGGGGCCCTGGTCCTGGCCGGCGGCCAGGAGGCCGAGGTCGTCGCGGCCGTGCTGGTCTTCCGCGTCCTCACCTTCGTCCTGCCGATCCCGATCGGCGGCGTCACCTGGTGGCTGTGGCGCCGGAGCGCGTGGTATCCGTCCCAGCAGCCGGTGATGACATGACCGGTGATGACATGAGAGGAGCGCGAGTGGGCAGGGTGGCGATCGTGACCGGGTCCGACTCCGGCATCGGCGAGGCGACGGCGATCGCCCTGGCCGAGGCCGGCTGCGACGTCGGGGTGACCTGGCACCAGGACGAGGACGGGGCGTCCGAGACCGCGGCCGCCGTCCGGGCCGCCGGCGGCAAGGCGGCCGTGGCCCGTCTCGACCTGACCCGCCTGGACGAGGCGGCCGGGGTCGTTGACGGGCTCGCCGCCGAGCTCGGCGGCCTCGACGTGCTGGTCAACAACGCCGGCACCGGGATCGCGACCCCGTTCCTGGACCAGACCCTGGAGGACTGGCAGCGGGTGGTGGACACCGACCTGACGGGCGCGTTCGTCTGCGCCCAGGCCGCGGCCAGGCGGATGGTGGCCGCCGGGCGGGGGGGCAGGATCGTCAACGTCACCTCGGTCCACGAGCACGTGCCGCTGGAGGGCGCGGCCGCCTACTGCGCCGCCAAGGGCGGCCTCGGCCTGCTCACCAAGGTGATGGCGCTGGAGCTGGCCGGCCACGGCATCACGGTGAACTCGGTCGCGCCGGGCGAGATCGCCACCGCCATGACCGGCAACGAGGACACCGACCCCCGCACCGTCGAGCGGCCCGGCATCCCGCTGGGCCGGCCGGGCCACGCCCGCGAGATCGCCGCCGCCATCGCCTGGCTGGCCTCGGAGGAGGCCAGCTACGCGACCGGGGCCTCCTTCGTGGTCGACGGCGGCCTGCTCCTGATGGCGGCCAAGGCCAACGCCGACACCGCCTCATGACGACCCCGGGAACGCGGTCGGACCTGCCGGTGGTGCTGCTGTCGCACCGGGGGCCGGTGTCGTTCGAGCGCGACGAGTCGGGGGACCGCACGGCCAGCCGCGGCGCCGGCGGGCTGGTCACGGCGCTCACCGGGCTGGTGTCGGACCTGCCCGACGCTGTCTGGGTGTGCGCCGCCAGCTCCGAGGAGGACGTCGCCGTGGCCGCCGAGCGTGAGGGGAAGGCGGTCCAGGTCGCCCTCGAGCCCGAAGCCCGGCTGCTCGACGCCGACGGCGACGGCCCCGCCGAGGGGACGCCCACCGTGCGCCTGCGCCTGGTCGAGGTCGAGCCCCAGGCCCACGACGACTTCTACACGGTGATCGCCAACCCGCTGCTCTGGTTCCTCCAGCACGGCATGTACGGCCTCGCCCTGGCCCCCGTCCTGACCAAGCGCGAGCACGCCGCCTACGAGGAC
>Ga0126306_10002184_pt1 | contig 10936 bp, 11 predicted proteins | sample Plot27_FD_92592 | JGI IMG/M metagenome (GOLD analysis project Ga0126306, IMG submission 92592) | Serpentine soil microbial communities from UC McLaughlin Reserve, CA, USA - Plot27 | ecosystem: Environmental > Terrestrial > Soil > Grasslands | place: USA: UC McLaughlin Reserve, Lake County... | reverse complement strand
GAAACGAACATGAGGCCGTTGGCGGCCGCGCTTCCCGTCCGGGCTCCCGGCGCACGGGGCAAATCGACACGCCACCGTAACGCGCCACTGGCCGCGTCGAGCGCAAATATGCCGGAGCGTCCGGAGGTAATCTCGGAGCCGGCGAAGAGGATGATGTCACCGGCGACGGTCGCCGTATCTCCAGCGACCGGTGAGAACCGCGCCTGCCAGCGCTTGCGACCGGTTACTCGGTCGATGGCGAAGAGCCCGCGGTCACTTGGAACATAGACGGCGTTCCTGCCGACCGACACCGGGCCAAACCGAGCCGGAGTCAGGAAGTGCCAGCGCTCGCGGCCTGTGCGCTGGTCGAGGGCGAAGAGAGCGCCCGATGCGTCATCCTGGGTGCGATCTCTCGGGTTTTGGACAGCCCATCCGGCGACGTAGACCGCGTCGGCGTCGACCGCCGGCGCCGTGACCGAGGTGAATCCGAACGGAGCGAACCATAGCGGCTCGCCGGTCGCGGCCGCAACCGCCAGCACCCCGGCAACGGGCGCTTGCACGGGCGCAAAGAGAATTTCCCCGCCCAGCGCCGGAGAATCGGGAATTTCCGCCCAGGCAACCGGGGCGGTGGTCTGCCAGCGGACGGCACCTGTGCCGGCGTCGACGGCTTCAAGCAGCGGGAGCCTCTCGCCGAGTGAGAATCCCCCGAAGAAGACGAGTCCACGGGCCACCACGGGTTGTGCGTCGGAGTGCCAGCCGGTGGGCGTTCGCCATCGCTCGACCGGTTCTTGAGCAGGCGCCGGACCGAACTGGATGCCGGTGCGTGCGACATCCGCCCCTCGCATCGGTACCGTCAGCCCAGGGGCGGGGACCGGCACTCCGGGGCCAGGTGCAATCGGGTGGCGCAGCAGCGCGCGCGGAGAGGCATTTGGGTCTTGCTCGTCCATCCCGGTGGCGCCAACTGATCCCTCAAGTAAAAGGTGGTCGATGCGCCAAACGCCGTCTTCGCTCTGCTCGGCGATGGCAATCAGCAATTCAGGTGGGGCTGTACCGGTGCCCGAAGGATCGACAGTGACGCGGGCGGCGATGCGACCGTCGCGCAGGCGCTCGACGTCTGATACTGACTGGATCGTAACGCGCAACCCCGCCGGACCACCGAGGAACGGCGACCGCTCGCCGAGAAGGCGACGGATCCCGTCGGCTGTAAAGAGTCCGAGTACACCCGGCATATCACCGGAGTCCAGGCACATCTGCCACGTCGTGACAAGATCGCCGATCACGGTTCGTTCGGCTGGGGGCACCGCGTCGCCTCGAGGGTCGACGGCGTCCGGGTCTTCCGGAGCTGGCTCGCTCAGGATAGCAACGACGCCCGCTGGGCTCAGGTGCCGCGCAGGGCAGGCTGGACGCTCGTGCGAGGAGGTTGGAACACTTGGCGCGCTTGTAGGCGTTGCCTGCCGCGCGGCCACCCCGATTGCGGGACCGGAAGTCGCCAAGAGTGCGGCGCGGGCGACGAAGAGCCACGTGCGCATCGACTCTACTCGTCCACGGTCGTTGTCAAAAGGCAGCCGAGCATCGCTCAGGGCGTATCCGCTCGGACCAAGGCCACCGGTGCAGCTGCCTGACGCACCAGTTTCTCGGCCACGTTTCCGATTTGCCAACGGCGCGCCGCGCCCTGACCATGCGTGGTGACGACCAACAGGTCGCCGGTCCCGAGGGCAGCCATGACTTCGATCGCGGCTGGTCCGGAGCGGACCTCGGTCGAGGTCACAATTTCGAGTGCCAGAAGGGATGCCGCCGTCGCTTCGAGATATGCCTCCGACTTTTCGCCATGGGATGCGGACTGGTCGCCAGCGTCCCGTCCATGGCCCTGGTCTGTCCGGGGCGAGACCTGATCATCGACGGTCACGAAGTGGATGGGCACTTGTAGCCGGGTGGCGAGAAGCGTCGCCAACGGCAACGCGCGCTCGGCCGCCGGCGAGCCGTCGAGCGCGACCACGATTCGCCGAACTGGCTGGGTGTCCACGGGGTGGTGGCCGCCGCGGAGAAGCAACGTCGGTGTCGGAGCGTGCCGGGCGACCCGGTCGGCCACACTGCCAAACAGCAGGCGGCCGCCACCGCCAGCGCCCTGAGTAGACATGACGATCAGATCGGCGTCGACGGCGTCGCCAACTATGGCTTCTGCAGGGCCTCCATAAGCGATGCGAGTCTCGATCGCGCGCCCTGGAGGACGGAACCGCGCCGCAAGCTGGTCAAGATACTCGGCCGCTTCCTGGCCTTCTGGGTGCTCCGAGCAGACGCGAAGCAGTCGCACCCGCTGTGCGGGCAGCGCGGATGCCCAGCTCAGCGCGGCCTCGGCGCGTTCCGAACCATCCAACGGAACCAGAATGCAATCGAGCCCGGTCACCGCGCCGTACCCGCTGCTGCGGACGATGTCCGCAGAAGGATCACGGGCACCCGAGCATCGCGCAGCAGTTTGTCGGCGACGCTTCCGAGCACCCAGGGTGAGTTGCTCTGACCGTGCGACGTGATTACGAGCACGTCACGGTGAACGCAAGCGGCGATGATGGCCGCGGCGGCAGGACCCGTCAGGACCTGCCACGAAGCGGGAAGTCCTTGCCGCATGAGCTGAGCCCCCGCACCCTCAACCCGGCGCCGGGCGACGTTCAGAGCATCTGCCTGAGCTTCGTCGCGCAGATGCGGATCGATGACAGCCGCGACGCTTCCCGTAAAAGGACTCTCTTCATCTTCGACCACCGTGATGAGGTGGATATGCGCCGAGAGGCGGCGCGCCAGATCCTGGGCAAGCGGTAGTGCCCGCGCGGCGTGGTCCGAGCCGTCGTGCGCAATCACGAAACGGGCGACGAGATCCGGGTCGGGAGCGATGCCGTTGGGCCGGACGACCATGACGGGAACGGGCGCCATGGACACGACTCGACCTACCACGGTCCCGAACCCACCGGGCCCGGTTGCGCTGGTGCCTTGGCTCGAAAGCACGATACCCCGTGCATTTCGGCGGATCGCTACCTCTGATATCCGCTGCGAAGGATCGCCGGTCTCCACGAGTTGTTCGATCCGCAGGGATGGCGCTATCGAGGCCAGCTTGGCGGCCGCGCGGTCGAGGTCCGCATGCGCCGCCGTTTCCGTCGCTTGCCGAAGCTCATTCGCGGAGAGCATGACGTCACCCATCGGGCTGCTCACGGACTGCGCCTCGGGCACGACCTGGAGCAGAATAACCTCCCGCTCCCGGTCGGTGAGGAGTGCCAGATAGGGTAGGACGCTCTCGGCATGCGCGGAGCCATCGAATGGGACAAGCAGGGGAGATCCCATCGTCGCATCGCTGGGGGCGTCCATCGTGCTTCTCCCGAATGGGTCCGAGACCGGTACGCCGTTAAGCATAGGACGAAGATCGTAGCGGCGCGGCCTACCTATGCGGGAACTGCCACGATCGCCGCTCGTACCAATCGTCAATCCGTTTCTTTAGGAGGCGCGCTCCGCGTCACGCTTGGTGAGTTGTTGTAACTGCTCGGAAGCCTCAGCAATCGCTTCCTGGAGTTGCTGAGCAGCGACCGCCATGTCGTCGCTCAAGGTGACCTCAATCTGTTTGTTCGATGCGTCGAGTCTGGCGCCGATCTTGTCCAGCGCCTCTGCGACCCGATCCTGAGCGACTACTACCAGGGCGGCGTTGTCGCCGGTAAGAGCCTCACCAATCTGCTCGAGATCGTCCTGGGCAATACCATCGCGGAATTTGCCGATGACCGCGCCAGCGAGTGCGCCGATGGCCGAGGTGGCGAGAATCGACGGGGGAAAGATTAGACCGATGAGGGCACCGACACCCAGGCCGGCCCACAGCCACTTCCGACTGGCCTCGTCGCTGACAGAATCAAGTTCGATCTTCCCCTTGTCGTTCATCCAAACAATTGCGGCATCGTACTCGCCAATAAAGCCCTGGCTATGGGCCTGCTTGACTTCCTGAAAATCCTGTCGTGCGTCTGCTACGTCATCGTAGGTGGCAATAAAGGCAATCGCTGGTTTCTCGGTCATGACGCCGGCTCTCCTCGTCGTTCAATCGAGTACTCGTGGTCTCAGGAAGACAATGTTCGTCTTACCATGAAACCAGGACCGGGGCACGGCACTGCTGCCGCGCCCCGGTCGATTGTTCGAATCTGGTCTCCGTTTTTCGACTAGGTGACGGCCCCAATCTGTGTGCCGAAGTCACGCACCCGGAAGGCCAGCACGATCGAGAGGATGCCCACCACAATGGCGAATACGCCGAACACCCAGGCGATGGTCAGAATTCCGGCCAGGATATTCGTAAAGACCAAGATGCCGAAGATGATGGCCAGGATGCCAGAGATGACCAGCCACCACTCGTTGTCGATCTCTTGGCGCACGCGAAGAGCAGAGATGATTGTCAAGATACCGCCGACTACGGCCCAGGCCGCGATGACGAAGGTGAGGGTGACCCCGCCTAATTCCGGATTCCAAAGAATGATCAGACCCGCGACCAGCCCGAGGATACCCAGAATCAGCAGCGGCCAGCGACTTTGTCCGGCCGGCTGATCGCTGAATCCGGACACGAGCATGGTGATGCCGTCGATGAGGATGTAGATGCCGACGAATATCACCCAGGTCAGTGGGCTGACGAAGGCGAGCAACCCAATGATGATGAGGAGGATGCCTCTGAGCAGTAGCACCCACCATTTTTTGGCAAGCTCAAATGCCAGACCGCCCGCGACGAGCGCCCCTTCGCCGAGCACATCGTCGGCGGGCCGCATCGCACTTCGTTGACTCATACCGACCCCCCTTACACGGCCCCGCGCCCCAATTCGCGGGCTTGTCCGTGCAATATGCGGCGCACACTCTCGCGGCGCACGTGGCGAATGCCACGTGCCAGCAGTCTATCACCGAGGTCTCGAGAACGATACAGTCATTTACCCCTAAGGCACGGAATGTGCTGGGTGGACAGGTTGTCCATCGTCCACTGCTGAATTCGCTATTCAAGTCCGCTAAGCAGACATGGGATCGTTGCGAGACGACCTCCCGTGCAATGGTTATCCGCGGCCGCGTTCCCTGCTAAAGTCACACGCTGGACGGCCCCGGTCGTTGACAGCGGTGAAGGGACGGCGATGGTCGAATCAGGCTCAAGTCCAGACACGCTCGACACGGCATCGTTGCAGGCGCTCGTGCGGGACGTTCCCGACTTTCCGCAAGCCGGTATCGTCTTCAGGGACATCACGCCCCTACTCGGCAATGGCGCGGCTCTCCGCTCGGCGGTAGATGCCATCGCCGCACTCTATGACGAAATCGACACGGTTGTAGGGATCGAGAGCCGGGGATTCATCCTTGGCTCTCCGGTGGCCTATGCGCTCAGAGTTGGCATGGTGCCCGTACGCAAGTTGGGGAGGCTGCCGAGAGCAACAGAGCGCGCCGATTATGCCCTGGAGTACGGGACAAACACTGTTGAGATTCACGCGGATGCGCTGCAGCCGCGGGAAAGGGTGCTGATCGTTGATGATGTTCTGGCGACCGGAGGTACTGCGGCGGCAACGGCGGAGCTGGTCGAGCGCCTGGGCGGGGAGGTGGCGGGGATCGCTGTCTTGATCGAACTTCCAGATTTGGGAGGACGCCAGCGACTAGCGAGTTACGCCGTTACCAGCCTTCTCCAGTACTGAACGGAGGGTAACGGGGTGAAGTCGTCATGATCGACGTCGCACTGATGATCGAAGGACAACTTGGGGTCAACTGGCAGCGCTGGCAGCGCTTAGCGCGGGTCGCGGAAGATGACGGCTACGCGGGACTCTATCGATCGGATCATTTTACGGAACCGGAGGGCCCACATCTCGACGCGCTCGAGCTTTGGACCTCGCTCACCTGGCTGGCTACCAATACTGCCCGCATCTCCTTCGGACCAGTCGTGGTCCCGGTGTCTTTTCGTGATCCGAGGATCGCCGCGTGGCAAGCAGCTGCCATCCATGGACTCGCCCCGGGCCGCCTCCGGTTCGGGCTGGGCGCCGGGTGGATGGAGCGGGAGCACGAGGAGTGGGGTTTCGACCTGCTCGGTCTGGATGCTCGCTTTCAGCGCTTCACCGAGGCTCTGGAGATCGTGACCCGCCTCCTGCGGAAGGAGGGACCAGTCTCGTTCTCCGGGGAATTCTATGAGCTCGATGGCGCCGAGCTGGTGCCTAATCCAGTACGTCAGGGCACGCTTCCCATTGTCATCGGCGGCAACGGACAGCGCCGCACCTTGCCTCTGGCAGCTCACTTCGCCGACGAGTGGAACGGTGTCTACCTCTCTGTGGACAGCTTCCGGGAACGGACACGACTGCTCGATGAACTGCTGCGCGAGGAGGGACGGCCGCCTGCCGACGTTCGCCGCACCCTGATGACACGGGTCATCTTCGGTAAGGATGACGATCAGCTGGCTGAGCGACTGGCGGGCGAGAGCGCTGACGAGCTTCGCGCCAAGGGCCAGATCGTCGGGACTGCCGATCAGATCCCGCCACAGCTCCGTGAGCTGGAGGCTGCCGGGGTGCAGGGGGTGATGCTGCAGTGGATCGACGATCTCGACGACATCGAGGGAATCGCGGCGCTCGGTCGAGCGACCAGGGGTTGAACTCTACTGCGCCGTCCTCATGTCATGCTGAAGGTCAGTGAAGGAACTCGGCGCACCGTGGACACGCTCACCGCGACCGAGATTCATCGCCTGCGAGCTCAGAATGACGCAAGAACTCCTTCGCTGCGTCGAGAAGATCGTCCCCAAATTCTCTCGATCGTCTCTCGCGCGGCTGCCGGCAAACGTCAAGCCGATGGCGGGATAGTCTCACTCGTTCGAGTCGGCTGGGATCGCACCAAGCTGCTGGCGCAGTCCGAGGTTATCCCAACCATCGAACCCCGAGACAAGAACACCATCACGTAGGTGGTCCATGCTCATGCCGCTGACGCGGATCTTCCGCCCGGTGGGAGCGATCCCGAGGAACGGACCGCTCTGGGTTCCGGTCAAGGTCCAACGCGCGACGACCGTGTCTCCCTCGGCGATGATCTCTTCGATGGCGAAGTGAAGGTCAGGGAATGCGTCCCGCCACTTGCGCCACTGCTGCTTGAACCCCTCGCGACCCATGCCGAAGTCCGGGTCGTTGCCACCGGCGTTCTCGGCGATGAAGCGGTCGATCGCGTCCTCGTGCCCTTGATTCCAGACCTGCTCGAAAAACTCTCGGATGAGCGCCTTGTTAGCTTCGACAGACACGATACCTCCAGTTGAGTAGTCGAGTAATCGAGACGGACCGTTCCAGACATCATCGGCTGATCCGGGAGTCGGAGGCGAGTGGCAATCTCACTTCGCCCCCGAGCCTCTTAGAACCGGGCGTCGAAAAGTGCCCAGCGTAGGAAGTAGATCAGGAAGGCCGCGGCGATGACATAGAGTGCTGGATGGACCTCCCGTCCCTTGCCGCTCGCCAGCTTGATCAGTACATAGCTGACGAAGCCAGCACCGATACCGTTCGTGATGCTGAAAGTGAGAGGCATCACCAGCATCGTCAGGACCACCGGTACGGCATCCTCCAGGTTTCGAAAGTCAATCGTCTTCGGTTGGCCCGCGGCTTCCTCCGAGAGCACACCGACCATGAGCACGCCGACCACGATCAACGCCGGAGCAGTCGCTGCCGCCGGGATTGCTCCTACGAGCGATACAAAGGGCAGGGCAAGCAGAAAAAGAACCCCGGTCACGACCGAGACGAGTCCCGTCCGCCCCCCGACCGCGACGCCGGCAGCAGATTCGATATAGGTCGTTGCCGACGATGCGCTGACGAGACCACCTGCCACCGCGCCGAGGGAGTCGACCAGGAGCGGCCGTTGGGCATCGACCAGATCTCCCTTCTCGTCGAGATAGCCGGCCTCGCTGCCCACACCGATCAGAGTACCCATGGTATCGAAGAAGTCGGACAACATGAAGCTGATTATTGATAGCACCGCCGTGAGCAATCCCAACTTGGCGAAGAAGCCAAAGCTGAACTGACCAACCAATGAGAAGTCAGGCCCGGCCAGCGGTTCAGCCGGCAGATGGGCAACGTCGCCCGGCACAAGAAAGGCGATGACCGTGGCGATGACGATGCCGACGAGAATCGCGGCAGGGAACCTGCGCGCCACGAGGACAATAGTGATCAGCAACCCGACCATAGCCACGAAAATTGGCCAGGAGTTCAAGGGCGTCAAGGTGAGCAAGCCGTCAACGGTTCCGGTTTGCCCAGGAATGAAGGTGATCACGCCGGCGTTTCGTAACCCGATGAACAAGATGAAAAACCCGATGCCAACGGCGATCGCTCGACTGAGCGCGGCTGGAACGACATCCATGACGTACTTGCGGACGCCGAGCAGCACCAGGACCGTGATCAGCAGCCCTTCGGTGACTACGACTCCCATCGCCTCGGCCGGGGTGAGTCCCATCGTGCCCACGAGGCTGTAGGCAACAATGGCGTTGAGACCCAGACCAGGAGCGAGTGCGAAGGCCCGGTTCGTGTAGAGTCCCATAGCAATGGTGAGGAGACCGGCGACGAGACAGGTCGAGGTGGCGACCGCGCGCACATCAAGCCCGGCGGCGGCCAGCACCGCGGGGTTGACGGCAATGATGTAGGACATGACGACAAAGGTCGTCAGTCCGGCAAGCACCTCGGTCCGCACGTCGGTTCCGTGCTCCCGAAGGCGGAAGAAGCCTTCCATCCCGCCACGCGGCACTCCGGGGGCTCCGGCAACGGCCCGGTTCTGTCCCATGATCGCCCTCCACCACGCCGGCGTTGGCCGGACATCTTCCGCGGGGCTACCCGCTATCTTATGTGGTGAGATCGACAGTTGGGAAGAGGCAGCGCCGTTTTCGAGAGCGCATCAGGTTTCGTCCCCGACAAGCCAATCACGCTTCTCGGACCGCGGCGTTCAGCTTGCTGAGCGAGTCCTTAGCGTCGCCGAATAGCATCGAGGTCTTCGGGTCGTGGAAGAGCATGTTCTCGATCCCGGCGAAGCCCGCGCCCCGGCCGCGCTTCAATACATAGACCGTCTTCGCCTGATCGACATTCAGGATCGGCATCCCGAAGATCGGGCTGCTCGGATCGTCGCGGGCGGCCGGGTTCGTGACGTCGTTGGCGCCGACGACGATGGCGACGTCGGTGTTGCCGAAGTCTTCGTTGATTTGATCCATTTCATAGAGGTCGTCGTAGGGCACGTTTGCCTCGGCAAGGAGGACATTCATGTGACCTGGCATGCGCCCCGCCACCGGATGGATGGCGTACCGAACCTGAACGCCCCGGTCCTGCAACGTCTCCGCCAGTTCGCGTACGGCGTGCTGGGCCTGGGCGACGGCAAGACCGTAGCCCGGTACGATGATGACCTTATCAGCGTACGCCAATGGCACGGCCGCGTCATCGGGGGTTACTTCGCGCATCGGCAGCTCCGGTGCCGCGCCCGCGCTGCCATCTCCGGCAACCGCGGCGGCGCCCCAGGCGCCGAAGAGCACGTTGCTGACCGAGCGGTTCATGGCCCGTGCCATCAACAAGGTGAGGAAGGCGCCGGACGCACCGACAAGAATGCCGGCGATGATCAGGGCCTGGTTGTTGAGCACGAAACCGGTCAGGGCCGCCGCGACACCCGTCATCGAGTTGAGGACGGCGATTACGACTGGCATGTCCGCTCCACCGATCGGGAGCACAATCAGAACACCGAGTACCAGAGCGGCGGCGAAGAGGGCGACGATCAAGATGTAACTGATGCTTACCTGCCCGAGCGCGATGACGATGACGGCGAGCGCGATCACTCCGATGCCGATGACGGCGTTGACCTGCTGCTGATTCGGGTAGGAGATGGCACGGCCCGAGATCAATTCCTGTAGCTTGCCGAAGGCGATCATGCTGCCGGCAAACGAAATCGAACCGATGATCACGCCGAGAACGATGGAGACGATCTCGCCGCGGCCGATGTCCGCCTTGTGCTGGAATTCAACGAGCGATACCAGTGCCGCCGTGGCGCCGCCCATGCCATTGAAGATGGCGACCATCTGCGGCATCGCAGTCATCTTGACCGAGCGTGCCGGATAGACCGCGGCCACGGCGCCGATGGCGAGTCCGACCAGGATCAGCACGATGTTGTTCATACCAGGCATGAACAATGTCGCGATGACCGCGATCGTCATTCCCAGCGCGGCGATCTGGTTGCCGCGGCGCGCCGTCGCCGGGGAGCTGAGCAGCTTGAGTCCGACAATAAAGCAGACCGCGGCGATGAGATACGCAACATTGATCAGGACGACCCGGTTGTCGAAAAGCCAGTCCATTATTTGCCTCCCGCCCCGGCGCTCTTCCCTGCTGCGGGTTTCCGCTTGAACATCTCGAGCATGCGGTCGGTGACGACAAAGCCACCGAAGACGTTGGCCGAGCCGAGTACCACGGCGATGAAGGCCAGGAGCTTCAGGATGTTGTCGAGGGTTGTCGAGCCCTCGATGCTACCGAGGATGATCATCGCCCCCAGTACGACGATGCCATGGATGGCATTCGTTCCCGACATCAACGGGGTATGCAGCGTGGCGGGCACCCGACCGATGAGCTCGAAGCCGAGGAAGATGGCCAGCAAGAGCACATAGATAGTCAGCAGGATTACCGTCGCATTGTCACTGAGCGTCGTCTCAAGGGAATCCGTCGTCACTTGCATGAGTAGGAAACCAGGTCTCAGGGCTAACATGTTTCCCCCGTGTCCTCCATATCTGGAATGGGTCCGCCGCGTCGGGTGCTGGACCCCGGAAATCTGTCTGGTCTACTCCCTACGCGGTGGAATCCCGGACTCCTGCGGCCGCGGCGTCCGATGCGGTGCTGGCCAAGGTTGAGGCCGCATCTGACCCGTCCTCCGGTCGCTTTCGATCCGGGGCGGAAATGGGACCCTGAGTGCCCGCTGGCTTCTGGACAGGAGAACTCTGTTCCGCCACCCG
>Ga0126306_10002183_pt1 | contig 10936 bp, 10 predicted proteins | sample Plot27_FD_92592 | JGI IMG/M metagenome (GOLD analysis project Ga0126306, IMG submission 92592) | Serpentine soil microbial communities from UC McLaughlin Reserve, CA, USA - Plot27 | ecosystem: Environmental > Terrestrial > Soil > Grasslands | place: USA: UC McLaughlin Reserve, Lake County... | reverse complement strand
GCTTTGTCCGGGATGGGCTCGGGTTCTTTCACGGCCCGCTCTATCTGTTCCGCCTTGTTCTCGGGCTCCGTCTTGTCCGCCGTCTCGGCCGCAGTCTCGGCGACAGGCTCCGGTGTGGCCTCCTTCGTCCCGGCAGGCTGGATGGCCCTCTCGGCCGGCTGCGCGTCAGCCCCAGTTAGCATCCCCCTGCCAGCCAGGGCGAACCCGCCGATGGCCAGCAGCGCAATGACGCCAAGCGCGAAAAGTCCGACCCTCCCCAGGCCGGTACCGAACAGTCTCCTAATCATATGTCCCCTACTTCTCCCCAGAACAAGGGTTGTCTACGTCCCTACTCCAACCAGTTACGGCAACGAAATCCGTCGCAGGAAACATTTTAACACCACCAAACACAAACCGCAAGAATCTTAACAAACTTGTAGCGTATAGTTGCTAAATCCTCGGGACCGGAGAACGAAAAGCTGAGAGCTGACAGCTTGCAAAGGAATTACACCCCTTTGCCTGCTAGTCTGCCTCTCGCATCGTACGGCTAGCTGCTCCGAATGCGGCTGTGAGCAGCAGGAGTGCCCCTGCGGCCAGGAACATGGCCGTCAGATCGATCTCGACGAGTACTCCGGCGAGGGCGAAGGAGATCGGGTCGAGTGCGACGGCCGAGAACATTGCCAGACTCATCACCCGTCCGATCAATCGTGTCTCCGTGCGCCCTTGGAGCCACGAGATCGTTATTACGCCGAGGAAGCTCGCAATTGCGCCGATCGCTATTGCGAGGGCGAATGCGGTCGCCAGGTTGGGTACGAAGGCGATCGCCCCCACGATAACACCGAGGAAGCCCGTCAAACCCAGTTCGATCAAACCCCGGCGTCTGAAGCTGCTTACGGATCCAGCGCCGACGACCCCGATCAGAGACCCGACCCCTGCGGCCCCAACCAGCGTGCCGAAGGCGCCGGCCCCCCCGAGACGCGACTCGGCGAGGATGGCTCCACCGACGTACAGCGGTCCCATCATGGCGAGGTTGGTTCCGAGCAGTATCAGCAACAGCGAGCGAATAATCTCATCTCGCCACACGTAGCGTATCCCCTGGACGAACGAGATCATCGCCCTGCTCTGTTCGTCGCCTTCCTCAGAAGCGTCATCGGCCCTGGACACCGCCGGCTTTGCAGCCCGTGCGACGGCGCCGAACACCGCAGTTGCGATCAAGAACAGGACGGCGGTAGCCCCGAAGCTGGCTCCGAGACCGAGGAGCGCGACCAGAGAACCGGCCAACGCGGGCCCGAAGATGCTACTGGCCTGTTCGGCGCCCTGGATCAGGGCGTTCGCCGGACCAAGACGAACGTTATCGACGAGGGCAGGTACTATCGACATCGAGGCGGGGTAGTAGAGGGCATCGAGCGCGCTCAGGCTTGCCGCGATGACGTATACATGCCAGAGCTGTATCGCGCCTGTCAGGATGAGTACGGTCAGGAGAGCCAGGAGCAACACCCTTCCTACGCTGGCCCAGATCAAAATCAGCGCGGGCGAGTACCGGTCGCTCAAGACCCCGCCCGCCGGTGTCAGTACGGTGCCGGGTATGGATGCAACCGCCAGCACCACGCCGAGCTCGGCTCCAGAGCCCGTAACGCGTAGCACCAGCCATGCCAGGGCCACGAGGAATGCCTGGTCCGCAACCATCGAAAGGGATGCCCCCGCCCAGAGCCGTCGGAATGGGCGCGTCTCCAAAGGCCCCCACACCCGAAGTGCTCCCAACCGCCTCAGCACACCCACGCCTACCCTTCGATCCCCGCGTACGCTATGCTGTCGTTCGACAACTCCTTTTCTTCCTCCGTGGTTGTATTGCCTAAACGATATAGAGTATGGTATCGTATATTGAACTGGAAGACTAACCGGGTGGAAGCGGAAGGCTCAGATGCATATCGCGCAGAAGTTCGAGGGCCTCTTGGAGATGTACCGTCGTCCTGATGGACGTAGGTGGAGCGGTCAAGAGATCGATGAGGCGACGGGTGGTATCGTGACGCGCTCTTACATCACCAACCTGCGGAAGGGCAGGATCGAGAACCCTGGTTTCGAGAAGCTGAAAGCGATAGCCAAGGTTATGGACTTCCCTCCGGAGCTGTGGTTCGAGGAGAGACCTGGTCTCAAGGACGGGTCATCCATCGATCCTGTTCCTGGACACCAGAGCCTCGCCGAAAAGACCGACCGGCTCTTCGACGTCATTAATAACGAGACGACGGGGAAGCCCTACACCAACGCCGAGATAGCCCGCCTGAGCCTGGGGGATCTGACCGAGGAACAGGTCGAGCAGATAAGGACGGGCAAACTGACGGACCCGTCGATGAAACAGGTGGTTACCCTGGCGGAAGCGTTCGGCGTGCATCCCGCATACTTCCTCGATACGACGAGAAAGCCGCCCATCCTGGATGAGGAAGCGATGAGCATCTTCCGGGACGAGATCGTGAGCGCCATAGCCCACAAGAGTTTGCACCTGCCCGGTCGTGAGAGGCAGATGATCCTCGGTATCATCAGGCAGTTCGAGGACGCACACGGGGGTCACGATGAAGGTTGACCCGCCGAAACGTGACCTCCCAGGTCCTTTCTTTAGCAAGATGGCCGGCTTCTGGCGTCCCCTTCGCAACCTCGGCGCCGCGCAGGCCAGGGTCGACGGACCGCGGTCCTTGCTGACGGCCGCCGAGTTTCAGGAGGAACTGGCAATATTGGGTCTCTCGGGCCAGAGGTTCGAGCCCGAAGATTATATGGATGCTCTCGGGGAGTACCTGGATATCTCCATAGTCGTGCACGTGATACCGGACTCCTGGTACCCTGAGCTCTCACGCCAGTTGGCGAACTCGGGACGACTCGGGGAACTGCGTTACTCCGAGCAGATGAACATGGCCGCCATCTTCGTACCAGGGAGTCTGCCCCCGCTGGTCCTGACCCTGACCATCTTGCACGAGCTCGGGCACCTGGCCGCCGGTGACCTCCTGATCGAGCCCGACGAGGACGAGCAGCATGCCGAAGGGGCGAAGTTTGCGACCCTTCCCCTCAAGAAGGGGAGAAGGCTCGCGCGAGGGTACCCGTTTGCGGACGAGTCTCTCCGAGAGCATGAGGCCAACTTGAGGGCCTCGTACGCTCTGTTCGCCGGTTGCCTGGGTGACGACAACCCCCACGCCTACGAAATGTACGACGTACTATGAGTGCGGCCCAACACCAGGCCCTGGTACTCGGCGGCGCAAGCTTCGTGGCGTTCGTTTTCTTTCTGTGTTTTCTCCTTCCATCGAGAAGGACCGAGTTCAGCGTCTTCGCGGCGTGCAACCTGCTCTTCGTGGCCCTGATGTTCGGCGCCGTGGCCTTTGTCGATCTCTCCGGCGGGCGCACGGAGATCCTGGTGGCGGTTATGACGGAACTGCCCGTCGTGCTCATAGTAGCGTGGGTGTGCCTCGCCCTGGCCGGCGGCCTTCCCGCCCGACTCGGCACCCTCCCGGCGGAGCCGGTGGCGCGCAGGCCGGGGTTGCGGGCGATACTGGCGTCGGCGCCGCTGGTCCTACTACTCTCGGTGGTCCTTGCCACGATTGTAGGGCTCGTCTGGCCATCACCTGCCATGCGTGTCTATGCTCCAGCCCCACCCCACTTCTTGGTGCTGAAGGCTTTGATCATGGTCCCCGAGGGGCTCTATTCGGGCGTGGCGGCACTGGTCTTCGTGATGGCCGGACGGGCGCCGGGACTCAAACGACGCATCTACTTCAAGAATCTGGCATTCGCTGTGGGCATGGCGTGCATCTCCTTCATCGCGGCGGGATCGACAGTCTTTGCCGGTCTGAGGGTCTGGCTCCCTGGTGGGGATCGGCGGGCCATCTTGGAGACGCTCAATACGTTGGAGGCATGCCTGGCCATCACTTGCATCCTCGCTTTCACCGTCGGGCTCTCCCTGAGGTACACACCGGCTATTGCAACAACGCTCCTGCACCGTCTCCAGACAGGATGGCTCCATGCCCAGGAACAGTTCGAGTCCCTCGAATGGCAGGCCGTCAGCGGCGGTGCGACAGACAAGTTGACACACGCCTCCGATGCCGTCGTGGAGGCGTGCCGCATAAAGGGTTTGTCCGAGTCGGATACCCAGAAGGCCCTGGCTACGATCCGTCTGGTGGCGGTCATGAAAGATCCTTCTGGTGAGACACAACACATTACGCCAGAGGCGGCCCGCAAACTCTATGAACTCCAGGAGGAGATCCTGTGCGATGATGTCCTGGCGTCGAAGATAAGCTGGGCTGCGGGCTGGAGGTCCCGCGGCCGCGAACCTCAGACGGTCAAGTCCGCGCCGCTTCACGACGCGCTCGAGGCCGCGCTCGACCTCGTTGGTTACCACGGTGAGAGCGGAGGCGCAAGAGCGCGGCCACTCTGGTACTGCATAGTCGCTGTAAGCGCGGCCGACGCGAAGATGATCGACCGATCTCGCGTGACGATGCAACTTCGCGACGGAGCCGGGCACCGCGAGGCCCTCGAGGCGTATGGCGCCGCGAGACGCTCTCTGCGGATGTTGGACGCACTACGACGGAGAATGGAGGGTCGACAAGAATAGAACGCGCACAGATATTGGAACAAAGAGTCTCGTGAGTATAGAGAAAACCGAGCATGTGAGGGAGGGATCAGGTTGCAGGACGAAAACCACACCGAGGACAGGACGGCCGGCGGGTCGTTCGGCATATCCGGATTGTTGGCGAGGGCGAGAGCCCGTACCGAACAGGAACATGGCGGCCCTGAGTCGGCAAGCCCTCCGTCCTACGTCGCCGCTGCGCTCGGGCAAACGCCTTACGTGGCGGTGGGCAACGGCGCCATCGTCGTGCAACGCCGTTGCACGAACTGGAACTGCTAAGGAGAGATCCTCGAATTGAGGGCTGCGGGCGTTGAAGGGGCGACGTGAGCGCATCACAGGGCAATCGCCCGCAGGGCGTGGATCCCGCCGCCCCCGCAATGCTGAACGCCCGCCGTATCGGTGAAGAGGCTGAGAGGGCAGCCCTCTCGCTGTCTCTGACGCGGGAGAAGGTTTTCGAGTCATACTACACGTACTTGACCGTCGACGAACCCGCTGTCCATCTGATGCCTCTTCACTTTCTACCCCAGGAATCGTGGGGACAGGTAGGCGAGGGCCAGCTGAGCGATCTGGCCGTGGCGGCGAAGCTCGAGTACGCGCGCAACCGCTGGCTCGACGAGATGGTCGACCATCCTGGTTCCACGCCCGGTCTGGCCCATGCACACAGGCTCAACGACGCCCTGATCACGCTAATAGGCTCGCGCTACGCCGGGGTCCTCGATGGGGCTGCCGCCACGTCCTTCTTCCCCGTGCTCTCGGGGCTACACGCTCGCCACGGGTTGTCGCTGATCCTCGACGGCTGCGGGTCAGCGGGTTTCACGTACCCGATCACCCTCGAGGACTACGCCGAGCACGCGAGGGCGAGGCACGGTCCCGTTCGCGCTACTGTGGACGCCGTTCTCTATCTGGTGGGGGCCACGGACGGTCTACTCGGGCGAGCGAGGTCCTCCTGGCACAACTGGGCGCTCGGCGTCCAGTTCTACGACGACGCCCTCGATATAGAGGAGGACTTCCGGGACGGCAATGTCAGCTGGGCCGTGGGACGCGCTCTCCAGTACGTTCATCCGTCATCAGCCAACCTACCCACACAGAACACGCCGGACCCGGATTCGTTCTACGAGCGGGCTCTGGCGGAGGGGGTGGTCTCCGAGGCTCTCGGCCACGCCGAGTCGTTCTTCGCCGAGTCCGCCACGCTCGCCGCGCCGGATTTCCCGAGCTGGGTAGCTTTCCAGAGGGCGTGCATATCCCAGGCCGGGCAGTTGCGGGAGGATTATGAGAAGCTGGTTGAAGGGGCCTGATATTTCCGGATAGACCAGGGAGGGGAACTGATGGAACGTTTGTTGGTGGGAGTGTCCGGATCCGCGGCTGTGCTGAACCTGCCTTCCTACCTTGCCACCCTGCGCGCCGAGCTCGCAAGGGAGGTGCGGGTGATCATGACCTCCTCCGCGGCCAGCATGCTGCCGCCTTCGACCGTCGCCCTGGTCTGCGAAGGGGTCTTTCTGGACCAGGAACCAACACTCGAGAAGAAACCGGGACACATAGAGCTCGCCAGGTGGAGCGAGATGTTCGTGGTCTTGCCCGCTACGGCCAACATAATCGGGCAGGCCGCCAACGGTCTCGGTTCGAACCTGCTTGCCACCACCATCCTCGCATCACCGAAACCGGTAGTCTTCTACCCCAACGTCAACGACGTTATGTGGAGCAAAGCTGCCGTGCAACGCAACGTCGAAACTCTGCGGGCGGACGGCCACATAGTGATCGAACCGGAGATCGCCATCGCCTACGAGGTCGACTCGGGCAAGACGCAAGAGAGCCTGGTGGTCCTTGAGCCGACACAAGTGGTCGAACAGCTCCTGGAGATGCACCGCCAGCCCGCGTCGCTTCCCGTCCACGGTTCCTAGCTTCCGTTGCCGTAGAGAGACCCACTCCACCTCCGGGTCGAAGCAAACCGCTGCATTGTGTTATAACCACGATCAAGATGCGACTAATTATCTCCGAGAAAGCAAACACCGCGAAGAAGATCGCCCAGTTCCTCTCCGAAGGGTCCGTCAAGGAAGGCAAGCACCGCTCCGTGCCGCACCACACGTTCACCTGGAAGGGGGAGGAGACGGTCTCGGTCGGCCTCAAGGGGCACGTACTCAACCCTGAGTATCCCGAGGAATACTCGAACTGGCAGAAGGTGGAGCCGCGCGAGCTCATAGACGCGGAGATCCTCAAGTCTGTCTCCGAGAAGGGTGTGGCCCAGGCAGTAACGTCGCTCGCGAAGAAGGCGGACAGCGTGGTCATCGCGACGGACTTCGACCGTGAGGGGGAGTTGATCGGCGTCGAGGCCCTCTCGCTGGTCTTCGAGGCAAACCCGAAGCTCGCAGACCACATCGAGCGTGCCCGCTTCTCCGCCCTCACGCCGGGCGAGGTCGGCCGTGCCTTCGACGAGCTCTTGCAGGTCTCGAACGATCTGGCCGACGCAGGCGAGGCACGCCAGGACATAGACCTGATCTGGGGCGCAACCCTGACGCGCTGGGTCTCGCGCGCCACCAAGCGCTACGGGAGCGCCTTCCTCTCGGTGGGACGAGTCCAGTCACCGACGCTCGTCCTTATAGCCGACCGCGAGCGCGAGCGGCGGGCCTTCATCCCCAAGCCGTACTGGGAACTGGAGGTAGAGCTGAGGAACGGCGAGCCGTTCACCGTTCGCCACCAGACCGAGCGCTTCGAGGAAGAGGCGAGGGCGCAGAAAGCCTACGAGAACGTCGCCGATACAGCCACGGTAGTCGAGGTACAGCAGAAATCCGCGACCCGCAAGCCGCCGACGCCGTTTAACACGACGGCCTTCCTGACGGCGGCTGCGAACATCGGGATCAGTCCCTCCAGGGCGGCCCGTATAGCCGAGGACCTGTATACGGACGGTTACATCTCCTATCCGAGGACGGACAACACCATCTACCCGCGCTCACTCGACCTGCGCGAGGTGCTCGGGTACCTGGGTGGTGTCGAGGGCGTCGGGCAGCACGCCGAGAAGTTGCTCTCACAGGATAAGCTCTCACCCACGCGCGGGAAGAAAGAGACGACGGACCACCCCCCGATCTACCCGACCGCCTACGCGCCGAAGGAGTCGATGCGGGACGACCGGTGGAAGATCTACCAGCTCGTGGTACGGCGCTTCCTGGCAACCCTCTCGGCCCCGTCGAAGTCGCTGCGCACGACGCTGCGTTTCGACTCTGGCGGCGAACCGCTCGTCACGGGCGGGACGGTCGTCACGGAAGAGGGTTGGCTCGGCGTCTACCCTTACAGCCGGCGGCCGGACGAAGAGATCCCGAACCTCTCCGAGGGTGACGTCGTTCGGGTCATCGGCAAGGAGATCCTCTCCAAGGAGACCCAGCCTCCGGGCCGCTACGGCGCGGGCCGCCTCATAAACGTGATGGAAGACCTCGGGCTCGGAACCAAGGCGACCCGCCCGAACATCATCCAGAACCTCTACGACCGCGGCTACGTCCACGACGACCCGCTGGTCCCGACCGAGAAGGGTATGGCCGTGGCGCAGGCCCTGACGGACTTCGCCTCCGAGATCGCCTCGCACGAGATGACCGCCAAGCTGGAGCGGAGTATGGATGAGATCTCCGAGGGCAGAATCAGCAAGGATTCCGTCGTCGATTCGTCGCGTGACGTGCTCCGCAGGGTCTACGACCACCTCCAGAGCTCCGAAACCGAGTTCGCGGACATCGTGTGGGAGGGTATTAGGACCGACGAGACCGTAGGCAAGTGCCCGGAGAGCGGGCACGACCTGATCATCCGCCGCAACCGTAAGAGCCGCAAGCGCTTTGTCGGCTGCACGGGCTATCCCGACTGCCGGGTCACCTACCCGCTCCCTCAGCGGGGTGAGATCATACCCCTCGGTACCCTGTGCGACGCCTGCGGCTCGCCGGAGATAAAGGTGCTCGGAGGGAAGCGTCCTTGGGTAACATGCATTAATATGGACTGTCCGAAGAAGCAGGAGCAACGCGAGGCCGCCGAGAAGGCGAAGGAGGGGGGTGAGGGCTCATCGACAAAGAGCGCTCAAGAACTTCAGAAATCCACCACATAGAGAGCAGGCTCGACCTCGACGACGAGCCAACTTTCTATGAACCTTCCGCGTATATCCGCGCGACCGGTTACCTTATCCTCCTCGCCATCGTCGCCATAGTCTGGTATTCTGCGGTATATAGTTAAGCCAAGTGAAGATATTGTTAACAGGTGAGTAGAGCTTGCCCCCGATCATAGGCATAACGGCGACATTGAAAGAAGATGCTGACGCGGTTGCGGAGCGGCCGCTCGGCAAGTTTGTCAGGGCCGACCTCGACTACGTCGATGGCGTCGCCGGGGCCGGGGGAGCCCCCGTAGTGCTACCACCTACAGGGGATGAGAGGGCTGCTGAGGCGGTGATCCAGAGCCTCGACGGCCTGCTCTTGAGCGGCGGGAGCGACCTTGACCCGGGCTATTACTGTGAGGAGCCAGTTCCCGAACTCGGAGTAACGCTCCCGGAGCGGGATGCTTTCGAGATGGCGCTGGTCGGGTTCGCCCTGCAGCGCAAGATGCCTGTCTTCGGGATCTGCCGCGGGATGCAGGTGCTGAACGTGGCCCTTGGCGGGACGCTGTATCAGGATCTTCCTTCGCAGTGGGGGCACGGACTGCTCAAGCACAGGCAGGATACTCCCAAGTGGCAACCTGCGCACGAGGTAAGGGTCAGTGAAGAATCCCACATCGCCGAGGTTATGGGCCACGAGGTGGTTAAAGTCAACTCTTACCACCACCAGGGGGTAAAAGCCCTCGCCGAAGGGCTGGTCGTGACGGGCCGCTCCTCGGATGGGGTAATCGAGTCCGTCGAGTCCGTGGATCTCTCCGAGCGCTGGCTGCTCGGCGTCCAGTGGCACGCCGAGGCCATGCGCGGCGCCGGTCCACAGCAGGAGAGTCTCTTCGAAGCGCACGTCTCGGCTGCGGAGGGGCACGCCATGCGCAGGGCCGCGGCCTAGCCGGAGGGCCAGCCGCGCAGCTCCGTCAAGATACACACAGGGGCATCTTCCTGACGATCGAAGGTCCCGACTTCTCGGGCAAGTCCACCCTGGTACGCGCCATCAGAGCGCTACTTCCGGCTTCGAGACTACCGACGCACTTCACCCGCGAGCCTGGTGGCACCCCGGTGGCCGAGCGCATCAGGGAACTGCTCCTGGATCCCGCATCGGAGATGGATGCGTGGACGGAGGCGTACCTTTACGCGGCGGCCCGCGCCGACCACGTGCGGAGGATGATACGTCCGTGTCTCGAAGCCGGCGAGAGCGTGCTGTGCGAGCGCTTCCTGGACTCGAGCCTCGCCTATCAGGGCTTCGGGAGGGGGCTTGGCGTCGATACGGTACGCGCGCTCAACGCCTACGCCGTGGGGACCGTCGTGCCAGACAGGACTTTCTACTTGCGGCTGGATCAGGACGAGCGGGAGCGGCGGGCCAGGGGACTCCGGGTGCCTCCGGACAGGATCGAGGCAGTAGGGACCGACTTCATGCGGCGTGTCGAAGAGGGATTCGAGGAACTGGCCCGCCTGGAACCCGAGAGGATCGAAGTCCTCGACGCATCGCTGCCTCCACAGGACCTCGCCGAACTGGTGGTGGGTAGGATGCGCGAGCTGCAATATACTCGTGATGTCCCTTAGAGAACGACGTGGACAGGGATCTCGCTGGCGAACTGTGAGTAGGCTGAGGGTAGGTGGCTGACCGGCACAACAGGTTCGAGGGCGTGCTCGGGAACGAGACGGCGCTGCGGCTGCTCGGGCGGGCCCTGGAGACCGGTGAAGTCTCGCAAGCATATCTGTTCCACGGTCCATCCGGCGTGGGCAAGCGGATGGTGGCGCTGAGGTTCGGGGCCGCGCTGGTGGCAGGAGGCGACGTGGCGGCGGAAGACAGGGCGCTCAGGGGACTGCATCCCGACCTTGCGGAGATCTTGCCGCAGGGGGCGTTTACGACCATCGGACAGGTAAGGGAGATAGTACGCCTGGCGGCGAGCCGTCCTTTCGAGGGTGCGCGCCGGGTGTTCATCCTGCAGGCGGACTCGCTCAACGTGCAAGCTGCGAATGCTCTCCTCAAGACGCTCGAGGAACCCGAAGGCGAGACGGTTTTTGTACTTCTCGCGACCTCCCGGGAGGGGGTGTTGCCAACGATCGTGTCCCGCGCCCAGGCCCTCCGCTTCAACCCCGTGCCGACGAGCGCCGTCGCGGCGTTCTTGCAAGAGAGGGACGCGGCCGAGCCACGGCTCGCGGCGGAGCTCGGGAGGGGGAGCGTAGGACTCTCGCTGCGGTATGCGGAAGACCCCGGGTTCCGGGAGCTGCGCGAGGCAGTC
>Ga0126306_10002181_pt1 | contig 10940 bp, 11 predicted proteins | sample Plot27_FD_92592 | JGI IMG/M metagenome (GOLD analysis project Ga0126306, IMG submission 92592) | Serpentine soil microbial communities from UC McLaughlin Reserve, CA, USA - Plot27 | ecosystem: Environmental > Terrestrial > Soil > Grasslands | place: USA: UC McLaughlin Reserve, Lake County... | reverse complement strand
GCGTAACGTCGCGGCCGTCGAGGCGGACACCGTCGCCGAGCTCGATCACCAGCGAGCGGGCCAACTTCCCCAGCGCCTCGCCATCGTCCAGATCGGTCCCGTGCCTGAGAGCCGACAGCGCCACGCACCGGTACATCGCCCCCGAGTCGAGGTAGGTGAAGCCGAGGGCCGCGGCGACGCCGCGGGCGACGGTCGACTTGCCGGCCCCGGCGGGGCCGTCGATCGCGATCACCATCGCGGGGCAGGGTAGAGCGCGCCCCGCGCCGACCCGGAAGCCGGGGCTCGCCGGGGTGTCGTCGCGCCTCCGCCGGGAATAGAGTTCCGGTGCCCGTGCAGACCTGGGACCTGAACGAGCTCGACGTCCAGCCGCACCATCCCCAGGTGCTGGATTCCGAGGACGAGGGCCGCGCCATCGTGATCAACCTCCCGGCCGGCGAGCAGCTGCAAGAGCACCAGGTTCACGAGCGCGCGTGGTTGCTGGTCACCGACGGCGAGATCGAGGTCGACGACGCCGGCGGCGACACCGTCACGGGCTCCGGCGGCATGCTGTTCGCGTTCGCGCCCAAGGAGCGCCGCGAGGTGACCGCCAAGAGCGATGCCCGCCTGCTGCTGCTGCTTGCGCCCTGGCCCGGCGAGGGCCACCCAAGGCGCGACAAGTCGCAGTCCTAGAACCGGCTGCTTGCAGCCGGGACTGATGCCGCGGCGCAGTCGCGCCGCCTGATGGTGGCGACAAGTCGCAGTCCCAGGACCGGCGGGGCCTGATCGTCAGGCCGCGGCAGGCGCCCTCAGACTCGAGGCTCGGGGCTCGTCGGTCGCGTCTCGCAGCACCAGCTCGTAGTGCTGGTAGGTGATCCGCTCGCGACCCCATTTGCGCCCGGTCTCCTCGGAGATCACCTCGAAGCCGAAGTCGCGGTAGATCCCGGAGGCGGTTCGGAGCTCGCTGAACGTGTCGAGACGGACTCGCTGATAGCCGGCCTCCCGCGCCCGGGCGACCATCTCGCCGATCAGCGCCCGGCCTAGACCGCGGCCGCGCAGCTGCGGATCCAGCAGCACCCAGCGGAGCACCGCCAGCCCGTCGCCCTCGTCGGTGAGGCCGATGCTGCCCGCGTGGCTGCCTTCGAGCTCGACGATCACGAGCGCCTCGCCTTCGCGGGGAAAGCCCCGCGTCGCGGCCTTCGCTACCGAGGCCGCCACGTGGCCCTCGAAGCTGACATCGACGCCGTACTCGCGTCCGTAGACCCGCCCGTGGTGGGCGACGATCGCGCCGAGGTCGCCCGGCCGAAGCTCGCGCCGCATCCGTGGCCGCGACTCGTGGTTGGGGTTCTCTCTCAACGAGATCGATTGTTGCGAGAACGATCAATCTAAGCAAGACGTTGTTGTTACTGAACCGATCGTGAATTACGATCAATGGGATGGAGCTGCGCCAGCTCAGATACGTCGAGGCCGTCGCCCGCCATCGCCACTTCACGCGCGCGGCCGAGGAGCTCCACGTTGCCCAATCTGCCCTCTCGCACCAGATACGGCGGCTCGAGGCGGAGCTCGGGACCGAGCTGTTCGAGCGCAGCAGCCGCACCGTCGCCGTCACCGATGCCGGGGAGGCGGTCGCCGCCCGCGCCCGCAGCGTGCTCGCCGAGGTGGACGGCGTCCGCGCCGAGGTCGATCAGCTCCAGGGGCTCGTTCGCGGCCGGGTCTCGGTCGGCGCCCTGCTGCCCGCCGGGAAGCTCGACGTTCCGCGGCTGCTGGTTGAGTTCAGCGAGGCCTTTCCCGGGATCGAGGTCGACCTGCACGAGGGAACGGCCGGCGACATGCTCGGCTACCTGAGCCGCGATCAGGTCGATGCCGCCTTCTCGCTGCTCGCCTCCGAGCCGCCGGAGGAGCTCGAGCTGGAGCGGCTGAGCGAGGACGAGGTCGTTGCCGCTTTTCCCGTCGGGGCCGCCCCCGAGTGCGAGCGGGTCAGCGCCGTCGAGCTCAGCCGCTACCCGCTGGTGACGCCGCGCTCGGGCTCGGCGATCAAGCAGTCGGTCGACGAGTTCTTCGCTCGCTCCGGACGTCCGCTTCGGATCGCCCTGGAGAGCGGTGACCCCTTCCTCTTACGCTGCCTGGTCTCGACCGGGTTCGGGGCGGCGGTGCTGCCCGCCTCGCTCACCCGGCGCGAGGGCCCCCGGATCGAGGTTCGCCCGCTGCGCCCCGGCGTGCGGCTGCCGGTCGCGCTGCTCTGGCGACGGCGGCGTCACCGCCCTCCCGCCGCTCGCGCCTTCATCGACTTCGTCCGCGCCCGGGCCGCTAGCGACCCCCCGCGAGCGAACGGAGGTCGCGCTCGAAAGCGGGGTAGCTGACCGCCACCGCCTCGAAGCCCTCGACCTCGACCCCCTCGCGCGAGGAGAGGCCGGCGACAGCGCCCAGCATCGCCAGCCGGTGGTCGCCACGGGAGTCGAGCCGCCCGCCGCGCAGCTCGCCCCGCCCCCGCACCGCGAACCCGTCTGGACGCGCCTCGATCTCGGCCCCGAGCGCGCGCAGCCCCTTGACCACGGCCCCAATCCGATCGGACTCCTTTCGGCGCAGCTCGGAGGCATTGGAGACCACGGTCTCGCCCTCGGCGAAGCAGGCGAGCAGGCCGACCAGGGGCAACTCGTCGATCGCCAGCGGGATCTCCTCGCCGCCGACCTCGGCGCCGCGGAGCTCGGTGTGTCGCGCCCACAGCGTCCCGAACGGCTCGGGTCCTGCGTCGCCGATTCGATCGACTGCAAGTCCCAGGCCCGGCGCATCGCCGTCGGCTCCCATCGGCACCCCCATCCTCGCCAGGATCGAGAGCAACCCGATCCGGGTCTGGTTGAGCCCCACACCGGTCAGCTCGACCTCGCTGCCGGGGACGAGCAGCGCGCCGACCACCGGAAAGGCGGCCGAGGAGAAATCGCCCGGCACCGAGATCTCGCCCGCCTCCAGTCGCTCGCAGGTCGTGACCGCGATCGTCTCGCCCTCGCGCTCCAGCGGCGCGCCGGCCGCGGCCAGCATCCGCTCGGTGTGATCGCGAGAGGGCGCGGGCTCCTGCACTGTCGTCCGTCCATCCGCCAGCATGCCCGCCAGCAGGAGGCACGACTTGACCTGGGCGCTCGCGATCGGCAGCTCGTGCTCGGCCCCCCGCAGCTTTGAACCGCGAACCCGGATCGGCGGCAGGCGCTCGTCGCGGCAGCCGATCTCCGCCCCCATCGCCCGCAGCGGCTCGGCCACCCGGTCGACGGGACGCCGCCGTATCGACGCGTCGCCGTCCAGGGTCCACTCGCCCTGGCCCTGGCCGGCGAGCCATCCCGGCAGGATCCGAAGCAGGGTCCCGGCATTGCCGACGTCGATTGCGGCGGGCCTCGCGCCCCGCAGCCCCACCCCCTGAATCTCGAGGTCGAGCCGATCGCCTTCGCCGGGAAGCTCGCGGACCTCGGCCCCCAGGCGCGAGGCGGCCTCGAGGCTGGCTCGCGTATCGGCGGAGTCGAGGTAGCCCTCGATCCTGGTCAGCCCCTCGGCCATCGCGCCCAGCAGAGCCGCTCGGTGTGAGATCGACTTGTCCGGGGGCGGGCGCAGCTGGCCCCGCAGCGGCGCGGCCGGCCCGAAGCGGGCCGCGCTCATCTCTCCACGCGCGAGACGTCGTGTCCGAGCTCGCGCAGGATCCGCACGGCGCGTTCGGCCTCGTCGGCGCCGGCGACGTAGAGGTCGATCGCGCCCGAACTCATGTCGACCGCCGGGTAGAGGCCCATGTCCTCGATATTGACCCCGGCGCGGCCGAGCGCCAGTGCGATCTCGGCCACCACCCCGGGGCGATTGGACACCATCACCCGCAGCCCCTGCAGCGGCCCCCCCATGAGCTCGGCCTCCAGCAGCCGCCGGCGGCCCTCGGCGGCGCCGGCGTGCCAGCCGGCGATCGCCTCCGCGTCACCGCCACGCAGGAGCTCCGCGACCTGCTCGAGGCGGGCCGCCACCGCCTCGATCTCGGCCGCGACCGCGTCCCGGTTGCCGCCGAAGATGTCGGTCCAGATCGACGGGTTGGCACCGGCGACCCTGGTCGCGTCTCGAAAGCTCGGACCCACCTCGGGCAGACGCTCGGACTCCTCGGCTACGGCGGCCTCCGCCTGGGCCACCAGTACGTTCGCAAGCACGTGCGGGAGATGACTCACGGTCGCCATCAGCCGGTCGTGGGTCTCGGCGTCGATCGCCTGCGGGCGGGCCCCCAGCTCAGCGACCGCTCGCTGGACCCGGTCGTAGAGCAGACCCTCGGTCTCCGGGGTAGGCGTCAGATACCAGCGTGCGCCGTCGAACAGATCGGCCCGCGCGTTCTCGACCCCAGCGGTCTCCGCTCCGGCGAGCGGGTGGCCGCCGAGGAAACGGGGCTCGGAGCCGAACGCCGCGATCAGCTCGCGCTTGACCGAGCCGACGTCGGTGACTGCGGTGCCCTCGGCGCTCGCGGCAATCGCCTCCGCGGCAAGTTCGGGCAGAACCGCGACTGGGGCGGCACAGAAGACGATCTCGGCCCCCGCGCAGGCCTCGCCGAGACTGCGGGCGGCTCGATCGATCGCCTCCAGCTCGAGCGCGCGCTCGAGCAGCTCGGGGTCGGGGTCGAAGCCGGCGACCTCGGCCTGGAGGCGGCCTCTCGCCGCCAGCCCGATCGAGCCCCCGATCAGGCCGACGCCGAGCACCCCGACCTTCATCCAGCTGAGATCAACTCAGACACGGCCGCGGCGCTCCTGCACCGAGGCGGCGAGCCGATCGAGCGCAAGCACGGTCGAGTCCCAGTCCATGCAGGCGTCGGTGATCGACTGGCCGTAGACCATCTCGGCCTCGGGATCCAGGTCCTGGCGCCCGGCGACCAGGAACGACTCCAGCATCACCCCGACGATCGCCCGATTCCCGGCCCCGACCTGGTCGGCGATCTCGCTCACGACCTCGCCCTGGCGGTTGTGGTCCTTGCCGCTGTTGTCGTGGGAGGCGTCGATCACCAGCCGCTCCGGCAGTCCCGCGGTGCGCAGCTGCTCGAGCGCCGCGGCGACGGCCTCGGCGTCGTAATTCGGGCAGCCGCGGCCCCCGCGCAGGATCACGTGGCAGTCGAGGTTCCCGTCGGTGTGCAGGATCGCCGGCGTCCCCTCCACGTCGATACCGGCGAACGCGTGGTTGGTCGCGGCGGCGCGGACTGCGTCGACCGCGACCCTGACGCTGCCATCGGTTCCGTTCTTGAAGCCAACCGCCATCGACAGCCCCGAGGCGAGCTGGCGGTGGATCTGGCTCTCGGTGGTGCGGGCGCCGATCGCGCCCCATGCGACCAGGTCCGAGATGTACTGCGGGGTGATCGGATCGAGGAACTCGCAGCCGATCGGAAGTCCCAGGTCGAGCAACTCGCGCAGCAGCTGACGCGCCAGGCGCAGGCCGGTGTTGACATCGCCGGACCCGTCCAGGTGGGGATCGTTGATCAGCCCCTTCCAGCCGGTCGTGGTGCGCGGCTTCTCGAAGTAGACGCGCATCGCGACGCAGAGCTCGCCGCGCAGCTCCTCGGCCCGGGCGCCGAGGCGCTGGGCGTACTCGAGCGCGGCGTGGACGTCGTGGACGCTGCACGGGCCGACCACGACGAGGAGACGATCGTCGTCTCGGTCGAGGATGCCGGAAACCTCGGCCCGCTTGCTGAGCACGAACTCCTCCTGCTCGGCGCTCAGGGGCAGGTCGTCGAGCAGCTCCCCCGGCGAGACGAGCGGCACGATCCGGCCGATGCGCTGGTCGCGGACCAGCTCCGAGCGCCTTGTCGATTGATCCTCCATTTTCATTTCCATCCGAGGTGCCTTCTTTCTAGCGGTAGCGCGGGGTCCTTGCCTAGGGGCGCCCGGCGGGGGATGGTGCTGCGTCGGCGGCTAACGGCAGCCGCGAGGCCGGACGCCTAGATAAATCGCCAGAAGTAGTAGGCACGCGTGCGGGCCGCGTAGCGGCGAGTCGAGGTCGACCTGCGCGTGCCAGCTGGCATCGCCAGGTTTGTACCAGACGGCCTGAGCTTTGTCACGTACCGCTAGATCGCGTCCGCGAGGGCCGAGAGAAAGCGCTCGTTCTCCGAGCGGGTGCCGTAGGTGACGCGCAGGTGGCCTGGGCCGCCGAGCGGGGTGCCGGGCCGAACGGCGACCCCGGCGCGGGCGAGGGACTCGGTCACCTCGGCCTCGTCGCGCTCGCCTAGGTCGAGCCAGGCGAAGTTCGACTCGCTCTCGGCTGTCGAGATCCCCAGCTCGCGCAGCCCCTCCTCGACGAAGACACGCTCTACCAGCGTCTTCTCGACCCGGTTGGCGACGTCGTCCTGATGCAGGATCGCCTCGGCGGCGGCGGCCTGTGCGATCGCGTTGACGCTGAACGGCTGGCGGACGGCGTCGACCGCAGCGCGGAACTGGGGGGAGCAGAGCGCGTAGCCGACCCGGATCCCCGCCAGCCCGTAGCACTTGGAGAAGGTGCGAAGCAGGACCAGGTTGGGGAAGGCCAAGAGCAGATCGGCGGTGGTGTCGGGGTCGTCGGTGACCTGATACTCGATGTAGGCCTCGTCAAGGATCACCGTCACGTGCGAGGGGACCCGCTCCAGGAACGCGCGCACGCGCTCGGCCCCGACGTAGGTGGCGGTCGGATTGTTCGGATTGCAGACGATCGCCAGCTGTGTCGCGGCCGTGATCTCGGCCGCGATCGCGTCGAGCTCGTGGCGCTCCTCGGCATCGAGCCCGACCCGGACCTCGCGCGCGCCCGAGAGCGGCGCCAGATAGGGATAGATCGAGAAGGCGGGCCAGGCGAAGATCAGCTCCGCCCCCTGCTCGCATAGCGCCGCCGCCGCGGCGAGGAGGATCTCGCAGGAGCCGTTGCCGACTGCGATCCGGCCCGGCTCCGTGTCGTGGCGCTCGGCGATGCGGCGCCGCAGCACGGTGGCGGCAGGGTCGGGGTAGCGATTGACCTCGGCCGCTGCGGCGGCGATCGCCTCCACCACCTTCGGATGAGGTGGGTACGGCGACTCGTTCGAGGCGAGCTTGATCGCGTCCGGCGTCTCCGCGCGGGCCCTCGCCTCGTCGAGCGAGGTGCCCGGCTCGTAGTGCGGGATCTGAGCCAGCTTCTGGGCGAAGGTGACGGTCATCGCCGACTCATTGTGCCGCGCTCCCATCGCCTCGGCGTTCGGACGTTTCCAGTCGCTTGCGAAGCCGCCGCGGCGGCCCGCCCGCTCGTGGATCCGCTCCGCGCTGTCCGGCCGCCAGCCATGTCGCCGGTAGAACCCAAGCGCCCTCTGATTGGCGGCGAAGGTCCACGGCGCCATCTCCTCATATCCGCGCCCGGCCGTCTCGCGCTCCGCCGCTTCGATCAGGCGCGAGCCGACGCCCTACCTCGACCGATCCGGCTCGACGTAGAGCGCAACGCAGCTCGACGGCTTCGGGGAGGTCGGTGTCCCTCCCTGGCACTGCCACGAAGCAATATCCCGCGAACTCGCCACCCACCTCGGCCACGCGGGTGAACGAGTCCCCCACGGGGTGGCGCAGGCCGTTGCTGATTTCGGAGCGCCAGCGCTCCATCGGGAGATCCGCCAGCCGCTCCTGGGAGACGATCCCGCAGTAACCCTGTCGCCAGCCGGCGGCATTTGACGGCGACGATCGCCTCGACATCCGCGATGGTTGCCTCACGAACGGTGAGCAAGCGCGGACTGTCTTACTGCGCCGCGTGCAGGTCGGAGCGCAGCTGCTGGGCCTCGCCCAGGTAGGTGTGGTCGGGCTCATGGCCGACCCGAGCGTAGTAATGGACGAGCACCCTGATCACCGAGCGCATCGCGTTGGGGACGTCGATTTCCTGGGCGCAGAGCAGCGGCACCGCATCGAGGCCAAGCCGTCGCGCGGCGACCGCAGGGAACTCGGCATTGAGGTCATCGGTCGTGGTGAAGATGCAGCTGACCATCTGTTCGGGCTCGAGCTCGTTGCGCCCAACCAGCTCGCGCATCAGCTCCTCGGTGGCGTCGAGTATCGCCCTGACGTCGTTGCTCTTGACCTTGGTCGCGCCGCGAACGGCGAACAGCTGCAACTCGCTCAACGCTCATCCTCCACAGCGCGCGCATCTTTCCAAAGCGCCTCGACCTCGTCGGCGCTGAGCCTCCTGGCCGCGCCCGGTTCGAGGCCGCCCAGCTCGAGCGAGCCGAACCGGATCCTCCTCAGCGACTCGACCGAGTTGCCGACCGCCTCGGCCATGCGGCGGAGCTGGCGCTTTCGTCCCTCCCGGATCGTCACCTCGAGCTCGCGCTCGCGGTGCTCGATCCGCGCTGGGGCCGTGCGGCCGTCGTCCAGGTCGACGCCCCGGCGGAGCCGCTCGAGCTGTTGCTCGCTCGGTGGGCGCGCGAGCCGCAGCCGGTAGGTCTTCGGCACCTGGTAGCGCGGGTGGGTGAGGCGGTTGGCGAGCTCGCCGTCGTTGCTGAGCAGGATCAGACCGGTGGAGTCGACGTCGAGGCGGCCGATCGGGTAGAGGCGGCGCTCCGAATCGACCAGCTCGGTCACCGCAGGGCGTCCACCCGGCTCCCGCGCGGTCGAGACCACTCCCTCGGGCTTGTTCACCAACCAGACCTCCCGCGGCTCGGTCGCGATCGACTCGCTGTCGACCTCGACGCGATCGTCCTCGCTCACATCCGTGGCGGGGTCGCGGACGACCTCACCTGCAACCCGCACCCGGCCGCCGCGGATAAGCTTCTCGACGTTTCGACGCGAGGCGACGCCGGCATGTGCCAGGCGCTTGCCCAGTCTCATGCGGCCATGATCGCGGGCCGGCACCGAGTTTGGGCCGCGGGGCCGCCCAGCCAGGGCGACCCCGCGGACTTGGGTTTACGCGGCCGTGGTCGGCGCGCGCGGCGGAGCCTGGCGCCCGCCTTGCCTCGCCCGAGCTGTGAGAACGATGCTTGCCACCAGGATCCAGAGCACCCCCGCGAGGAAGCCGAAGAACCCGGCCGGCCCCAGCATGCAGACGACTCCGGCGACGACGGCGATCCACGCCAGCCAGCGCGGAAGGACACCACTGCGCAGCGCCGAGAGCCCGGTCGCGAGCAGCAACAGCGACATCCCGATCGGGAACGGCCAGAAGAAGTCGTAGACGATCGCGTTGATCGCCTGCATCGCGGTCGGATCGAGTTCGTCGGCGTAGTCGGCAAGGGCGAAGTTGAGCGAGGCGCCGACCGTGGCGCCAGCCGCGAGCACAACTGCCCCACCCCAGGCGACCGTGGGCAGCCATCCCTGGCCCCCCTCTGCGCGGTAGAGGATCCTTCGCAGGTAGCCGGCGAAGAACAGGAAGGGAACCATCCCCAGAGCAACGAGGAACGCGCCCCAAAGCTGTTGACTCTCGTTGTCGCTGTAGTACTCGGCGATCTCCTCGGCCGAGTCCTTGGCCGGGTCCTTACCCTCCCCGGTGAGGATCGCCCCCACCAGGACAAGGAGGAAGAACACGATCCCCAGCGCCGGCGCGATCCAGCCCCTATCTCGTTCCATGCTTCTCCCTTCTCGACGACCCTGGCGACGCGCAGTCTTTCAGCCCGGCCGGATACCGGCGTTATGGGTCAGCAGGGGCCGCGGTTGCGCAGCTTGCGCCGGTAGCTCTTCATGTGCCTATGCGACCAGTCGGCATGGGTCTGTTCGTGTGCCGGCAGCGGGTCGAGACCGGCAAGAGCTTGAAAATCCGCCCCTTCTTGGAAACGACGAAGTGCGAGCACACGCCCGGTCCGCGAACTCCGGGTCGGGGTCGTCGGGCGCGAAGGTGTTCCAGACTTGGCGGGTGGTCGAGGTGACCGAGAGGTGCTCGACGGTCACCTTTGGGTTCGGCAGGCGCCACTCGCGCTTGCCGTAGTGGCGCCGGGTGTAGGCGGCCATCTCTCGCTTGCGACGCTTCGAGTAGGGGATCAGCCACTTATGGATCCGAGGCTTCGGCGAGGCCGCGGCCCGCGCCGCTGAGGAGACCCCGCCGAGGCGATCGCGGATCACCGACACCGCCGCCCGGGCGTTCCGCCGGATTGCGCGGCCGCTCGGCTCGCCTCTCCCGAACTCGACCACGAAGGCGGTGCTGCCACGGAAGCGGTGCTTCTGTCAGGAATCCGCGGTGCCGGGCAGACCCTTGCCCTGGCAGGTGGTGCGCAGCTTCGCCAGCTTCGCGTAGCGGTAGCCGAGCTGCGGCCTGCCGTTGCAGGCGACCACCGCTGCCAACGGCTAGTGGTACCAGATCGAGACGTCCGGCCGGATCCGCCGCACCAGGCGGCGGACCGCGCGGGTCTCGGGCTCCGAGAACGGCTCCGGCCCCGCGTAGTAGCCGCTCGATGGCGGCTCCACCCCGCTCCAGTCGTAGGAGAAGTTCCGGTTGAGATCCACGCCACGCGCGTTCTTGCGGGTGCCCGCCTTCTGGCCGTCCGGGTTGACGGTGTGGACGACCCAGATCTGTGCCCCGCGAAGCCCGGCGTAGCCGCGCCGCAATCGTCGCGTCACCCGCAGCCCCGCGCGCTCGTCGCCGTGGATCACGGCCACCACCATCCCGACCCGCTCGGAGCTGGGATCGCCGATCCTGACCGGCTTGATTGCGCCGTCCCCGACCGAGTGCCCCGGGATCAGCCGGGCTGGCAGCTCCTCGGCGGCGGCGCCCCAGAGCGCGATCGGCAGGGCCGCCAACACGCCGGCCAGCGCCGCGGCGGGCGGGCGCGGGCTCACCCGGCGCGTTGCTCGCCGGCCTTCAGCAGGCGGTCGCGAAGCTCGCGCTCGTCCTCGGGGGTGGGATCGAAGCGGGAAGGATCCGGGAGGGCGTCGAGGCCGGAGAGCCCGAACAGCTTCTCGAACAACTCGGTGGTCGCGTAGGTGATCGCGCCGAAGCGGGTCCTCCCCCGCTCCTCGACCATGCCGCGCTCCGTCAGGCTCGACACCGCCGAGTCCGACGAGACGCCGCGGATG
>Ga0126306_10002180_pt1 | contig 10942 bp, 14 predicted proteins | sample Plot27_FD_92592 | JGI IMG/M metagenome (GOLD analysis project Ga0126306, IMG submission 92592) | Serpentine soil microbial communities from UC McLaughlin Reserve, CA, USA - Plot27 | ecosystem: Environmental > Terrestrial > Soil > Grasslands | place: USA: UC McLaughlin Reserve, Lake County... | reverse complement strand
GGCCGTGCCGCGAGGAACCTGGGCATTGTCCAATCCTGTCATCACTGGACTCGTGCCGCCGTGCGGACGGATTCGCGGAGCTCGAACAAACTGCCGGCCTCCCGCGCGACTTGCGGGAGGCCGGCAGCTCTGATCAGTCGCTGAAGACGCTTTCCGTTGCAGGAGAGATGCGGTCGCCGGTCACCTTGGAGAACACGTGTACGTGTGTCGGATCGATCAGCAACCGAACGCTCTCGCCCCGGTGCGGTGGCAGTCGGCCCCCGTGGATCCGGGCGACGATCTGCTGAGCGGTGATCAACTCGTCCTCGGCGATACCTGACAAAGTGCCATAGATGAACGCGTCGGCGCCCAACTCCTCCACCACGCCGACATCGATCGGGATGCCCACACCACTCTCAGGATTGTCGGAGAGTCGGAAGTTCTCCGGACGGATTCCTAGCACAAGGTTCTTCTCGTTCGGCGCCTTGGCGAGGGTCTCGCGAGGCACCGGGACGGTGTAGTCACCCAGGTGCACGCCGTCTTCCTGCACATTTCCTTCGATCAGGTTCATGGCAGGCGAGCCGATGAAACCGGCAACGAACAGGTTGCGCGGCGCGTCGTACAGAGTCAGCGGCGTGTCGCACTGTTGCAGGATGCCGTCCTTCATCACCGCGACGCGGTCACCCATCGTCATGGCCTCGACCTGGTCATGTGTCACATATACGGTGGTGACGCCGAGACGGGTCTGCAACGCCGCAATCTGGGTCCGAGTGGAGACGCGAAGCTTTGCGTCAAGGTTGGACAGCGGCTCGTCCATTAAGAAGACCTGCGGTGAGCGGACGATGGCACGGCCCATAGCGACCCGCTGCCGCTGGCCGCCGGAGAGAGCCTTCGGCTTGCGATTGAGGAAGTCCTCCAAGCCCAGCAAGTGGGCGGCCTCTTGAACGCGCTGCTGACGCTCCGTCTTGGGCACCCCAGCCATCTTGAGAGCAAAACCCATGTTGTCGCCCACAGTCATATGGGGATACAGGGCGTAGTTCTGGAAGACCATGGCGATGTCGCGATCCTTGGGCGGAAGGTCGGTAACGTCGCGTTCACCGATCCAAATCGCTCCTTGGTTGATTTCCTCCAGGCCAGCGAGCATCCGGAGCGACGTGGATTTGCCGCAGCCAGATGGTCCGACCAGGACCATGAATTCACCGTCGCCGATTTCCAGATTGAGTTTGTCGACGGATGGGTGGTCTGCACCCGGGTAGACGCGCGTCGCGTCCCTAAACGAAACAGTGGCCACGCCACACTTCCTTTCCACGGGCAGGTACGTGCCCGACGATCCGTAGTGGAAATTCGTAGCCCGGGGACAGGGACCCCGTGCTGGTCAGAACACTAGCGCAGCAATGCTCTCCTAGGCAGTGCCTGCCGCGGCCCGCGTGGCCGAGCCGCATCCCGTCAAGATCAGCTGCGATTGGTGTTGCCAGGTCGCTAGAACCGTCAGCACTCCACGATGTTGACTGCAAGGCCACCGCGCGCGGTCTCCTTGTACTTGATTTTCATGTCAGCGCCGGTCTGCATCATGGTCTTGATCACCTTGTCGAGGCTCACTGTGTGCGTGCCATCGCCATAGAGTGCCAGCCGTGCCGCGCTGATCGCCTGTACCGACCCGACGGCATTCCTCTCGATGCAAGGGATCTGCACCAGTCCCCCAACCGGATCACACGTCAGGCCCAGATTGTGCTCCATACCGATCTCGGCCGCGTTCTCTACCTGCTCCGGCGTACCACCGAGTATCTCAGCCAGCGCACCTGCCGCCATGGAGCACGCCGTACCGACCTCGCCTTGGCAGCCGACCTCCGCGCCCGAGATGGACGCCGTCTGCTGGTAGATCGCGCCCAGAGCCCCCGCGACGAGCAGAAAGTTGACAATCGCATCGTCATCGGTGCCGGGAACAAACCTGACCGCATAGTGCAGGACGGCCGGAATGATGCCAGCGGCCCCATTCGTTGGCGCCGTCACGACACGGCCGCCCGAGGCATTTTCCTCGTTAACAGCCAGCGCCCACAGCGTCACCCAATCCATGGCGGCGAGGGGATCGATTTCCTCTCGGCCCGCGTTCTGGGTGAGCCGCTGATAAATCTCCGCCGACCGACGCCGCACCTTCAGGCCGCCGGGAAGCACTCCAGGGGTGGAACGTCCGCGATGGACGCACTCAACCATGACCGACCAGATCTTGAGCAGGCCGGCACGAACATCCGCCTCGGACCGTCGTACACATTCATTAGCGAGCATCACTTGGCTGATACTCATGCTGTCCTGGCGGCAATAATCCAGCAGCTCGGTGCCGGTGCGAAATGGATATGGCACCGGCGTCGGGTCGGGCAACAGCTGGGGATGACCGGAGTCGTCGTCATCCAAGATGAACCCGCCGCCAATGGAGTAGTAGGTCCGCTCAGCCAGGACCTTGCCGTCCGAGTACGCGGTGAAGGTCATGCCGTTGGGATGGAAAGGCAGCGAACGGCGGCGATACAGAGTCAGATCGTTCTCCGGGTCGAATACAACCGTGTGTGTGCCATTGAGGCGCAGCTGCCCCGTTCGCCTCACCTCGTCGGCTCGTAGCGGCCCGCTGCTGGTATCGACCGTCTCTGGTTCCTCGCCCTCCAGGCCCCAGAGCACGGCGTTGTAGCTGCCATGGCCGTGGCCGGTTGCGCCCAGGGAACCGAACAGCTCGGAGCGGACTCGGGTTGTGCGGGCGAGAAGACCGTCGCGCTCCAACGTCGCGACAAAACGGCCCGCGGCACGCATCGGTCCGACCGTGTGGGAGCTGGATGGACCGATGCCGATGCTAAACAGATCGAAGACACTGACCGGCACCGTTCCAGTTTGCCTCGGTGGCGGTAGTAACGAACGAGCCCTGCCGGCTCATACCCGGCAGGGCCCTGAAAGGGCACTCTCAGTTTCCTGCCTGGGCCTATTTGAACCCTGCAGCGACACGCCCCCGGGGCCCCTTACACGTACTATCAATCATCGCGACACGCGGTTAATTCCGCGTAACACGCCGATGTCGGAAAAAAGACGACCCAGCCTATTGCCAAGGGGTCACCGGAGGCATATAAATGATCTACGCCACATCGCAAGCTTCGGCTTGCAAGTGGCACGAAGCTCCGGTCAACTCATACTTGACCGGAGCTTCACCCATTTGTTTGAGGTTGCGCTCACACACAGGCGCTGTGTTGGATTGCTCGCTCCGCTCGCTGGTGATGTTCGTTGATCGCCGCCGTCGGATGTGGTGAAGCCTGTCGACGAAAGAGCTTTGCCCGCTGAAGCCTTGATTGCTCGGTCGAGGGATGTTTCGGAGCTTGTGATCGAAGACGACCCGAACTCGCGTGCAGAAGTGGACTTTTGGGCGCTTGTGATCAGAAACGACCCAGGTTGAGACTTCAGCCGTCAGAGGCTGCGCTGCGGACGGCAACTATTGCAGCGCCTCGCCCTTCTTGCGCTGTGGCAGTGTGGGCATGTGGGAGTCAGCTGATGAAGGCCCTTGTGAAAACGCAACCTGGGCCAGGGCTGGAGTTGGTTGAGGTTCCGGTGCCAGCGGTCGGGGCAGGCGATGTGCTGGTCAAGGTTAAGGCCACAGGCATTTGCGGCACCGATCTGCACATCGAGTCTTGGGATGAATGGGCGCGGAAGACTCTGAACCCGCCCGTGACGGTGGGCCATGAATTCTGTGGCGAGGTGGTTCAGATTGGCTCCGGCGTCTCCGACGTTGCGGTAGGCGATCTCGTCAGCGGCGAGGCTCATCTGGTCTGCGGCCGGTGTCGCAACTGTCGCGCCGGCCGGCGCCATCTGTGCATCCACACACGTGCTATTGGTGTACACCTGGACGGCGCTTTCGCCGAGTATGTTGCGGTGCCCTCCGGGAACGCCTGGGTACACCGTGACCCAATCGACTCGGCTGTCGCGGCGATCTTCGACCCGTTCGGCAATGCGGTGCACACTGCGCTGGCATTTCCGATGCTTGGTGAGGACGTCCTGGTCACTGGAGCCGGACCGATCGGCATCATGGCGGCGATGGTTAGCAAGCACGCCGGCGCCCGGCATGTGGTGATCACCGATCACAGCGACGAGCGGCTAGCTTTGGCTAGCAAGCTCGGCGTTACGCGAGCAGTCAGCATCGACCGCGAGGATGTTGGAGACGCTCAGCATGAGCTCGGCATGCGGGAGGGGTTCGATGTCGGGCTTGAAATGTCTGGTAGTTCAGCGGCGCTACGCGACATGATCAGACACATGACCCATGGCGGCAGGATCGCCGTGCTCGGTCTACCGTCGTCGGAGATCAGCGTTGACTTTGCTTCGGTTGTCCTGAAGATGCTGACCATCAAGGGCATCTATGGCCGTGAGATGTTTGATACCTGGTATGAGATGTCGGTGCTGCTCGAGAGCGGACTCGACATCTCCGGAGTGATCACTGATCGCTTCCACTACACCGAGTACGAAAAGGCATTCGCGGTGGCACGTTCAGGTCACGGTGGAAAAGTGATCATGAGCTGGGAGGGATAAGAACGATCATGTATGCGACGCTCAAGGATCAACTCGCCGATGATCTTGCCACAATCAAGGCGGAAGGACTCTACAAGGCCGAGGGAGTGATCACCACTCCACAGTCAGCGCGGATCACAGTCGGCGATCAGACATTGATCAATTTCTGCGCCAACAACTACCTTGGCCTTGCTGATCATCCAGCGATGGTCGCCGCGGCGCAGCAGGCTCTTGACCGCTGGGGCTTCGGTATGGCCTCCGTACGCTTCATCTGCGGCACCGCCGAAATTCACAAGGAGCTCGAACGTCGCATCGCGCATTTCCTCGGGACTGAGGATGCGATCTTGTACAGCTCCTGCTTCGACGCAAACGGTGGTCTCTTTGAGACCTTGCTCGGTCCTGAGGATGTCGTTATCTCCGACGAGCTGAATCATGCGAGCATCATTGACGGGGTACGGCTCTGCAAAGCGACTCGGATGCGGTACGCCAACCGAAACATGGCCGAGCTGGAAGCGAGACTGCGCGACTCGCAAGGCGCACGGCACCGGCTGATCGCAACCGACGGGGTGTTTTCTATGGACGGCTACGTCGCGCCCCTCGATGCCATTGTTGAACTTGCTGAACGTTATCGAGCGCTGGTCATGGTGGACGACTCTCACGCCGTGGGCTTCGTCGGTCCGACCGGGGCTGGGACCCCCGAGTTGTTCGGTGTTCAGAATCGGGTCGACATTGTGACTGGCACACTCGGCAAGGCCATGGGCGGTGCTAGTGGAGGGTATACGGCTGCCCATGGAGAGATCGTTGAGATGCTGCGGCAGCGGTCGCGGCCGTATCTCTTCTCCAATTCCTTGGCACCTTCAATTGCGGCTGCGGGTATTGCCACGCTCGATCTACTGGAGACATCCGGCGAGCTGCTGCAGCGGCTGCGCGAGAACACCGCGTACTTCCGCTCAGAGATGGTTGCGCGTGGCTTCGAGATTCCGGAATCTGATCATCCGATCGTGCCGATCATGATCGGTGACGCGGTAGAGGCGGCGGCCATGGCGGACCGGCTACTCGCCGAGGGCATCTACGTTCGGGCGTTCTCGTACCCAGTCGTACCGCGAGGCAAGGCCAGAATCAGGACCCAGATGTCCGCCGCGCACTCCCGCGATGATCTTGACCAGGCAATTACAGCATTTGAGAAGGTGCGCCAGTAGCTGCTGGGGGCTCGACCGGCACCTGGATTGGCCGTGGCGGCTTGCGGACGATCTGCTTGCCCAACGGCATCAGGGAGACCTCGATCAGCTTGAAGTTGGCGATCGCCATCGGGATGCCGATGATCGTGATACAAAGCAGGATTCCGGTGGCGATGTGGGTCAACGCAAGCCACCAGCCGGCGACGATGACCCAGATGACATTGCCGAGGAAGGAAAAGATACCTGCGTTTGGCTTGTCGACTAGCTCACGGCCGAATGGCCAGGCGGCATAGCTCGCCATGCGGAAAGAGGCGATGCCCCAAGGGATCGTGATGATCAGCAGACAGCAGATGATCCCGGCAAGCATGTACGCGAGCCAGAGCCAGAAGCCACTGAAGACGAACCAGATGATGTTGAGCAAGGTACGCACATCTAACAGGGTCCTACTGCCGTGTGATGCAGGCAATAGGGCTCTTCCCGGGGCTACCCCTCAGTCGGCCTCGCCAGAGCGCTGAACGCGTCATATGCGCGCTGGTCGAAGAGCACAAACCTCACCTCGTCCAGACGCGTATCGCTGGCCCTTACCGTTTCCAAAGCAATACGAGCTGCATCGTCGAGCGGCCAGCGATAGACGCCAGTTGAGATCGCTGGAAATGCAACTGTCGCGGCACCGAGTTCGTCGGCAAGCTGCAACGAACTGCGAAAGCAGTCCGCGAGCAGCTGCGACTTGTCCTTGGACTCGGCGTAGGTCGGTCCAACGGTGTGGATGACCCACCGTGCCCGGAGTCGGCCACCCGTCGTTGCAACAGCCTCGCCCGTCGGCAGTCCGTCGGGATACCTCTCCTGACGGATCTTCTGGCACTCGGCCAGAATCTCGGGACCGCCGCGGCGATGAATTGCGCCATCAACCCCGCCGCCGCCAAGCAGCGTGTGGTTTGCGGCATTGACGATGGCATCGACGTCTTGTTCGGTGATGTCGCCCTGTACGAAGGTGATCTTCATTCCCTCAACCTAATGCCGTGACGAGCGTGCCCAGGTGCGATGAGTCTGACCCTCTCGTCGAGTCCAACGGTGGAGAGAGCGATGCTTGTCATCGCTAGAGGATGAAACTGACGAAGGAGTGACGTGATGGACGCGTTCACCGCATGCCTGTGGTTCGACACTCAGGGTGAAGAGGCCGCGAAGTTCTACACAGCGATCTTCCCAAACTCAAGTGTGGGGAAGGTGACGCCGTATCCCACGGGGGAGCGGGCCGGTCAAACGATGACGGTCGACTTCGAGCTCAACGGAAGCAAGTTCGTCGCCCTCAACGGCGGCCCGGACTTCACCTTCAACGAATCGATCTCTTTCATGGTGCCGTGTCAGGACCAGGCCGAGGTGGATCATTACTGGACCGCACTCACCGAAGGCGGTGGCGAGGAGTCCATGTGCGGCTGGTTGAAGGACAAATTCGGCGTCTCGTGGCAGGTGGTGCCCGCCGGATTTGAGGAAATGTTGTCGAGTCTCGATCCCGCGCGGGCAGAGCGTGTCACCCAAGCGCTCTTCCAGATGAAGAAGATCGTGATTGCCGACCTCGAGGCCGCCGCGGCCACTTAGTCGCGAACAAGAGGTGGCCCGCAGGTCGAGGATCTGGCGGCCTTCTGGCGCGAGGGTCGAGCGTTGCTTACGCAGGGAATTGACCGGCGGCTAGCTCAGAGTCGCAGGGTTACAGTGACTGTGCGGGTTTGTGCCCTGCTCGCGCAGATCCGACGCTCGCAGGGTTGGAAGGATCCACGGTGTCGATTGATCCCGAGAGCATCAGTTCGCCTGCCCGAATCGCGAGTCCCGAGGAGGGAATCTCGCCCGACGAGTTGCAGCTGGCCGCCCGCAATCACGGCATGCCGCTGGAGTCCTTGCATTGGGACATAACCCCGCCCGGCTTGCATTACCTACTGACTCATTACGACATCCCGGCCATCGATCCGGCCAGCTTCGAGCTGGTTGTCGACGGCCGCGTCGGTACTTCGCTGGTGCTGGATCTTGACGTTATTCGTAGCCGACCCCAAGTTTCAGCAGTCGTGACACTCGAGTGCGCGGGAAATGGCCGGGCTCAGTTGCTGCCGCGCCCAGTCAGTCAGCCGTGGCTGACGGAGGCCGTGAGCACCGCCCGGTGGAGCGGTACATCCCTCGCAAGCCTGTTGCAGGAGGCGGGGATTGCCAACGATGCCGTCGATGTCATCTTCACCGGCGCCGACCATGGCATCGAGCGAGGCCACGAACAGGACTACCAACGGTCCCTTTCCGTCTCCGAAGCGATGCGTGAGGAAGTCTTGCTGGCGTACGAGATGAACGGCGCGCCGCTGCCACCGCAGCACGGCGCTCCACTGCGGCTAATCGTTCCAGGCTGGTACGGCATGGCGCATGTGAAGTGGCTGCGCAGGATCACCGTTGTTGCCGAACCGTTCAATGGGTTCCAGATGCGGGCGTACCGATTGCGAGACAGCCCTGATGAGCCTGGCATTCCGTTGACCCGGATCGAGCCGCGAGCCCTACTGGTGCCACCTGGGTTCCCAGACTTCATGTCACGCAGACGTGTGGTGATGTCTGGTCCGGTGAAGATTGAGGGTCGGGCCTGGTCGGGCTGGGCGCCGGTCAGCCTGGTCGAGGTCAGTATCGATGGCGGAGATACCTGGGAACCCGCGGACCTTGAGCCAGCGCAGACGCCTCATGGCTGGGCGCATTGGACTTGGACATGGCAATCCCAGCTGGGTAACTACGTGCTGTCCTGCCGCGCAACGGATGCCAGTGGGCGGACTCAGCCGCTGGGGCAGCGATGGAGCCGCGGTGGGTTCGCCAACAACACCATCCAGCTAGTTCCCGTGTCGGTGATCAGTTCGGAAATGTCACTCGTTGCGCGCTGAGATGTTGACCTTCTCAGAGATGGGGTAAAGGAGTGTTGACAGCTCCGCTGAGAGGCACGCGGGGCGAGACGACGCGAATAGAACAGGAGGTTCTTATGGGTCTCGCGGACAAGGCAAAGGACAAAGCCGAGGAGCTCGCCGGCAAGGCCAAAGCGACCGTGGGTGATAAGACGGACAACCCGGATCTCGAGGCTGAAGGGCGCACGCAGGAAGCCAAGGCGGACGTCAAGCAGGCTGGCGAGAACGTCAAAGACACCGGCGATGACGTTGCCGATGCCCTCCGTTCGGCAAGCGAATCCTCGAAATTTGACGACAGGGACACCCGTCGGTAACTGAGCACAACGCATAGGGGACCCGAACGTCCCAGACTCATTCAGAGTCGGGACGTTCGGGTCCCTTTTGGTTCCTTGACTCCTCGTGCCATCAGCTCGGGTACGAGCTACGCCAGAACGGGCAACGTAGCGGTGTGCTAGAACGCTGCGTGTGGAGCTGATTCGCCAAGGCAAGGTCCGCGATGTGTACGCGGACGGGGAAGATCTGGTTCTGGTCGCTTCGGATCGGGTGTCGGTATATGACGTGGTGTTGCCTACCCCGATACCGGAGAAGGGCGCCATTCTGACGCAGTTGTCCTTGTGGTGGTTCGGCCAGGTTGCCGATCTAGTGCCCAATCACGTGCTGAATGAGGATGTCCCACCGGAGTGGAAGGGCCGGGCGATCCGCTGCCGTCGGCTGGACATGGTGCCGGTGGAATGCATTGCCCGCGGCTATCTGACTGGGCTCGGTCTGCAGAGTTATCGCGCGAGGAGCTCCGTCTCAGGTGTTCAGCTTCCACCGGGTCTCGTTGAGGCGGATCGGCTTCCCAAACCGATCTTTACGCCGACTACCAAGGCCGAAGTCGGGCATGACGAATTCATCACCATGGATGACGTACGTCATGCGGTTGGCGACGCAACTGCAAATGATCTTGAACGGCTGACGCTCGCGGTCTACTCCCGCGGCGCGGAGATCGCGCGGGAGCGCGGCGTGATCATCGCAGATACCAAGTTCGAGTTCGGACAGAACACCTCCGGGAAGTTGATCTTGGCCGATGAGGTCTTGACACCTGACTCCTCACGTTTTTGGAAGGTGTCCGATTATGCACCGGGTAGGCCGCAATGGTCATACGACAAGCAGTATCTGAGGGACTGGTCATCGTCGCTGATTTGGGATCGCACGTACCCAGGACCGCCGGTTCCGCAGGATGTGGTCGCTGAGACGCGGGCCCGCTATGTGGAGATCTTTGAGCAGCTCACCGGGCAGAAGTGGAGCTCGTAGTTGGTGTCGACACCCTCTGAGTCAGCGTCTATCTGATCTTCGTGAATGTCCCGATCAGCGTGGCGGTGGCAAGCGAGTTCTCCTCCGCGACCTGCCGGAACGCCTCGAGGGTGGCTCCCGGCCGTACGCCGAACCGGTCAGTCCTCAGGGCGTAGAGTCTGAACTCATACTCGTGGGTACCTGACGGTGGAAAGGGGCCGACGTACGGCTTGAGCTCCGTCAATTTTGATCGGCTACTTCCGCCCGCTCCTTCCGGCAGCGAGCTGAGCTCCGGTCTCATGTCGGCAACTAGCCAATGCACGTAACCTCTCGCCACCGGATGTATGTCGACGAACGAGAGCGCGAAGGACCTCGTCCCCTCCGGCGCGCCCTCCCACTCCAGCGGAGGCGATACGTTCTGGTCCTTCTTGCCATACTTCTGAGCCATCTCTTGGCCGTCATCAAACGCCGGCGACGTTAACCTGAACATGCAGCCATCTTCCTGCGAATGGAGAACTTGCAGCTAGGCGTCCCACCACGACGCCTGGCTGTCCATCTGTGATACGGACGAGGTCGAGTGAGCGCTCAGGTTGCGGCCGGCACCGTCTCGGCGGCCTTCTTGATGAGCTGCAGCACCTCATCTGGGTGGGAGACCATGGCCACGTGGTTGGTCGAGACCTCCACGGTGGTGGCGCCCATGCGAGGAGCGAATTGCCGCTGGGCATCGGGCGGGATCGCCTGGTCGCCGTCGGCGATCAGGAACCAGGATGGCAGCGACTTCCAGGCCGGGACGCCGATCACCTCCTCGACTGCGCTCCAGTGCAACGGCTGCTGGACAGCGAACATGACCCTGGCCTTGACCGGGTCGACGTCGGCGGCGAAGTGGTTGACGAAGTCGTCCTCGGGGATCCAAGCGAAGCTCTGCTGGTCGACGTCGAGATGCGCCAGGGCCGGACCTGCCGGTCCCTGCGCCAGCAGGGCGCCGATCGACTCGCCCTCGTCCAGCCCGAATGCGGCGATGTAGACCAGACCAACGACGTTGGGCGCATCGGTGCCCAGCGC